>Ga0070678_100000095_pt1 | contig 34035 bp, 56 predicted proteins | sample KBSM73metaG_FD_65647 | JGI IMG/M metagenome (GOLD analysis project Ga0070678, IMG submission 65647) | Miscanthus rhizosphere microbial communities from Kellogg Biological Station, Michigan, USA - KBS M7-3 metaG | ecosystem: Host-associated > Plants > Roots > Rhizosphere > Soil ...
CGACGCGGCGGCTGAGTACGGCGGTCAGATCACCCTGCACCTGGGGTTCCTGGCTGCCTCGCAGGCGTTCAGCGGCCACGGTGGTCTGACCCGGGTGGGTGACCACCTGGAGACGATGGCCGGGAACCTCGTCTCGGTCGGCAACTACCACGCTGACCATGCCGGAGGGACCGACACCGCCCCCGTGGTGTACGCCACCGGGGCCACCACGCTCTACCGCAGCACGCTGGTCGAGACCGGCCCAGTGCTCGGTACGGGAGCCGGGGGCCTCTACAACAACGACTACTTCGTGCTGATCGAACGCGGCTACGCCGCCGTGGTCGACTGCTTCGCGGCCAGTGCCACCGGCACCCTGTGTGACTGCGGTGCACCGTGACCGGCGTCGAGGTTCCGTTCGACAAGAAGCCGGGCGACCAGGCGACCCTGCTGCTGGCGGCAGCCGAGGAACTGGGACTGGACCCGAGCGTGGTGCAGACCTACGAAGGCGGATTCCTGGTGCCGCAAGAGGTGCACGACAAGGCCTACCCGCCGAAGCGCAAGTCCAAGAAGAAGTCTGAGAGTGAGGAAGCCTGATGCCCGGACAGAACACGTGTTTCTCGCTCGTCCGTGGTCGGGCGATGCGTGTCACCCGGCTCGACGGGTGTGGGTCTGTTGACCTCGGCCCTGACGCCGCCATCGTCAGCGACGGTTTCATCACGGTCCAGTTGACCGCTCAGACCGACGAGGGCGAGACCATCTCGGTCACCAACGCCGCTGGCAAGGTCTGCATCCTGGATGAGCCGTGCCCGGTCTTCACCGGCTACGAGATCCAGGTCGAGTTCTGCGGTGTGGACCCGCTGCTGTACGAGTTGATGACTGGAATGCCCTCGGTCACCGACGCCGAAGGCAACCGGGTCGGCATCCAGGTCAACTCCGACGTGGACGCCTGCTCCTCCGGCTTCGCGCTGGAGGTCTGGAGCAACGTGCCGAGCGCGGTCTGCGACCCGACGGCCGGCGTCTCCTACGGCTACTTCCTGGTGCCGTTCGTTAAGGGCGGCGTCATCGGGGACTTCACCATCGGCAACGACGCGGTCAACTTCACCCTCTCCGGCGCCAAGAGCAAGGACGGCAACACCTGGGGTGTCGGTCCGTACGACGTGGTCAAGGACGACGCCGGTGCCGCTGGCCCGCTGCTGGAGGAACTGCCCTCGCGGAACCACCTGCACATGCAGTTGACCACTGTCGCACCGCCGGAGCCCTCCTGCGACGCGGTTGCGGTCGGTGAGGTGGCCACCGGAGCCACCGCCGGTACGCCCGGTCAGTGGACTCCGGCTCCGGCCTACGGTCCCGAGGACCTGGCTGCTCTGACGGCCGGAGGGGTCACCGCCTCCCCGACCACGGCGTGGACCACCGGTCAGCACATCGTGCTGGAGGATGGCACCTTCGCTCACTGGGATGGCACCGCCTGGGTCGCTGGCAAGGCGGTCTGATTCTCAGGGTCCTGAGAAAACCGACGGCCACACCTTCACCGAGGGTGTGGCCGTCGCCCTGAGAGGAGGATGCGGGTATGGCGACTGACGACTGCACGTGGCCCCTCGACCCTGCGTGTCTGACCACCGAGTGGGAGGCGACCCCACCCGACGTGCAGGTGCGTGCGGCGGGGCTCGCCACAGCCTCCCTGCGTCGCCTCACGGGTTACCGCGTCGGTGGGTGTCCGATCACCGTCCGACCCTGTGTGCTGGACTGCATGGACGCCACGCTCTACCGCAGCCGCACCTGGGGACCACGGCAGTTGGCCGACGGCTCCTGGGTGAACTCCTGCGGGTGCAGCACCGAGTGCTCCTGCACAGCGCTGTGCGAGGTGCGACTCGCTGCGCCGGTCGGCCCCATCACCTGGGTCAAGGTGGACGGCAACATCGTCCTGCCCACCGACTACCGGGTGGATGGGGACCGACTGGTGTGGATCGGTGACGACGACTGCCCATGGCCGATCTGCCAGGACATGACCGCCGGGGACGACAAGCCCAACACCTTCGCGGTGCGCTACCTCAACGCCCACGCTCCCGACGACCTGGCTGCGTACGCCGCCGGGGTGCTGGCGATGGAGTTCGCCAAGGCGTGCATGGGTGGCAAGTGCCGTCTCCCGGCCAACGTCACCTCGGTCTCCCGTCAGGGCGTCTCGTTCGAGATCGCGGCGGGCACCTTTCCCGGCGGGGTCACCGGCATCCGCGAGGTCGACTCCTGGATCGGTCTGTGGAACCCCGAGCACCGTCGCCAGGCGACTCAGGTGTGGTGGCCCGGGAAGCGCGACCCCAGAGTCGTCGCGTGATGGACATCAACGCCATCCTCACCGACCTGGTGACCTGTCTGTGTGCCCAGATCCTGACCGACGACCTGCCCCCGGTGTGCTTCTGCGGGGTGCTGCCAGGGGACGAGGTGGCCCTGGACTACGCCGGGGACTGTGACGACGCCTGTGGCATGGCCTGGGTCCGGCTGACCACGGCCTACCCCTCGGTCTCGATCGCCACCCCGGCCGCGATACCGGGCAACTGCGCCATGGGCATCGGCATCGAGATCGAGATGGGGATCGTGCGCTGCCTCGACGTGGGGGAGGGTGGCACGCCCCCCGAGCCCGAGTCGCTGACCGCCTCCGCCGCGCTCCAGGTGGCCGACCTGATGGCGATGTGGCGGGCGGTGCACTGCTGCCAGAGCGCCAAGGATTTCGTCATTGGTCAGTACGTCGCGCTGGGTCCCCAGGGCGGGATCGTCGGCGGGACCCTGCCGATGGCCATGCTGGTGACCTGATGGCCAAACTCACTAGTGTCGTCATCTTCGACGACGTGCTCTACCAGCCGGGCCACATGGTCTGGCGTTACATCGGCAACCTGACCCGGCACTTCTCCGCCAACGCCAAGGGGTTCGCCCCGGTGCGGTCGGGCGAACTGAAACGAAGGATTCGGGCGGGCACCCCACGCAAGGGCGGCAAGCGGAAGGTACATGGCTCCATCGCCTCGAACGCCCCGCACACCACCTATGTCCTGCACGGCACCATTGGACCGATCTTCTCGGACACGCCGGGCCACAAGTTGGCAGTCGGTCGCAACCTCTGGGGACCGTTGACCCCGATGCGCGAGGTCGACGGGCAACGGTCGAACAACTTCTTCTACTGGGCCTGGGTCGCCACGGCCCGCCAGCATCCCTCGATCCGTGGGGTGCCCTTCCCCCGTGTACTGCACTGACCCCCCGGTTCGATGGGCACTGTGACCGGGGTGCTGACCCCCCTAGGCTCGTGCCGAATCGACCAGAGAGGGTGTCATGCGCGAGTTCGTGACAGCAGCAGAGAAGTCCGAGGAGTCCACCGACGACGGCGACGAGCCGATCGTCTTCCTGGTGGACGGGCACGAGATGCGGGCCTACAAACCCACCGAGGGGCAGTTCGCCCTGTTGATGATGGCCATGGGTCGTCACGCCTCGACCACCGACCAGTTCGCCGGGGTGGTCGACTTCTTCTTCAACGTGCTCGACGAGCCGAGCCAGCAGTACGTGTCCAACCGGATGATGAGCCGCGACGACATCATCCCGCTGGAGAAGATCGTCGAGATCATGGAGTTCCTCACAGAGGAGTGGGGAGGCCGCCCTTTCCAGAGACCCTCCGCCTCTACGTCCTCGCGGCGCAACGGTGGCCGGAAATCGACGCCGCGTACGCCAGCATTGACCTGATCCGCCAGCCTCCGTACCGATTCATGAATCTGGTCTACGGGTGGTGCGTCGAACGAATCGACCCAGAGAAGCGAGAGGAGTGGGACGCGATGCTGACTGACCCGCTTCCCGGCCGGGAGAAGACCCAGCCCGCTCCGTTCCAGGTCGAGGACGAGGGCGCCGCCTTTATGGCCACCATGGCTATGCACGCGGCTCAGCGGACGGCGTAGGGAGAACCGGAATGCCTGGTGGCGAGACAATCGGTCGGGCCTACATCAAGGTGCTGGCCGACGGCAAGGAGTTCGAGGGCGACCTTCGGCGGATGATGAAGAAGGCCGAGCCCACCATGGACAAGGCTGGCAAGGACCACGGTAAGGCGTACAACGACGCCGTTGACAAGGAGCACGAGAAGGGCCTGCGGGCCCGCGTTGCCCGGCTGCGCGCCTGGGCTGGGCTCCAGAGCAAGGAGATGTCCAAACTGGGGGACAGGTTCGGCAAGGCCCTCGGCAAGGGGTCCCGCAACGACTTCCTCAACCTCCTCGGCAGCATCAGTGGTGGTATTGCTAAGGCCCTCCCAGCCCTTGGTCAGTGGGCCAGCGGGATCAACAAGGCGGGCAGCGCCTCGTCCGAGGCAGCCAAGAAAATGCAGGCCGCCGGGGGTGGGGTGTCGGGGCTAGGTAAGGCTTTCGGCATCATCGGCCAGATCGTCATGGCGGCAGGGATGCTCAAATTGATGACCAGTCTGATCGGGGTACTCGGGGCTGCCGCCTCGTTGACCACCGGGCTGGTGCTGGCCCTGGCGGGCTCGCTCGGCTTCGCCCTGGTGGGTGGGCTGGCGGCGGTGGCCGGGGCCATGGTGCCCTTCGCAGCCATGATCGGGGTCGGGGCACTGGCCCTGGCCGGGATGCAGAAGATGGCCAAGGCCAAGTGGATGAAGGACTTCAAGAAGGACTGGGAGAGCCTTCAGAAGGCCACCGCCAAGGAGATATTCGGCGACAAGGGCCAGAATCTGAAGGTCGTCTCTGGGCTGATGAAGACCATGCGTCCCCTGATCATGGGCGTAGCCAAGGCCATGGGTGGCCTGTTGAAGTCCTTCGGCGAGGCGACCAAGAGCAAGGGCTTCAAGGACATGCTCTCCGGGATCTCCGACATTCTGCCCGGCATGGTCACGAAGATCGGCAAGATAGTAGGCAAACTCGGCGTCGGTCTCGGTCAGGCCTTCGTAGCCGCTGAGCCCCTCATCAAGCGGTTCCTCGGCTTCGTCGATGGCCTTGCCGACAAGTTCGTAGCCTTCGGCAAGGGCGGCAAGAAGTCCGGCCTGAAGACGTTCTTCGATGAGGCCGGGAAGTCGATCGACGCCATAGCCCCGCTGATCACCGGCATCATCGACATGATCGGCATCCTGTTCTCGGCCGGGAAGGGGACCGGTAACCAGATCTTCGCCGACATCGCCAAGCAGGTGCAGGAGATTGTCAAGTGGCTGTCCTCGAAGGAGGGTCAGGACGCTCTGAAAGAGTGGTTCAAGCAGGCCCGGGAGTTCGGCAACAAACTGGGTGAGATTGTCAAGTCGGCCATCGAGTTGATCGACGCCCTGGACACCAAGGAGAGCCGGGCCAAGTTGATGCTGCTGCTGAGGGCCATCAACTGGATCATCGACGCCATCACCTGGACGATCACCAAGTGGGGGGAGTTCAAGACCGCAGCATTCCAGGCCATCACGTGGCTGCCTGCCTTTTTCCGCGGACTGCTGGCGACCATCCAGGCCAACTTCAACCTCTTCATCGCCACTGGCCTACGGCGCTGGGGTGAACTGGTTGCCGGGATCAAGGGCTTCTTCGCCCCGATCGGTGCCTTCTTCGTGGGCATCTGGAATGGCATCAGTGCCGGTATCTCGGCCTTCGTAGCCACCGGTCAGCAGCGGTTCTCCGAGATGGGGGCTGGGATCTCGCGTGCCTGGCAGGCGGCGGTCACCTTCATCACCTCCACCCTGCCGGGCTTCGTCAACGGGGTCATCTCCTGGTTCGCCCAGATCCCGGGGCGAATCTCAGCCGTGCTGGGTGACCTCTCTGGTCGCTTCCAGATCTGGCTTGCCGGGGTGCCGCAGAGGATCCAGTCCGCCGTCGGACTGGTAGTCGGAGCCTTCTCCGGGCTGGCGGGCAAGGCCATCAAGCGGGCGGGAGACATCGGCCGCCTGTTCGCCGCCTGGATGAAGACCCTGCCGGGCAAGGCCAAGACGGCAGCCACCTCGATGTCCAACGCCTTTGTTGGCCTCGCAGGCACGATCATCAGGAAGGCTGGCAACCTGGCCGCTCGGTTCGCCACCTGGGTCAAGTCCCTGCCGGGCAAGGCGAAGGGCGTCGCCACCTCCGTGGCCAATGCCTTCGTCGGCCTGGCGGGCAAGATCATCAAAAAGGGTGGCAACCTCGCTGGCCGGTTCGCCGCCTGGGTGCGCTCGCTGCCGGGCAAGGCCAGGACGATCGCCGCCTCGATCGCCAGTGCCTTCTCCGGACTGGCGGGCAAGATGATCCGCAAGGCTGGCAGCATCGCTGCCAGGTTCGGCTCCTGGCTGGCCTCGCTCCCGGGCAAGGCGAGGGCGGCGGCGAGCAAGATCGTCGCTGCCTTCTCCGGACTGGCGGGCAAGATCGTCAAGAGGGCCGGAAACTTGGCCAGCCAACTCGCCGGTTGGGGATCAAGGGCGGTCTCCAAGGCGGGCCAGGTGGCCAGCAACATCGTCAGCAAGTTCTCCGGCCTGGCCCGGCGGATCGTGAACGCCATCGGCAACATCGTCCCCAGGATCAAGATGCCGAACATCCCGCGACCCACGGTGAACGCCATCGTCAAGGTGATCAAGCCAGGCGCCACCGGTGGTCTGTTCACCTCACCGGAGGTCCGGTTGATCGGAGAGGCTGGACCGGAGGCGCTAGTGCCGCTGAACCGACCCCTGTCCCAGGTGGACCCGGCAGTGCGCGCGCTGTCCGCTTACGCTCAGGGGCTGTCCACGCCTGGGGCCAAGGATGGTGGCCCCTCCATCGGTCGGCAGATCGACGTGGGCGGCATCACCATCAACACCCCAACCACGGACCCACGGGCGGTGGCCTCGGAAGTGGTCAACCGCATGACCTTCGCGGCGTACATCTAAATTCTCAGGACCCTGAGAAAAAGAAGGAGGAGCGATGGCCTGGTCCGGGTACTTCATGTTCGGCGGCACTGAGTTGATGAACGCCACCCGCACCGAGGAGTACGCGAAGCATCTCGGTGCGCGGTGGTTCCGCCCCGTCTACAACGAGTCGAGCATCCCCTGGCTGCTCGACGAGCCGCGCTACACCACCCCGTTGCAGGACGACGCACCCTGGACTGACCCTGACAACCTCGACTCCTACGACTTCTACGGGGCCTACCCGCTGGAGGTCACCGGAATCGAGGACAGCACCGTCGAAGCCACAGCAACCGAGTCGGTGATCGACGGTGGCTACATCGGCCGGGTGCGCAAGAAGACTCGCACCGTGGTGTTCTCGGCGGTGCTCGCGGGTGCCTCCGAGTGTGCGGTCGAGTACGGAATGCGCTGGCTGCGCAGCGTGCTCACCGGCGGTCCCTGCTTCAACCAGGCGTACGGCTCCTGCGGCGGGGTGGACCTCTGTTACCTGGCCTGCCCGCCAGTCACGGGTGAGATCGACCCCACCTACAGCCCGGGGGCGGTGGCGGTCACCGCTACCAACCTGGCCGCCAACCCGAACCTCGAAGGTGGGGTGCTCACCGGCTGGTTCTCCTCCTCCGGTGGCGACTACCCGATCTCCCTGGACACCTTCCTACCGATCGGTGGGACCCGTTCGGCGGTACTCACCCGAGCCGCGACCAACCTCAACTCAACCGTTGGCGGCTTCGGACTCACCGGCTCCTCGACCTACATCACCGCTCCCGCGGGCACCACATTCACGTTCGCGGTCGATGTCAGGACGGAGATGGCGGCCCGCCGCATCTACGCCTACGTGCGGTACGCGGACGGCAGCGTCGGTGGCTCAACGACCTACGTGCCCTCGACGACCGCAGGCGGCACCTACCGCATCGTGCACACAGCCACGGTCCCCGCCGGACAGACGGGCATCCGGTTGCAGATCGGCGTTCAGACGACCGGTGGTAACGCCACTGCCGGTGAGCGGGTCTGGGGCGACAACCTCAGCATCGAGAAGGGCACCACGCCCGGCACCTACTTTGACGGCTCCACCTCGGTGGACGGCACTCACACCTACCACTGGACCGGCACACCGAACGCCTCCACCTCGGAGCGGCACACCCAGTCCTACATTCAGGACCCGCTGCCCACCGGAGAGGACTGCTACAACCGGATCGGCCGCTCGCTGCACGAGGTGACCACCACCCTCGGGCCCACCGTCACCACCAAACTGGCGATGAACGACGGCGGCGCGGCCTGGCAGGTCACCTGGACCATGGTCGCAGCCAACCCGGCTGAGTTCGGGGTGGAGAAGCAACTGATCGTGGGCTTCCTCGACCCCAAGGTGACGGTGCCCTACGTGGGTGGGGTGGTCCCACCGGGTGGTGACTTCGACAAGAACGGCTACGTGCAGAGCGAGGCTCCCTGTGCCGTCGCGGTGTTCCGGCCGGTCTACGACCCCACCTGCGGCCTGCTGACGGCACCGCCGGCGGTGCCCAGCGTGGTGCCGATGTGCTTCTCCTTCCCGACCAACTTCCTGCGCACCTCGTTCGTGATCCCCCGGGAGGAGATCCCGCTCTGGACCACCGTCGCGCCGGTCATTTCGCTGAGCACAACGACCGCCGAGGTCCGCTCGGTCCGGGTGCGCTTCTACGCCGACCTGTTCGACACCGGGGACCCGTCTCAGGACCCCTGCAACTACTGCGGGGATGTGGTCTTCTCCTACATCCCGCCCTCCAGCACCATCGTGCTGGACTGCGCCGACCGGGAGGTCTACATCGACCAGCCGGGCATCGGTCGCCGTCGTGCCGACGCCCTGGTCACCGACTCCAAGGGGATGCCGTTCGAGTGGCCCGAGTTCTCCTGCGGCTACGGCTACACAGTCACCGTGGACATGCCGCAGCAGATGACGAAGCGTCCGGTCGTTGACCTGTCCCTGGTCCCGCGGATGGCCTGATGCCCACCACTAACTTCACCCAACTCGGTTGGAACATCTACACCGTTCCCAAGGATGTCACCCAACTGACGATCTCCATGGACGGTGCCGGGTCTGGCGCACGTCCTGGTGGGCGGGTCACCGGCCACCTGGCCGTCTCGGCGGGGCAGAAGTTGTACTGCTACGTCGGCACTGCTGGAAAGGCCTACACCACCACCACCGGGGGTGCGGGAGGAGCCGGTGGGGGTGGTGCCGGTGGCGGTGGGCGAAGCAAGAACGGCGGCTACGGCGGCGGCGGCTACTCGGCCATCCGGCTCGGCTCGACCACCGGGACAATCAAGGCGGTCGCGGGCGGTGCGGGCGGCAACTCAGGTGACGGCGGTCTGGGCGGTGCGGGCGGTGGTGCCACCGGTGGCAGTGGTGGCCGGGGCAACGCCGGGTCCAACTCAACCGGGGCGGCCACGGGCGGCACTCAGAGCCAGGGCGGCAATGGTGGCACCTCCTCAATGGGGGTGGGCTGGAACGGCAAGAACGCTGCCGACACCCAGGTGGCGGTGGCTGGGGCGGGTGGCAAGGCCCCCTCCGGCACAGGCGCTGGTGGCGGTGGCGGTGGTGGTGGCTTCCATCCCGGCGGCGGTGGTCAGGCGGCGGCGGACGGCTACGCCCCTGGTGGCGGTGGCGGTGGTGGCTCCTCCTACACGGGCGGGCTCAGCGCGCCCGTGAACACACAGGGTGGCGGTGGCACGGGCAACGGCTCGGTCTCCATCACCTGGGTCACCCCTCCCCCCGCCAACATCCCGCCTGTGGTGCCCACCGATGTCAAGATCAACGGCGTCGAGGTCGAGGACGAGGCGTTGCTGACCAAGGCCACCACCTCGGTCAAGATCTCGGCCACCATCTCCGACCCGAACAAGCACAAGGTTCGGATGCTGGTGCGCTGGTCGTCCACCTCGAACTTCGCCTCCTACACCCAAGGATTCACCGGCTGGGTCACCTGGAGCGAGGACGGGCAGGTCGTCACCTACACGGTGACCGGGCTGTCTCAGAACACCCACTACTACGTCCGGCTCTACACCCAGGACGAGAAGGGCCTGTACTCCACCACCTACAACTCGGTGGACTTCTGGACCAACAAGGCCCCACTGCCGCCGACCGACCTGACGATCAACACCCAGAGCGAGGGCATGATGCTGCCCAACCTCTCCTCGGCCACGTTCGGCTGGACCCACAACGACGAGGACTACGCCGACTACCAGTCGGGCTTCCAGATCCAGTACCGCACCAGTGCCACCTCCAGCAAGCCCGCCGGGACTTGGACGGTGGTCACCCAGTACCCGGGCACCGGGGCCAACCTGGCTCCCAAGGAGGCCGGACCGCCGTCGTCCTCGCACAACGAGTGGGTCTTCAACCCGGGCACCTTCAAGGGCAACACGTTCTACGAGTGGATGGTCCGCACCAGGGATGGTCAGGCCCTGTGGGGCCCCTGGTCGACGCTGTTCTCCTACTACATCTCCTCGACCAACACCCCGCCAACGCTCATCTCGCCCGCCAACAACGCCGCAGTCAACATCGACGTAGCCACCAAGTTCACCTGGAAGTTCATCGACCCGGACGCCGGTGACACCCAGTCCAAGGCCGACATCCGCTGGCGGGTCCGCGGTCGGACCAAGGACGTGACCGCAGGCATCGCCCCGGCGCCGTCGGAGGACGCCTGGATCATGCTGACCGGGGTGGAGGCACCCGGGGTGCCCGGACACACCGCTGCCTGGACCATCCAGAGCCACACCTTCGTGGCCGAGTACACCTACGAGTGGCAGATCCGCACCTATGACAACGCGGTCAGCATCCCCTCGGGCTGGTCACCCTCGTTCCGCTTCTACGCCATCGACCCGCCGGGAGCCGAGGGCGGCACGTTCCCCATCTCCGGGTCCAGCAAGCCGCAGGGCTCGCTGGGCTGCGGCACCTACCGGGTGTTCATCTACGAGCAGGGTGGCCAGAAGTTGCTCGGCGAGGTCACCCCGGCCACCAAACTGGACTTCACCAGGGTCCGCGACGACATCTCCGGCTGCACGGTCTTCACCAACGGCTACTCCTTTGACTGCGGTGCGTTCTACGCCACCCTGCGGACCTGGATGCACGAGATCGTCGTGTTCCGTGACGGGGTGCGGGTCTGGGAGGGTCCGATCACCCGGATCGCATACACCCAGGACTCGGTGGAGATCGAGGCCAAGGACGTGATGGCGTACGTCTACCGGCGCATCATGCGAGCGGGCTACAACGACGCCTACCGGCTGATCACCAAGGGCACAGCGGGGAGGCCGGACGAGTACCTGGGGCTGCTCAGTGTGGTCCGGCGGGCCGCTCTGCTCGTCACCCAGGCGCTGGCTCCCTTCGACCCCAACGTGCTGCCCTACCTGACCGCGCTGGAGTACCCGGACGACGCGAAGGAGTCCAGGATCGTCGCGGACTGGTCCCGGACGTGCTGGGAGGAGATCGACGACCTGGCGGCGACCGCCGGGCTCGACTACACGACCGTGGGGCGCCGAATCCTGCTCTGGGACACCCACCGGCCGGTCGGGCGACTGCCGGAGATGCGGGACGGCGATTTCAGCGACTCTCCGATCGTCACCGAGTACGGAATGCAGTTGGCGACCTTCTTCGCGGTCACCAACGGCTCCGGAGTGGTCGGCTGGACCTCCGACCAGAAGGGAATGATCCCCTACGGCCCGATCGAGCAGTTGGCATCGTCCTACAGCGACTCCGAGGGTGCTGGCGACGAGGTGATGACCCCGGAGGCCAAGGCGGCGGCCGAGGCAGCCTTGATCGACCAGGCGAAGCGCAATATCAGCGGTCGGTGGCCTGCTCCGTTGATCGTGCGGGTGCCCGACAACACCACGCTCTCCCCGAAGGCCAACATCGGCTTCCAGCAGTTGATCCCGGGAGTCTGGTTGCCATTGCGGAGTGTCAGCACCCCTCGGCAGGTCTCCCAGTGGCAGAAGTTGGACTCGATGAGCGTGGAGTACGACGGCGAGAACGGTGAGAGCGTGCACGTGGTGTTCTCCCCGGCACCCAACGGGGGCAACGACCCGGACAGTGACATGGCGATGGAGGAGGACTGACGGATGGGTGGCTCGAATACATGGGCGGCTCCGATCGACGCCCAGGACTGGATGCGGCAGGTGGAGAAGCGCATCCTGCACGAGGAGCGGCGACCGAGCATCCGCACCGCCTCCGACCTGATGGGCCCCGGCCTGGGTCCGCGCAGTGTCTGGATCAACGACTGGAACGCTGCCGAGACCGCCTTCAACGGCTTCTTCCACTCCGACCCCAACGCGCTGAACTCTCCCCGTGTCGACGGCTACTGGATGGGCACCAGCCAGGCCACCAGCGAGGGCTTCGGCCTCCAGACGGTGACTGAGTACCGAGGCGGCACCACCGACATCTCCTGGCCCGGCGGCACCTATATCCGCAAGTTCTTCACCCCCCCAGGTGGCCAGCGGCAGTTCTCTGCCTGGGCACTCGTGTACTGAGAGGACAACACGGCATGATGCACACAACGAGAGGAGACCTCTGATGCCCAGTGGATGCTGCGGTGGAGGCGTTTGCTCCTGCATGATTGTCGGTCAGGGCGGAGTGACGATCGAAGGCTCCGGCCAGCCCTCGGACCCGTTCATCATCGACGCCGACACGTACCACACCGACAGCAACAACGGGCGCTTCACCACCGATGCGGGGGGCGACGGTACCCAGGCGAACCCGTACACCATGTCGGTCGACTACGCCCCCAGTGCCAAGTTGGATGACATCCCGAACGTCGACACCCCGGCTCCGGCGAACGGGCAGGTGCTGACCTGGAACAGCGCCACCAGCACCTGGGTGGCCGCTCCACCGGCACTGGCTCCAGTGGGTGCGGTGGTGCATGACCTCTCGCTGCTCGGTGACGGCTCGGCCGGTGCACCCCTGGGTGTGATCGCGGACCAGGCTCGCTACCTCGGGGTGGCCGCCCTGGGCGTCGGGCTGAACGACAACGGCATGGCTGCGCTAGTGCACCACTTCACCGATGACGCCGCTCGCACCGCCTCCATCCCGGTGCCGGTCTCCAACATGCTGTCGATGCTGGAGACCGCTCCCGGGGTGATCGAGTACTGGAACGGTGTCGATTGGGTGACGCTGCCGAACCAGACCGGCTGGGTGGCCAGCGAGGAACTGCTGGAACTCTCCGGCGCCTACGCCCCGGGCATCCCAGTGACAGTGATGGTGGTCCAGGTGAGCACCACCACTGACGCCAACGGTGTCTTCGACGTGCTCGGGCTGACCGATCTGGCGGGACGCTCCGGAGTGCTGACGGTGAGCCTGTCCGAGACCGGCGCAGTGGCCTGGAAGGCGATGATCTTCCCCAACACCAACCGGATCTCGGCCACGGCCTACCGGCTGACTGACGGCTCGATCATGGCGGGCACCCCGGTCACCGCCACCGTCCAGGCCATCACCTACTGAAATTCTCAGGGCCCTGAGAGTTACGTCGTCTGTGAGAAGTGATCGGCACCTCGAAGGTACTTAGAACGGAGCACCATGAACCACCTGCCCCTGCTGCGCTACTTCTCCTATGACCATCTGCCGGAAAAGCTCCAGGCCATCTCGAAGCCGTTCCGCGACCTGGCCGAGTTCGTCGAGAGCACACTGCCCCCGGGTCCGGAGACCACGGTGACGCTCAGGAAGTTGTTAGAATCAAAAGATGCAGCAGTCAGAAGCGCCCTTGACCTCTAAGACCCTCGCCAACAGGCGGTGGCTAGCCAAGAACCCCGGCTACAACCGGCAGTGGTACGCGGCCCATCCGGGCTACTCCTGCTGGGTCGGCATGATCCAGCGGTGCACCAATCCGAAGCAGCCCAACTGGGCTCGGTACGGGGGGCGGGGCATCACCGTCTGTGCTGAGTGGGTGGCCTCGTACGAGGCGTTCATGGAGCACATCGGGCCTCGACCGGGGCCAGACTCCTCCATCGACAGGATCGACAACGATGGGAACTACGAGCCCGGCAACGTCCGGTGGGCCACCAGGTCGGAGCAGCAGCGGAACAAGGGCACGAAGGTTCCGCGATGGGTGGCTGAACGGATCGTGCGCGAGCGGAGCGAGAGGCGCACCTGGAAGGCCATCGCTCGTGGGCTCAACGCCGACGGAGTACCGACGCCGAACGGGAAGACCTGGTACGGCGTCACGGCCAAGTTGGCTGCCGACCGGATCTCCTAGAACAGGGCGTCCTGCTGGAGCGGTTCCTTGGATGCCAGGAACCGCTCCAGTTCCTCGGCCAACTGTCGCCAGAGGGCTCGGTCCCCGGGGTCGTTGTCCGGGTCGTCGGCCTGCTTGATGAACCAGGCGTACTGGGTCTTCAACGACGGGTTCCGTGAGCCCAGGTGGGCCCTGATCCGCTCGACCTCCGCGAGGTGGGCGTAGTACCAGGCGTCCACGTCGGCCCGGGAGCCGACCTCTGACTTCTTCGTGCACGAGCAACGGGCCTGGAGATGGGGGTCCAGGCCCGCGTAGTGGATCTTGTGATTGCTCATGGCCTACCTTCTCGCGGCCTCGCGCTCGGGGAAGGAGAAGCAGTCACACAGGTCTGTCCGCTTGCACCAGGTGATGGTCTCCCCCGAGTAGGGGCAGTGGTCCCGGGCTGACTCCTCGTCGAGGAAGGCGTTCCAGATCCGCTTCTGCTCCTCCGGGTCGTCAGACAGGTCCCGGGGGTCGATCATCGGATCGGTCTGATGTCGAGTTTCATGTACGGGCTGCGGTCGTACTCGACGTGCCCGCCGGAGATCTTGACCCACTTCACGGTGTAGGCACCGGTCGATCCCTCGACCCCCTGAAGCGCAGCCTTGGCCTCGTCCTTCAGCCGACGGGCCTGACGCTCCAGGTCCATCGCCTCCCGGTGCATCGCCACGGCGGCGAGCAGGTCGTTGTCCTCGATCAGCCCCTGCGGACCACCACGGCCCGCACGACAGTCCAGGAAGAACCCGCAGGCCTTCTCGCACATCTGGATAGGAGGCTCCTTTCGGGCTTCCTCTCCGTGCTGGAAGGCGTAGACGACATCGTCGAGCCAGGCTGTGGCAGCCTCAACAACTCTCTCGTCGTATCGCTCCTCGTGGACATACGGCTCACGGTCATCCCCCGCTCTGTCGAACCAGACATTGCTCACCAGCACGTCGGTGAGAGCGACATCATCGTCGAAGAGACCCGCCGCATGGGAGGCCTTGGCGTACATGTGGCGCTGGAACTGCTGCTGCTGGCTGGGTCCGGTGCGCCGCACCCGGTTGAGCCCCCGGGTGGTCTTCACGTCGATCAGTTTCCCGCTCGGCTCGATCAGGTCCGGGTGTCCCATCAGCACGTAGGTGCCGGTGTCCCCGTGCAGGGTGATGCTGACCTCGGACTGCCGGATCATGTTCGGGTACATGGCCATCATCGCGGCCTCGATGTGGTCCCCGAGGGCGGTGCCGATGAAGGCAGCGGTCTTGTCGGTCTCCGGCTCCTGCTGCCCGAGGAGATGCCGCCGCACCCGCTCGGAGCAGTGCCCGAGGTCACTTACCCCCACTCGGTGACCGGACGCCTGGATGCTACGGGCTGTCTGGTTGGTGGCCAACTGCACCGCCTCGTAGAAGGACCGGCTGACCGCCTCCTCCTCGGCCGTCATCAGTCGAGCAGGCTGCTGCATCAGCATCTGTAGGTCCACTACGCGCTCCACTCCGGGTCATGGTCGTGCTCGTAGCACTGGCACACGGCTGGGCTGTCGGTCTCATCGTCCCAGGCACTGCCGACACAGGCCCCGTGCTTGCCCTGGGAGCAGTCCGGACACACCGCCCGGGGCTCGTGCTGCGGATCGGCGGTCATGTCGCTGGGACGGGCTCAGGGGCGTCCTGAGGGATCTCGACCGCTCCCAGGGACGAGGCCAGGGTGGCGCGCTGTTCGTCCGTCAGCACCGGCGCAGCGCCCGGGCTGGGGGCATCTGCGTCGTACATGGGGGAGTCCGGATCCGTGGTCTGGAGAGTGCCCCGGATGAGCGGGCTCAACTGGCCGTCCCGGTAGAGGTGCAGACCGAACGTGTCCCCTAGGTTGATGGCTGCCCGGCGCAGGGCGTAGGACTCGACCGAGGTGAGAGCAAGGGCGTGGGCCTCACCACGGGAGGGCTGCGGGGCGGACTCCTCGGCGTGCCACTCGGTGTGCTCGCAGACCGGGGTGCCGTTGAAGTCACGGATGGTCAGGGTGCAGGCCGCTCGGTAGCAGACCTTCCAGTAGACCTTGCCGTTCTCGCGCTCCTCCGGGTCCTCGTAGATCAGGGCGACGTTGTGGATGAGGGAATCCCAGTTGCCGAAGCCGAAGACCCGGTTGAGTTCGGCGCGGACCTCGAACTGGGGGACGTAGGCCTGGCCCCGCACGGATTCCACGCGGGAGGGGCGGACGGGAGTGAGCAGTCGGGTGATCTGTCCAGCGGTCAGTGGCATGGACCCATTCTACCCCAAAACAGTGCAGCACGGGTATCGTGTAGGACATGACCGCCGATGAGTCCACCCTGCCGATCGACTTCTCCCACGCCCCCCAGGACCCGATCGAGCGACTGCTCTGGCTGTCCGGTGCACAGGCGGCGTTCACCGACCAGGTCAACGAGATGTGGCAGCAGACCTACTTCGAGGTGCGCCTCTCCGGGCTGTTGCCGGCGGCGCTGGGGCTGGGGCTGCACAGCCGGAAGCGGGTGCTGGAGTGGACCCGGGCCGAGAACGAGCGGCGCGGTCGGGCGATGCACTGGGGTGACGGCTACTCCCGCTAGCGGCGGCGAAGCGTCTCGACGATCTCGTCCCAGTCGTCGGGGTACCAGAGCCGGTGGGTCTCCCCGATGGCCTGGGCCCAGGAGATCTGGTCAGGCCGGGGTCGTCCTCTGCCGACCTTCAACTCGGCGTGGATGACGACCCCCGCCCGGGCCAAGACCAGGTCGACGAAACCGGAGTCCCCTTGCAGGGCGGTACGCCAGCCCTTGGTGGTCTTGGCCGGGCGGAAGTGGGTGACCAGCCAGCCGTACAACTTGGCTGTCTGGATCACCCGGTCGGTGAACTGGACCTCCGTCATTTTCAGGGCCCTGAGAGTCACAGCGAGATCCCCCAGCCACCGATGCAGTCCGGGGTGCGCCAATCCAGAGGGTGCTTGAACGGCACCAGCCACGGGGTGTCGCAACTGCGCTCCAGGATGAAGCCCACCTTTCGCGCACTCTCAGGATTTGCATGGACCCAGCGGTGGCATGTCGAGCACAGCCAGACGCCGTTGCAGGCACAGTGGGTGTGGCTGTCGCGCACCGAACGCGACCGACGGTGGTGCCAGTGACCGGTCGGTGCCGGTACTGCGCACCTAGCACACCGGAAGCGCTCCCGGGCTGTGACCTGATCCCGGGAGCGCTTCGGTATAGGTGTTGCACTCACTTCTGCATCTTCTCAATCTCCTCGATGCTGGCACGTTTCCGTGCCCTGAGTTCCAGTTGCCAGGCGACAGTCCCGCCGATGAACCCACCGCAGAAAGCCACGATGAGAACCTGCCACCATTCGGTCACCTGGTGCGGGTCTCTTCCAGTTCGACCAGCATCCAGAGCCAGGACTCGGCTTGGATGGCGCTGATCTCACGTCGAGCCAGCAGAGTGAGCACGCTGCTGACCATCAGTTCCCAGTCACTCATCGTCGGCCTCCAACTCCTTCAAGGCGTGCTGGATGCGCGCCATGAACTGGTCCATCTGCGCCTGCTGAGTGACGATGACGTTCCGCAGCCGCGTGATCTCAGCGGTCACTGCCGCCTCGACTCTGCGAGCGAACTGGGGTGTCGCGGGAGCCGTGCCCATCGCCACCTTCCACACCTCGGCGATGGCGTCGTCTACGTCAGTCACGCTCCTCCACCCCCTTCAACGGACCCTCGCCCTTCTCCAGTTCGACTGCGTGCTGCTGGCCGAGCCCTGCTTCGAGCCCCTTGCCCAGACCAGCCGTGAGGTTGGTCAGGATCTCGGGGTTGGCGTCGATGGTGTCCATCACCCGGTTGACGATGTGCACCACGTTGTCGAGCCGCACCTTCAACATCGCCTGGACTCGGACGTTGTCGATCTGCACGTCCACCCGGTCGATGCTCACGTCGGCACCCACGTCGAGTTCCAGCAGGTCGAGCACCTTCGCCCGCAGGTTCACATGGGCACGGAGGTTGTCGACCTCGATGCCGATGTGGTCAACACCCAGGTTGGGAATCGACAGCAGTACGTCCGGGTCGTTGTTGCTCCCCAGCCACTGCTCGGCGGTGGCGTGCTGGAGAGGCTCCAGAGTTGCCGAGGTGTCGGTCCGACCGGCCTTGTCTTGCCGGGCGTACCAGGTCTCGATGTTCCGCCCATCGTCACTCCCTTGGCGGGCGAGGCTCCCTGGGCTTTCTGGGCTGTCGGTCTGGTCCACGTCGGCGGGGCTGCGAGGACTCCTCGGACTGTCCGGGCTCATCGGCGTCTCTGGCTTCATCTACTTCGTCCTCCGGTACGGCTTCGCCTTGTGCTTCTGCTTCGGCGTCCACCCCACGTTCTTCCCCGTCTGCCGGTGAGCCTTCCGGCTCGCCCACGCCTGCCTGATCCTCTCGGTCCACTTCATCGTCGTCCCCCTCTGGTTGCTCTGGTGCGGGCAGCATCATCACGTGCCGCCCGAAGTGCTTCACGTCCAGCCGGGCACGGCGCCCGACCGTCCGCCAACGGTTGCCCATCCACTCGAAGAACCCCTTGGGGCGGTACTCCAAGGTGTAGAGGATGAGCGTGGCGTTGTCACCGATCGCGGTGAAGGTGATGCAGCCGTCGATGGTGCCCTTGGCTGCCTCGGTACTCCACCGGATCCGCTGGTTCTCGACCTGCTCCTCCACGGTGGCCTTCCACGACCGTCGGTTGAGGAAGATCTTGGCCGTCCACTGCGTGGTGCCGTCGTCGTTCTCGGTGACCTGCTCGGGCCCCTTCATGAACTCCGGGAACGAGGCGTAGTTGGTCCACTCCGCGAACGCCTGCTCGGGTGGCACCCCGACGAACACCTGCTCGTAGATGTTGGTCGGACGCTTGGCGGAGCCGCCGACCATCTTCTTGAACGCCCCCTTGATACCGCCCCAGAGGCCGGACCGGCCCTCCTTCTCGGCCTCGACGGCACCCTCGACGGCACCACTGGTGGCGCTGTCCTCCCCCGCGATCTTGGCGGCGGCTCCGGACACCACGTTCCCTGCCTGCGCTCCGGCGAAACTGCCGAAGGCACTGAGCAGGTCCTTGGTGGCGGGGTCGTCTCTCAGGGTCCTGAGAAACCCACCCTCAGGCATTGGTTGTCCTCCGCCGGGTCCTGCGCTGCGGCTGCTCGGGCTCAGGCTCGGGCTCCTCGTCGGAGTCGTCCTCGGGCCCCTCGTACCCGTCGTAGTCGTCCTGCTCCTCCTCGGACTCCGCCGGACCCGTCTCCTCGGTCGTGGCAGGGGTCTCCTCGCCCTTGCCCCGGCCGCGCAACTTGCCGGTCACCTTCTTGACCGGGCTAGTGGCCGCCTCGGCGGTGTCGCTCACGGTGTCAGCCGTTCCCTCGACTACCTCGTTGGCGGCACTGGTGAGCCGCTCGGTCCGGTCAGTCAGGCCCTTGGTGACCGAGACCATCCGGGCCTGGACTGCGGCCATCGCCGCCTTTTGGATGGCCTCTTGCAGGGGCCCTCGCACCTGCTGGGTGATTTGCTTGGCCTCCTCGCTGGCCAGCACACCCGAGGCCAGGCCCCGGCCCTTGCTGACTAACTGCTGGCCCTGCTGTGAGCCCGACAGGAACATGGCGAACCGCAGTGCGGTCCCACCCTTCTTGGTCCGGCCCAGGATGTAGCCCGCGACGACGGCTGCACCCAACTTCTGGTTCTCGTTCATGGTCTTCCTTCTGTTCGGTGATTGGTTGCTCTGGATTCTGGCTTCTCAGGTCCCTGAGAATCGGGTGGTCCCCTGGTCCTGGCGGTCATGGTCACCGCACCTGCCAGGCGGCACCGAGGTTGGGGTTCGGCTGCATGACCAGACCGCCCAGCACCCGGATGATGGCGTCCCAGCCATCGGTCACATCGAGGTAGATGCCGGTGTGCAGGAAGATCCGGACGGTCTGTCCCAGCGGCGCCGCGTAGTCGATGCTGCTGAGCGGGACCAGGATCGGTCCCCCGACCTCCTCAGCGCTGGTCAGCAGCAGGATGTGTGGTGTCATCTCGCTTCTCTCTCTCCACGGTGACCATGTAGGGCGAGTGCAGGAACGGGAACGTGACCATCAGGGTGTTGCCCTGGACCTGCATCACCTCCACCCGGTTACTGCTCAGCAGGACGGCCATCAGTGCCCCGGTGGCGATCAGGTTGTTGCCCACCTCCTCATCGCTGGGCGTGCTCATGCGTGCCCCGCCTGACACTCCTCGCACGGTGTCTCCGGAGAGCACTCGTGCTTCTTCTTCTTCACGGGGTGCAGCCGCCTGAACCGGTCGGCCTCGTGCTTGGCCTGCTCGTACAGGAAGTCGACGTACTGCATGTGCCTCTCCGGCTTGGCCCGGAGCATCGACTTGATGACCGCAGTGGCGGCAGTGTTGACGGCAGTGAAGACGATCCACCGCTGGAGAGGGTTCATTGGGCACACACCTTGTCGTACTCGGGGAAGCGGGCTAGCGAGGGCGACGAGACGCCAGCCTCGGTCGAGCCCGTCTTCAATGTGGACATGAATCCGTAGGCGCCGAGGCAGCCGACGGCCACGTTCGGCACCAGGTCGGGCGCTCGGTAGATGACCACGTGGGTCATGTCCTGAGCCCCGTCAGCCCGTGTCCCGTTGGGTCCCTGACGGTCCGCCGTGGGTGTTTGGGCCATCCCGCTGCACGCCGCCAGAGCGACCAGGACGGCGATGATCAGGGTGGCGAACACCCAGAACCTAGAGATGGTGATGCTGCCGATCCTCATACCAGCACCATCTCGTTCATCAGGAAGGGCACATCGCCGCTGGAGAAGAGGGCCTGCACAGCGTCGGGCTCTCCCCACTCGATTAGGGCCCCGTCCCGCTCGTAGGTCTGGTGCACGTCGTAGCCCGGTCCGTCCGGGGTGACACAGATGGCGACCAGCGCCTCGTGAGCCTCGGGGTCACTCGCCTTGAACGCCTCCGCCGCCGACCCCGCGCCCTTCTCTGGATCGTCGGTGAGGAGGACGTAGGTGTCCACCGCCAGGGTCACCCAGTTGATCTTGGGAATGATGCCTGCCATCCGGGCGTGCAGGATGGCGTGCAGGGCGTCGGACGGGTGCACGTCGATGAGCGGGAGCATCCCCGACTCACCCTCCTCGGTGCCGATGGTGATGCAGCCCATTGCGTCACCGTCGGCCTCGACCATCTCTCGCATCAGCGAGAGGAAGAACTCCGCCGGTGGTGGTGGTCCGGCGTACGGGTGCATGACCAGTGCTCCCGCTCCGTGGCTGTGCGCCATCCTGGTCACGGCGGCGGCGGCCTCGGCCATCGCCATCTGCTCGTCGGTTGGTTGCTCCTCGTTCATACTGCTGCTCCCCTTCTGCGTTCGTAGTTGGTCCGAGTGTGGTTGCTCACCAGGCCATCGAAGTTGACCCGTTGGAACTTCTCGCCGAGTTCCGTGTACCCCCAGGACTTCAACTTGGTGGCCAGGTTCCCGGCGTTGGCGTAGTTCAGGGTCTGGGCGATCTCGTCCGGCCAGACCCCTCCCTCCAGCAGATGCTGCGCCTCATCGGCAATCCGCTGGTGTCGTTCCTCGGTGGTCTCCACCACCGCGGGCTTCGTGCGTCTGCGCTTTGCTGTCACTCCACGCTCCTCGGGTCCGGGTTGAGCCGCAGGTGAGGTCTGTCGGCGTCGTGACAAGTGCACTTGCAGCGGATTCCCCGGGGGTCGGAGCACTCGGCGTGCCAACCGATCGAGCACTGGCGGAAGATGCCGTGCCCCCGCCCTAGGACGGCAGCGGCGTCGGTCTCCTCGTCGGTCATCAACGTGCCGTCGGCACGCAGACCGTTGATGCTGAGGTAGGGCATCAGCGACCAGCCGCCTCTCCACCGATGGACTCGATGGCCTGCAACCAGACCTCGCTCATGTTGCGCGGCTCCTCGGCCACCTCGTGGGCGACCACGCCCAGCAGGATGCCGACTCGCACCTGGCTGCTCATCCGCGCAGCCTGTTCTTGCGAGGTTCGCCGGTGCGCTCGGCCCCGGCGATCAGGTTGATGACCGCCAGGAAGGCGGCCCGTTCGTCAGGGAGGTCTACGAAGTCAGCCCCTTCCAGTGGATCGAACTTCTCCGCCATCACCAGCACGTCGCCTTTCAGTTGGTAGCCGGGCACCGGGTAGAGGGCCCAGGCCCGTTCGTTCGGTTGGCCGTCGTGGTACTGCCCCTCCTCGTCGGTGACACCGACCAGCCCGTACTCGGGGGTGAGCGGACAGCGGAACCGCTCGACGTACTGGCACTGCCCACCGATAGCCTCGGCCAGGCTCTCGAAGCCAGGCTTCACCTCGATCGTGACGATGGGTCTCCTCGGGTCCGCCGGGACCTTGATTGCTTTCACTGGTTGCTCCTTCGTTGTCATTCGTCGTCGGTCAGGTCGTTGATCACACCGATCAGGCGGGCCACCTCCTCCTCGGCTTCGTGCTGGGCGTCCTCGGTGTCCGCCAGTTCCTGCCGCAGGATCAGCACCTCGGCGGCGAGGATGAACCTGTCTCGATACGCTGCCTCGTTGTCGACGTGTGAGGCCACCGGATTCCAGGGCTGCTTGGCCCGGTCGATCGCTGCGTTCACATCGACCAGGGCCGATTTCTCAGGGCCCTGAGAATTAGTCGTCGTCATGGCCGTCGTCGTCCTCCTCCGGCACGTAGTTGCGGCCCCTCCAGCAAATGACACTGCGGTCATTCGCGGAGAAGATCTCCGGCCCGAGCATGGTCACGTCACCTTTGAGGAACGGGTAGAGGTCCTCGTACTTGCCGTCGAGGATCCACTGGGCCAGTCGGATCAGGTCATTCACGTCCGGCGGCGTCCGGCTGCCCAGTCCCTGTGCGGTCAACAGGGGTCGAGCAGCAGACAGCGCCAAGGTGCGCGCCTTCTGTTCCAGGTCAAGCAACCTGGCTTCGATATCGGCATCGGGCATGGGTTCGGATAGTTCTGGGCTCATTGGATGGGTCTCCTCATGCGGTTCTGGATGTCGTGGATCAGGCAGGGTGAGCAGGACTGGGGTCGGCAGGCGTACCGCTCCCCGAGCACGCAGGGTTGCTCGGGTATCTCCATCGCCAGGTCGAGCGCGGGCTGGAGCACGAACAGCCGGGCACTGTCGTTGCGCCAGACCCACGCCTGGTAGATCGGGTCGAGGTCGTCGATGGTGATCGCCACCCGGCTCACGAGACAACCTCTGGTGCGTGGTTGGGCAGGTAGTCGGGGAGCACCGCCGTGAACCGGACGACCAGTTCGTGGTTGTGCTGCCGCTCCCCCGGCTGGTGCTGGACGGTCACCCCGCCGATCACGGTCGGGTGGATTCCTGAGTCATGCAGGTAGGCGGCGGCAGCGTCCAGCAGGTCGCTGAGTGGTGCGTCGGTCATGGTGTCTCCGGGTAGGGGTTGGGGGTGACGGTGCCGTGGCGTCCGTCGTCATGGCCGGCGATGTAGCCCTCCTGCCAGACGGTGTGCCGGTTGTCGCGGTTGGGTTTGTACGGTGCGGTCTGCCGCTCGCCTGCGTACTGCGGCAGCACGTAGATCTGGCTGCGTCCCCGGCGCTCCTTCAACCGGACGATCCGGTCGTCGTGGTGCAGAGCGGACAGGCTGCCGCTGGCCTGTCCGTGGTGCAGGTTGAGGGCGTAGGCCACCTCCGACCAGGTGACCCCGTCCCCCTCCTGCCTGCTGAGCAGGTCGAGCACGGCCCGCTGGCGCTCGGAGGCGGTGCCATCGCTGGCCTCCCCGTACGCCCGCTCCCGACTGGTATCAGAACCAGACCAGCCCTCGGTGCCTGCGTACGGCAGGCTCGGCTCGGTCGCGTTGGGGTCGTGACCCTCGCACCCCGGCAGGGCGCAGCGTCTGTCGACCCAGGTGCTCATGCCGCAGTACGGGCAGACGATGCTGCTCACGGCGTCTCCTCTTTCCAGGTGCGCAGGTTCTCGTCGTCGACACCCTCAGGCTCTTCCTTCTGATGGCAGTAGTCGCAGTCGAAGTCACAGATCGGCTCGCGCCCCGGCTTGCCGTACATAGCGACGGTGGGTGCGTAGATCGACTCGTCCCGCAGCCGGTCGTTGTCCTCCTGGAGTTGGACGATCGCCCGGGTCAGCAGCATGACCTCGCACGGCCACGCCTGGAGGCACTGCACGCACTGCACCGGCTCGTCGACCTTCTCCCCCCGCTCGTTGCGGATGCGCGGGGTGTTTGGCTGATGGGTCATCGGGAGTCCTTGCAGAAGTGGCAGCGGATACGGAGCCCGTCGATCACGTAGGAGTGACCGAACAGGAGACAGAACAAACGGGAAAAGGTCACCACCACTCCTCCATCCGGGCCTGCCGCCGAGCCCACCGGCGGTCAGCCTCTGTCGGCTCGTACGGCACGGACATCTGATGGTCGAGTTCGAGGTGAGCACGCATCAACTCCGCACCCACCTCGTCAGCCGGAATACTGACGCCGCACGGCTTCCCGTCGACGACGACGTTGCACACATAGAGGCTCACCTCGACACCCGATACACCTTCTCGCTCTGGTGCAGGGGAGCATCGAGGTTCCCCTTCACGTGTGGGTTGATCCAGATCAACTTGCGCTCCTGTCTGCCGGTCCCGCAGGCCTGCCAGCGGGGGTGTCCTCGGACGAACCAGTGGTGCTGCCACTCGACGTGCCCGTCACCCTCGTGGCGGTGCGGGTTGGCCGGGCGGCGGAGGGTGATGACGGTGATGGCGGGCGGGAGTTTCATCCGTGTCATTCGGCGCTTGGTGGCTCGGTCCGCCTGCTCCTCCCTCAGGTCAGCGATCTCCTGACCCATCACCACCCACAGGGCGTACAGCCAGCGCTGCATGTTCGACCCGTTCCAGGTGGCGTACTCCATCAGCCGCTGGCCCTCGCGGACCCGATCACCGAAGCCGTCCACCAGGTCGTCATCCTCCGGTGTGGCGGAGTAGACCATCGGTCGGCAGTACATCGGCCCGTAGTCCCGCTCGCCCACGCGCTCGCCCTGGATGAGCGCCGACAGGAAGCACATGTTGTACGGGTGCGGTCGGAACCCGTCCTTCGCGGCCCCCTCGTTCCACCTGGTGGTGATCGGGTCGGGACGGAGCGAGGAGTTGAAGCCGAGGAACGCGGTGGCGTGCGGGTCCCGGTCGTTTCTGCCCCGGGGTGCCGGGCACCACACGATCAGGTCGATGTGGGTGTCCGGGTCCGGCCTGTTCTCCACCCGGTCGGTGGCACCGGGACTGATGACTGGCTTGTCCAGCCAGACGAACCCGTACGGTGCCGGAGCGATGCCGAGGTCGATGGTCTCGGTGTCGGCGAAGTCGTTGGCCACCCAGGTCACCAGGTCCACCATCTGCGGGCTGACCATGATCGGCATCCCACCCTGGGCCGCCTTGGCGCAGTGCTGGACGGCGGCGCGGGCCATCGCCGGGTACTGCTCGTCGCGGATGGTGCGAGACAGGTCGCCACCACTGAGCGCGACGCCGGTCTCCTTCGCGGTCAGCGCCCGGTCGATGGCGGTGACCTGGACCTTCATCATCCGCTGGTCGGGGTTGTCCTCCGGGTCGGAGTAGCGCCGCAGGAAGTCGGCCTGCATCCCGAGCAACTCGGCGGGTCTCATCGGACCACCCGCTCGCCGCACCGGGCGCAGTACGGCGCGGTGCCGAACTTCATCCAGTGCTTGCCCCGGAGGCAGTTGAGGCGACCGATCAGCACGTCGAAGGCGATGCCCACCTTCTCGGCGTAGTAGTGCCGTCGCTTCTCCCACGAGTACCTCACCGGTTCACCCGCTTCCACAGCACGCGGTAGCCGGTGCAGGAGCGGGGCGGTGCGTCGTCGAACCAGGTCCGACCGCGCTCCCCGCAGTTGGTGCAGCCCTCGCTGTCATCGTCGGGGCTGGGCGAGATGCGGGGTCGGTACCCGTGCATCCCCGTGCCGCCGCAGCATGGGCAGATCGGTCGGCTGTCTTCCTCGGCTGCGATAGCCATGGCTGTCCTCTCGGTGGTGGTTGCTCCTACGTACCCGCCCCCGGCTTCGGCAGCCGGGAGCGGTGAACCTAACTCGTGAAAGCCCTGCATTCTCAGGGCCCTGAGAACTTCACTCCCTCCCTCCCTGGATGACCCGCATCCCGGCCTTGGTGGTGACCACGTTCTCTGCCCTCGGGGGGTCGAACATGGTCCAGCCCCAGCCGATCCGCTTCAACGTCAGGTCCTGGTCACCGGCGTCTCGGGAGGTCACGTGCAGTACGCCATCCTCGCTGCCCCGCTGGGAGTCGATCATCATCAACGTGGTGGCAGTGGCGGTGATCCCCTGGCTGCCGATGAAGCGGTTCATCCAGTCGTCGTCACCGGACTTGCGGATGTGGTGCACGCCCATGATCCCGATCCGCTGTTCCAATGCCAGCCGGGACCACTTGCTCAGGTTCTGGGTTGAGCCCTGATACCCGCCGTTGGACGTTTCCCCCCGTGCGTTGGTTCCATCGAAGTTGGGCTCGGCCTTGCCGATCGTGTCGGCCACCACCAGCAGGGGCCGCTTGCCGTCCTCCCGTTTCTCCGCGCACCACTCCGCGATCCCCTGAATGCCAGCCTCCCCGGTCGGGAAGTCGGTGTGGAACTCAATGTCGGTGTCGGCCAGGCTCACCCCGTACTGGGACTGGAGATGGCGCAGCCGCAGTTGCAGCCGCCAGAGCGCGTCGTTGTCCAGGCTCAGGTAGAGCACCGACCCCCGCTCGCACTGCTGGTTGTGCAGGAAGGTGCCGCCGGTGGCCACGTTCAGCGCGGCATCGAGGGCCACGAAGGACTTGCCCACCTTCGGCGCTCCACCCATCACCGTGAAGCCGACCGGCATCAGGTTCGGGATCACCCACTCCACCGGTGGGAAGACCTGCTCCATCAGGGTGGCTCCCATCGCGCCCTCCGGTCTGAACTGGTTGAGCCTGGTCGGCACCAGGTCGGAGACTCCCTTGCCCGCGAGCACGTGGTCGTAGAGGTCGGACTTCTCACCGGGGACCGCCACCCCCCAGGTCTTGACCTTCAAGCCACGGCCCTTCAACGAGGCCGCGACCATGCTGGCGTAGGCCCGGCCCGCGTCGTCGTTGTCGGCCACGATGTTGACCAGCGGTGTGCCGACCAGCCACTTGCCGTAGTAGTCCTTCCAGTTCTTCGCGCCGCCTGGTCCGGTGGTGGCCACCAGCCCCAGCCGCTCGGCGGCAGCCACGCACTTCTCCCCCTCCACGATCCAGATGGGCTCGCCCATCCTCGCGGCGGCGATGATCTTGGGCAGCCGGTACAGCACGTTCCAGAAGTTGGTGCCCAGCCCTTCGCTGGCGGTGTGCCCTGGCCTGCGCTGGACGAACCGCTTGCCCCCACCGGGGGTGTTCCACCGCTCCACCACCAGGTGGTCGGTGCCGTCGGGCAGCGTGTAGGTCCAGGAGGCGACCATCTCGCCCTTGCTGTTGGTGATCGGCTCGTCCCACAGGTCGGGCCAGTCGAGGTCGAGCGCGATCAGGATGTCCTGGACGTGGCACCCGGACATGCAGTTGAGCAGCACCTTGCCGGTCTGCTCGGTCACGGAGAGGGAGGGGTTGCGGTCACCGTTGCCTCGGCCATGCGAGGTGACGGGACACGAGGCCAGGGTCGAGGTGCCGTTGCGCTGCACCCGTTCGAGGCGAGCGACGACGGTCTCGATGGCGGTCATGCGAGGGGGAGGGGGGTCGTGAAGGACATGGGCTGCTCCTGCTTCATGGGAGGGGGGACGTTCTGCTGACGCTGCCACTACGGCAGGTGACGCGCCAGGTGAGGAGGGGGTGAATCTCAGGGTCCTGAGAATCTAACTGGACTTCACTTGTAACTGCCGGGCGACTTGCCTCTCCGCCAGGGCGACTTCTGGTGTGACCGCTTGTGCCACTCGTTCTCACCCTGTCGTGGCTTGAACTCCCGCGGTACGCATCGACTGTGCTCCCAACCGAACGCACCCCTGGTGACCTGCTCTCCTACCTTGATCTCCGAGTTGCAACCGGAGCACTTCCCGGTGAACTTCGCCTTCATGTGGATCTCCTGGACTGGGCTGATGTGGACGTGATCCACCCAGGTAAGGGGTGGGTGTTCCTGCCGATCAGCGAGCCAGGTGGTGGGGCGATCACTCGTCGTCTTGCCCACACGTGTAAGTCCGTGACTCGGTGTGGGTGGTCGCATTGGCCTGACATTGCATCCTCGGCAAGCGGAGGTGTCGGCCTTTCCGGGGTGCACAGAACTGGTCTCTACCAGTAGACTCAGTGCGTCGGTGTTTCTGTGTTCCACCGACCATGACCCCGGATCGTTGCCACGATTGCGGGGTCAAAACCTGTCTCCAACCTATCGCCTGCGTGGGCTTGGGTCGAGTGGTCCTGGGCGTGGCTAGCATGGTGCTCGCTTCCTTCGAGTGGTCGGGTCCAGGTCCCGCTGTACGTACACGGCAAATGCGCCAGCGGTTGAGTCAGTCCCGGGTCTTCCTTTCCCCGGTACTGCTACCTCTGACCACGAGTGGGTGCGGGCTGTAGTTGGTTGCTCCGGCCTCGGACGGGCCCCCCTGATGGGGGGCCCGTCCTGTTGTTCAGTCGGTGTCCTTGGGCTCGGAGGCCTGGGCCGCGAGGCGCTCGGCCAACTGCTCCGCGATGCCGGGGTACTCGGTCAGCAGGTCCTGGATGGTGTCCAGTGCCTGCTCCGCCTTGGACTTGCGCGGGGTCCACTCGATCCCACGGTCAGCACACTGCTTCTGGTAGTACCGATTGAACTCGTCCTGGTGGGCTACCCGCAGGTCCCGTTGGGCAGCCGAGTACGCCTGACCCATAGCCTTGTCCCGGTCCGACTGGCTGACCTCCTCCGTCTCCTTGACGACGGGTTCTGCCACGACGGGTGCCTCTTCGGTGGAAGTTGACACACTGCTCCTTCTGGTTGGTTGCTCGATCTTCTCAGGGTTCTGAGAAGCAATGCCGTACAGACACACGAGTAGCGGAACTCCGGTGTATGTCCCCACCAGAGTCCCGCTACCCTATCTACATCATATCAGTGTAGAAAGGTTAAGTCGAGCGAGCCCGCCCCTCCCCAGACACAGGCCCGCCCGAGGTCATGCGGTGCGGACAGCGGCGTTCGGGACCAGGTCCCTGGCGTATGTCCGAGCCTCCGAGAACACAGCCCACGGCAGCCGGGTGTAGGCCTCCGTCGCCAAGGCGTCCAACTCGAACAGGTCCAGGTGGTCACTCTCCACCGAGGCGAGGTAGGCACTGATGCGTCTCAGTTGCCGGGCTGCTGCCTCTCCCGTCAGCCCACCAGTTGCTGCGATGCGGTTGAGCAGGTGGCTGTTCGCATCGTTGGTCAGCCGGGTGACGATGGTCTTCTCCCGGTAGGTCAGCGACAGCATGGCGGGGAACGGGTCGGTGACGGCAGCCACTCCATACCGCAGCCGACCGATCGGACGGACGACAAAGAGGTCCCGGTTCCGCCTGCCCACCGAGGCCTCGACCTGTGGCCACAGCCTGGTCATGTCTCGCAGGTCGATGAAGACCTCCGGCGTAGAGAGTCGGTCGGCCATGTCCGCGCGATGGAAGCGCTTGTCCGGGTTACTCGCCAGGATCCCTGCTAACCGGTCGACCTTGATCTGGTCAGTCATGGAACATCTCTGGTGTCAGGTCCTGCGCCTGCTCCAGGTCAAGCAGGGCTTGCGCCCGTTCGATCAACTGCTCGACCAGTCGGTAGTGCCGGTGCTTGACCAACTCACCGATGAGGAACCCAGCCTCCAGTGCCATCCGGGTGCCCTCACCCTGGCCACGCTTGACCGTGTCCTCGGTCGCCTCCTCTACCTTCGCCATGCGGACCAGTTCCCTGGCACCCTCCTCAGCGATGGCGTTGTCAGCCGCCTGCTCCTCGGGTGTGAGGTCGTCCCACTTGCGACGCTTGGGTGCGGGCTCCTTCGTCGGTGGTGCAGGCATCACCTCGGCTGTCGCGGGTGCCGCCTCCTCGGTGTCCCACTCGGGCAGGCCGTCGAGGTCGACCTGGTCCCCGGGCTGAGGGATCGGTCGGGTGGTGGCGATCCACCGCCGGACGTAGGCGCGAATGGTGTTCTTCGACCGAAGTCCGGCGATGCCGAGAGCAGCGAACTCGTCGCAGGTCATCCGATCAAAGGTCACTTTTGACCTTTGATCGGACTTGCGATCTCCACCCTTGCCTGGCAGTTCGACGAAGGCGGCAAGGGTTGCGGCCTTCGACCACTGTGTGGCGGTGATCAGGTTCTGCCAGCCTGTCAGGGTGGTGACCATCTCCTTGCGGGTGGCTGGGATGGTGATGGTGGTCATCGACGATCCTCACCCTCGGACATGGCGGCGAGGTCGCGTTTGATCTGCGCCTCCTTGGTTCGCAGGGTCGCCTCGATCCGATCGAGTTCCCTGAGCCTGGCCTCCGCTTCCTTGTGGGTGGCCGGGATGGTGATGCGTGTCTTGCTCATTGCTTCTCCTTGGTTGGTTGCTCCTGGGTGCCGCCAGCCCCCTCGGCAAAGGGGGCTGGCGGGTCAAACTCTCAGGACCCTGAGGTTAGAAGGGTGGTTCCTCCTCCTGGGGGCCCTGACTGTAGGCGGACGGGGCTGCCGCTCCGTACGCCTGGGCGGCAGGGGCCGGCGCAGCCGTACGCCGGGCCTCACCGTGCGGGATGATCCGGAACTGGAGTGAGGCGGACACGGTGTCAGCGATCATCGACACCTTGCTCCGCTTCCCTCCGGTGTCCCGGTCCTCCCACTCCTCGGTCCGGATCTTCCCGGTCACGATCACCAGGTCACCCTTGACCACGGACTCGACGACGTTCTCCGCCAACTTCTTGAAGCAGGTCACGTCCATCCACAGGGTGTCGGTGTCCTCCCACTCCCCGGTCTGCTTGTTCTCCTTGCGGTCGGCCGCGACCAGCCGCATCTTGCAGATGGCGGTGCCCGACCCCTGACCGAACTTCAGTTCGGGGTCGGCTACCACCCTCCCTTCTAGCGTGATCCGTGGGAGCACGTCACTCTCCTTCGTTCATCCATCGCAGGTACAGGGTGCAGACCTTCGGTGGGCCTGGCCTGTTGTTGCGGGTCCGGACCTCGAACCCCTCGTGGGTCACGACCTTGCGTCCCGGTCGCACCGGGGTGAGCCACTGCACCTCACCCTGGCGGATGGCGTTCACGGCAGACACGGGTCCGTCGTCGAACACCTTCAACCACTCGCCAGGATGTGCGCGCAACTCGCGCGCAATTGCTGGCCAGTCGGCTGGACTGCGACCGGGAGGTGGCGGCTCCTCCCACGACATGCCTTTGGTCATGGCTCCCCTCTCTGTGGAGGCCACGAGAGCCGGGCCGCATGACCGCGACCCGGCTCTCTGTGTGACTAGCCCCGGTATCCGTTGCGCCGAGCGAAGTCGGTCAGCCGGGAGATCTGCTCCTCGATCCGACCCAGCGCGCTGGCGATCCGGCTGTTGTCCGACCCGTCGCTCTCGTCCGAGCCGTCCTCGTTGTCGGCCTCAGGCTCGGGTGCCTTCACTGCCATGCCGAGATCGTTCAGCATCGCGGTCACCTCCTCGGTGTCCGCACCGTTGGCCTCGGCGTAGCCGACCAACTTCTCGGTGATGGCCTCCTCCCGAGCGGTGAGTGCCGCGATCACCGGCTGGGCGTAGGACATGTAGGAGCCGTAGCCCGCGTCCTGCAACGCCTGCTGAATGGTCTCGGAGATGGGGCGGGTGGTCTCATTCTGGGTGGTGCTCATCTGAATGTGGTTCCTTTGCTTGAGTTGAGTTTACTTGGTTGCTCTGTAGATGTGTGGATATGGACTGTACATTCTCAGGGTCCTGAGATCACGCTCCCTTCCTGGGTCTGCCCCGGCCTCGGACCGGGGTCTCGCCGAGGTCCAGTCCCAGCCCGAGGACCAGACCACGGCTGCCTTCGACGCGACCAAGACCGGTCACCGCGTACCCCTCGGGGGGCTCGTAGGTGGCGTTGATCTTGGTCAGGTAGGTGTGACCACGACGCGAGGAGATCGCGTAGAAGTCGTGCCGGATCATGCCGCAGCGGTCGCAGGTCAGCGTCCGCTTGGCGTACACGTGATGGCCCATGTGCGGCCAGGCACCCTTCTCCTCCCTGCTGTCGACCACCCGGAAGGCATCGGTGATGGCCATCCGGTGCTGGGTGGAGCGGCACTCCAGGTAGGTCTCGGGCATGTTGGCGAGGGAGGCCAGGTAGGCATCCTCGGTGTTGGCCACTCTGCGGAGTTCGGTCATCCCCTTCTCTCAATCTGTTCGATGGCGTTGTTCAGGTAGTCCCTGGCGTAGCGGATGTTGGTCCGGGCATCCCGGGTCTGTCGCATTTGCCGGTCCGCCGCGAGTCGGGCGACGTTCTCCTCCGAGCACCGGTAGGTCATGGCCAGGAACTGCGGAGAGGCCCACTCCGGGGTGGTCCCCCGGGTGCAGGTGTCCAGCAGGTCAGCCCGGCTGACCTCACGCCAGTCGTAGAAGGACCCGCGCCGGAAGTACGCACACTGGTAGGTGCCCGCTCCCTCGTTCACGGTGACCACCAGGTACATCCAGTCCGACACTTGCCGGGTGAACCACTCCCCCCGGACCGGCGGGGTGAAGTTGCCGAGCATCACCTTGTTGTCTCTCAGGAGCCCTGAGAAGAAGAACTCCGGCAGCCGGTTGCCGTCCTTCTGCATCACCCCCTCGCGCCACTCCCAGTGCTCGATGGTTCCCCCGGCCAGGACCACGGCCACGTCACTGCCGTCCTCCAGCCCGTCGAGGGTGCTCAGCGGTGTGCTGCTCATAGTGCGACCTCCTCCGCCACGGGAGCGTCGACCGGCCACGCCTGCACGGCGTAGTCGTAGTAGGAGACCAGGTGTCGACGGACGCCCTCGCTCATCACCTGGTTGCTGCCGTTGACCCGCAGCGTCACCCCGTCCGGCAGGTGCTGGGCCATGGTCCCGTTGATCCGCCAGGCCATCGGCTCGTCCGGTGTCTGCACCACGTGCATGTGCCCGTGGGTGTTGGACCCGTCGTCGTTCCACCCGAACAGCCGCCGGGTCTTGGACGTTCCGCGAGCGCTGTCGTCGCGGATGTAGACGGCGAACGCCTGACCGCTGCGCCACGGCCACCAGAGGATCGAGCCCTCGGGTAGCAGGGCGATCTGCTCTCGGTCGAGGGTGTCGCCGGGTCCCTTGGTGGTGGCCCCGATCTTGGCCAGCACCTGCTCGGTGATGCCCACCCCGGTCATGCAGGTGTTGAAGACACCGCACCAGCCGTTGTTCTTCTGCGCTGCCTTGCCCACCCGGAAGACCCGGAGCGCGATCCGGGTCAGGGTGTCATCGTCCGCGATGACCTCGGGCTCGGGCACCGTGTAGCCCGGGATCGAGTAGATGGTCATCGGCACCCCAGGCTGTCGGTCCCGGGTGCCGAGGATCCGGGTGAGCGCATGGCCCTTCTTCTCGAACACCGTCATCTGGCTCGGCACGTCCGGGTGACCGGAGTAGAGCACGGTCCCGATGGGCAACTGCTGGATGTCGACGTTGCTCGACACGATCCCACCCTCGGTGAACCGGGCGGTCCCGGCCCCGAAGGCCGAGCACATCTCGATGATCGGGTTGATGTGGATGCCCGACCGCTCGGCCGCACCGAGGGCGGAGTCCCGCATCCGCCAGCGGAACGCCTCGACGGACTCCAGCGGGATCTCCACCTCAGTCATGTCCACCGGCCGGTCCAGCCAGTTCGGGCCGTTCAGGTAGTAGGCGTCCATCGGTGCACCCCCACTAGGGTCGACCCAGGTGCGGGGTGCCTGCTGTTCGTAGACGGCACCGTTGCGGTGACCGATCCGGACGGTGGTGCCCAGCGGCAGCAGGTCACCGTGGTGAATCAGGTCGGGGAACTGCTCCCCCGGCTTGACGAGTCTGATCATTGGTTGCTCCTCTCTCGTTCTCAGGTTCCTGAGAATCAGAACGGCGGTTCGACGATGACCTTGACGGCCACGTCGGTCGGGGTGCTGGCTCCTTCCACATCCATCTCCAGCGGCACG
>Ga0070678_100000096_pt1 | contig 33908 bp, 36 predicted proteins | sample KBSM73metaG_FD_65647 | JGI IMG/M metagenome (GOLD analysis project Ga0070678, IMG submission 65647) | Miscanthus rhizosphere microbial communities from Kellogg Biological Station, Michigan, USA - KBS M7-3 metaG | ecosystem: Host-associated > Plants > Roots > Rhizosphere > Soil ...
GCGATCATCGGTTGCGGGCTCGGCATGCTGCTGGCGCTCGGCTTCGGCGTCGCAGCCGAGATCTCGTCGTCGGGCGCGCCCTGGGCACGCATCCCCCTGCTGCTCGTGCCGCTCACGGCCGCGGGTGCTGCGTTCGGGGCGCTCGGCTGCGTCGTGGGGGCCGCCGCGCGCGATCTGCGCGCTGCCTCGCTCGTCGGCGTCGCGCTCGTCACGCCGATCGTGCTGGTCGGCCTCGTGCCGCGCCAGGTCTCTCCACTGGCTGCCGGCGTCTCCGAGCTGCTCCCGTTCACGCCGGCGGTGCGCGCGTTCGGTGCGGCGCTGTTCGACGCCGCGCCTCTCTCGACGGTGTTCGGCGGGACGGCCCACCTGCTGGTGCTGACGGCTGTCCTCGCAGTCGCCTCGGTCGCGCTCTTCAGGCGCCTTCAGAGCTGACGACGACACCGTCCGGCTCGGACGCCAGGGCCATGACGCGCCCGTCGAGCTGGAGCGATTCGAGCTGCCCGGCGACTTGCCTGGCGATGTCCTCGGCCTCGTCGGCATCGACCCAGAGCAGCGTGCTCGGACCGGCGCCAGACAGGGTGCAGCCGTAGGCGCCGAGCGCGTCGAGGCCTTCTTGCAGCCTGCAGAAGAGGGGGGTCATGTGCGCGCGATCGGGCTGGTGCAGGCGATCCTCGAGCGCGCGCGGGAGCGCGCTGAGGTCATCCGTCACGAGTGCGTGCACGAGCAGCGCGGTGCGCTGCAGGCTGTAGACGGCGTCGGCGCGGGGCACCTCGGGCCGGAGCAACTTGCGCGATTCGGTCGTGCCGAGCGCATGATCCGGCACGACGAGGACGAACGCGAGCCCTTGCGGGGGCTCGATGCGGCGCAACAGGGGTCGCTCGCCGTCCAGCGCGAGCGTGAACCCGCCGGCGATCGCCGCCGCGACGTTGTCGGGGTGGCCCTCCAGCGGGGCCGCCAGCGCGATCAGCTCGTCGGCGCCGTGCGGCTTGCCCTGGAGCGCGAGGCCCGCCGCGAGCCCGGCCACGATGGCCGCGCTCGACGAGCCCGTCCCGGCCTGCAACGGCACGGCGTTGTGCATGTGGAAGGCGAGCCCCTCGAGCGGCCCGTCCCAGACTTGCGCGAACGAGCGCACGACGAGATTCGTGGCGTCGGCGGGGAGCGTGCCCTCGCCCTCGCCGCTCACGCTGACCTCGAGTGGCCCGGGCCGCAGCTCGACCTCGAGCAGGTTGCGAAGCGGCAGCGCGACGCCCAGGCAGTCGTACCCCGGACCGAGGTTGGCCGAGGACGCCGGCACGCTCACGCTGATGCGCTTCACGGTCGGAGTATGGTCTGCTACCTGGCCGGCAGTCTCAGTGCGGAGATGTGCGGGAGGCCGGCGAGGTCGAGCCCGCTGACGCGCACGAGGATGCGCCGGCCGCGTTTGACCGTCCCGGGCACGAGCGCACTGCCGCGACCCGGCACGGTGCAGCGGAAGGGCGTGTTCTTCGCCCCCGGCACCACGGCCGTCACCGTGCCCGTCACACTCGGGCTCGAGGGCAGGCAGGCGATCGACACCTTCAGCCCTCGCGGCGTGGCAGTAGCTGCCAGCGGGCGGGCGATCGGCGACGTCGTGACCACGAACGTGCGCTGCGCCGTGTTGCCGGCGGCATCGACCACGACCACGGTTCCGTGAAATGCGCCGGCACGCCCGAAGGAATGCCGCACGCTCGTCCCGTGCTCGCTCGTGCCGTCGCCGAAGCGCCAGGTGACGTCCACGATCGGAGACCACGTGTCGCTGGCGCGTACCGAGAACGGGCCGAGCACGCCGATGCCGATCTTGAGTGGCTTGGCGAGGGCCTCGATGCGCGGCAGGGTGTGGTCCGTGCCCGAAGCGACGACCACGTTGCCCTCGACCCAGAGCGCGAGCGCCCCCAGTGTGCCCATCGCGAGCTGAGGCGAGCCGACCGGCTCCGTCAGACCGGTGCGGACGTTCTGCACCGCCCACGGCGTCGCAGTCGCCGGCCGCTCGAGGACGTCGGTGCCGGAGCGCTGCGCCGCGCCGCTCCCGGTCGTCTCCGTCACGATCGCCGCGGCGGCCGTCGACGGCCCGAGCGCGAGGCTCTCCAGCGTCGTCGCCGTGCTGGGAAGCGGTGTCGAGGCGGCGGTGGCGATTCCGGCCGGCGTCCACTCCGCGGTGCGCAGCACCGGCTGGCCCGAGATGTCCAGCCAGGCCAGCAGGACGCCGCCACCGGTCGGGCCGGTGGGGCCGGACGCGCCCGCGACGCGAGGCGTGCGGGCCGCCGTCGCCGTCGTCTGGGCGGCGCTGAAGGCGCCGCCGACAGGGAGCGTCGACGTGCGCACGCGCCCGTCGGAGACGCTCCAGACTGCGTAGACGACGCCATTCGCGTCGATTGCAAGCCCGGGGTCGGCGCAGGCAACCGTGACGGTCGGGTCGAGCGCCGTCGGCGCCGCCCACGTGCCGGCGGCCGATCGCACCGCCGCGTAGGGCCGTGGCACGTCACCGGCCGCAGGGCCCTGGCCGAGGAACAGCAGCACGGCGCCGCCGTCGGGCAGGAGGACGAGCTGCAACTGCTGGACGAGCCTGACGGACGCGGGCAGCGCGATGTCCCCGGCCGGAGACCAGCCGCCCGCGGGCGTGCGCGCCGCGCTCGAGATCGTCATCGGCGAGGCGGCCACGGCGTACACGGCGAGCGCGCTGGCATCGGCGCGCAGCCCCCCGGCAGCCTCGGTGATCGGCGCCGTCGTGGCGGCGGCCTGCTCGGGCGGCCCGACGGAAGCCCCGGCCACCGAGGCGGCGATCAGGGTTGCGCCCGTGCCCTGCTGCGCGTGCAGCAGCACGAGCGCTCGCGTGCCGAGCGCGACGGCGTCGTCGGGCAACGCCAGCGTGGAGCTGGCCGCGATCGCGCGCGGCGTGGCGAACAGCTTGCCCGGCGCGCGCGTCGCGGCGCGCACGGTGCCGTCTTCCGTCCAGGCGGCAACGGCGGTGCCGTCGGACTCGAGTGCGAGACGGGGGAGGTCGGCGCTCCCGCGCGTGATCACGGGAGCGACGCGGACAGGCGTCCACACGCCGCCGCTCGCCCATGCCGAAGCCGGGAAGAGCGCGAGCAGGGCCGCCGCGACCGAGAGCCTGCGCAAACGCATCGATGCAGTCTAGTCACGGCCTCGCGCCCAACTCGTAAAGGTTCTTCGAGCGCATTCCTCGAGCGCATTTCAGAATGAGCGCGGCGTTCGGGGGTCTCGAATCGCCTCCGGTCTGGTCGTCGGGCGCCGCGGTGGTTCGGACGCGCTGGGCGGGCGCCCGGCGACCAGACCTGCGGCGACCCTTGGCCCGCTCAAAGAGCCGAGCGATCCAAGGGGCTTCGTGGGAGGGGATCCCGGCACCTGAATGGGTTCCAACCGGATCGGCGAGCCGGGATCCGCTCCCACTCGCTTCGAGCCCCCCGATCACTCACGCTCATTCTGAAATGCGCTCTTGGACGGCCGTGCGCCCGTGTGTAGCATCGGCTCGAAGACGCCAGTTTTCTCGCACCGACGAGCCCCGAGGAGGACGCGTGGGACGCACTATCAGCCTGACCGTCAATGGCAGGCGTGTCGAAGAGGACGTCGAGCCTCGCCTCCTGCTGGCGCAGTTCCTACGCGAGCAGCTCGGCCTGACCGGCACCCACATCGGTTGTGACACCTCGTCGTGCGGCGCCTGCACGGTGCACATCGACGGCGAGGCCGTCAAGTCGTGCACCGTGCTCGCGGTGCAGGCCGATGGCGCCGAGATCACGACGATCGAGGGGCTTGCGAGGAACGGCGAGCTGCACCCCGTGCAGCGGGCCTTCTACGAGGAGCACGGGCTTCAGTGCGGCTACTGCACTCCCGGCATGATCATGAGCGCCGCGTACCTGCTCGAGCAGAACCCGAACCCCAGTGAGCAGGAAGTCCGCCACGGGCTCGAGGGCAACCTCTGCCGCTGCACGGGCTACCACAACATCGTCAATGCCGTGCTCGCCGCGGCGAAGGGGTAGAGCGATGGCTACCACCGCGAGCGACTCCGGCATCGGCGCATCGGTCCTGCGCAAGGAAGACGCGCCGCTCATCACCGGCCAGGGCCGCTACGTCGACGACATCAAGCTGCCCAACATGGCGCACGCGGCCTTCCTGCGCTCGCCGCATGCGCACGCCGTGATTCGCGGCATCGACACGGCGGCGGCCGCGGCCATGCCGGGCGTGGTCGACATCTTCACCTACGACACGCTCGGGCTCGAAGCCGGCGTGCCCTGTGCCTCGAACCCGTTCGGCAATGCCAAGCAGCCCAAGCGGCCGATCCTGGCCGACGGCAAGGTGCGGATGGTCGGCGAGCTGGTTGCAGTCGTGGTGGCCGACACGGCCGCCCTGGCGCGTGATGCCGCCGATCGCATCGTCGTCGAGTACGACCCGCTGCCGGTCGTGATCGACGCCGAGAACGCCGGCAAGCCGGATGCGCCGCAGCTGCACGAGGAAGCGCCCGGCAACCACTGCCTGACGATCGAGCACAAGACCGAGGGCTTCGACGCGGTCTTCGACGCCGCGCCCGTGAAGGTGTCGCTGACGATCGACAACCAGCGCCTCACGGCCGTGCCGATCGAGCCGCGCGGCGTCGTGGCCGACTGGATCTCCTCGAGCGGCGAGCTGACGTTCTACACCTCCACGCAGGTTCCGCACTTCGTGCGCACCTTCGTGTCCGCCATCTGCGGCATTCCCGAGGCCAAGGTGCGCGTCGTCGCGCCCGACGTGGGCGGCGGCTTCGGCGCGAAGATCGACGTCTATGCCGAGGAGTTCGTGCTCGCGCAGGTCTCGCGCCTCACCGGCCGGCCCGTCAAGTGGATCGAGACGCGCTCCGAGCACATGGTCGCGACGGTGGCGGGCCGCGATCAGCTGCAGACGGCCACCCTCGCGGCCGACGAGTCCGGTCGCATGCTGGCCCTGCGCGTGCACCTCCTGCAGGACTGCGGCGCCTACCTCGCGCTGCTCACGCCCAGCATCGCCCACCTGACCGTGATCATGGTGCCGGGTGCCTACGCACTGGAGCATGTCGACATCACGCTCGACGAGGTCTTCACGAATACGACGCCGACCGATGCCTATCGCGGCGCCGGGCGGCCGGAGGCAGCGCATCTCGTCGAGCGCCTCGTCGACCGCCTCGCCGACGAGCTCGGCAAGGACCCGGCCGAGGTTCGGCGGCTCAACTTCGCCACCGAGTTCCCGTACACCACGGCCACCGGCCTCCTGTACGACTCCGGCGACTACGCCGCGGCCCTGGACAAGGCGCTCGAGCTGTCGGACTACGCCGGCTTCGAGGCCCGCCGCAGCGAGGCCGCCGCGCGCGGCAACTACCGGGGCATCGGGCTCTCGACCTGGGTCGAGATCTGCGGCCTCGCGCCGTCCGCGGTGACCAAGGCGATCGGGATCGGCGCCGGGGGCTGGGAGTCGGCCATCGTCCGCCTGCACCCGACCGGCTCGGCGACCGTCGTCACCGGCTCCTCCGCGCATGGCCAGGGTCACGAGACCTCGTGGTCGCAGATCGTCGAGAGCGAGCTCGGCATCCCGTTCGATCAGGTCGACGTCGTGCACGGCGACACCGGGCAGTCCCCGTACGGCCTCGGTACCTATGGCTCGCGCTCGCTGGCCGTGGGCGGCACCGCCCTGCAACTGACGTGCGGGAAGGTGCGCGACAAGGCACGCCTGATCGCGGCGCACCTGCTCGAGTGCGCGGCCGACGACCTCGAGTGGTCGGGCACGCAGTGGCAGGTCAAGGGCTCGCCCGAGCGCGCCAAGACGATCCAGGAGCTGGCCTACGCAGCCTGGGCCGGCGATTCCATGCCCACGGGCGTGGAGCCCAACCTCGAGGCGACGACCTTCTACGACCCGCCGAACTTCACGTTCCCGTTCGGCACGCACATCGCCGAGGTCGAGATCGACGGCGAGACCGGCAAGGTCGTGGTCGAGCGCTACACCGCGGTCGACGACTGCGGCAACGTGATCAACCCGATGATCGTCGACGGGCAAGTGCACGGCGGCGTCGCGCAGTCCATCGCGCAGGCGCTCTACGAGGAGACGGTCTACGACGAGAGCGGGCAGATCCTCACGGGCACGCTCGTGGAGTACATGATCCCGTCGGCGGCAGAGTTGCCGCGCTTCGACACGGCACGCACCGTCACGCCGTCCCCCTCGAACCCGCTCGGGGTCAAGGGCATCGGCGAGGCGGGCACGATCGCGGCCAGCGCGGCCGTCGTGAACGCGGCCGTCGACGCGCTCTCGGGAATCGGCGTCCGGCACCTCGAGATGCCGATGCAGCCGGGGCGCGTGTGGGAGGCCATCCAGCAGGCGAAGGCGGGCAACTGATGATTCCCGAGGCATTCACCTACGAGCGGGCCGGCTCGATCGCCGAGGCGCTCGAGCACATGGGCCGCGGCGCGCTTCCGCTGGCCGGCGGCCATTCGCTCGTGCCGGCACTGAAGCTGCGGCTGTCGGCTCCCGAGGCGCTCGTCGACATCGGGAGCATTCCCGAGCTCACCGGCATCCGCGTCGACGGCGGGACGCTCGTGATCGGGGCCTGCACGCGTCACCGCGCCGTGGCCGAGAGCTCCGAGGTCGCGGCCAACGCCGCGGCGCTTGCGGCCGCCGCCGTCGGCATCGGCGATCAGCAGGTGCGCAACCGCGGCACGATCGGCGGGTCGCTGGCGCAGGCGGACCCGCACGGCGACCTGCCGGCCGTCATGCTCGCACTGGGCGCGGAGATCGTCGTCCAGAGTGCGTCCGGCACCCGCACGATCGGGGCCGACGAGTGCTTCGTCGACTACTACACGACCGCCCTGGACGAGGGCGAGCTGCTGACCGAGATCCGCATCCCCGGCGGCCAGTCGAAGGGCGCGTACGCCAAGTTCAGCCGGCGCGCCCAGGACTGGGCGATCATCGGCGCTGCCGTCTCGAAGAGCGCCGGCGGCTGGCGCGTGGGACTGTGCGGCGCCGGGCCGACGGCCGTGCGCGCCGGCGGTGTCGAGGCGGCACTCGCCTCGGGCGCGTCGGCAGGCGAAGCAGCCGGGCACGCGAGCGAGGGCATCAGCCCCGAAGCGGGCCTCGACGGCTCGACCGAGTACAAGCGCCATCTCGCCTGCGTGATGGTGCGCCGGGCGCTCGAGGCAGCGGGCGCCTGACGGAACGGGTTGCATCCGGCGCCCAGGGCTCTCGGCGCCGGATGCATGCCCCACCGCTCTGCGGATAGGATCGACGGCCGTGGCGGTGATCGAGCTCGCGGCGGCGACGGTGCGCCGTGCCCATCCCGACACGCACGTGCGCCGGATCGTGCTCGGGCCGGTCGATCTGCGCGTCGAGGCGGGCGAGCACTGGGTCGTGCTGGGCCCGAACGGCGCCGGTAAGACCAGCCTGCTCCTGCTCGCCGCCGCGGTCGAGCATCCATATTCGGGCTCGGTGACCGTGCTGGGCGGGCGTCTCGGCCGCGTCGACCTGCGCGAGCTGCGCGAGCGGATCGGCTTCGTCCAGGGTCGCCTGGTCGACGAGTTCGCACACTGGACGAGCGTCCTCGACGTCATGCTCGGCGGCGCGACCGGCACGATCCTCGTGCGCGAGGAGCTGCTCACGTCCGCCGACCGCGAGCGTGCGGTGACGCTGCTCGAGCGCTTCGGCTGCGGCGGCCGGGAGCGGCAGCGCTTCGCCTCGCTCTCCGAAGGCGAGCGGCGCCGCGTGCTCGTGGCGCGCGCGCTGATGAATCAGCCACCGCTGCTCCTGCTCGACGAGCCCACCGCCAGCCTGGACCTGCCGGGCCGCGAGACGGTGATCGGCGCCCTGGAGCGGCTGGCGGCGGACGAGCCGCGGCTGGCCACCGTCACGGTCGTCCACCACGTCGAGGACATCGCGGCCAGCGCCACGCACGCGCTCCTGCTCCGTGAGGGCGCGCGCGTGGCGCAGGGGCCGATTGCCGAAGCACTGACCCCGGCGACGCTGAGCGCCGCCTTCGGGCTGCCGATCGAGCTGCACCGCCTGGGGCGGCGCCTCGCGGCGACCGTTACTTCTTCGTAGCGACCTTCGCGACCGGAGCCGGGGCCGTGAGCGTGATGGTCTTCTTGCCGAGCGTCCAGGTCAGCGCGCTCGTGAGCTTCCCGGCCGTCTTCTTGGCCTTCAGCGTGGTCGTCTTGGAGCTGATCGAGCCCTTGGCCAGGATCTTCTTGCCCTTGCGCAGCTGGATGCCGCTCTTGAGCTTGACGCTCGAGGTCACGCGCACCTTGTTCCTCGGCAGCCACGTGATCGTGAGCTTGACCTTGCGTGTGCGATCGCGCCGCATCGCCGAACGGATGTTCGCCGGCACGTTCGGGGAGTACGTGTTGACGTCCGGGCCGAGGTTCTTCAGCGCGCTCGAATAGCACTGCTGGGGATACCACTGGGCGATGCTGCCGTGGAAGGCCGCCGTGGACACGACCTTCGCGCAATCGGCGAGAGCGGTCGATGGCAAGGCCAGGACAGCGGCCGTGGCGACCGCGCCGAGCAGGGTTCTGGAGCGTGTGTGGAGTCTGGGCATGCGTTTGAGGGTAGCCCAGGACCCCCCAGCCGCCACCACCGCTCACGGAACCCTTACCGGATCCTTGCGGAAGCCGCAGGTGGCCCCGACCGGGGGTCACGAGACCTTCACCGCCCTATGCTGCGCGGGATGAGCGCCGTTCAGCCAGCCTCGATCGACGAACTCAGCGCCGCCCTCGGTGAGCGCTCCTATCTCGCCGATCGCGGCCTCGCGACGGTGCTCCACGTGGCGCTCAAGCTGGGCAAGCCGCTGCTGCTCGAGGGCGAGGCGGGCGTCGGCAAGACCGAGGTGGCGAAGACGCTCGCGGACGTCCTCGGTGCGCGCCTGATCCGGCTGCAGTGCTACGAGGGCATCGACGTCGCGCACGCGCTCTACGACTGGAGCTACGCGCGCCAGATGCTCTACATCCGCACACTCGAGGCGGCCGGCGACGCCAGCGGCGCGCTCAAGGAGGTCTTCGGGCGCGACTTCCTGGTGCGGCGGCCGCTGCTCGACGCGATCGAGTACGACGATGTCGTCCCGCCGGTGCTCCTGGTGGACGAGATCGACCGCGCGGACGGCGAGTTCGAGGCCTTCCTGCTCGAGTTGCTCTCCGACTTCCAGATCACGATTCCCGAGATCGGCACGATCTCCGCGAAGCAGCGCCCCGTCGTGATCCTGACCTCGAATCGCACGCGCGAGCTGCACGACGCCCTCAAGCGCCGCTGCATCTACCACTGGATCGGCCACCCGTCGCTGGAGCGCGAGATCGCCATCGTCCGTGCCCGTGTCCCCGGCGTCCCCGAGGTGCTGGCCGCAGAGGCTGCGGCCTTCGTGGAGCGCCTGCGCACACTCGACCTGGCGAAGGCACCCGGCGTGGCCGAGACGCTCGACTGGACGCAGGCGCTGGTCGCCCTCGGCCAGAGCGAGCTCGACGCGGAGGTCGTGGACGCAACCCTCGGCTCGGTCCTGAAGTACCACGAGGACCTGCAGCGAGTACGCGACCACGGCCTGCAGCAGCTGCTGGCGGAAGCCCGCGAAGCAGCCGCCCGAGCGGGCTGACGAAACCCACTGACGGCCCAAGACCGTCCCTCCAGCCATATCGGGGTCGCACATCGGGGTCTGGCGCGGCCAGGCGGGGTCTGACCCCAAGTGGCGGGGTCTGACCCCGGTGTGTCCAGGAGGACGCAATGCGTCTGGGCATGCCGAATGCGTCGGTTCGGCCCGACCCGTGCAGTGGCACGCACAAGAACGCCGCCAGCGCTCAGATATCCCGCAAACGGCCTATCCAAGCCGATCGCCACCCTGGGGTCAGGCTCCGCCACTTGGGGTCAGACCCCGCCAGGCAGGGTCTGACCCCAGGGTTGTCGGGTCACCCGGCACGGGATCCGCGTGTACAACTCGTTCTCCGTGCGCTACTACCAACCAGACGCCCAGTGCCCGTGACCCAGGAGCACGCTCACCGGGGCGACGCCTTCGTGCGCAAGCTCGTCACGTTCGGACGCATCCTGCGCGAGGCCGGGCTCGAGGTCGGGCCGGGTCGCATGCAGGACGCGCTGCTGGGCCTGGCCGCCGTCGATCTGACCAACCGCGACGACGTCTACTGGGCGCTGCGCTGCACGATCGTGTCCCGGCGTGACGACATCGAGGTGTTCGACGCCGCCTTTGCGGCCTTCTGGGAGCGCGCGCCGCGCATCGTCCTGCAGCAGCGGCCGATCGAGCTCGGCGTCGAGCTGCCCGAGGAGAACCACAAGGACGACAGCCCCGAGGCCGTCGAGGCGCACGCAATGGGCCGCGAGATGCGGGACGGGGAGGATCCGGGGGAGGAGGGGAGCGACGACAAGGAAGAGGCGGCTGCCGCGGTCTGGTCTGCCGACGACCTCCTGCGCGATCGCGACTTCGCCCGCTACGGGCCCGACGAGCTGCGCCGCGCCCGAGCCCTCGTGTCCCGCATCGCGCGCGTCGCGCCGCGTCGCCGGTCGCTGCGCCGGCAGCCGTCTCCGCACGGCGCCACGTTCGACCCGCGGCGCACGCTGCGCGAGGCCATGCGCACCGGTGGCGTGCCGATCGAGCGCGCCTGGCGTGAGCCCAAGCTCGTGCCGCGCAAGCTCGTCTACCTCGTCGACGTCTCGGGCTCGATGGAGCCGTACGCCCGCGCCATGGTCATGTTCCTGCAGGCGGCCGTGCGTGCCGGGAGGCATGTCGAGGCATTCACGTTCGGCACGCGCCTGACGCGGCTCACGCCGCATCTCGCGGGGCGCGATCCCGATCGCGCGCTCGCCAACGCGGCGCGCGCGGTGCCCGACTGGGCCGGCGGCACGCGCATCGGCGAGAACCTCAAGGCGTTCAACGACGTCTGGGGCCGGCGCGGCCTCACGCGCGGCGCGATCGTCGTGATCGCCTCCGATGGCTGGGAGCGCGGCGATCCGACACTGCTCGCGGAGCAGATGCGGCGCCTCCACCTGGCTGCCCACCGCGTCGTCTGGACGAACCCGCTGGCCGGCGGCGAAGGCTACCGCCCGCTGGTCGCCGGCATGCAGGCCGCGCTGCCGTACGTCGACGACTTCCTGCCCGGCCACAATCTGCGCGCGCTGGAGACGCTGGCCGAGGTGCTGGAGGAGATCGACGAAGGGCCGCGCTCGTCGCGACCCAGTACCCTTCTGCACAGCGCATGAACGACGAAACGCTCCGCACCGCAGACCTCTGGCGCTCGCGTGGCGACGACGTGGCGCTGGCCACCGTCGTGCGTACGCGCCTGTCCGCGCCGCGTCCTCTGGGCGCCAAGTTCGCGGTCGGGTCGCGCGGTGAGATGGCAGGCTCCGTCTCGGGCGGCTGTGTCGAGGGCGCCGTCGTCGAGGAGGCCCAGAGCGTGCTCAAGGGCGGGCCGCCCAAGCTGCTGTTCTACGGCATCGCCGACGACGAGGCCTGGGACGTCGGCCTCGCCTGCGGCGGCGAGATCTGGATCTGGGTCGAGCGCTACGACGGCTGGGAGACGCCCGTCGCAGCTCGCTCCGCGCGTGTGACCGTGATCGACGGCGAGCACGCGGGCGAGCACCTCTTCGTGACCGAGGAGGGCATCAGCGGCGACGCGCCCGACGAGCTCATGCAGGCCATCCTGACGGCCGGTCAGGAGGCCATCTCCGCCGAGCGCAATCAGACCATGGTGCTCGACGACGGCGCGCTGCTGTTCGCCGAGGCGCTCGTGCCGCCCCCGCGCCTCGTGGTGGTCGGCGCAGTGGACACGGCGGACTCGCTCTGCCGCATGGCCGCCGCGCTCGGCTGGCGCACGGTCGTGATCGATCCGAGGCGCGCGTTCGCGACGCCGGAGCGCATCCCGTCGGCCGGCCAGCTCGTCGTCAAGTGGCCGGAGGAAGGCTACGAGGAGATCGGACTCCGCCCCGAGGATCACGTCGTCGTGCTCACGCACGATCCGAAGCTCGACGACCCCGCGATCTCCGGCGCCCTCCGCCGCGGCGTCGGCTACGTCGGAGCGCTCGGCTCGCGCCGGACGCAGGAGAAGCGGCGCGACCGCCTGCGGGCGTCCGGGGTCACGGACGAACAACTGGAGCGCATCGCCGGGCCCGTGGGGCTCGACATCGGTGCGCACACGCCGGAAGAGACGGCGATCTCCATCCTCGCCGAGATCGTGGGCACGCGCACGGGCCGCCACGGAGGGCGCCTGCGGGAGGCCAAGGGACGCATCCACGTGGTCGACGAGAGCGTCGAGGCGGTCACGCCCGAGCGCTCCTGCTGAGTCGGCCAGGCTCCTAGCTCTCGTTCGAGACGAGCAGGTGCCGCTGGCGCTTGCCCTTGCGCAACATCACGTAGCGGCCGTGCAGGAGATCGCCGCTGCCGAGCGGACGGCCCTCGGCGAGCGCGACATCGTTGACATAGATGCCGCCGCCGGCGATCAGGCGGCGCGCCTCGCCCTTGCTGGCCGCGAGCTTGCTCTCGACCAGCAGGTCGACGACCTCGCGGCCGTCGAGTGCGGAGTGGGTCGTCGGGATCTCGTCGGTGAGCGCCTCGAGTTGCTCGGCCGAGAGCGAGCCCGCAGCGCTCGTGAACCCGGTCGATGCCGCCGCAGCCTCGTCCGCCGCCTCCGATCCGTGGACGAGCGCGGTCATCTCCCAGGCCAGCCGCTGCTGACCGGCCCGGCGCTCGGGCGCCCGTGCGTGCTCGGCCGCCACCTGCCGGGCCTCCTCGACGGGCACGAGGGTGAGCTGGAGCAGGTAGCGCTCGACGTCGTCGTCGGGCAGGTTCACGAAGTACTGATAGAGCGCGTAGGGCGATGTGCGCTCGGGATCGAGCCAGAGCGCGCCGTCGACGCTCTTGCCGAACTTCTCGCCGTCCGAGCGCGTGACGAGCGGCACCGTGAGCCCGTGCACCGATGCACCACTGCGGCGGCGCACGAGATCGATGCCGGCGGTGATGTTGCCCCACTGATCGGAGCCGCCCGCCTGCAGCTCGCAGTTCGTGTGCTCGTGCAGCCAGGCGTAGTCGTGGGCCTGCAGCAGCATGTAGCTGAACTCCGTGAAGGAGATCCCGTGCTCGCTCGCAACGCGGCTGCGCACCGACTCCTTGGCCAGCATGTAGTTGACCGTGACGTGCTTGCCGACATCGCGCAGGAAGTCGAGCACGCCCATCGGCGCAGTCCAGTCGCGGTTGTCGACGAGCCGCGCCTGGCACGGGCCGGGCTCGAAGTCGAGGAAGGCCGAGAGTTGCGCCTTGATGGCCCGCGTGTTGCGGTCGAGCGTCTCTGTGTCCAGCAGGTTGCGCTCCTCGCTGCGCCCGCCGGGGTCGCCGATCATCCCGGTCGCCCCGCCGGCCAGCGCGATCGGCAAGTGTCCCGCGAGCTGGAAGCGACGGAGCAGCAGCAGCGGCACGAGGTTGCCGATGTGGAGGCTCTCGGCTGTCGGATCGAAGCCGACGTAGAGCGTCATCGGCCCTCGCTCGAGGCGCTCGCGCAGCGCGTCCAGATCGGTGTGATCCTGAATCAGCCTGCGCGCCAGCAGGTCGTCGACGATGGCGGAACCGCTCACGCGGCCAAGTGTTGCAAGCCGGCCCCGTCGGCCGCGCACGGCGTACCATCGGCCACGGCGGCGCGAGAGGCGCGCCGGATCCCGAAGGAGTTCCCGTGAGCCGATCGGCAGTCTCGTCCGCGGCGGCGCCCGCGGCGCTCGGCCCTTACAGCCAGGCCATCGTGGCCAACGGATTCGTATTCTGCTCGGGCACCGCCGGAATCGATCCCGCGACGGGGGAGGCACCCGACGGGATCGCCGCGCAGACCGAGCAGGCGCTCCGCAACCTCGCGGCCGTGCTCGCAGAGGCCGGAGCCTCGATGGACGATCTCGTCAAGACGACGATCTACTACGCCGACGTGGCGACGTTCGGCACCATCAACGAGATCTACGCGCGGCACATGCCGGATCCACCGCCGGCGCGATCCTCGCCCGCCGACGTCGCGCTCCCGCGCGGCCTGCTCATCTCGATCGACGCGATCGCCGTCCTGCCCGGCTGACCGTCTAGGCGAGGAGCAGCGCACCCTCGAGGGCGAGCAGCGTGGCCTTCTGGTCGAGGCCTCCGCCGTAGCCACCGAAGCCGTTCGTCCCGACGACCCGGTGGCAGGGGCCGATGATGGCGATCGGGTTGGTCGCGCAGGCTTGCCCGGCCGCGCGCACTGCCCGCGGGCTGCCCGCGTCGGCGGCGAGCTCGGCATACGTCACGGTCCTGCCGTAGGGGATGCGCATCATGGCCTGGCAGCAGGCGCGGTGAAAGCCGTGCGCGAGCGTCCAGTCGAGCTCGACGTCGAATTCCTGGAGCTCGCCGGCGAAGTAGCGGTGGAGCTGATCGCGCACGTCGGCGAGCGCGGCGTCGTTCTCGGTGACCCTCACGTGCAGCCGCTTCCTGAGGTCATCGGCCAGGCCCTGCGTCGTCTCGCCCGCGAGAGCCAGGCGCAGCAGTCCCTTGGGCCCGCGCGCGAGTGTCAGCAGGCCGATCGGGGAGTCGACGGCGGACACCGAGAGCATGTCCGGAGGGTAGATGATCGCCCCGTGCGCAGCCCGGAAAACGCACGAGGGCGGGGCGAGGTTCCGCCTCGTCCCGCCCTCGGCTGCGCAGGGCCGAAAGGCGTCTTCAGGCGACTGCGAGCTCGGCCTGGGCCGTGCGGGCAGCCAGCGCTCCGATCGACCTCACCGCCGCATGCAGCGCCGGCACCGCATCGGCGCTGGTCGACCACCAGCCGGCCGGCGCACCGTCGGGACGGACGAGCAGGGCGCCCCCGATCCGGATGCCGAGCGCGCGAGCCGTGATGGTATCGAGCCGCCGGACGGCCACGGGCAGGGAGCCCGGTGCGGAGGCGGCACCGCTCTCCCAGCGACCGCTCTGCGGCCCGGTGAAGAGGGTCAGCCCGTCGCCCAGCAGGTCGAGCGTCGAGACGCGGCCGGCAGGCGCTGGAACCCACACGTGCGCCACGCGATCTCCCAGGTCGGCGCGCAGCTCCCGGCCGACATCCCGGACCGAGCCGTTGGGATCTGCCGAGCGGGCGAGGTTGTGCTCGGCCACCGGACGGCGCTCCCGCTCGTAGGAATCGAGCAGCTCGGGCCCCGCCCAGCCGCGCAGCACCCAGGCGAGCTTCCAGCCGAGGTCGAATCCGTCGTGGATCGCCGTGTTCATTCCCGTGCCGCCGCGTGGCGAGACGCGGTGGGCGGCATCGCCCACGAGGAACGAGCTGCCGCTGCGGAAGCGCTCCGCCAGCTGCGCGGCGAAGGAGAAGCCTCCGATCCGCTCGATTCGCGGCTGCAGGTCTGCGACGCCCGTGGCGAGCCGGAGCAGGCCGGCGAACTGCTGCTCCGTGAACTCCTCGAGCTTCCGTGTTCCCGGCTCCCAGCGCACGCCGTAGACCCAGCGGTCGCCTCGTCCGGCCGGCAGGAGCGCCCCGGGGGCCTCGGGGTGGCCGATGTCGTAGATGCCGTAGCGGTGCGCTCCGACGACGTCCCACAGCGGCGCGCGGAAGAGCACCGATGCGGCGTCCATGAATCGCCCGGGACCGTGCACGGCGATTCCGAGCGCGTCGCGCACCGCGCTGTGGGCTCCGTCAGCGGCGATCAGATAGCGAGCGCCGACGACCCGCGACGCGCCACCCGCGGCGTCGCGCAGGACGACGCGTGCGCCCTCGTCGTCGCTCTCGGCGCCCGCCACCTCGGTGCCGAGCTCCACGCGCACGGAGCCGAGCGAGCGGGCGTGATCCAGCAGCACGCGCTCGGTGTGGTCCTGCGGTACGCACTCGGGCGCCGCAGGGCTCACCACGGCGCTCTGCTCGCGTGTCGGCAGGCCGACCGGAACCGGCGAGCCGGCAGAGGCCAGCGCGAGCGACTCGCACCTCCACATCTGCCATGCGACGTCGACCGCTCCGGCCAGGATGTCCTGCTCGAGCCCCCACGAGCGCAGCAGCTCCATGGAGCGCGTGCTGATGACCGTGGCGCGCGGCAGGCTCGAAAGCTCGCGCTTGCGGTCCACGACCAGCGTGTCGATGCCCTGGCGCCCGAGCGCGATGGCCGCGGTCAGCCCGGCCGGGCCGGCCCCTGCGATCAGCACCTGTGTGGTGCGTTGTTCGTCGTGCATCATCGTCGTGATCCTCCATCGGACAGTGTGTATTCTATCGGACAGAGTGTCTTACGATGGACAATATGTCAAGCGAATACTAGGATCGGGTCGATGAGCCCCCGCCGTTACGACCAGCGCCTGCGCGCGGAAGCGGCCGAGGAGACACGGCGGCGCGTCCTCGACGCGCTCTACGAGCGATTGAAGGCCGAGCCGTCCCGGCCCGTCAGCGTCGACGAGATCGCGCAGATCGCGCGGGTCGCCCGCTCCACGATCTACCTGGTGTTCGGCTCGCGGGCAGGCCTCTTCGACGCGCTCGCCGCAGAGCTCTTCACGAGCGGCGAATTCGCGCTCGTCGAGGCCGCTGCCGCCAATCCGGACGCGCGCGAGAGCATGCGCGACGGCCTCCTGGGCGGCGCGCGGATGTTCGCGGCGCACCGCGACGTCTTCCGCGTGCTCACCTCGATGGCCCAGCTCGACGCGAATGCCGTGGGCGGGGCGGTTCAGCGACTGGATGCGGCACGGGCCGCCGGTATGGCCCGGCTGGCCGAGCGGCTCGCCGCGGCCGGCCTGCTGCGCCCGGACGTCAGCGAAGAGGACGCCGCCCATGTGCTCTGGCTGCTCACCAGCTTCGACAGCTTCGACCTTCTCTACACGGGTCGGAATCTGTCGGTCGACGAGACCGTCGAGGTGCTGACGACGACGGCGGAGCGGAGCCTCTACCGCTGAGGGCGCAGGCGCACCATGAGGGTGCGCAGGATCAGGAAGCGGCGCCGCCGGCCGCGCTGTGCGCGGTTGGCGCGGATGAGGCCGTGGTCGACGGGGTAGCCCCGGAGTGCCTGCGGTGCGATCGGTTGCGTGTTCATGCTCCGACGGTACGGCGCATCGGCCCGTGGCGAAATAGGCTGGACCGGCTGGCATTGACCGGCCAGGTCCGCGAGGGAACCCGCCGGTCTAGTGATCCTCGAAGTGCTTGATCAGCTCGGCGCGCGAGCGGATGCCGAGCTTGCGGTAGATCTTGGAGACGTTCCACTGCACGGTCTTCGGGCTCACGAAGAGGGCGTCGGCTGCCTGCTGATAGGTGAGGCCCGAGGCGAGCAGCTCGGCAACGCGCTCCTCGGTCGCCGTCAATCCCGGTGTGCTGGCCCGGCCTCCGACGCGCGCGAGCTCGCCCCGGGCGCGCTCCGCCCAGAGCACGGCTCCGAGCGTCCGGAAGATGTCGAGCGCGGCCTCCAGGGACTCGCGCGCCGGGCGCTTCTGGCGTTCCCGCCGCTGAACGGTTCCCAGCACGAGCAGCGTGCGCGCGTACTCGAACGGCTCGCCGACGCGCTCGTGCAGCGCGAGCGCCTCCGACAGCGCGCCGAATGCCGCCTCCGGCTCGCCGACGGCCGAGCAGAGCATTCCCCGGCAGCGGGCGGCGATGGCCAGCGGCCAGGCTCGCCGGAGCCTCGCACCGAGCCGCTCCAGGTCGGCGACGAGCTGCTCCGCCTCCTCGCGATGGCCGAGGGCGATCTTGGCCTCGATGTGGTCGCCGTGGTAGCGGAAGAGCGCGGGCTCGAGGAACCCGGTGGCCTGCGCCCGCTCGGCTACGGCGTCGAGCGTGCTCTCGGCGGCTGCAGCGTCGGCGAGCGAGAGCTCGAGGAAGCCGCGAGTGGCAAGCAGCTCGAGCGCGGCCGGCTCGACGCCGATACCCTCGGCCATGCGCATGCCCTGCTCGATCTTCGCCCGGGCGGCTTCGACATGGCCAAGGTGCGCCTCCACGATCGCGTCGATCGCGATCGAGAACGGCCGCTCACCGACTTGCCCGTTACGCACGCTGGCGTCCTGGCATTGACGAGCGTGCTCCAGCGCGAGTGCCCAGTCGCCCGTGAGGAACTCGAAGCGCGCGAGCGCGAAGAGCACGAATGGCAGCGAATGCTCGTCACCCCGATCGAGCGCCTCGCGATGCAGGACCACGAACGCGTCCCGTGCCGCCTCGAGCGCCCCCGACCAGCCGAGCAGGAGGCCGTGGATCCAATCCGGCCGTCCGAGCACCTGAGACCACGGCGGCGAGTGCTCCAGTGCGAGCGCTCGCTCGATCGTTGCCATGGCGACTCCCTCGCCTCCCAGCGTGTCCAGGAACGCGACGAGCGCCAGGGCCCCGGCAAGCACCGTGGGATCGCCCAGTTGCTCGGCCAGCTCGAGCGCCGAGCGGGCGTACCCGAGCGCATCGGGGACCCCGCGGTTCGAATGGAGGCACCATCCGAGCCCCTCGAGGATCTCGATCCGCAGCCTCACGTCATCCGTCGGCTCGGCCAGCGCCGCGAAGAAGACGTCGGCCCCCGCGCTGAAGCCCTCCTCGTGCGCGCACACCCAGCCGAGCCGGACGAGTGCCAGCGCACGGCGCTCGCCGGGAGGCGATTCGGCGACGACCTGCTCGAGCAGCGCGCGGGCGTGCCCGACCTCGCCGGCCTCGAAATGCCGTTCGGCGGCCTCGATGCCACGCCGGCCTCGCGCGTCGCCGTCGCCTGCCGGCGTCAGCCGGCGTGCCTGCTCCAGCAGATCGGCGGCGGCGTCCGGCGCGCCGCGCGCCGCGGAGCGCCTGGCCGCCTCGTCCAGTGCGGACGCGACCGCCTCGTCCGGTTCGTCTGCGGCGAGGGCGAGATGCCGCGCCCGTTCCTCGGGGTCGTCGAGCAGCTCGGCCAGGCCCGCGTGCAGGGCGCGTCGCTCCGTCGGCGCGAGCAGCTGGTACGCGACCGTCGCGAGCAGGGGGTGCGCAAACGCCAGGCGCTCGCCGTTGCGCTCGAGGACGCCAGCTGCGACCGCCTCGTTCGCGGCGGGCGGCTCGCCGCGTTCGGCGAGTGCGGCGTCGACGATCCCGACCGTAGGGCGGGAGAGCGCGGATGCGACCTGCGCTGCGTCGCGCGCGCCTGGGGGCAGCAGCTCGAGCCGATCCCGCACGAGCTCCAGCAGGTTTGCGGGGATCGGCAGCTCCTCGGCGGGATCCAGGGACCCGCCCCGGGCGGCCAGCGCCCTGCCGATCTCGAGCGCGAAGAAGAGGTTTCCCCCGGCTGCGCGGCGGACGCGCTCGAGCGTGCGCCGCGAGAGCGGCGCACCGAGGTCGGTGCGCAGCAGGAGCTCGAGCTCGCCGGCGTCGAGGTCGCCGAGCGTGAGTCGGCCGAAGCGCGCAGCGGAGAGGGCTCGGTCGAGCTCGAGCGGTACGTCGGCGCCCGCGCCCCGGCGGACGCAGAAGAAGCCGAGGCGCTCATCCGCGAGGCGCCGCGCCACGAAGGCGAGAGCACTCTCCGACGGGGTGTCGAGCCACTGCGCGTCGTCGATCGCAAGCAGCGTCGGCGCACCGGCGGCCAGCGAGCGGAGCACCCCGAGCAGGCCCAGCCCGACGGCGCGCTGGAGCGATTGCTCTCCCTCGGGCTCGGCGCGCAGCAAGGCCACCTCCAGTGCCCGCCGCTGCGGGGCCGGCAGGTCGGCCATGGCGGCATCGGGCACCTCGGCCAGCAGATCGCCGAGCGCTGCGTAGGCCAGTTGCGTCTCGCGCTCGCCCGGGCGGCAACGCAGGACGTGGTGCCCGCGGGCCGCGGACGACGCGAGGCCCGTGCTCCAGAGCGTCGTCTTGCCGATGCCGGCCTCGCCTTCCAGCAGCAGCGCGACCGGGCCCGAGGCGATCGTCTCGAGAAACTCCTCGACGCGATCGAGCTCGGCGTCGCGGCCTATGAGCGTGCGCGTCTGCACTGCGTTCGCCACTGCCCCCTCCCCAGGGAGGTGCATCCTACGCCTGCGCGACGCCCTGCCGGGTTGACGGGCTCGTCGGGGTGCTCGGAATCGGACACCGTGGCGATGCTCGCCTCTCCGCGCTCGGCGGGAACACGCCGGCCTTCAGCTCAGCCCTTGACCTGGCGTGCGTCGATGCCGTAGCTGTTGCGCTCGCCGATTCGGCTTTCGCGGTCTGTTTGAGAAAACACAGTGTGGGCACCTGCGGTGGTCAGAGTTGCCCGATTGTCCGCCGCCGCAGACGGAGCGCTCAATCAAGAGGCACGTAGTGCCGGAATGCGGAGGCGTAGATGAGTTACCCCAGTAGTAGCCCTGCCCCGACTGCGGGAGAACGTTCCGTGGGGGATCAGGCGAAGGAGCAGGTTCAGCAAGTGACTGAGCGCGCGCACGATGTTGCGGGCAACGCCCAGCTCAAGATCCGTGATCAGATCGACACGCGGTCGACGCAGGCCGGGGAGCAGGTAGTTGCCACGGCGATGGCGCTCCGCTCGGGCGCCGATGAGCTGTACCGGCAGGGCAATGAGTCTGCGGGCGATGCGGCCAAGCGAGCGGCGGCGCAGGCGGAGCGCCTCGGCTCGTATCTGAAGTCCGCCGACGCCGATCAGATCCTCGCCGACGTCGAGGACGTCGCGCGTCGTAACTCGTGGGCGGTGGTCGTCGGCGGGGTCGTCGCGGGCGCCGCTGCGGCCAGGTTCCTGAAGGCATCGAGTTCGCGCCGCTATGCGAGCTCCCCGTATCCCACCGTCTCCCGGTCGTCCCCGAACGGTGGCGTCGCGCAATGAACAACGAGGAGCTGCGCGACCAATCGATCGGCGAGCTGCTCAAGCACCTCTCCGACCAGACCGCGACACTCGTCCGCCAGGAACTCGACCTCGCCAAGGCCGAGATGCAGCTGAAGGGCAAGCGAGCCGGAGTTGGCATTGGGATGATCGGTGCCGGTGGCGTGCTGGCGCTCGCCGCCGTCGGTGCACTGACCGCGACGCTGATTCTCGTACTGGCCGAGTGGATGGACGCACGGATCGCCGCACTGATCGTCACCCTCGTCTACGCGGCAGGCGCGGCAGTGCTCGCGCAGCGGGGCAAGGAGAAAGTGGGCGAGGCGAATCCGCCCGTCCCCGAACAGACCATCGAGACCATCAAGGAGGACGCGCAATGGGCCAAGAGCCAAGTGAAATCCGACAGCAGATAGCGCAGACCCGCGAGGAGATGGGCGAGACCATCGACGCCCTCGGCTACAAGGCAGACGTCCCCGCGCGCGCAAAGGACAAGGTCACGGGAACCGTCGATCGTGCACGCGAGTCAGTCGCTGGCACCATGGACTCGCTCAAGGGCGCGGTAACCGGCAGCGCAGGATCGCTCAAGGATGCGACACCGGACCGCGGCGAGGTCGCTCACAAGGCTCACACCGCCGTGGGCGTCGCGCAGTCGAACCCATTGGGACTCGCTATCGGCTCGGTCGCCGCTGGATTCCTCGTCGGCATGATGCTGCCGACCACACGCGTCGAAGACGAGCGAATCGGCTCGATCGCCGACGACGTCAAGGCACACGCAGCCGAGGTGGGCCAGGAGGCGATCGAGCACAGCAAGGAGGTCGCGAGAGAGGTGGCGCAGTCTGCTGCCGAGACAGTCGGCGAAAGCGTCCCCCAGCACGGCGGAGAACTGCGCGACACCGCCCAAGCACACATCGAAGCCGTGGCGGGGGATCAGCCCGGGTCCGCTTAGCCACGTCGGCGGCGCCGCGCCGACCGCGGTACCTAGCGTAGCCGCGGTGCGTATCGCGGATGATGATTGGTGGGGCCGCTCATGCAAGCGGCCCCACGAGCCAGCATCTATCGCCTCATGTCGCGCAACGATTCCTTCCACACACCGACGACAGAAGAGTTGCTCGGCCTGCCGATCGATCGCTTGCCCGAGGGGATCGTCGCGGTGGCGGAGCGACTGGCTGATTCCCCCGTCGGGCTGTACGTGGTCGACCTCGAAGGCGTGGCGTTGCGGCGATTGGCCGGTGGCTTCTCGATGCCGGAGGAGGTTCCGATTCCGCAGATGGCGGGTTCCGAGATTCCCGCCGGCCATCTGGAAGAACTCGAACGCTCATTCGCCTCGCGCGGTCTGGGAACGGTCGTACCCCTCTGGTTGCGGCATCGAGCGATCGCGGTCTTCCTTGTGGAAGGCCCTTCCGCGCCTGCGCTGGAGGAATTCGCGGCGAGTGCCGCTGTGGCACTGGAGTTGTCCCTCCGGTATAGCGATCGCGTTGCTCGCGCACGCCATCGGCAGCGGGCGACGCCCGGTGCAGAACTTCAGCAATTGCTGCTGCCGCCGCGCATCGCCGGATTCCGTGGAGCCGAGATCGCGGCATCGGTGCTGCCGGCCTACGATGTCGGCGGAGACTGGTTCGAGCATTCCGCCGACCAACAGGGGGCATGGCTGGCGGTCGCCGACGCCGCGGGGAAAGGCCCCCGAGCATCCGCGCTCTCCGCTCTGACCGTGGCGGCGCTTCGCGCCGCGCGACAGGGCAATGGTTCGCTTGCCGACGCCGCCATCCTCATGGATCAAGCGATTGTCGGCTTCGGAGACTCGTCGATGTTCGTAACTGCGCTCCTCGCACGCTGGGAATACGCGACCCGCACACTCGAGTGGCTCACGTTCGGCCACCCAAAACCATGCCGCCTGGCTGCCGACGGCAGTCTCGAGGAGTTGCGTGCCTCTGTTCGGCCGCCGCTGGGACTGCTCGCTGATCAACAGCTCGTACCGGCGCGGACTGTCTTGCGCTCGGGCGACCGTGTCGTCTTTTACTCCGACGGCGTGATCGAGCGCAAGTGCGCGGAAGGCCGCTTCGGCGCCGCCGCGCTCTTCCGGCACCTCGCAGCAAAGACCGAGCCCTCGGCAGCGTCCCTGCTGACGCATGTGCTGAGCCATGTGGCGGGTCTGCACGAGACACCGCTGGACGACGACGCGACAGTCATGGTGCTCGCCGTACTCGGCGATCGCTCGCACGAACCGTCGCCCAGTCCCCCCGATGGGACCACGCCCGAGTCAGGTGACTAACCACGTTCGTTTCTCGAATTGACCGGAGGGTTTCAATCACTGCCGAGAGCTTCGGCTTCCAGGTGCCCGGGCATCCCCTCACATGTCTCTGCCTCTAAGGCTCGAGTTGACTTCGGATCCGCTGTCGTTGCCGGCTGCGCGATCGGCAGTCACTGACTACAGCAGTCAGAATGGTTTTGGCCAAGAGGTGATTGAGCGAGTGCGGCTGGCGGTCACCGAGGCGTGCACGAACGTTGTCCTGCACGCGTATGACGGTGGCGTGAGTGATGCAAGGTACGAGCTGGAGGCGCGTGTTGAGGACGCTGAGCTCGTCGTTCGCATCCGCGATTCCGGGGTCGGTATGCCGAGCGAAGGCGCGGCCCGGCCGACGCAGAACTTTGGCTTCGGCTTTCCGGTGATGCGCGCGACGGCGTCGAGCGTCGATGTCGTGGCACGTCCCGGCGGTGGCACTGAAATCGTCTTGCGATTCGCGACGCCCTGAGCTCTCACGCGAGGGGCACGGTTGCCACTATGGCGCGAGCGTTCGGGATCGTGCCCGCGGTCTCGGCTTGCAAGCTCTCTAGGGCCGCTGCGACCGAGGGGTAGGTGAGTATTTGCTGAGAGAAGTGCACGAACTCGGCGATGCGGGTCACGGCGTTTGGCTCCGCCGGCAGCACCGCGCCAAAGCGACCTTCGTCGCGACCGACGACGCTCTGTGCGTCGAGAAGCAGGCTGATCACGGTGCAGTCGATGAAGTTGCAGTGCGAGAGGTCGACGATCACGTCCGGTGCTCGGATCGACGCTCTCGCCAACGCGGCCTTGAGCGATTCGTACCTGCTCAGATCGTGCTCACCAGTTAGCGGAACGATCGCAACCGAGGGCGATGCGGTCCAGGTATCGGCGGTGGTATCCATATAGCTGGACTCCCTTCAACTCGGTTCAAGGAGCTCCGGCGCGGAAGGCCAGCTGGTCATGCTGATCGGCCGAGCCGGGATTTCAGCGAGCGGCGCGCGCCGTCAGCAACGCACCGCCTTTCTCGATTCGTAGGAGCACTCCCGGTCCGCGTTCTCCCAGTCGGGGTCGTCGTCGACCGCGAGCGGCTCAGAGACCGCGAGCCAGCGATCCATCGGATCGTGACGGCTCGCGGTCTCCTCACGCTCACGCATCTCGTTCAGCACGCTCATGGCGATCAGCTCGAAGGAGTACCGGCGCTCTCGTCCGCGCGAGGTACGTCGATGACATTGCGCTCGCCGGCGATCGTGATGCGGCGCGGTTTCGCTTGCTCGGGCTTCGGGACGCGTAGCCTGAGCACGCCCGCGCCGTACTCTGCCTTGATGCTCGCGTTGTCGACACCCGGCGGTACGATGAACGTACGCACGAAGCGCCCATGCCAACGTTCGGAGCGGTAGCGGCGTGCGGCGGTCTCGGTGAGCGTTCGCTCGCCGCTCACCACCAGCTGGTTGTCGACTACTTCGGCTGCGAGATCCTGCGGATCGCAGCCTGGCGCGTCGATCTCGATCACCAGCTCGTCCTGCGTCTCCCAGATGTCGACGGGGGGCAACCAGCCGCGAGAACCGCCGTTGGTCGCCGCTCGCAAGCCGAGCGCGCGGCTCATCTGCTCGCTGATCGCGTCCAGGTCGTCCAGCAGACCGTCTGCTCGTACACGCGAGGCCATGGCATCCACCTCCGTCAATTGATTGGTCGCGCGTTCACCCTTGCCAATACTCGGCCTGCGACGGCTGTCTACCCTGAACTCGATTTTCGGGCAATGATCTGCTCGCATGGATGACGACGCGCGCATCCAGAGCGCGGCCAATGCCGCCTCCGCAGGCAATCACGACGCGAGAGCACGCTGCGTCGAGCTCGCGTATCCCCGCCTGCGTGGCCTCGCGCGCCGGTACGAGGGTCGCGGCGTAAGTCGTGACGATCTCGAGCAGGAGGTTGCGCTCGGGGTCATGCGTGCGGTCGAGCGCTATGACCCCTTGCGCGGCACACCATTCCTGGCCTGGGCGCATACGTGGGTAAGGCAGGCCTTGCAGCAGGCGATCGCCGAACAGAGCCGGCCGTTCCGGCTTCCGCGACACGCACTCTGGGATCTTCACGAAGCAAAGTCCGCCCAGGAGCAGCTCTGGCAGCGACATCGCGCCGAGCCGAGCCTCGGCCGGTTGGCGGATGAGCTCGGATGGCCTCAGGAACGCGTCTCTCACGTGCTTCGCGCTGGGCAGACGGTGGAGCATCCTGATGCGATCGACCTCGTCGATGATCCCATCAGCAACGAGGCTTACGAGGACGTGATCACGCGAGTCACCGCGACTCAGATGCGTCCCTTACTCCTCGCGCTGCCCGAGCGCGAGCGGCAGATCCTCGATCGTCGAGCGAACGACGAGACGCTACGAGACGTGGCCCGTTCGCTCGGTCTCTCGCACCAGCGCGTCGCCGCGCTGGAGGAGCGCGCGTTCGCGAGAGTGAGAGTCGCGGCCGATGCGACCAGCAGGGCCGGACGCGAGTAGGACCGAGAGCGTGTGCTCTCCTTCGTCGCTCCACCTGTTCGGGCCAACTCAGCCGACGGGCACGCGCGCGCTGCTGCACACGCGCGCATACGATTCAGCGGTATCGCTACTTATTGCGCTTTGTGATCCGACAGCTCGTCGTTGCTCACCTTTCCCGCGTTCGCAACGTCGCCTGTAGCTCGCGGCGCGTCCGGGAGAAAGGACGTGCCGAGGTGCGCGCGGAGTTCGATCAGAGATTCGAAAACGGCCTCCGCTCCCGCTCCGAGGAGTTCCCTCTCGGAGTAGCCGCCCGTGAGCAGAGATACGCATGACATTCCAGCACGGCCGGCCGATTGGATGTCCCACGGCGAATCGCCGATCACCATGAGAGCATGCTGGCGCGCTTTGGCCTTGGCGGTCTCGATGATGTCCGGCGCGGGCTTGGTCGCTTCAACGTCCTGCGCAGTCGTCGCGGCGGCGACCAGGTCGCGCGCATCGAGCAGATCCAAGTATCGATCGAGATATTCCTCGGGAGACGAGCTTGCGAGGATCAGTTCGTAGCCGCGCGTATGGAGGTCGACCAATAGCTGGTGCGCGCCCGCGAGCGGCTCGATCTCGTCGAGCATCTCCTCGAAGCGGACTTTCTCTGCGGCGCGCAGTTCATCGCCGAGCTCTCTGTCTTTCGCATCACCGATCAGGGCCGGCACCATCTGGTCGCCGCCCATGCCAATGCACCGGTGAATACGCCACAGCGGCAGCACGATCCCGCCGTCTCTAAACGCTCTGTACCAGGCGAGTGCGTGCTGGTAATTCGAATCAACGAGCGTGCCGTCCAGATCGAAGAGCACCGCTCCAGGCGTGTTGTTGCTCATCGTCCTGCGGCCTCTCGGCGCGCATCCTCCGTTGCCGGTTGCTCGTTCCGGGGCGAGTGGTGAGAGTCGGGCATGCGTTGCTGTGTCCCAGGACTGCCAACTCAAACCTGTCAACCACTCGGAGCGTGCAAAGGAAGAGGACGCAGAGCTCGTCGCGGCGCTCGAGAAGATGCGCGAGGAAGCCGCCGAGACGGAGCGCCGCTGCGCCGACCTCGCAGGCACGTTCGAGGGTAAGAAGACGGCCATTCTCGATGAGCCGCGGACGACCAAGAGCAAGGGCGCCGAGATGCTCAAGACCTACCTCGACCAGGACTCCGACGCCCTGGACGGCTTCGAGTTCCTGACCATGGCAGAAGCCGGTGAGATCGGAAACTGGGAAGTCCTGTAACAGCTGAACGCGAGCGCAGGCCACGCAGGTGTCGAGGAGCTCGCAGCGTGGGCGTTGCCTATTCAACAGCGCCATCTCCAGGGCGCACGCGCCGGCTCGAAGACTCTCGCCGCGAACGAAGATCCGAACGAGACGGCGTAGGTCGACCCTACCCTCGCCGCCTCAAGCGCTCTGGATTCACGCACGCGCCCGGCAACAAACACGCACACGGGGCCCGGCGCGGCCGGGCTCCGTGTGGCCAGTTGAGCCCTGGGCTGCGCCTGAACTGAGCGCCCTGATCGGAGCGCCTCGTGTCGCGCTGCCTCGCGGGGTCATGACTTCTTCGGGATGAACCCTGATCTGGCCGCTGGTCTCGAGCACCGCCCACCTCACTAGTCGAGGGAGGCGAGGCTCTGCAATCGAGCCTGGGCGGCGAGGTCGTCGATCGTGATGCGGTCGCGCGCTAGGCCTGGACCATGCCGCCGCGCGGCGCGTGCCTCGAGGTCGCTCATGCGAAAGCTCTTCAGATGGTCGGCCGCTGGGCGGCGCTGGCGTCGTCTCGGCCGGACACGGCTCCGTCCTGCCCCCGCAGCGCGAGTCAAGCGCCCCCGGTTGTCGATGACGCGGATCGGCTAGGCACGGATGGCGTCCCGATCTAGATCCAGCGCATTCGCCGCGCTGCTACCAGGGTGGCGCAGATGAGCAGTCCCATGAGCCCGATCGCCGCCCAGAAGAGATTCGGTGAATCGAAAAACGCCGGGTGGAAGTTCATCCCGAGCACGCCGGCGATGAGAGTCGAGGGCAGGATCACGACTGAGGCGATCGTGAGGACTTTCATGACGTCGTTCGTCCGCTGCCCCGTGCGCGACATCAAGATGTCAAACGAGCCGAGGAGCATCTCGCGCGTGTCCTCGATGGTGGCGATGACGTCGGCGACCTGACGTGAGAGCGCACGGAAAGCCTCGGACGATTGCGCGCTCGAGACATGGTCGAGTTCGGGACTCGCGAGCCGAGCGAACACCTCGCGATGAGGTGCCAGTTGCATCCTCAGCTGGGCGATGCGACGCCGCAGCGCGACCAGTTGCGGAAGGAGATCCGTGTGGCGCTTGAGGCTGACCAGCAGTCCCTGGTCGAGCTCATCGATGCGCTCGACGATCGCCTCGATCGCGGCGTTGTAGGTCGTCAGCTGCCATTCGAGGACCCGCGCCAGGAACGAGGGCGCGTCCAGCACGCCGAGCTCGCTTCCGCCCGAAGCACGCTCGCGAAAGTCGTCGAGGAAAGGCACCGCGTCCGTGTGCGAGGTGACCACCCAGGCGTTGCCGACGAGGCACACGATCGAGACGGGCTCGCAATCGTCAGGGCGCACGAGAGCGGCAACCTCGACGCGCAGGGTGCCCGCGTGATCGTCGGCAGATGGCTCACCGGTGGCCTGTAACAGGTAGGGCTGCGCGTCGCGCGGGACGCCCAGCCTATCGAGCACCGCCGCGACGTCCACGTCCGCTGTCCCTACGAGGTCGATCCAGAGCAGTTGATGCTCGCCGAGCGCAGCGGCGTCAACCTCCCGGACGTCGAGATCCCGATCCTCGCCCTCTGCATCGAACAACGTGACCTGCACGCGCGCTTCTCCCGCGGTGGCTCTGACGCCACCATCGGTCACGGATGCTTCGCCGTTGCCATCGCCGTGCTGGTGAACGCCGGGAGGTTCCATGTTGTCTCCAGCCTCCCACGGCGGCTTCGCTCGAAACATCGCGCTCGGCGGCGAAAAGGCGCCACGCGTGAGAACACGCACTGCTGGGTACGTTCGCCGGTGCAGTCCCGCCCGTTCACGCGATTCCGCCTAGGCGACCACATTCGCTCGAGCCTCTGGTTCGTGCCGGTCGCCTGCGTGCTAGCCGGCGTCGCCGTCTCCTTTGCGACGCTCTGGATCGACGACGCCTTCGACCACGGGCTCATCCCGCAGGCATTCACCGGCGGACCCGATGCCGCGCTGACCATCCTCTCGGCCATCGCGACGTCGATGGTGAGCCTCGCCGCCCTCGTCCTGACGATCACAATGGTCGTAGTCCAGCTCGCGATGGGCCAGTTCTCGCCGCGCATCGTGCAGCGCATCTTGCGCGACAAGCCGAGCCAGTTCGCGATCGGCATCTTCGTCGCGACGTTCGCCCACGCCATGCTTGCGATGCGTGACGTACGCGTCGGCGGAGACGGCGACAGCGGCACGGTGCCAGGACTCGCTGTCGTGGTGGCGTTCCTCCTCGTCCTGATTTCGATTGCCGTGCTCGTTCTCTACGTCCACCACATCGGCCGCTCGCTGCGCGTGTCCGCATTGATCGAGCTGGTCGGAAAGGACACGCGCAAGCAGCTCGACGTCTTCTATCCTCAGCCTGCGAACCCGCACCCGGCGCCCGACGACGTAGCGGTCGTTCTCGCACCGATGTCCGGCGTCGTCTGCCACGTCGACTTCGATCGGCTGGTCGCGCGGGCCCGTGAAGCCGGCTGCTCGCTCGAGCTCGTGCCGGCTCTGGGCGAGTTCACGCCCTCCGGGGCACCGCTCCTGCTCGTGCGCGACGGCGATCCCTCACGCCTCGCCGAGGATGTCACCGACCACGTCGTCCTGGGTCTCGAACGAACGCTCGAGCAGGACGTGGCGTACGGCCTGCGCATGCTCGTCGACATTGCCGAGCGATCGCTCGCGGACTCGCCGTTCCTCGATCCGACGACCGCCGTGCAGGCGATCGACCGGCTCCACGACTGCCTGCGCCAACTCGCGCGCCGGCCATTTCCGGATGGCCTCCATCGAGACGATGAGGGCGTCGTTCGACTCACGGTACCGGTGATGTCGTGGGAGGCGTACGTCCATCTCGCGTTCGACGAGATCCGCCAGGCCGGGGCGAGCTCGCCGCAGGTCGCTCGGCGGCTGCGTGCCTCGCTCGACGATCTCCGCGGGCGCGCGCCTGCCGAGCGTATCCCTGTCCTGGACGAACAGATCGCGTTGCTCGAGGAGGAGGTGCGACGCGTCGTGCCCGAAGCCGAGCTCGCATTCTCGCTCATGCCGGATCGGCAGGGAATCGGCGTTCGCTCCGGGGAGCCGCGCGCTGCGCTGCGCGAGACCGCACACGGCAGGTGACGACTCAGCTGTGCGCGTCATCATGCCCGGCGACGCGCCCTCGGGGTGCCAGTGCGCTAGCCGCCGTCAGCGCACGCGAACGGCGTATCTGCGCGTGTTGGACTCCTCTACCTGGCCGCGTACCGTCAGGTGCACCTCGGCCGTCAGGGTCGCCGGGCCGTTCGGGAACCAGCGCGGCACGGCTGACACGTACTGCCAGGTCGTCGCACCGGTCTGCGTGACGCGCGCCGAGCGGAAGCGCCAGCGTGTCGCGCCGTGCTGCAGCGTGACGCGTGCGTAGCTCGCCAGCGCGCGTTTCGTCTGCCCGGTCACGATGTAGGTGACGCGCCAGCGCGTGGGCGTGGAGTGACGCAGCACCTGCGGCACTCCGCCGATCCTCGGCATGGGCTGCGCACTCACCGAGAGCAGCGCGACATGCGCCTCGGAAAGGCGTTCGGGGTGGGCAGCGCCCGTCAGGACCGCACCGGCGAGGATCGCCACGATGAGGCCTGCTGGCCGCAACCGCGGCTGTCGCATCGGCTCATTCAATCAGGGGCAGAGGATGCCGTATGTGCGATCGGTGGCGTGGGGTGATCGATCCGATAGCCTCCGCGCATGGGGTTGCTGGACGGGAAGATCGCGCTTGTCGCCGGGGTTGCGAACAAGCGCTCGCTGGCCTGGGCGATCGCGCGCCGTCTGGCCGAGCAGGGCGCGCAGGTGGCGTTCACCTACCAGGGCGAGCGCATCGAGTCGAGCGTGCGCGAGCTCGCTGCGTCCGTCGGCTCCGACATCTGCATCGAGTGCGACGTCTCCAGTGACGAGAGCATCGACAGGGCGTTCGCCGAGCTGGTCGAGCGCGCCGGCGGGCTCGACCTCATGGCCCATTCGATCGCATTCGCGCAGGCCCACGACCTCGCCGGGCGCTTCACCGACACCGCCCGCGATGACTATCGCCTCGCGCTCGACATCAGCGCGTACTCGCTGGTCGCGATGACGCAGCGCGCCGAGCCGCTGATGGAGGCGCGTGGCGGCGGTGCGATCGTGACGATGACCTACCTCGGCGGTGAGCGCGCGATCCCGGGCTACAACGTGATGGGCGTCGCGAAGGCCGCGCTCGATGCGTCGATGCGCTACCTCGCCGCCGATCTCGGCCCCAAGAACATCCGCGTCAACGCCATCAGCGCCGGGCCGGTGCGCACGCTCGCGGCGCGGGGCATCGCCGGGTTCAGCCAGATGGAGGGTCTGATCGCCGAGCGCGCCCCGCTCCAGCGCGGGATCGAGGCCGACGACGTCGGGCAGGCGGGCCTGTACCTGCTCTCGCCGATGGCCTCGAGCGTGACCGGGACGATCCTCTACGTCGATGCCGGCTATCACGCGATGGGCCTCTAGACGGTGATCCAGCGCCCGGCGCTCCACGTGCTGGGCTGTGCGCCGGCGAGCGGCAACCCGGGCGAGCCGTGCTCGGGATATCTCGTCAGCGCCGGCGGCTCACGAGTCCTGCTCGACTGCGGACCGGGAGTGCTCTCGTCGTTGCTGGCGCGCGACGCCGCACCGCTCGATGCGATCGTCCTCTCGCACCTGCATTTCGATCACGTGGCCGACCTGATCCCGCTCGGCTACGCGCACGTCTTCGGCCTGGCGAGCGAATGGAAACCACCCGCGTTGTATGCCCCACCGGGAGGCGAGGCGCGCCTGACGGCGCTGTGCGAGGCGAGCGGCCACGGCGGCAATCACCTCACGGAGTGCGGCCTCACGCTCGCCGAGTACGAGCCGGGCAGCGCGCTCGCGATCGGCGAGGCGCAGCTCACCTTCCGCGAGCTCATCCACCCCGGCGTCTCTCACGCGATCCGCGTCGAGGCCGGCGGCGGCGCCCTCGTCTACTCGGGCGACACCGCGGTCACGCCCGCGCTCGGGGAGCACGCCACCGGCGCCGACGTGTTGCTGAGCGAGGCGACGGCGCTGCCCTCCTCGCCGGTCCACCTGCCCGCCGGCCAGGCCGGCCGGATGGCCCGCGAGGCGGGCTGCAAGGCGCTCGTGCTGACGCACCTCGACGTGCGCGAGCGCGCGGCGGCCCTGCGCCAGGCGCGCGAGGCCTTCGGCGGGCCCGTGCAGGCAGCGATTCCCGGCCTCCGCGTCGCGGCCTAGCCGAACAATGTGAGCTCGTCCGGGCCGGCCTCGGACAGCAGGCGCGGCACGTCGAGGACGATGCACTCCACTCCGCGCGCCTCTGCCAGCACCTTCGCCTGCGGGGCGAAGTCGGGCGCCACGACGAGAGCCCGGATCTCGCCGAGCGCCGCGTTGCGCTCCGCCTGCTCGCGGTAGCGGACGACCTGCTCCACCGCCGCTGCGATCGCGCGCACGCGCTTGACCTCGACGAGCGCGACGCGGCCCTCGGCGTCGCGGCACCAGAGGTCGACGGGGCCGACGTCGGTGAGGCGCTCGCGCTCGACCACCGCCAGCCCGGGCTCGATCAGGTGGGGTGCGCGCGCGAGGTGCTCGTGCAGTTCGCGTTCCTGCCCCTCGCGCTCGAGCAGCGCCTCGTCGGTGAGCGCGTGGCGCTCGTCGTGGTGCACGTGCTCGACCACGATCGTCAGCGTCTCGTCGGAGGAGGGGCGGTAGATGCGGATGACCTCGGCCTCCTCGCGCACGCTCGTCGGGCCCGCCATGTAGTTGATGGGCTTCGCACCGCGCAGAGCGTGCACAGCGACGGAGCCGTCCTCCTTGAACAGCACCACGCGGTCGCCGGACGCCAGCCGGGTGGTCAGACGGCCGGCGTATCCGATCGTGCAGCGGCAGACGAGGACTCGCACGGCTCGGCACGGTAGTGCACTACCGTGCGGACGTGTTCGAAATCCAGCATTTCCCGAATGGAACCCGCCTGCTGACCGCCGCACAGGCCGATGCGCAGTCGACCTGCGTGATGGTCATGTACGCCGTCGGCTCGCGCTACGAGGACGCCGCGACCGGCGGCATCTCGCACTTCGCCGAGCACCTCTTCTTCAAGGGCACGGAGCGCCGTCCGACGGCGCGCCACATCGCCACGGAGATCGACGGCATCGGCGCCGAGTTCAACGCCTTCACCGGCAAGGAGTACACCGGGTACTACGTCAAGTGCGCGAAGGAGCACGTCCCCATCGCGATCGACGTGCTCGGCGACATGCTGCTGCACTCGCTCTTCGATCCCGAGGAGATCGAGCGCGAGAAGGGCGTGATCGTCGAGGAGATGAACATGTACATCGACACGCCGACGAGCTATCTCCCGAGCGTGTACGACAAGCTCTGCTACGGCGACACGGCGCTCGGCCGCGACATCATCGGCACGCCCGAGACGGTGCGCGCAGCGACGCGCGAGACGTTCATGAACCACCTCGGCCGATGGTATGTGCCCTCGCGCACCGTGGTCGGCCTCGGAGGTGCTGTCACCGACGAGGCGCGCAGCGCACTCGAAGGGTTGTTTGGCTCGCTGCCGGCGGCCGAGAGCCCGGATCCGGAGCCGTGGACGCCGCAAGCGCACCCGCGCGTGCACATCCACCACAAGGAGTCCGACTCGTTCCACATCCGCATCGGCGGCGACGGGCTTCCGCTGCTGCATCCCGACCGCTACGTGGCATCCGTGCTCGCGGCCGTGCTCGGCGGCGGCATGTCGTCGCGCCTCTTCACGGAGGTGCGCGAACGCCGTGGCCTGGCGTATTACATCGGCGCCCAGCACGGTCAGTACGTGGAGGCCGGTTCGCTGTTCTCGCAGGCCGGCGTGGATCTCAAGCGGGCCGACGAGGCCGTCACGACGATCGTGGCCGAGCTGCGCCGGATCGCCACGGAGCGCGTCCCCGACGAGGAGCTGACGAAGGCGCGCAACATGCTCAAGGGCAGGCTCGTCCTCGGCCTGGAGGATCCCCGCTCGATCACCTCGTTCGGGCTGCGCGGCACGATCCTCGAGGGCGAGCCGCGCGAGATCCCCGAGATCCTGGCGGGCTTCGACGCAGTGACAGCAGAAGACGTGGGACGACTCGCAGCCACACTCCTCGCACCCGAGAAGCTGCGTCTGGCAGCAATCGGCCCCTTCGAGGACGAAGCGCGCTTCGAAGCCCTCCTCTCCTGAACAACCACTCGGGGTCAGACCCCGCCTGGCGGGGTCTGACCCCAC
>Ga0070678_100000099_pt1 | contig 33513 bp, 50 predicted proteins | sample KBSM73metaG_FD_65647 | JGI IMG/M metagenome (GOLD analysis project Ga0070678, IMG submission 65647) | Miscanthus rhizosphere microbial communities from Kellogg Biological Station, Michigan, USA - KBS M7-3 metaG | ecosystem: Host-associated > Plants > Roots > Rhizosphere > Soil ...
GGGGTGCGGTTTGACCGATTTTCGACCCTATACCTTTGGGGGGGATGATCCTATACCTATAGCTAGGTGCCGATGTGCAACGATGCCCCTGTCAGCGAAGGCGCCGCGGGGCGCCAGAAAGGGGTGACGATGATCGTCACACACACACTCGACAGCGATTCTGCCAAGGCGGAATTTCTGCAGGCACGGAGCGCACTGCGCTCATTCGCGAAAGCAGCGGGCACTGTCGCCGCTGAGATCGGCGGCGCAGAAGGTGCCGACGCTGCAGCGATCGCTGCAGCACTGCAGGAGGATTCGCTTTCCACTCTGACGGGGCGCGCTCCGCTCGCTCCGGTGCGCCACCTTCCCAGCATGTCGCGCAAGGTGCGCGAGATCGCCGCTGAGATCCAGGGGCACGACGTGAGCGAATCCTTGTGCCCCGTGCTCGCCGCTGACGGGGTGAGCGCGACGGATGCTCAGGCGGAGCGCGTGCGCAACGGGCGAAGCAACGTCGAGATCCGGAGCACGACGGAGCGATGCCCCTTCTGCCTAGCAGCTGACGTCGTGCGCACGTTGCGCCGCGACGGGGCGGAGGCGCGCGACGCTGACGCGCGGTGGAATCGGCGCGGGGCGTAGCACCTACCCGCACGGAGCGCCGAGAAATCGGCGCTCCGTGCTGCCGCGCGCCCTCTCCTACAGACGGTCTGAGTTCTCTGGGACGCGAAACTTAGTTCTTGCGCCGCCACTGCTTCCGCTGACATTTTGGGCAGATCTTCGCGCCGTTCTTCGTGAGCTTGACGGAGAGCATCGACCCACACTCGCGACAGGATCTGATTGCACCCTCGTCCTCAGAAACTACGACCGAATCCTGGATGAAGTCAATTGAGAATCCCTTTGGGATCACCCAACTCGACGCATCGAACTTGTCGATGAACACTTTGTAGGCGCTCGTCGCCTGCTTGAAGCTGTTCAACGTGCTGATCGTGTGAGTGCTGATGTCAGTGCTAACAGCGATGTAGTCCTGAGTGCTGTCCTGCAGATCTTGCAGCGCCTCATCCATCGTCTCGACCTGCGGCCAACCCTTCGGTGGATCCTTCCTGGAAGGCGACCAATAACTGCTGTCGTTCTTCGCCCAGCACACGCGACAGCACACCATCGGCGGTTCTTCCTTTCCGCCCCAGAGCTTGACGTGTTCCCTGGCGATCCTGACGTCCGATTTGCAGTACAAGCACCTTCCCGGCGCATCACCCGGCGTCCCTTTGTTGCCACACACCAGCCGCCGGCCGTCAGTCTCATATACGCCAAGTCGCACTGAGCCAACCAACACGCGCACGATGTAATCCTCGTCCTGCCAGACGAGAGCCTCGCTCTCGTCGATGTGCATCGGCGCATCCTCGCCGAGCGCCTTCAGGAACCGATCCCGCGCTTCCTGCATCCACTTGCCCGATTCCGTTGGCGTCCAATACTTGCCGTCTGACAGTGGCGCTTCATCGGCTCGCGAAAAGTCGTCCACGATCGGCATCCCCGGCTTCGGATGATTCACCACACTCGCGCTGTGCTTCTCGTCCATCAAGTGCTGTCTGCATTCATCCCGTGTCTTGAATTGCTTGCCGCACTCCTGACACTGCCATGTCGTCGTCTGACGCTTGCCGATCGCCAACTCAGTATCACAGCGCGTGCAAAGAATCGTTCCATCCTGATACGTCCGTTGTTCGGCGACCGGATGAGCACAGCTGTAAGGCGACAGCTTCGACGGTGCTGGTCGCGTCGGTCGCTTCATCGGCCCATGTCTCTCAAGCTTCAGATGCATCGCCAGTAGCTCCGGCGACGAATGTGGCGATCCGCAATCCGGACAGCTCCATTTCTGGGTTCGCATCTCGTAGGCTTCCCTGAACGTTGGCTCCCGAGTGTCAGCCACTACGCTTGTGGGTTGTCACGAATCGGACGTCGCTTCGGCGGCTCGAACGGCTTGAAGCTGCCGAGCATCGCCGTAAGCTCGATCTTGTCCTCCGGCATGATCATTATGTCCTTCGGCAGATTCGGCGCGTCAGTCTTTCTGCTGATCAGCACTGGCATGCCCATGTCGTTCGTCCAACGCCATCTGGCTTGTAGTCCCTTGTCGACCTCTTCGAAGGTCTTCTGAATCTCGACACCGGCACTCGGCGGATCGAAATCAAAATGACTAGTGATCTGTCTTGGGTCCTTCGGTGGCTCGCTTTTCTGGATCTTCTCGGTCAGCTCCAGAATGGCGTTCGCCAGTGCCGACCCATCGGGTGCCAGAGCACCAGCTGCACCGAGCGCTTCCGTCAGTACGCGTTCCCGAAGATCCGGCTTCGGCTGCGTGCACTTGAAGCACAGCACCACGGCCGCCGGCCGACGTCCCATGTCTCTCACCTGATTGGCGTTCAACACGCCTAGCTCGCCGCAATCGGAGCACTTCACCTTCACCGATCCCGGCTGCAGCTTCTGTGCCGTCTGATCGAGCAAGATCACATCTCGTTCTAGCTCGACCCCCCTTTTCTCTTTCACGGCAAATCTCCCTTCCGGATTGGTCGCATTTTGTTCTGATACGCGAGCACCTTCCAACGAGCATCCTCTCGCACGATCTCCCAGCGATAGAACGGCACCCCCTTGCGCAGGTTCTTTTTCTGGCATCGGCGTTCGGCACGCCAGAAGAATCGCGTGACGAGTGCCGGTTCGATACCCGGCACCTGATCCCAGGTTTCATCCACGACGTACCCGATCTCTTCCATCAGTCGTTACCGTCGAAACTGCCGCTGGATGGGCGATCAGGAATCTTCATTCGCTGCCTGAGCATTTCTATGTCTTCTTTGATGCTTGTCGAATCAGGATGCGGTATCGGCCCTTGCGCCTTGATCCGCGTCTGTAGTTCTTTCTTCGCAACCCACAACTCAGCACGCACTTCGTCAAGCTCGTCGGTGAGCGAATCAACGGTTCGCTGCTTGTCAGCTACGTTCTTCTCGGCGAGGAGATACTTCTGCGACATTCGCTCCAGTTCCTTCATGGTGTGCAGGAGCGATTCTTCGTCGGCGAATTCCTCGCACAGACAGGTGCCGTACGTGCATTCACCGATGCGGTCCTGATGGGCTCGCGCGGGGTGCGTGCAGCGGTCGCATTTCGTCATTGGTGCGACGAGGTTGTGGCGATCTGTAAGTGGCCAGAGGTTGCTCATGTGAATCTGACTACGAAGATCGCGACCGCGACAACCAGTCCGATCGCCTCGACGAGCACCCAGGCACCGCCGATCCAGAGCAACAGACGCTTCATGCCGTCATTCCTCCCCCTTCACCTTGCGCCGCCGCCACTCGCTCTGAAGCATGGCTCGCTCGCGCTGCTGTTCCGGGGTGAACCGCCTACGCTGGGCGTTGGCGAGATCGGGATGGGCGACACGGCGGTGCCGCAGCGCCCAATCCCGGCCGTCGGCCGCCGTTCCACTAAATTCATCCGTGCACCCTTCGACCCCGCACTTGGTGATGATCTCCTGGGAATCCCGCCACGCTTCGTGCGCCTCGCGCATCTCGACGGCGGACTTCTCCTTGACGCCCTTTGGTAGAGAACTACTCATCGTTCGCCTCCGAATTCACCAGCCGAAGTGCTTCGCGGTGACCCTCTTCAGCCTGCTCCTTGGTGGCGTATCGCTCCTGGTACTGGTCGTGCTTGCCGCCGAAGATCATCGTCTCGAAGATCAGCGGCGGTCCGTCATTCATAAAGTTGTGGTTCATCCCCAGGTGGACAGTGCTCACCATGACAGTCTCACCGCCGTTCACCTGCACCACTTCGTTCTGGATGCGCCACTGGTTGTCGCCGAGGAACGGAATCCATGCTTCCGCGTTCGGCAACTCGTTTCCTTCCACGTCGTAGTACATGCCCCTGCTCACTTGTCCTTTGCCTCCTCTCGTTCCAGGTACTCCAGCACTGCACGTCGCACGATCACCGACGGGCTGAGAAGCATCGGTGCGTATTCCATGTTCGGATCTGCCGATAGCTCCAGCATCGTTCTGTCGGCGATCGCCTGGATGCGCTTCTTCGTTCCCTGCGGGAAGCGCGCGTTGATCACTTCCGGGAACGATTTCGCGACGATCTCTGACCACTTGTGTCTGCCGCTCATGTGATCCGCTTCCATCCGAGTTCCTGCAACGCGGTGTGAGTTTGCTCGATGCCGTTGTCGTTCGAGTCCAGCCATTCGATCGCCATCCAGGCGTCGTGCAACTTGGCGTTGCGATCGACTTCTCGGAGCACCGACAACACACGGTACGTCTCGTCCGATGCCCCGGCGTACCCGAGATCCGCGAGTCTATTCGCCATGCGCTCCAGTTGCTCCTCGTACTGGAGGAACTCCTTGAAGCAGAGGTAGTCGTACGATCCCCCGCTCACGAGTAGCCCTCCACCATGGCGAGGATGATCGAAATGATCACCAAGACGCCGATGCAGTATGCGAAGACGACGCCGCCCCACTTGAGCACGTCGCCAGGTTTTATCGTTCTCCAGTCCATATGCCTCCACCCTAGGTTGCCTAGGTGAAATTGTAACACAATTTGTGTAAACTGGAGTGTTGTTTCCCCGGTTGGCGCTCGACGTCGACCGACAGCCGCGATACGATGCAGCTGCTGATTCGACCAGGAGGTGATCCTCTTCGTGTCCGAGGCCGAGGTGGCATCAGAGTGGATCGAGCTTGCCGACGCGGCCTACGCCGTTCACCAATCGGTATGGTCATACGGCGAGAACAACGAATTCCCGGATGGACTGCGAGAGCTACCCATCCTGGATGAGCGTCTCAGTGCGGCGCTCGCCAATGTGCTCTTTCAACCAGGAGGTTCACGAATGACAGTACGTCTTCCGGACGCAGCGCGCGACGGATACACGATCGTGTGGGACGTCGCTGACGGCGACGAGGACAAGACCGTGACGGTGTACGCCACGGGCGAAGAGGGCGACGTGCACAACAAGCGTCCGCAGCCCAACACGGGCAGGGCGGGGCTGTTCTATCCGGCCGGGTTCTCTGGATCGAGCGACGTCGAGATCAAGGACGAGGACGGCAACGTGCTCGACAGTGGGACGATCTCGGTCTAGCGCGCCCTGATCCAGCCGGTCTCGGGAGCATCCGAGTACCACTGGTAGGAATCGAACGCGTGAGCGGCGGATTCCCGATCTGGATATGTCCAGCATCGGTCGAATCCGCCGTCACGTGTGCCGAACTTGAGCAGGGCAGGCGATTCTTCCACCCAGAAGAGATACCTGTCGAAGAGAAGCGGCGTTACGCCGACCCAGCGCCCGTCTGATAGCTGCTTTTCGACGATTGCGCCGGTCTTTATCAAGCGTACTTGTCCGACGTTCATCGGTCGCAGGGATGATGCCCGACACGCCGGAAGTAGCGCGACGAGCGCACCCAACGACGAACGCCGTCGCCGCGAAGCTGCCAGAATCCCCAAGTCCTAGTCTGACGCCCGGCGAGGCACAAGCTCCAGGCACCACCCTCATGGACGCGTACATAGTGCGTGTGAGTGGCAGGCCAGAATTTGAGCGACGGTGCCCGGCGCGGCACTGGCACATACCAAGGTGGTCCCACCGCCTGTCCGGCGACGTACCCCTGCGCCCACACCATGTCGTCGTAGCCGCCCCGAAGGAGCAGCGTCAGCAACCAGTAAGGGTGATCGTGCGGTGCGCGGTCATCATCGGAGCACAGCCAGTGATGCAGGCGCACCGAGCAGAATCCCACGTCCAGCACCCAACGGCGAAGGTACGGCGTGCCGTCACGTGTGGGAAGTTCCTGCGCCCACTTGACCATATGCGGGGTGAAGGGATCGAACCCCCGACCTCCGGCGTGTATTGGAGCCACTACCGGCGCTCTGCCAACTGAGCTACCCCCGCAGAGCCGCCCCAGGCTTCGACCCCTGGATCTCTCGCCAAATCAGGGCGAGCGTTCTACCTTGAACTAGACGGCATACGGTGAACTTTCCTCCCCTGCCTCTTTCCGCGACCGCAGCCCCGGACCTCCAGCAGAGGAGGAGGATCAGGTTCACCCCCGCTACCGCCCGTCGGCGGCGCGTTAGAGGAATTATGTCACCGTCGGATTTCGACCGCAAGATCCAACTTGAAGCCGCACGCAAGATGCGCGACAATGCCCGAGCTATGCGAATCGACAACTTCGACGGAGGCACCACGACCTACGTGCACGTGCGCGAGGGCGTCGCATGGGCCAGGTCGAAGCACCCCGACGAGCTGGTGACGCTCGACTTCGACACGCACGGAAATCTGATCGGTGTCGAAGTGCTGTGCCCACAGAGCGAGAAGTCGGAGAAGGCGGAAGAGTGAGGTAATGATGACCCACTCGTCCGCCAATGGGCGGACGGTGGGTGTCCGCCTCGGAGATGTGCCCCTGATGGTGCGGCGCGCGCATGGCCGTGCCCTCATGGAGGATCTGTTCAGTAGCGGCGACGTGATCGGTGCGGTCGCCATGCGTAAGGCAATCGAGGAGCCCAGTGAGCGGGTGTACCGTGTGCCTGAGAAGGCGTACTGGGCTAAGAGGGAGGCGTTGAAGTCGTGGTCAACGTGATCGACAAGCTCAAGGCGGAAGGCGCATGCCGGTTATGCGACAGGTCTTCCAAGGGCGTCGGGGGTCGCGAACTGACTCGGCATCGTCTGGTGCCGGGTCGGTTCGGCGGCCGCTATGAATACGCCAATGTCATTCCGCTCTGCAACACGTGCCACATCGCAGTGGAAGGTGAAAGCCCGGTAGACAGGCGAATGCTTCGTCCAAAGCTCTGGCCGATCGAGATCGCGCACGTGCTGGAGCACATGGGTGAAGAGTGGTTCGAGGCGATGTACCCGCGCCCATCCGGACCGGCGATCACCTTCCGCGAAGCGGATGCACTGGCACCGTACGAGCTTCCCCCGCGAAAGCCGTGGCAGCCGAAGCACACCTGGACGGTGGGCGATCGGTTACGCGCGAAGGGGATTCAGCTTGCTACGGAGCAGTCCAGGTAACGCAGCGATTCGGTCCGTAGCCGTTCTGTGAGTGGGGCGTTACGCACGTCGTAAAGCGTCGCACGCCGAGCGTGAACCCCACCACAGCGTACGTCTGCTGACGATCCTTCCACAGGGTCGTCCCATTCTTCGTGAAGGTGTACGTGATCCCGAGCGGAGATAGGTCGTCTTTGGCACCGCCCCATCGAATCGTCGCGCTGCGCCCGTTGGGTGCGGGCGTGATCGACAGCGGTCCGACGACACTTGGTCCGTAGCTCACCTTGATCTGATACGGACCTACTTCGTAGGCGCGCAGATTGGCAGGAGCCGGAACGGATGGAGAGGCAGTGGATACAGAGGAATCGCTGGAGAGTGCTGCTGCTCCGACGAGCGCTGCCGCTGATCCAACTACCGCCAAGGCAGCCTTAGCAGCAGTGTTCACATGCCGAGCCTACGACATCTTCGATGCGTTTGCAACTAGTGGGCGACGGCGCGCCTTCAACCTACCCGTGGCTCTGCCCAACGCCACTGTCGTCCGGCGCGCCGCCTCGCATTGCAGTGAAGGATCAGAGCATATAACGCCTGCGATCCGACCGCCACGTTGCCGATCCCCCAGATGTACCGCGCCAGCGGATCATCCTGACTAGGAGGCAACGATGGCACTTACCAACGCTCAGATCGCCAAGAAGGTGGCTGACGCGCTCAACGATTCCCGGGGCCATACCCAGGGGCGGAACTTGCTGCAGGAGGCGCAGTACACCTCCGGTTCGACCGTCACTTTGGTGCTTCGCCGGGTGGAGTCGGGCGCAAAGGTCACGAAGACCATCACGATCAGTTAGCTCAACCGCTTGACGCGGGGACGAGCGGGGGGTTATCGTCCGCTGCGAAGCGGTGTCCAAAAAGGCTGCAAATCCCCTCAATCTGAATGGGGTCACTCCCGAGGAGCGTGACCGCCTCTCGGACGCCAATGACGCGCTGATTACCGTGCGTGCGCCGAACAGCGCAATCGCCTCGTTGCCGCTCATTGGACCGCTACGAAATCCTGGATTCGACACGGTGCCGTGGGCAGCGCGCCCGGAGACAACGAAGAGTGGGTTGGGCATGTATTGCCCATCCCACTTGCACCAGTTCAATGAGCCGGAAATGGATGAGGCGCACTATCCGCATGCCCACCGCGACCTGTTCGGGAAGTGCGACAAGTTCTGCTGGGCGTGTGGGCGCCCGACGCGCGAGGATGGGCTGACGGGGAAGAATCACCGGGGTACTGGCAAGCCATGCCCGGCGTGTGGGTTCAAGCGCAAGAAGATCATGACCGACAAGGCGCTGAACGGGCTCAAGAAGGGGCAGGACCTGCTTCTTCAGGCGCGCGCCGAGGGGCACTCAAGCGCCGACGTCTGGGCACGGGTGAAGGAGATCGCTCCGAGAGACGGCATCGCTGAAATCAAGCGCGAGGAGCGAGTGCTCAAGCGGGGGAGAGAGGCTCCACCGACGCTCACAGAACTGATGCGCATGCAGGCAGAGGAACGCGCCGAGCGGATCATGCAGCCGTACTTCGAGGCGCTCGATCTGCAGCCGAAGGATGATTGGTCGCCGAGCACCAAGCTCGAGTTCTACAACGGGCAGACGGCGATCGCAGAGAAGGTGCTCAACCGCCTGGAGGGGCTGCCGGTGGCACGGCACCGCCACGTGGACAAGGATGACGAGGACGTGATTCCGGAGGGCGATCTCTCGCCGAAGGTGGTTGCGAAGCTGGTCTCCAGCATCCTCGCTGATACGTCTCCAGAGGAGCTGATCGAAGACGCCGACTTCGAAGAAGTCGACGAGGACGCGGCGTGAGAGAGCCGATGCCCCGCTTCTATCGTTTGAAAATGCACCTGCCGTGGCGCAGGAATGGCATTTCGAACATCCGCTTTTCGTTGGGCATGTGGATTGGCGGCTTCACGCGAGCTGAGAAATGAACTTCGTCATCGGTCCGGTCAACACCCTCGGGCACCCTTTTCCCAACCTGCACGAAGTTCCGATTCGCCGCCAGATCGGCGACCACACAGTGATCGCTTTCGGGCAGAAGTGGATCTACTCGGGGCTCGAGTTCATTCCACCGGGAGATGTAGATGCAGTTCTTCTCTGGGATCCCGGCTGGTTGCGCAACGGCATGTACACACGCTGGTTGATCGACGAAATCGGAAAACTGCGAAAGCTCGCCAATGAGTGGGATTGCCCGGTTTTCGGATTGTCATCTGACTGGTTCGCCACCTGGGGGATCGGCGGATCAGGAATGCACGGCACGATGGGGGCGCTACGTGAACTAGATGGTGTCGTGATCGACCACGTAGGAGCAGCGTCACTGCGAAGCACGCTTCCGGTGAACATCAAGTTTCATCACTCGGACTACCGACATCGAGAGATCGTTGAGCTATCCGGGTTCCTTCACGCTGGGAAGCTGCCGACGATGGGCGTGGAGAATCCGCCCCCGGTGAAGCCGACCAAACAACGTTCGATCGACGTCTGTGTCATAAGCAATCTCTATCCCGGTCTTGTCGTACACCGGAGCTACTTCTTCGAGGCTGCGCGCAAGATCTGCGAGCGCCGAGGGTGGAGCTTCGTGCACCGCTCCAGGGTCCGCCCGGAAGACATGGAGGAGCTGTATCTGGATTCCAAGGTCGTGTTGAATGTCGCGCTCGGCACTCAGGCGAACTGCCGGGTGTACGAGGCGCTGGCATGTGGAGCGATCCTGGTGACGGACGGCTTCAATATTGATCTCGGTGGCGCGCCCTGTTCCAAGTTCCACAACATCTACGAGCTGGAAACGAGCTTGGTGGCGTCGCTGCGCGCCCCGAGGTCCATCCAGGATCTTGGGCTGGAGTGGGCAGCACGCCACACGCCAGAGAAGCAGTGGGCTAAGGTTCTGGATGCCCTCGGACCTGCGCTCTCGCGCACTCGCGAGGCACGGGCGGCGAGGCGAGCTTGGCAATTGGACATGGACGAGAAGGCGCTCACTGCGCCACGAACCAACGACGGAAGGCCGGTGATCTTGGTATGAGTTCCACGGATAGCACCATCAGCAAGCACTACCGCCTGGAGATTCGACTCGGGCGTGCAGGTTGGCGAGCACATGCTCGTGGACCGCAAGGCATCGAGTGGACTTCGGCAACTCCGTGGTCCTCTCGTGACGACGCTCTGGAGGAAGGGCGCGAAGCACTGCGCAACGCCGGGTTGGAGACGTGGGACGAGTGGATGGACGGCATCACCGACAACTTCTTCGATCCGCGCACCGCTCGCAAGTTCCATGTCGATGTGGTGGAGGAAGCGAAGCGCGCCGGGTTGGAGCCGCCCGACACCGAGGCGCAGAAGGCAGCGACTCTCAAGCTCCGTGAGCTGGAGGCAAAGCGCCAAGTGGCGACCGACGAGGCACGCGCTCGCGTCGTGCAGGCACCGCCGGATTCGGGCATGGGTGTCGGTGACGAGCCCAACTCCGAGACACCGAAGCCGCGGGAGAGCCCGCTGAAGCAGCAACGCAAGTCAACCCAGAAGGCCAAGGAGGAAGGCGCGGGTTAGTGTGCGAGACGGAGCAGAGAAGCTCGTCGAGGCGAATGTTGGACTGGCGTCGGCGCTCGCTGCGCGGTACCTCTCACGGGTGCCGCCCTCGGTCGATCACGACGCGATCCGGGGTGCCGCTTTTGAGGGGCTGTGTATCGCCGCCAACTCCTTCGATTCGACTCGGGGTGTTCCATTCGCACGCTGGGCATCCCGGCGAATCCTGGGAGCGATGCGCGACGAGATGCGGGAACAGGATCATCTCTCACGCCGGGCGCGCGCTCGCTCAGATCCGAACAACAAGATGTTCGATCCCAGCTTCCTCAAGGCGCACCCCAATGCGCCGAAATCTCTGGAAGAAGAGTTCACCTCCAACGGCAACGGACATGGAGAAGAAACTTTGTCGCTGAGAGATGTACTGCCAGATCCGCATGCCGCTGATCCTTCAGAAGGACACGGCACCATTACGAAGGGTCAACTCTTTGGAATGGTGGCATCCCTTCCAGATCGTGAGTTTCGTGTTGTCACGTTGCGCTATTTCGGCGGGATGCGCCTCTCAGAAATCGCCAAGAGCATGGCGCTCTCAGAGACAAGGGTGAGCCAGATAGAGGGCATGGCGCTGAGCCGGCTCCGGGGTGGGAACGAGACCACGCCGTGAATCAGCAGGAGGCGGTCGCCCAGATCGTCCGCCAACTCGCAGGGAAGCCGCGCGCAACGGTCGACGAGATCCTCTCGGAGCTGGACCCCGAATTCGTGCGCGAGGTGCTGACGGCACTGACGCGCGGGATGCGCCCGGAGGATCGGACACGCTTGCTGAAGGTGGGCAAGCGCCTGGAGGAGGACAACCGCCCCGAGACCGATAATGAGCTACACGCCTTCGTAATCGAAGAGTGCGGCATCAGCGTGCCGAGGAACGCGGTGTGCGAGGGGCACTGTGCGCCTTTCGAGTTCATGTCGGACATCTACTTCGAACGGGGAGATCACGACAAGCTCGCCATCGGCAACCGCGGCTCGGGCAAGACGCAGATCATGGGCGCGCTGCACGCGGTGAATGCGCGAACGAAGAAGAAGTACACGAGCTGCACCGTCGGTGCCGTCGAGCAGCAGTCCATGCGCGCGTACGGTTTCTTCAAGGAGCTGATTGAGCAGGATCGCTGGGGGAGAATCGTCAAGGGACGCGTCACCATGGCGAAGACCGAGTTTGCTCATGGCGGCGTGGTGGAGATCGTCACGGGAACGATCACCGGCGTGAACTCACCGCACCCGATTCTCGCGCACTTCGATGAGGTAGAGCTTCTACGCCCGGGCGTTTTCGAGGAAGCGCTCAACATGGCGCAGAGCAAGAACGGGTACCGCGCGATGAACGTGCTTACTTCCTCCTGGAAGAAGCCGCGTGGATTCGTAAGCACCTTGATCGACGACGTGCGCAAGGCTGAGGTGAACGATGAGCGCCCGCCGTACCAGGTGTATCGCTGGTGCGTGTGGGAGACGACCGAGCGCTGCGATCACGATTGCGCCGCTTGCCCGTTCGCCGACGTTGTTCAGGGGCAGTGGGAGGATGGATCGAAGCGTACGTTCGAGAGCGCGTGCAAAAAGGGGTCGCCCGATCCGAAGCTCGGCAAGCTCAAGTTCACGGACGGCTTTGTGGAGATCGAGGATGCGCTCGCCCGTTTCAGGAAGCTTCCGCGCCGAGTGTGGGAGGCGCAGCAGGAGAGCAAGCGTCCGACCCTGGAAGGACTGATCTACGACGTATTCGATCAGGACATGCATAGCCTCGAGCGCTGGGACCCCGATCCGATGCACGGCGTCATCGACGTTGGACTCGACTTCGGCGGCACGGTGCCGCACGGCGCAACCTTCTGGCAGCACCTCGATGTGGAAGTGGAACACCGGGGTCGGCGCTATCCGGCAGGAGCGCATATCCTTTTCGACGAGGTCTACGTTACGGGCGGCAACGTCGACTTCGCCCGAGCGATCAACGGCAAGATCGACTACTGGCGCACCGAGCACTACGAGTTCCGTGTCGAGAGCTTCTACGGTGACCCGGCGGCACGCGCCGCGCGTGAGGATTTCGCGGCGCTGCCGTCACTTGGAGCGGGCGAAGCGATTCGCGTGAAGTTCTCTGGCGGTCCTGACACGGTGGACCCGGGCATCGCCATGATTCGCGACTTCATGGAGCGCGATCTGTTGTACGCGGATGAAGCGCGCTGCACCAACTGGTTCGACGAAGTGGGCGGTTATGAGAGATCGGAAACCACTGGCAAGCCAGTCAAGGATGCCGATCACCTTATGGATGCCATGCGTTACCGATTCTGGACGCGGCACGCCATGAGCCGGCGCCGAATTCACGGCGACGGGCGTGGTCCACAGGGGTCTGCCCGCCCTCGCGCCGTCGTAGTGCATGACGGTGAGCGAACTTGGGATCCGGCTGCAATCGGCTCGGTTCCGCAGTACAGTAGAGATCCGATGGCTGAGCCGGAGACGCCGCTCGTTGCGGCGATTCCCCGAGGCTTGAGAGGCTTCTAGGAGGCGGGATGGCGAAAGTCAACACCGAGGGTCTTGCGACCATCAACGCACAGCGGGAGGAAGACGATCCGCGGCTGACTCCTGTGGATTATTCGCCACCGCTGGATCTGCGTGCCATAGCGCGCGGACTGGGCGCTTTCGATCTCGTGAACCAGATCGGGCGATTCGATCCCGAGAAGATCACGATGAAGCAGAAGCGCCAGATGCGCCGGGACCCGCAGATCGCGCTCGGCTTGCACGTGCGCCTGGCGATGCTGGTGAACATGCCCTGGCACGTCGAGTGCGAGGACCCGCAAGTGGCTGCCTTCATCGAGGGCTCGCTCAAGCAGATCTACCCGCGTCTCGTTCAGCAGATCTTCATGGCGGTGGAGTGGGGGTACCAGCCGATCGTCAAGCGCTTCCGCCAGGACATCCCGACGTGGACGTACGAAGATCCAGAAGATAAGGAGACCAAGCCTGTCTGGCCTGACAACGGGATCAAAGCAATCGTGTGGGACAGCTTTCGCACGCTCGATCCCGAAGGCGCCGAGGTGGTTCTGGAGCGCGACAAGCGTTCCTTCCGCGGTTTCAAGCACAACGAGATCACGCGCCCCGATGGATCGCCACTGGTCGTTCCAGCGACGCACGCCCTCTGGGTGACGTACGGATTCGACCACAACTTCTCCGACTGGTACGGCTTCCCGCTCACGGCACATGCCTTCCGGTACTGGTGGAGCTACTGGTATCAGTGGCTGCTTGCGGATCGGCACATGGAGCAGGATGCGGACCCGCCTGTGAAGGCGAGCTATCCGCCGGGCACATCGCCTGATCCGGAAAACCCCACCACGAACATCCCGAACGTCACTGTCGCGCTGAAAGCAGGGCAAATGCTGCGGGACGGCGCCACGGTGGCGGTGCCGTCGGACTACTACGAAGTAGACACGACGGGCAACTTGGCGAGAGGTGCCCGGAAGTGGGACATCGAATTCATCCGAGGCGGAGAGAACATCAAGGCATTCCACGAGAGCTTCAAGTACCTGGACGTGATGAAGCTGCGGTCGGTGTTGGTGCCCGATCAAGCGCTTGCAGGAGCAGCCGGATCCCTAGCGGGCAACGTCGTAGGCGAGTACCGGACTGCGATGCAGGAGAGCCAGGTGTTGATTTCGGAGTGGATGGATCAGTACATCAACGATTACATGATCCCGGACCTTGTGAATCAGAACTTCGTGGACGCGCCCGAATGCAAGAAGGTGACGGACCGCTTCCGCGAGCAAGATGTAGAGCTGGGGCACCGGCTGCTGGAGATCGTCGCCGCTTCGGATCCCTCCGCTACACAGATCGACTTCCGAGACCTGGCGCATCGCTCCGACATGCCGACACTCAGCCCGGAGGAGGTGGAGGAGGCTAAGCGCGAGCGCGAGGAGCAGCAGATGCGCGAGCTTGAGGCGAAGCAAAGCCAACCCTTCGGTGGCGGCGGCGGCGGCGCACGCGGCACGTCAAACAGCACCAGCTCTGGGAGGAGTAACGCCGACAGGAGTCGCATCGCCGATGCACGCGACAACGCTGCCGAGGCCCGTCAGTGAGCGCCGTCAGATGGGGGAGAGGTCGTGCTCCTTGATGTCCTCGCCGCCGATCCTGGAACTTACGCGCTTCCGGGCGCTGCGCTCCTAGTTTCAATGGTCGCCGTTGCGCTTGCGGGCTTCATGGGCAGCCGATCCTCGCATACCACGGATCAGGTGAATCGTCTCAACGTGCTGAAGGATCGGGTAGACGAGCTGGAGGAGAAACTCAGCGAGTGTCGCGCCGATCGCGGCAGGTTGGAACGCCAGAACATCAACCTTATGAAGCGGGTGCTCAACCTGGAAGAAAACGGAAAAGATCATGCCCCATAGGCGCCTTTATCGAAAGGTGCGGCACGTGACACGTAGTCCACACTTCTGGCCTGCGGTACAGGTGTGCGCCACGATTGCTTCGATGATCGCGCTTGGAGTGATCCTCTATTTCTCTACTACGGAGTCGGCAGCCCGTGAGGCGCGAATAGATGCAGACAACCGAGCGGCAGTGACAAACTGTTACAACCGTAATGCTCAGGGTCCCGCAGCGGCACGATTCTTCTCCGTACTGAGCGTGATCCTACGCAATCAGAAAACCCTCGCTCGGGCGGGCGTTGTTGCTACCAACGCCAATCCCGAGACGGTGAAGCAGTTCCGACTCGTCAGTAAACGCGCCTCGGCGTCGCTCGCAGATCTTCATAGCTTCGCTCAACTAAGTGTGGACAACACTCCGTCGAGAAAGGAGTGTCGAGCCCTGGCCGTGAAATTGGAGGTAAACGCTTCGTGATCAAAGGACTCGTAGTCTTGTGGCTGGCAGCGATGTCATTGACGCTGGTCGCAGCGTCCGACTCTTCGGCGTTGGTGGGTAAGGTCAACGTCGCGGCGACATTGCTCGATGTGCGCATTTCTGATGTCGGTACACCGGGGAGGTCCTCCGGCGATGGAACAGCGGAAGTGCTGCGCTTGTGGAATCGAACGGTGAGCGATTTGCCAGTTGGCAACGGACTCATCAGGTGCACGTTTTTGGGCAAGGGCGGAGCATTCGGACGGGGCATGTCGTACTGCGTGGGCACCTTCACGCTTGGAAGCGGTCACAAATTCGGAAAAATCACCGTTACAGGACCGCGATACCGCACGCGCTATGGAAACTACGTAGTGACGGGCTCCACAGGCGTGTATTCGGGATCGAGCGGATCAATGCATGTGCGACCGGGTGAGATGCCCGGCACACTGTCGATCACGTTCCAGCTCATTGGTTGAGGTGATGCTCCATGTTCTTCAAAGTTCTTCTGCTCGTCGGAATTCTGCAACTACCTCCGGTGCCTCCGGTTCCATGTGTGCCTGGCGTTACCTGTCCGCCGCCACCGCTTTGTCTGCCGCTGCTCACGTGTCCGCCACCGCCACAACCGATTCCGGGCGACTCATTGCCAACGATCTCTGGGCCGCCGATCCTGAACGGGAAGATCACTTTGACGGTGACGATCACATGGGAGGCAGCACGAGACGACAATGGAATTCTCGGCTATCGCTTGTATCGAGATGGCAAACTGCGGACCGTTACCGGTCCTCGTGCTCACCAAGCGCGTTTCTCTATGCCGTGTGGAAGGCATCTTTTTTCGGTTCAGGCCGTAGATACAGTTGGACAACGCAGCGAGCGAAGATCCTTACCCCTGGTGCGCAGATGCGGGTAGCTGACCGATCTCTGTAGCAACCAACAGCAGGAGGTGGCTTGATGGAGGAACTGCTCAAGCAGTTCGCCAACGACGAGATGGTGATCACGATCGCAGTCCTTGTCGGGCTCGACATCGTGCTCGGCATCGCGGCGGCGCTCGTGGACAAGGCTCAGACTTTCCGTCTCAACTACATCACCGACTTCCTCAGAAACGACATTCTGATGAAGCTGGTGCCGTACTACGCGGTCTGGGCGGCCGTGCAGCTCGGAGGAGACTTCGAGGTTGCGGGGATCGGGATGATCTCCGACGGACTGGGAGCCGGCATCTGCGTCGCACTCGGCGCGTCGATCCTCAACTCGCTCGGCGATATGGGACTGTGGAAGGGAGCCCCGACGGAGATCGCGGGGAACGACCCCAACACACCCGCCGGTCCCACGCCTATCGAGCCAGTGGACGAGTAGGAGCGACAACCCCGAATGACCGATCTGGAGTAGGGAGGTGGTGCAACTGATGAAAGAACACCCGCCCGGCGTAATCGCCTTGCCGTGCACCGAGCATTTTCGGTACTCGCGTTCGGCGCTCTCCGCCATGGCCGTCAAGCGCCCCTCCCTCTCCAAGATCGACATGGTGATCGGCATGGACGTGACGCTCGCCAGCAACAAAATCGTGGAGGACGCGATCGACGAGGGATTCCATTGGGTGTGGTTCCAAAGCGACGACCACGTGTACGACGACCAGATGCTCTATCGGCTTCTGGACCACGACGTAGACGTGATCGTGCCGCTGATCGCCAGGCGCAATCCCCCATATGCCCTCGTCATTTACAAGGGTGAGGAGTGGGAGACGCTCCCCGATGGACAGGTGACAGCGAGCTATGAGCTGTTCCCGCCCGAGGAGATCCCCGGCGAGGGCATCATGGAAGTTCACGCTGCGGGTACCGGGGGCATGCTCGTACGCACCGAGGTCTTCAAGAAGATCCCCGCCCCCTGGTTCGAGAGCAGCAGTGGCGCTTTCACCAATCACGATCTCGAGTTCTGCCGGAAAGTGCGCGACGCCGGCTTCAAGATCCATGCCGACGTGGAGAGTGTGATGACGCACCTTTCGGATTACGCGGTGTACCCCGAATTCAAGAACGATCGCTGGGGCATCACTCTGGACTTCGGCAACGGCAAGGGCAGCAATCGAATCTGGTTCGGCGACGATCCTCGCAAGGTCGCCGCTGCACAGGAGGAGGGCGCGTGAGCGTTGTTGACGAACTCACGATCAAGGGGCATCCCGGCATGGATTACCAGTCCGCCGACGGCCGCGAGCTGCGGATTCAGCTCTGCGCCGAGTGCGGTGCCATGCGCTCAGTTCTTTGGCTCACCGGCGACAGGTGGTACTGCCGCGCGTGTCGAGCTGAGGGAGTGCAGAAGCCAACTGTCATTCCAGTAAGCAACCCCGCACGGAGGAGGTGAGAAGAAATGGCTGAAATCTGGCCCGACGAAGGTCTGGACATCGTGCTGGAGATCTTCCCGCGAGGTGGCACCAACCTGACCCAGACGTTCCTGACGCTGTTCACCGCGTTCTCGGCGTCCACGGTCGGCACGGCGTCCCAGCTCGCGGATGCATACACGGAGCCGTCCGGCGGCGCGTTCGCCCGGCAGACCATCACGAGCGGTCAGTGGGGCTCGATCGCCGCTGGCACTGGTGGTCGGAAGACGACCGCCGCGCAGATCACGTTCCCGACGGCAACCGCCGTGTGGGGAACGATCAACGGGTTCTGGCTCGCGAACCAGCTGTCTGCGTCAGGTGACAAGGCGCTGTTCGCGGCGAACTTCGACGACACGACGGCCGTGACCATCAACACGAACGACATCATCAAGGTCACGCCGACGGCGCAGTACAACAACTAGTCTGTTTCCGGCGATGCCGGAGATCAGACGAACCGGAAAGTTGGTGGAGCCTCTCTTCGCAGAGGGGCTCCATCACCCCCGTACTGGAAGACCGCTCATGCTTCAGGTGCCGGGCGAGTGGATCTCGGACCGATTCTTCGATCGAATCGTGGCGGACCTGCAAAGAGTGCCGCTTATCCCGACGCATCAGCTTACGACATACGTGCAGTCTTTTCCGTATCTCGGATCACGACGCTCTGACCACGCCAAACGGCAAGCACGTGGCAAGTCGTGGCCGCTCACTGCGATGCAGCAGAAGATTGTCCAGGGACTCGCTGATGGCAAGTACCCGAAGGAGATCGCGGTTGAGCTAGGAGCGAGCCATCCAGCAGTCGTGGCAAGTATGGCTCGCGCTCGCGCTCGCTCTGGTTGCGAAACGACTGAGGAGCTTGTGGCAAAAGCTGTTGCCGCCAACATCGTGGGCGTACGTAATCCGCTCCAGGCGGTCAATACGCCTACACGCTTGGTAGTGAAGATCGCCGGGCGTGAGTTTGCAGCTGAGCCTGTCGAAGCGCCGGTGCCTGAGAATCTCGCCAAGGACATCGGGCAGCGTTTGCAGCGCGCTCGGCAAGAAGCAGGACTCACTCAGAAGGAAGCAGCGGATGATCTCAGACTCACATCTGGGCGACTCGGGCACATCGAAGGCGGATTCACCATGCCGACGCTGCAACAGCTCGTCGACCTATCTGCCAAGTACGGGAAGTCTCCACGCGAGATGCTTCCCAATCTGGGCATCGAAGGCAAAACGACACAACCACGTGACGCACGTGCGTTTGTTGACCATCTCTCCGACATAGAGCTGGAGCTGCTGCAGGGATTGGCGGAAGGCAAGTCCTATCCGGAGATCGCCATGAAGCGAGGCGTTTCCCTGGAAACGATCAAGGGTCAGATGAAGCAGATGCGCGAGAAGCTCGGAGCCAACACCGCCGCTCGGGCAGTAGCGCTCGCTTATCGCAACGGCGCTCTCCGATGACCGATCTCTATGAGAGATGATGCAGACGTGCACACGAGGAGATGGGGCGTCCGGTACGGCGCCTGGTGGATGCTGCAGTACAGCCTCGACGGGACGTTCTCTTTCGGCATCCACGTGGACCCGCGTCGTCGCTTCTCCGATACCGGTCCATACGGGCCGTATGTCGATCTCCACCTGGGCGTTGGCGTGTTGTCGCTCGGCTACCACCCAGCGCGTGCGAACGGGCTTGTATCGCTCTACGGGCAGAGCGCGATCTTGAGGCCGGATCGCTGATGCCCATCACGCGCAAAGCGGCGAATCGCCACACCGTCGTCTCTACGGGTTGGACTAACCCCACCAATGCGTACGCCCTTTCGGGCAACAACGTTTATGCCACGCTCACGTCGGCCAAGAGCAGCACTCTCTCCGGAGATTTTGGGTTTCCTGATTTCACAGCTGGCACCGCCAATGATCCATCGCAAACTCTCATCGCGGGCACCGATCTTGTCTCCGGCGGAAACATCGCATACGGAAACGGATTCTTTGTCGTACCTACTGGAAGTGAGGACATCTGGTGGACGACAGATCCGAACACGTGGACTTTGAACAGCTTGGGCGCTTTGGGCAGTGGACTCAACGAAGTTATTTGGGACGGTACGCGATTCGTAGTGGCGGGCTACAACGGAAATCTCCGCTATGCCACCGATCCCTCGGGAGCGTGGACATCCAACACACAAGGCAGTAGCGCATTTGAAGGCATAGGTTTCGGCAATGGGTACTACGTGGCTTGTGGGCAAGCTGGACTCATTCGCTACAGGGCGACTGATCCGACCGGCGTGTTCACGGCCAACAATCAGGGATCGGCGGATCTCTTAGACGTAGAGTACGCAAACGGATATTGGGTCGCGGTAGGCGTTACTGGAACGTTGATCTATCGCGCCACCGATCCCACGGGAGCGTGGACCTCCAACGCACAGGGAACCTCCACACTTTATGCAGTCGCGTATGGCAACGGATTTTGGGTAGCGGTGGGAGATTCGGGAACTGTTTACTACAAGGCGACAAACCCAACTGGTGCGTGGACATCTAACACCACCTCCGGTGGAGAACATCTTTTCGGAGTCTCATATTCGAACGGATGGTGGGTTGCGGTAGGAGCCAGTGGAGTTGTGTACACCACGACCGATCCCACCGGAACGTGGACAAAAAACACCAGCTCACCCGCAACTCAGGCTCTCGTTGGAGCCGCCAATGGAAACTCGATCTGGGTCATGATTGGCGTCGGCGGTGATCCAGCTATCTACACCGATCTCGGCATTCCTAACGGGTCCACGATCAACTCCGTCAAGGTGAAGGCCGAGTGGAAGATGGATGTGCTGGTGACGGGTGGGTTGCTCACGTTGCAACCGCGGGTTGCTAACGCCAACCAAGGGACTGCCACAACTCAGAGTGCGATTGCGGAAGCGGCTGTTGAAGCGACGTACTCCGCGACGCCATCACTTGCACAGCTCCAAGCTGCTCAAACGTCAGACACCATCGAGGCGCGAGTGAGCGTCACCAAGGGATCGACCAACACTGCAATGGTTGGCAGCCTCGACTATGTGTATTTGGAGGTTGATTGGACAGCCAGTGCGCCGACTCCCTCTGCGATTCCCTTGGCGGGCGGGGGCCGTCACGGGTCGCGAGATCGCTACAGACTCATCAATAGATAGGAAGGTGGCACATGAGCTTCGTCTATTCAGCAGTTTTCGATAACACGGCGGTGAGCACCGCGACGGACATCTTCGAGTCCACCACCGTCGCCACTGACCGTCCGGTGTATGTGTGGGCGCTCGACGTATTCCAGGACTCGGATCTCGGTGATGCTGCCGAGGAAGTCATCCACATCGGGCTGTATCGCGCCGCTACTGCGGGCTCCACTGGTACCGCAGTGACGGAGGTGGCGTACGTCACGGCGGATGCGCCGACTGCGACTCTCGCCGTCAACCAGCTCAGAGGCACCGCTTCCACGGGCGGGACGCTGATCCACGCGATCGGATGGAACATCCGAATTCCGACGCTCTGGTGTCCGCCCCCCGAGATGCGCCCCAAGTTCGCCGCCGACGAGGACCCATTCACCTTCAGGATGATCGTGGCACCAATCGACTCGATCGACCTGTCGGCTACGCAGATCTGGGAGGAAGTCTGATGGCGAACTCTGTATTCATCTGGATCGACCGTGCGGATGGTGGGCGCGAAGCGAATGTCGGCACCTTCCAGCGCTGGGCGAAGGACAAGAACGGGCAGAAGCTGCACGGCAGCGACGGGCAGGCACTCATGGACGAGTTGTACGTCGCACAAGTCATCGAGGAAATCGGGCAGTACAACGGTGAAAACTGCGCCGACGTATTGGCCGATCTTCTGAATCGCAAGGAGCGCAAGAACGACACCGGAGTGGCGAAGCAGTTGGTCACGATGATCATCAAGATCGGCGCGAACATCGTGGAGCGTCAGCGTCGCGCTACGAACGACACGCTCAGAGCGAGGGCGCTTGCAGAGATCGAGCTTCAGCATCTAACGGTATTCGTCAGAGAGGACTAGTAGCCGGTGGGGCGCAGCCTTCCGTACAGGAAGCAGCCGTCCGGTAGCAGCGCGGGGCGCCGAGGAGCGCCCGGCGTTTTCCGTGGCGCGGGTAACGCTTGGTGGCCGAAGAGGCACCCGAGATGGATCTCGGGGCCGATCGGCGGCACCACTTACACCAAGCAGAACACAGCGCCCACCCGTTTCCATACGTATCCCCCACCCTTTACTACGCCTGTTCTCGATCCGTTCACGGGCGCTGACGAAAACCCGATCACCACGAACTGGACGACGCCTCTAAACACGGGCGACAACAACGGAAAGCGGGTCAGCAATCAATACGGGTCGGCGCTGGCTGCGAACTGGGGCGGATCGTATTACGACCTTGTCACGTTTTCGGCGGATTGCGAGCACTACATCACCGTTGCGACGAAGCCGGGCGATGGTGCCTTCGCAACCGTGTGGGCACGTGCATCCGCCGTTGGCACTGCCGCACCCAATGGGTACTCGTTTGAACTAGCCCAGGCGGGCGGAGGCTACGCCTGGAATATCAACAGGATTGACGCTGGCGGTGTCACTTCTCTGGCGGCTGTCGGCACCCACCCGATTTCAGACGGCGATGGGATGGGCATTCGTTGTATCGGTTCCAGAATCGAAGCTTGGCAACGTTTGTCGGGTACGTGGACGCTGCTACTCGTCGCCGAAGACGCTGTTTATTCAAGCGGCGGTAGAGCTGCGATCGAGGTCTACGACACGGTCGGACGGCTCGATGACTTCGGCGGCGGCACGGTCGATAACAACGCCTCCATCGCTGGTGCCAGTGCCGTCACGTACGTCGAAACTGGCGCAGGCATCAGTGCAAGGGTCGCGAGTGGAGCAGATGCGACGACATACGCCGAGACGGGCGTCGGCATCTCGCCGAATGTGGGGAGCGGTCCCGATGCGACGACGTATGTAGAGACTGGCGCAGGAATCAGTGCTCGGGTAGCGAGCGGCGCTGACGCAACTACGACCAGCCGTACTGGTACAGGCATCAGCGGATCGGTACGCGGATCTGACAACTTCAATCGCGCTGACAGCGCCAGCATGGGCGCAAATTGGACAATTCGCCAGAGCGCCAACGGCTTCAAGATCCTCTCCAACGCCGCGCAGCCGGAGGACTTCAACACCGACACTGTTGAGTTCTACTCGGGGATCGTCTCTTACCCAAACGACCAGTATTCAGAGGCCAAGCTTTCGGGACTGTCGGGCACGTCGAATCAGTGTGGGCTTGGAGTTGTCGTTCGGTGCGATCCAGCAGGCACCGGGGCGGGTAACTCGCACATCACTTTCTACTGGGCTGTTGTCAACGCTGCTGGCAGCAACAACGTCTCGGTAGCGCGAGTTGTCGGCAACTCATACACGCTGTTGGGGCAGCGCACTCAAGCATTCTCCAGCGGCGACACGCTGCGACTGGAAGCTCAGGGCACCACGCTCCGTGTCTATCGCAACGGCGTACAGCTCGGCGCGGACATCACCGACAGCCAGATCACCAGCGGCGCGCCCGGAATCATTCTGGCGAACCCACTCACTGCAGGCTCTCTGGATGATTGGGTTGGTGGAAGCATCGCCGATCCCAATGGCTTCGCTGCCTCCGGCGTGGCTACCAAGATCACGGGCGGTACCACCAATACCAAGGCCGGCATCGCTATTTCGCATCGCACTGCGGGCATCGTCGAAAACGATTTCCGCACACCGATCCTGGATGCCTTTACGGGAGCGGATGAGAACCCAATCGCCACGAACTGGTCAGGTCCGATTCTGGCGGCAGATGGTCAGCTGCAACGGCTGAGCAACGCTCTCGCAAGAGCAGCGGCGTCCTATGGAGACTCGTACTACGACATTGCGCAATTCGGTCCAGATGCAAGTGAGGCAAGCATCACGATCAGCACTGCGTTGGGTGCTGGTGAACGCTTCCAGCTGTGGGTGAATCTTTCATCGCCTAACAGTGGCGTTGAAAACGGATATGCAGCTATTTGGTATCAGACCGGCGGAACTGAGTTGTATCGAGTTGATGCTGGGGCGGGGACTCTCATTGGCTCTGGCTCAGGAACTCCATCTCTAGGAGATTCATTCGCTATCCGTGCGGTGGGCGGCACCGTCGCTGTGTACATCAAACAGTCCGGTGTATGGACGCTTTCAATCGGAGCATCTGATCAAAGGTATCAGTCCGGATATATCGGAGTTGCGATCAATGGCACGGCAGCCCGGTTGGATGATTTCCGTGGTGGGGTGCCGATCAATGCCGGTGATTCTCAAGTCACGTACGTTGAGACTGGAGCTGGGATCAGCGCTCGCGTTGCGAGTGGCGGCGATGCAACCACCTTCGCTGAGACTGGAACTGGTACGAGCGCATTCGTCGCTTCTGGCGGCGACGCAACTACATACGTCGAAGCCGGTGCCGGGATCTCTGCTCGCGTTGCCAGCGGTGCGGATGTCGTTACGAGCGCCGAGACGGGAACAGGGATCAGCGGTCACGATGCGAGTGGCGCTGATGTGCCGACCTACGCAGAAACTGGCGCTGGGATCTCTGCTCGGGTGGCGAGCGGCGGCGACGCTACGACATACGCCGAGACTGGCGCTGGAATTGCGCCCTTCACGGTCCTGGGTGATGCCGTTTCCACTGTCAACCGCACGGGCAACGGTACTGCGGTCTTCACTGCATCCGGTGGCGACGCGACAACTTACGTCGAGTCCGGTGCGGGCATCAGTGCGCGAACGGTTCTCGGTACCCAGACGCACACTGTCAACAAGACCGGTGCCGGAATCGCTGTATTCACGGTGCTGGGTGACGGTGTTCAGACGCAGAACAACACTGGCGCGGGTATTGCTCCATTCACCGTTTTGGGCGATGCGATCTCTACGCTCAATCGCACCGGCTCCGGTGTCAGCGCATTCACAGTTAGCGGCGACGGCGAGCAGGTTCAGGCGAATACCGGAACGGGCATTGCTCCATTCACCGTTCTCGGATCACGAGCGCGTGATCTTCTTCGTGCCGGTTCCGGTGTCGCAGTCTTCACTGCTTCTGGTGCTGACGCAACCACCTTCGTGGAGAGCGGTGCAGGGGTCAGCACCTTCGTTGGATCTGGTGCGGATGCCAGCACCTTCGTCGAGACAGGCACGTGCATCTCTGCATTCGTCGGTTCTGGTGCCGACGCAACGACCTACGTCGAGAGCGGCACTGCGATCAGCGATCGAGTCGCGAGCGGCGCGAAGAATCTCAACGTCAATCGAACAGGTGCTGGGATTGCGCCCTTCTCGGCGAGTGGTGCAGATGCCACGACGAGCGCGGAGACTGGTACTGGTATCGCGCCCTTCTCTGCGAGCGGCACACAGAACAGGTCGATCGCTCGCGCAGGTACAGCAGTTGCAGTTTTCACGGCGAGCGGCGCAGATGTAGTTACCAGCGTCGAGACTGGTACCGCAATCGCCCCCTTCACGGTTCTGGGCGACGCCATATCGACGCTCACGCGGACCGGCACCGCGATCTCCAACAACTTCATCGGCAGTGGCGCAGATGCCATGACCTTCGTGGAGACGGGATCCGGGGTCAGCGATCGCGTTGCCTCCGGTGACGCCACCACCGCCAGCGTCAAGCTCGGCACCGGGATCACGAACTTCACCGCCAGCGGAGCGGATGCTGTCACCAGTTCCGAGACTGGCACCGCGATCAGCAGCTTCATCGGAAGCGGTGCAGACGCACTCGTCATCTCCGACACCGGAGCAGGTGTTCTGGATGCAACTGCCAGTGGCGACGCCAATGAAATCGCGAGCGAGACTGGTACTGGCATCGCGCCCTTCAGTGCCGACGGTACGCGGTCGAAGACGGCGAGTCGTACTGGCACAGGCATCGCGCCTTTTACCGCATCCGGCACGCGGACCCCCGAGTACCTCAAGTCAGATGCAGCAATTGCAGCTTTCACTGCGAGCGGCGCAGACGTCGTCACCTCGGTAGAGAGCGGAACTGGAATCGCTCCGTTCACAGCGAGCGGCACACAGGCGAAGACTTCATCTCGGACTGGCGCTGCGATAGCGCCGTTCACAGCTTCCGGCGCTGATGCGTTTACGAGTTCGGAGACGGGCTCAGCCACCGCGCCTTTCGTTGCCGACGCCGACGGGCGTTGGATCCTGACCAGGGCAGGCGCCGGAATCCTCGACAACTTGATCGGCGCAAGCGCCGACACGGACGTGATGAGCGACACGGGCGCTGCGGTTGCGCCCTTCACTGCGAGCGGCACGAAGATCAAGGAAGCGAGTCGGACTGGTACAGCAACGAGCGCCTTTACGGCGAGCGGCGCGGATGCGGTTACCAGCAGCGAGACTGGCGCTGGCGTGCTCAACGCTGTCGCGTCGGGAACTTCCGCAGCGATCTACGGACAGGCGTACGTCAAGACGGGCTCGGGGGTTGCGTCTTTCACGGCATCGGGCGCGGACGCCACCACCTCGTCCGAGAGCGGAGCGGGAATCCTCGTCGCTACGGCGTCGGGGACCCGCTCCGTGGTGCACACCTACACGGGTACCGCGACCAGCGCCTTCTACGCCGAGGCGGACGGGCGTTGGATCATCACGGACACCGGGTCCGGCGTACTCGAAGCAGCTTCGAGCGGCACTCGTGCTCGAGTTCTTACTCGAACCGGCACCGGAATCTCTGCATTCATCGGATCTGGCGCGGATGCGCTCGTCATCACCGACACGGGCACCGCCGTTGCACCGTTCACCGCTTCCGGTGCTGACGCGCTCACGATCTCCGACACCGGTTCAGGTGTCACAACCCACGATGCTGACGCCGATGGACGTTGGATTATCACCGACTCCGGTACCGGAATCATCGGGTTCACCGGCGACGGAGACTTCAACAAGCAAGGCGAGCCGACCGGCACTGCTACCTCTGGATTCTCTGGTACAGCCGATGCGCGCTGGATTCTCAACCGCACTGGTAGCGGTGTTGCGGCGCGCACCGGATCGGGCGCGGACAGTTGGACAAACGTCGATACCGGAGCTGCGGTTGCGCCGTTCAGCGCTTCCGGCACCAAGAGTGTCACGCGCGTCAAGACGGGCGCTGCTGTCAGCGCATTCTCTGCCACGGCAGACGCCACCTGGACTGTCAACCGAAGCGGATCGGGCATCGCGCCGTTCACCGTCGCCGGAGATCAAACCGACACCTGGGAGAAGACCGGCTCCGCTGTCATCGGCGCAATCGCCACGGGTGGCTCTGCCAGCACCGACGAATTCACTGGCGCAGCTGCAACCGGCTTCTCGGCAACGGGTGACGACCGGATCACCTACGTCGAGAGCGGCACCGCGATCCAGGCAAGGAGTGCCAGCGGCACCTATCAGCTGACTCGACAGCGCACCGGAACCGGGATCGTCAATTTCACTGGCTCGGGCACTACCTCGGCAGACAAGATCAAGGCAGGCGCAGCGATCATCGAGTTCACCGCGAGTGCGCTTGATCAGATTCTCTGGGATCGCACTGGTACCGGAATCATCGAGTTCGTCGGTGCGGGCATCTCGGAGCCAGGCTTCGAGAGCAAGTCCGGTACCGCGATCATCGAGTTCGTCGCCAAGGGGCGCTCCGGCAAGAAGGTCAAGAAGGCGCATGGCGTGAAGGCGAGCGAGCCGACTACCGGAGTTAGCCCAGTAACGCGCCGTGTGCCTTTCCCGGTGGCGAGCAGCGTCACCGCCACGGGCACCGATCCCGATACCGAGCCTGCACTCGTTGGTGTGGCGAGCAGCACCAGCGGCATCGACCCGGTTGCTGAGACTGAGTAGTTCCACTACGATCGGAGGTCAGAATGGCCATCGAGGAATACGTCGTCGGCGAGCCGGTGCTCTTTCGCGAGAAGGTGTACGAGGACGCCACCAAGCAGACGCTCGTAGATCCCGACGAAATCACCTTCACGGTAAAACCGCCAGATAGCGATGCAGTCAGCTTCGCCTATTCCAATCCTGGCGAGGTGACTCGCGAGGAACTGGGCATCTATGTCGTCGTCTATACCGTGACAGCTGAAGGCGATTGGCCGTATCGTTGGGAAACCACCACGCCCGACAGCGCCACTCAGGGTCTCGTCACGGTGTACGAAAACAACGTTGACTGATGTACGTCATCGAAACTGACGCGCCCTGCAAGAACTGCAACGACACCCACAACTACGTCACTCAGATGTGCAACCTTGCGGTCTTTGTGGATTACGGCACGGCCTACTACATCGCCAGTGCGGTAGAGGGTTCCGTGATTCGCGAGATCGACGAGGTGCCCGAAGGACTGGCGTACACCCTCTATCTGCACAAGAATGGGAGGCCTGATCGTGCACACCCGGCAACCGTCTCCGCTCTGCCCCGGAGCTGAGATCACACATGGCACGTTGTCCCTAAATCCATGGGACGCAAGGTGCCGGATCTCGGGAATGATCCGAGGTACAGAAGGCTCGCCCTGCTGCGGTGATTACGCCGAGTGTCCGATCTGGAAAGTTGAGAAGCAGAAGGTGTGGGCGTTGGGCCGACACCGCTCAGATCGGAGCAAGACGATGATCAACGCGGGTAGCGGCGAGTGGGAATAGCTCTACAAGATCCCCAGACTCAGAAGGCGACACCGGAAGCTCTCCTGGAAATCGTGGAGAGTGGTGGACCTCTGATCGAGGGGACTTCTTTGCGCTGCCCGGCTTGTGAGCGAACTGCTGACGTGTTGGAATATCGCCCTCTGGAGTACAGCGAGAGGTACGCGGACCAGGTGGTGATCCCGCTCAAGTGTCGGGGTTGCAACCACGTATTCGCGTTGAAGCCATGAGCGATGTCATGGAACAGGCTCTTGAGAACGGCGAGCGCCTCCGCGCTGGTGGGACGCTTCTCCTGGCGCAGGCGCCCGACCCAGAAGCACTCGGACGGATCCGCCGCGTAGTCGCGTCGGCACATTCCTGGGGAGGCAACGGCACGGAGCCCCAGTTCCGGAAGATTCGACAAGTCCTGCTGCGAAAACACCCAGAGGTGATCGCGCGGGCGTTTGGAGGCAACGTGAATGTCGCTGCAGCATGGATCAAGAACAACTGGTACCGAATGCGGGGCATGGACCCGCCATCGACGAGGAAGCGTCGGGTGCGGATGGCGCTCTCTCGATACCAGGAAGTTCCTCTGGAGGTGTTCGACGGCGGATCGGAGTTGTTCTCCGCTGATTACGACGCCCAGCGCGAAGGAAACCTGATCTGGGTTACCGCGCTCCGCGAGGGTGAGTGGAAGGTCAATCCGATCCCGCGCAAGACCGAGCCGCTCGTGCTCGATCGAGCCTTTATGGAAGACATCATGCGGGCATGGCGCGAAGGCGCCTGGGAGTACGTCACCGTGCCCACGTACCACACGGACCAAGACGTATTGGCCAATACCGGGTACGTCCGCGACTTGCGCATCCTTCCCGATCCGGCGCGCCCCGGTAAGAGCGTGCTGCGTGCTGGGTTGGAATTCACCGAGCCAGCGGTGGAGGAGAAGGTGCTGCGCGGCAGCATCGCCGGTGTCTCGATCAATGTGCGTTTCAACGTCAGGCACATGGAGACGGGCAAGCAGTACAGCAAGGTGCTGACGCACATCGCGTTGACGAACATGCCGTTTATCAACGGACTGCGCGCTTTCGAGCGCAAGCTCGCCGCCTCGAATGAGTTTCCAGAGGACGTGGACATCACTGGAAGTTACGAATTCGAGGGAGACGAGGCGACGTGGCTGGCACTCGCCGACGCCTGGGATCCCGAGCGGGATCTCGGCTATGTGCGCGAGCAGATCGAAGCACATCTCCACGGTTCTTTTGCTCTCGACGGGAACGGAGAGCTGTACGACATGCGAGACGGCACAGGCGGCGAGGATCTGACGCCCGCCAGCGTGTTCGTCATCGGCATGACCAACGACACGGTGCTTCTGGCAGCGCACGCTGCTGGGGATGCCGAGTCGGCGATGGTCGATCTACGCGAGCGCAACGGCGAGTGCGAAGGATGGGTCGCCGGATACTCGCTCCAGACCGACGGAGAGGTAGTTCTCGATCCCATCGACGAGTGGGTGCAGGTGCGTCGCGCGTGGGTGGAGATGGATCGCGAGTTCACTCTGTTGGACGAGTTGCCGATCTCTGGAGAAGGTGATGACCACATGAGTGCAGATGTAGTTCAAACGACGGAGTCGCCGAGAGGAGGTGACGGCATGGCAGACGCACCCGGTACGGAAAGTGGAGGCGCTACGGAGGAGGAAGCTGCTTCTGTAGTGACCCCCGAGGTCGAGGCACCCGCGAGTTTCACTCGTGAGGAGCTGGACCGCATCGCCGACGAGCGCGCCCAGGCAGCATTGGACGCGTATCGGCAGGAGCAGGAGCGAGCGCAACTTACTCGCGACGAGGAACTCGCTGCGGCGAGGAACCAGCTCCACGAGATGGCCGTCCGAGAGAGGATCGCAGAGCTGGAGACGGCGGGGCATGCCCCGGCAGTCCTGCAGCTGGCGCGCGAGTACATGCTCGCGGACGTGCGGCACGAGTCGATGCTCTCGCTCACCCGCGAGGAGGGCGAAGTGCAGGTCTCGGCGACGGACATCGTGACGGAGTTCCTGAGTGTGATCCCGGCAACGGCGCTCACGCGCACGGACGAGGTGTTCGTGTCCCCGAAGAACCCAGTTCGCGAGGACAGTGTCGAGGCCCGAGCGGATCGCTTCGAAGCGGTCCTCAACGGCAACTAGCGGAGAGGAGGTGAGATAGAAAGTGGCATTTCAGACCAGTCGCGGGCAGGCGGTAATCATCGCGAAGGAGATCTTGCGGTCCGCCGCCGGGCTCGACGACATCAAGTCCATGGTCCTGGACTCCACGTATGTGCTGGAGAATCCGTCCACGACGGGCAGGTACCTCGTGGAGGCTGGCACCGTCCTCTCCCTCGGTCCCTCCGACGGGAAGGTGAAGCCCGTCTACGAGGGCGAGAACGTCGTCCAGGCGAACGTTGCCGGAATCCTCGGACACACCGTCGAGTTCTGGCTCGGCCCGGGGATCGACGCAAGCACGAACACGGACAAGCCAGTTCCTGTCCTTCATCACGGGTGCGACTTCGACATCGCCAAGCTCGTTGGCTACGCAGGCAACGAGACCGACGTCAAGGCCGCGCTCCCGACCTGCCTATTCCGGTAAACGAGAGGAGGTGAGATAGAAGATGGCCATGTTGGATCTTTTCGATCAGCAGGCGCTCACCGAGGTCATTCGTCGCAACATCGAGACGGAGTCCGCGTCGGATGACGGTGGTGAGGATCGCGGCTTCATCGGCGCGAGCTTCGCTCCTCTCGTTTCGGTGGCAAGCCGAACGGCACGCATCGCAGTAGCGGATGTCGAGCCGTACGGGATGGGGCAGTTCAAGTCGCCCGACGCGACGCCGCCGCTGTTCAAGCCCAAGCCTCGGTACGAGGAGAAGCTGTTCGAGCTGGTGGAGTTGGACGAAATGGAGCGATTCACGGGTACGGAGTGGATGCAGCTCAATTCGTCCGATCCGCTCATCGCACGAGGCGCGATCCTGAGTCTCGTCGAGCGGCTTCGCATCATGCTCCACCGCAACGACCTCCTCACGGAGTGGATGCGGTGGGAGGCTGTCAAGGGCGTGCTCTCGATCGACTATCCCGACGGGTCGACGCAGGTTATCGACTACGGGATGGACCCGACGCACCAGCCGGCGCTCACGAACCCGAACGACGTGTGGACCAACACGCAGGACTCGGATCCCCTCGGGGACCTGTTCGCGTGGTCCGCGATCGGCGCGACCGACGCGGGTCGGTACTACAACACCGTGTATCTGAACACGGTGACGTGGCGCCTCCTGGTCTACAACGAGACCATCCGCTCCTACCTGTCGGCGCTCGGGCGCAGCATCATGCTCCCGACTACCACCGACATGCAGGCGCTGATGCGCGAGGGCACCGGGAACTTCATCATCAACGACTCGGGTTATCTCCCCGACGGGGCGACGACCCACGAGTTGACGAAGTTCATCCCGGACAACCGCGTCCTGCTGACGCCGGGCAACACGCTGTTCGGCAACAGGCTGATGGACGTCGCTGACGGGCAGGTGCTCGTCGGTGGCGACACCGGCCAGGCGCCGCTGATCCGCCAGGGGTATCAGACGGAGATCATCGCCAACCCGTTCTCCAAGAACGTGTTCAGGCGCGCTGCCTCCGCCCGCATCCCCCGGATCTACTTCCCCGAGGCGTTCCTTTACGCCACGGTCGGGACGTAGGCGTGGGTGAGGGCACGGTCACGGTGAAGGTGCAGGCGACGTTGCCGTACAGAAATGGACGGCATGTCCCTCACCTTCCCGGGGACGTTGTCCTCCTCTCGAAGCTGACGGATTCGGTCGCCAGGGCGCTCAGCTCTGGCGACCGGTTCCTGATGCTGGTGCTGGAGCCTGCCTAATGGCCACAGTGCGCGACTACGTGAAGACCAACATCGGTGAGACGTACGACAAGCTCACCGATACCGCCGGCTTCGACGGGGGCAACGCACGCCCTGACGTAGTGGGCATGAAGATCGCTGCTTCTCTGGCGCGCTTCGGCGTGACCGAGGCGAACCTCGACGCGTTCGGCAAGAGCTACGTCGCAGATCACGCGACGCGCTTGCTCATTCCGATCGCGATCGACTACTACATGGTGCAGACTCGCAGGGTTGACAACGCGAGTCGCCCTTCCCACATGACGCCGCAGGGTGGCGAGGTGGGTGCCAACTACGACCGCATCGGAGCGCTGCGCCGTATCGACGAGATGCTGGCGGCACGCCTGTACGCGGATCTTCCGACTTTTCAGGGTCAGCTTGGCGACGCACCTCGCATGGTGGTTGCCGACGGCAACGATCTCAAGACCATCGACCCAAAGACCTTCGAGCCCGGTGGATCACCAGATCGTTACGGTCGTGAATTCACGACTCCGTATCTGGTGGTGGAGGGATGAGCATGCTGGAACTTCGCTTGGAGGAGATCGGGCGCGCGGCACTGCTCACGGTGCGCGAAAACATCAACACCGCGATCGACGAGGTGTGGACGGAGATGGATGCGCAGGATGCGACGTATTACGCCGCACTCGGCGAGAGCGCGCTGCCGGTTCCAAAGGTGTACCCGACCCGTTACTTCCTGGGGAGCTACCCCTCCGTGCTGGAGCGACCGCCGGAGGATTACCCCAACATCGCTGTCGTGTCCTATCGACACCGCAGCGCCGAAGATGTGGGCGACCAGTACGAGGTCGTCAACAACAGGCTCTACGTCGAGGCGTTCGTTATGCATGACGACGAATCGACGGTGAACAGGCTCGCCTATCGCTACGCGAAGGCGCTGCACAAGGTGCTCGCCGCGAACCGATCCCTTGGCGACGACAACGTGATCTTCGGTGGAGAGTTTTCGCCGGACATCGACGTGTCGAATGCTGCGGTACGGCGCGTGGAGCAATTCAAGGAGGACCTCACGTACATCCAGGGATGTCGCTTGGAGTGGGACCTCCAGACCGCAGGCACTTGGACTTGGTGAACCCGAGAGGAGGTGAGATAGACCAATGGCATTCTTCGTAGTCGATCAGACGAAGCTCGTGAAGGGCGCGGGACGCATCATGTACGCGGCGGATAGCCAGGCGAAGCCGACGAAGATCGGGGACGTCATCAACACGACGACCTACGCCGCGCAGTCCGGCTGGAGCGATCTCGGGGCAACCCGCGAGGGCATCCAGATCACGGTCAACAACACGGAGAGCGGTTTCGACGTCGACCAGGTGGCAGGACTGCTCCTGACGACGCCCGAGAACTGGGAGTGCTCCGTCACGACCAA
>Ga0070678_100000116_pt1 | contig 31444 bp, 30 predicted proteins | sample KBSM73metaG_FD_65647 | JGI IMG/M metagenome (GOLD analysis project Ga0070678, IMG submission 65647) | Miscanthus rhizosphere microbial communities from Kellogg Biological Station, Michigan, USA - KBS M7-3 metaG | ecosystem: Host-associated > Plants > Roots > Rhizosphere > Soil ...
TATCGGCAATTGGGATCGTCGGGGTTGCGCGTACCGGCGCTGAGCTTCGGCACCGGGACATTCGGCGGCCAGGGGCCGTTGTTCAGCGCTTGGGGCACGAGCGATGTCGCCGAGGCGCGGCGACTGGTGGACCTGTGCCTGGATGCGGGCGTCACGTTGTTCGACACGGCGGACGTCTATTCCAACGGCGCCTCCGAGGAGATTCTGGGCGCGGCGATCCGCGACCGCCGCGATAATGTGCTGATCTCGACCAAAACCGGCCTGCCGATGGGCGATGGGCCGCAGGATTGGGGCGCATCCCGGGCCCGGCTGATCCGCGCCGTCGAGGACGCGCTGCGGCGGCTTGGCACCGACTATATCGATCTGCTCCAGCTCCATGCCTTCGACGCCTCGACACCCGCCGAGGAGGTTATGGGCACGCTCGACCGGCTGATCGCGGCGGGCAAGATCCGTTATGCCGGCGTTTCCAATTATCCCGGCTGGCAGATCATGAAGGCGCAAGCGATTGCCGATCGGCATGGTTGGCCCCGCCTCGTCGCGCATCAGGTCTATTATTCGTTGATCGGCCGCGCCTATGAAGCCGAGCTGATGCCGCTCGCCGCCGATCAGGGTCTTGGCGCGCTGGTCTGGAGCCCGCTCGGGTGGGGACGCCTGACCGGGAAGATTGGGCGCGATCGTCCGATACCGGCGGGAAGCCGGCTGCATGAGACCGAACAGTTCGCGCCGCCCGTCGAAACCGAACAGCTTTACCGGGTCATCGACGCGCTCGAGGTGGTGGCGGCCGAGACGGGCAAGACCGTGCCCCAGGTCGCGATCAATTGGCTGCTGCGGCGTCCCACCGTCTCGTCGGTGATCATCGGCGCGCGCAACGAGGATCAATTGCGCGATAATCTTGGTGCCATCGGCTGGTCGCTTACGCCCGAACAAGTCGCCGCGCTCGACGCAGCAAGCGACGTGCTGCCGCCTTATCCGCATACGCCTTACCGGCAGCAGGAGGGCTTCGCCCGCCTCAATCCGGCGATGGTTTGAAGGGGATGCAGCAATGAAGCTCAACCTCGGCCTCCTGGCCTTGTCCGTCGGCGCCTTCGGCATCGGTGTGACCGAGTTCGCCCCGATGGGGCTGCTCCCGGTGATCGCGAAGGATCTCGGCGTCTCCATTCCGGCCGCCGGCTTGCTCATCAGCGGCTATGCGCTGGGCGTGATGATCGGTGCGCCGCTGATGACGCTGACCACCGGCCGCGCGCCGCGCCGGACGCTGCTGATGGCGCTCGCCGGCATCTTCACGCTCGGCAACCTGCTAGCGGCGGTCTCACATAGCTATGCGCTGCTGTTGGCGGCGCGGATCCTGACCTCGTTCAACCATGGCGCCTTTTTCGGCGTCGGGTCGATCGTCGCGGCCGGGCTGGTGCCGCCGCAGCGGCGGGCGAGCGCGGTGGCCGCGATGTTCATGGGACTGACCATCGCCAATGTCGTCGGCGTGCCGCTCGCGACCTGGGCGGGTGAGCATCTCGGCTGGCGGGCATCGTTCTGGGGCATCGCCGCATTGGGCGTGGCCACGATCGTCGCGCTGCGGCTGACCCTGCCCGCGCTCCCGGCGCCGGAAGGCGGCGACGCGGTCGCCGAATTGCGCGTGCTGATGCGCGGCAAGGTGCTGGGAGCGCTCGCGCTCACGGTGATCGGATCGAGCGCGATGTTCACCGTCTTCACCTATATCGCGCCGATCCTGCGTGAGGCGACCCATGCCTCGCTCGGCTTCGTCACCGCGATGCTGGTTACCTATGGCCTGGGTCTCACGGTTGGTAATTGGGCCGGCGGTAAATTCGCGGACCGGCACGTCGATCGTACGTTGATTGTCACCCTGGCGTCGCTGTCGGCCATCCTGATCGCGTTTGCCCTGACGATGTCCCATGCCGCCCCGACCGCCATCCTGGTCTTTGCCTGGGGCGTGGCGAGCTTCGCCCTGGTGCCGCCGCTACAAGTGCGCGTGATGGCGGCGGCGGCGGACGCTCCCAATCTCGCTTCCTCGGTCAATATCGGGGCGTTCAATCTCGGCAATGCGTTCGGCGCTGCCTTGGGCGGTGGCGTGATCGCGGCAGGATGGGGATACCCGGCTGTCGCGCTCGCTGGAGCAGCGACATCGGCGATCGGGCTGGTCGCGGTGATGCTCGCTGCCAAGCGGCACTCGCTTCCTGCCTATCGTCCGAGTTCGGCCATGTAGCTTGTGATCCGGCCGCCCGCGTTCACGGTGAGGACGCTGGAGAGGCGATGTTTCGGTACGTAGAATTGCGAGATTGATTGGTGGTGCCAGGGGACGAAAGGGGTTCCGTCCTACATGACCTGCGCTGGCAGATGGCTATGCTCTTCTTGGGACAATGCACGCTAGAGATCGTCTGACATTTCCGTGTCGATGGTGTACTATCGCGGCCGGGGAGGGGGAGTGACGGGCGAGTTTGCAAACGGCCTTAGAGAGGCGCTGAGGCGCGATCTCGGTTATTCGGTGGCGCATGACGTTGTCGCCGCTGGCCGCACGCTGCTCGCGACGATCGCATTGGGCATCGTCATGGCGATGCCCTTCCCGATTCCGGCGCTCGATCGGGCAGCCCGCTGGTGCTTCATAGCCTATCTGTTGCTCGCGGTTGCGGCGCTGGTCGTGAGGTTGGTGTCCTGGAAAGCGACGTGGTTGATGCGTCGCATCGGCTCGGTCGCCGACGAGGCGATCGGGCTCGGTGTGCTGATCTTCTACCCGACCGTCACCATTCTCTATCTGCCGTTCATCGTTTTCCTGCTGGTCGCCAAGCGGATTCAGTCGAGCATCGCCAGCGTCGCGCTCGAATATCTGATCCTGTCGCTCGTCATCCTTCTTCATGACCGGGCGGCGGCATTGTGGCCGGCCTTGCCCCGTATCGGTGACGGCCAGCGGATGCTGCAATTCACAGTGCTGACGTTCATTGCCGCGGCCGCGCTGGTGGTGAAGATGCGGCAGACCGATGCGGCCTCGAGCGATCGCTGGAACGGCGAGTTGCTCGCCACCGGGATGCGCGCACGATCGATGCCGATCGAGGAGATCGCAGCGCGACTGGCCAGCCGGTTCCAGGTGCCGACGATCCTGATCTGCTGGCAGGGCGGGGAGGATGGCGATCGGTATTTCTATCGCTTCGCGGACGGCGTCTTGTCCCAATTCGATCCGCCGTCCGCGATCGCCGACCGCATGCTGCTGCCGACCGGTTGGGACGAAGCCTATTTGTGGGAGGCGCGGACCGGAAAGGCGATGGTCAACAGCAAGGCCGGGAGCGACCCGGTCGTCCGCGCGGTCGAGCCCGGTTTCCTGTCGGACGAGTTGATCGACGGCGCGGCGATCGTCGGCGCGATGCCGATCGCCGCGAATGCGATGGAGGGCTATGTTTATCTGATCGGATTGCCGCGCGTGTCGGAGATCCTGCTGGGTCAGGTCGCCAGTGCCGGCCATGCGGTCAGCGCGACGCTCGACCGTTACCAGATGTTCGAGGCCTGGCGTGAGAATGCCTTCGCCAATGCGCGGCTGGAGATCAGTCGCGACATGCATGACAGCGTGTTGCAGACGCTCGCCGGGCTCAGGATGCAGGTCGCGGTCCTGATGAAGGAAACCGACATGCCGATCGCCAAGCGGCAGGAGCGATTGAAGGGCCTGGAGTCGATCATCTCCGCCGAACAGGCGTGCCTGCGCGAGTTGATCAACGACAGCGCCCAGCCGGTCAGCGAACGGATCGACCTCGCCAGCCATCTGGCGCAGCGCGCCGAATTGCTGTCGCGGCAATGGGGCATCGACTGTTCGGTCCAGGCCGAGCCCGCGGTGCTGCCTGTCTCTCCCGACATCGCGCTCGAAGTCGAATTCCTGGTGCGCGAGGCGGTGTCGAACGCGGTGCAACACGCGCATGCGTCGGTGGTCAAGGTGGCCGCGGCGCTGCGCGACGAGGCGGTGTTCGTCGCGATCAGGAGCGACGGCGCGACGGTCATCGATACCGCCGCCGACGGCGCCGACGTCGAAGGCGTCTTGTCGCATTCGCTGACCAAGCGTGTGAAGGCGCTCAACGGGCGCGCTTATACCGATCCGATGGAGCGCGGTGTGTTATTGTCACTCAGAATTCCATTAAAGGCTGGTGTCCATGTCGAAACTGCTGCTGGTTGACGATCATCCGATCTTTCTCGAGGGGCTGCGCCAGTTCCTCGAGACCAATGGCCATGTCGTAGAGGATACGGCGCGAACGTCGGTCGATGCGATCGACCGTGTCGCGCACGGCGTGTTCGACTTGCTGGTGCTCGACGTCAGTATGGCCGATGGTGGTGGCTTGCACATCCTGCGGACGTTGCGCGGCGCGGGCAATCAGATCCCGATCGTCTTCCTCACCGTCGGCTTGAAGCCGGTCGAGACGATGGAAGCGGTCAAGCTCGGCATCAACGGTATTGTCCTCAAGCACAACGACCCGGGCAACCTGATCACCTGCATAGAAGCGGTCAAGCGCGGCGACACCTGGATCGACCCGACGATCATCGAACGCGTATTGAAGCGCAGCATGGCCGGCCAGTCGGTACCCGTGCTGCCGCAATACGGGCTGACGCGCCGGCAGGAGGAATTGGTCAAGCTGGTCGGCGAAGGCCTGCGCAACCGCGAAATTGCGCGGCGCTGCGGCCTGACCGAAGGCACGGTCAAGCTCCACCTGCACCATATCTATGGCAAGCTGGGGATCAGCTCGCGCGCTCAGCTGATCATGATGTTAGCCGCCGAAGCGATGTGAACCGGTCAGGCTGGCCGGGTCGAGATTCCAGGGCTTGGGCTGCGGATTGATATTGCCCCCGACGATCGCGAGAATCGCGCCGGCCGAGATCGCCAGGCCGTAGGGAATGGGGCCGCGGGCCTTGAGGCTGGGTATGCTGGTCGATTGCGCGATCCCGGCGGGCAGCACCCGCCGAAGCACGATGAAAGCGATGGCGAGCAGTGCGCCGCCGATCCCCATCCACAGGTACAAAGCCGACGCGCCCTTGAAGTCGAACCACAAGGCGATCGCCGCCATCAATTTGACGTCGCCGCCGCCGAGCCATCCACGCGAGAACAGGAACAGCCCGCCCAGGAAGGTGCCGAGGAACACGAGCGCGTTCTGCCACAGCTGAGCGTTCCAGCCGCAGCTGTATATCCAGACCGGGAACAGCAGGATGACCGCAGCCGGGAATATGTTGGGAATGCGCAGTTTCCACACGTCGGTCAGCGCGGCGAGCGCCAGGACTAGGTACAAGGCGATCAACAGGACATTGTGAAGCGACGTCATTTCTGGGGTCCCAGCGACGAAAGAATGTTTGCGGTTGCCGCCGGATAGATCGGCGCCGCGGCGATCGACTGGGTGAGCCACGCCCGCGCATCATCGCTCCGGCCGGCGAGCGAGGCGGCGTAGCCGGCGTTGGACAATCGCTCCGCCCAGCGTGCCGCATCCTCCCCGCGGCGGCGCACCGGCGCTTCGCCCATCGATGCGGCGGCGATGTCGAGATTGTTGGCGACACGTCGGTCGTCGGGATCGGCTGCCAGCGCTTGTTGTAGCAACGTCCTGGCTTCGGGATAGCGATGTTGCATCAACAGCGAGACCGCCATGTCGTTGAGCAGCGACGCACGCGGCGCGTTCAGCGCCGACGCCCGCTCATAGGCGGCCTTGCTCTCGTTCCAGCGCGCGCCCGAATCGTAGGCGTGGCCGAGATCGGCCCATAGCCGCCAATCGGCCGGGCAGCGCGTGGTCGCGTCCTGCAATCGAGCTAGCGCGGCCTCGGTATGTCGCAACGCCGCAGACGCGCTGCCCAGTCCGGCGACCACGCGGCAATCCTGGCTGGGCGTCGCCGCCAGCTTGCCGAACGCCCGCTCGGCCTCGGCATATTGGCCTTGCGCCAGCATCAGCTGCGCGCGGAGCACCGCGACCTCGAATGTGTCGGATTTGGCGTCGGGCAGCAAATCGAGCATCGTTTGCGCCTGCACCAGCCGTCCGCCGCGGATCGCGGCATCGACCAGCGCGAGATCATCCGGCGCCGCCGCCGACGCCGTACCACAAGCCAACAGGGCCGCCAGTGATAGCAGCCGGAAGCTGAGGATCACCGTCGTCCCCCGCTGGGCTTCGCGGCGAAACGCAGCGCGTTACCGCCGACCAGCAACTGGATCCGGTTGGCCTGGGTTGTGGCGTAAAGCCGGGTAGGGAACGGCACCGCTCGCGCGAGCCGGCGCGCGGTCGCCTCGCCCGATGGCGGATAGAGGATACGGCTGACCGCGATGCGCATCCCGCTGTCGCCGCGATCGAGCGGGCGCCAGCCGCGCCCGGCAAGATAGGATTGAACGCGCCCGGCAATGCCTTTGCGTCCCGCGGCATTGACCACCATCGTGTTGCGCAGCGCACCGGGCGCCAGCGGAGTGGCGATCGGCTTCGGCGATGTTACCCGCGAGGGTGCGGGCACCGGCGCCGGCGAAGGGACGAGGACGCCTGCTCTGCCCGCGCTGGCCGCCGGCGGCAGGATCAGATGGACGACGCCCGGGGCGAGCTGTTCGAGGCGCGGGCCGGCCGCGACGACCGGGGCCGGCACGATCGGCACCGCTGCCGCGCTCGCCAGCGCAGGGGCGGCTATCGGAGGCGGCGGTGCGACAGGCTGGCTCGGCACCGATGGAGCGGCCGGCGTGACGGTCGCGGAGGCCAGCATGGTGCGCATGTCGACGTCGAGCAACGCTGCGGCGTCGTGGCGGCCCTGAGCCGTCAACGACGCGGCATAAGCGCGGTAGAAAGCGTCGTTGCGCGGCGCCAATGCCAGCGCCTTCTGGAAATAGACGTCGCTCAGATCGTAGCGGCGCAGCCGGTCATAACAGAGCGCAAGCCCTTCGACCGCTGCCGGATCGTCTGGTGTCGCGACCAGGATGCGGCGATACATTTCGATCGCCAGTCCATAATTGCCGTCGGCGAGCAGCCGGGCGGCGGCGACCGACGATGCATCCGTGGCGGCCGTGAACCGCGTTCCTTCGGGCAGCGCGGTCCGCTTGGCCGAGCTGGTGCATCCGCTGGTGGCGATCAACAGACCGATCAGGGCGGCGCGCGAGGCGAGATTCCGCGTCATTCCGTCATCCTCCCATCATCGGCAGAAGCTGCCGGACGACGCGGATCGCGGCCGGGAGCATCAGCACGCCGATCATCACCGGCAGCATGCAGGCGACGAGCGGAATAGAGATCAGCACCGGCAGGCGGTGCGCCTTTTCCTGCGCCAGCATCTTGCGGCGCTCGCGCATCTCGCCGGCATAGATGCGCAGCGTCTGCCCGATGCTCGACCCAAGCTTGTTCGACTGGATCAGCAAGGTGCTGAAGGACCGGATCTGGTCCACCGCGGCACGGTCGCCCATCCGGCGCAGCGCCTCTTCGCGGCTGCGCCCGGCGCGCAATTCGAGCACCGTGGTCGCCAGCAGATTGGCTACCAGCGGGTGCGACCGCGCCATTTCGCGTCCGACGCGATCGAACGCCGCTTCCATGCCAAGCCCGGCCTCGACGCAGACCAGCATCAGGTCGAGCGCGTCGGGAAAGCCGTTGACGATCTGTTCCTGACGCCGCGACGCGCGCGCCGACACCCAGAGATTGGGCAGATAGAGCCCGATCACCGCGAGCACCGCGCCGAACAGATAGAGTTTGAGCAGCGACGGCGCCTCGCCGCGAAGGACTGTCGCCGCCACCAGGATCAGCGGCAGGCCGAGCGTCAGCGCGAGCCGTGCGAGGGTGAACACGCGCGGTGCCTGGGGCGAGGTATAGCCCGCCGCCGCCAGCCGCGCGGTCAGCGTCGCATTGTTGGTATCGACCAGCGACACGCCCCGCTTCTCGATCGCGCCGACGAGACGGCTCCAGGCATCGGCGCGCCCCGTGTCGCGCAAGGTCGCCGCTTGCCCCTCGTGATGTCCCGCCGCCGCCGCTTCGGCGAGCCGTCGACGCACGGCGGCGCGCCCGGTGACGACGGTCGAAACGCCGAGCACGATCATCACAACCACCGCGAACAGGCCGGCGAGGATCGCATAGCGCGGGAATTGCTGGATAAGGGCTTCCCACATCGCTCTAGACCTTGATGTTGATGAGACGGCGGATGATGAAGAACCCAATCAGATAAAGCCCGATCAGACAGCCGAACCCGATCGAGAAAGCGGGATCGCCCGCCACCTGAAGGTAGAAGGGCGGGTTGAGCAGGAACAGGGCGACGAACGCCATGACCGGCAAGGCGGTCAGGATCGTCCCGGTCATCCGGCCTTCCGAGCTGAGCGCGCGGACCATCAGCACCATGCTGGCGCGCTCGCGGATGACCTGGGACAGGTTTTCCAGGATTTCGGCGAGGTTGCCGCCGGTCTCGTTCTGGACCGACAGCGACACCACGAACATGCGCAGATCGTCGAGATCGCAGCGATCGGCCATATTCTGCAACGCGTCGCGCAATTCCGCGCCATAAGCGACTTCGTCGGTGACGATGCCGAATTCGCTGCCGATCGGGTCGGTCATTTCCTGCGTCAGCAAATCGAGCGCCGAGGCTACCGGATGCCCGGCACGCAGGCCGCGCACAAAGATGTCGAGCGCGACGGGGAATTGCTCGGCCATCTTCTTGCGGCGGCGTTCGGCGCGCTGCGCGATCAGCATCAGCGGCAGCACCAGGCCCGCCGCAACGGCGAAGCAGCCGGTCATCAGCACCGTGCCCAGCCCGATCCGGAAACCGAACATCACGGCGCCGAACAACGTCACCATGAACAGCACCGCCACGATCAGCAGCATCAGCATCAGCGTGCGTGCCGGCGACATCCCGAACCCGGCCGTGCGCAGGACGCCGTCGAGCTTTCGGCCGGTACCCGCGAGAAAGCCCGGCAAGCGGATCGCGTCGCCCCAGGCGTCGCGGCGCAGGCGCGCGAGCACTTCGGGCCGGTCGAAGCCGCTGGCGATCAGGCGCAGGCGCCGGTTGATCGCCATCGCGCCGCCGCGATTGGTGCGGTACCAGCGCATGCCGCCCTCGATGCCGAGCACGACCGCGGCGAAGACCAGCGCGAGGACCAGCAGCCGGATGACGTCGGAGGACATCAGTCGAGCGCCGCGCTGGGATTGAAGATGTCGGCTGGCAGCTTGATACCGCGATCCTCCAGCTCCTGCATGAAATGCGGACGGATGCCGCTCGCTTCGAACCGGCCGAGCACGGTGCCATGCTCGTCGCGGCCGGTCATGCGGAAGCGGAAAATCTCCTGCATGGTGACGACCTCGCCTTCCATGCCGATCAGTTCGGACAGGCTCATCAGGCGGCGCTTGCCGTCTGACAGGCGGCCGACCTGAATGACGACGTTGATCGCCGAGGCGATCTGCGCGCGCGCCGAGCGCGGCGCGATGTCGATCCCGCTCATCCCGATCATCTGTTCGAGCCGCGACAAAGCGTCGCGCGGCGTGTTGGCGTGGACCGTGGTCATCGACCCGTCATGTCCGGTGTTCATCGCCTGCAGCATGTCGAACGCCTCGCCGGCGCGGACTTCGCCGACGATGATGCGGTCGGGCCGCATGCGCAGCGCGTTCTTGAGCAGGTCGCGCTGGCTGACTTCGCCATTGCCCTCGATATTGGCCGGCCGCGTTTCGAGCCGCGCGATATGCGCCTGTTGCAGCTGAAGTTCGGCCGAATCCTCGATCGTCACGATCCGCTCGGCATTGTCGATATAGGCGGACATCGCGTTGAGCAGGGTGGTCTTGCCCGACCCGGTGCCGCCGGAGATCAGGATGTTGCGCCGCGCCTCGACGATCGCTTCGAGCACCAGTGCGACCGACCGCGGCACGCTGCCGTAGGAAATCAGCCGTTCCATATCGATCGGCACGCGGGCGAACTTGCGGATCGAGAGCAAGGACCCGTCGACCGCGAGCGGCGGGATGATCGCATTGACGCGCGAGCCGTCGGCCAGTCGCGCATCGACATAAGGCGACGCTTCGTCGACCCGGCGCCCGACCGCGGAGACGATCTTCTGGATGATGCGCAACAAATGGCGCTCGTCCTTGAAGCGGATCGACGACGGTTCGAGTTTGCCGTGGCGCTCGACGAATACCGAATCGAAGCCGTTGACCAGGATGTCGGTGATGCTCTCGTCCTTGAGCAAGGGCTCGAGCGGCCCGAGCCCGAGCAGTTCGTCGAGCACGTCGCTGACCAGCCGCTTGCGCTCGGCCAGGTTGAGCGCGTGCTTCTGCAGCGACAATTGCTCGTGGACGATTTCGCCGATCTCGGCCTGGATCTGCTCGCGCGACATGGTGTCGAGCGCGGACAGGTTGATCAGGTCGAGCAGCCGCTGGTGCAATTCCACCTTGAGCGCGGTGTGGCGATCCGCCTCGGCATGCGCCTGGTCGTCCTTGTCGGGCGCGATCTCGGCCTGCCCGGAAGCAGTGCGTTCGCCGGCCCGTCTGATCTGCCAGGCGCTCATCAGCCGCGCTCTAGCAGCATGTCGATCGCGTCGAGCAGCTTGTTGAGGTCACGCGTCACCGCGCTCTTCGACTTGATGTCGCCGATCATCACCCCGCGATTGAGCGCGGTGTTCATCAACGCGAAATCGCTGGTGACGCTGAGCCCGATCTGGCGGCCGATCGTGTCCGACGCGTCCTTCAGGTTGATCTGCTGGAACAGCCGCTTTTCGACGCGGTTGACCACGACCTGGACCTTCTCGGCCGCGACGCCCAGCTTGAGCAGCAACGCGAGCTGACGCTGCGCCTGACGCAGGCTGGCGATCGACAGTTCGACGATCAGGAACACGACGTCCGATTGCGCGACCAGCGACAGCGACCAATTGGTCCAGTCACTCGGCAAATCGAGGAAGACGGTGCGATATTCCGACGTCGCCAGGTGAACGATGTCGCAGATCTGGTCGGTGCCGACGGTATCGGTCGGCATCAGCTCGGAGGGGGCGGCGATGATCCGCAAGCCCGACGAATGTTCGGCCGCGACCGACGCCAGCACCGCCGGGTCGAGCCGCTTGCCGGCGTCGAGCAATTCGCTGACGGTCAGGGCCGGGCTGATCCCCAGATGCGTCGCGGCATTGCCGCCCTGCAGATCGAGGTCGAACAGGCACGCCTTGAACCCGCGCTCGGCTTCGCGCTGGGCATAAAGCGCGGCGGCCTGGGTCAGCAACGCGGTCGCGCCGACGCCGCCGACGCTTTTGATGATCGACACGACCTTGCCGGTCGGCGTCGCCTGAGCCAGCCCGCGCTCGATCTCCTCGCGCATCCGTTCGAGCACGGTTTCGAGGTCGTTGCGAACCAGCGGCAGCGCGATGACATCCTTGATGCCGGCGCGGAGCAGCGCCTGCATCGTCGGGATCGTCGGGTTGCGGACCGCGGCGATCACCGCGATCGAGGGATTGGCGAGGTGCAGCTTGATCAGCCGCGCGAGCGAGGCCGGCCGGTCGGGCCGCACCTCGATCACGATCAGCCGCGCGCGCTTGACGATCTCTTCCGGAACCTCGTCATCGGGCTCGATCTTGCTGGTGTCGAGCGACCAGCCGCCGACGACGCTGGGGCCGAATTCGGCGGTCAGCACTTCCTCTTGCGACAGGACCAGTTCGACCGCCGCGCCGGGCCGCCTGATGGTCCAGCTGTTCGGTTCGAACTCGGACAACTCTACCGCTCCCACAACGCAAACTCCCAATTCATGTGCTCTTGCCGTCTTCCAGCGTCAGCGAGGCGGCATAGGCCGGTAAGTTGACGGTGGCGTTCCCGAAGAAGCGAAAAAGCATCGGCGTGAAGGTCGGCGACTTGAGCCGCACCGTGACGACCGGAGATACCTGGATGCCGTTAGGATCTCCGGCATAGCCCAAACCCGAATATTCGTAGCTGATCGTGACCTTGTCGGCGGTCAGACTGGGGTAGAATCGCTGCATCTGGGTCACGATGGCGTTGAACGCCGCCGTGTTGATGGGGGTGAGCGTGGGGCAAGTCGCCCCAGTCCTGCACGTGCAGGTCACCGTGCCGCTGGCCGAATTGCAATCGGCGCCACCGAACGAACTCAGCGGAATAGGATCACCTTGCGGAATGCCGCCGGCGACCGCGAAATCATACGTAGCGAGGCCACTCGGCACGATGTCGTTGGTGACCGCGTAGCGTACCCCCATCTGGGTTGCCTTTTCGGCGCGATTGCACGTCCACAGGAACCGCCCGAGATCGACCGTGCCGATCATGAACGACAGCAGCAATGGCGTCAGCAGGCCGAATTCGGCCGCGGTGCCGCCGTACGTCGAGCGGAGCATGGCGCGCATCGTCTTCATGCGCCCACCACCGCCGCTTGCGCGGTCGCGTTGAGGTTGATCGTCGTCTTGGTGATCCCGAACGCTTTGAACAGCGACGGGTAGGTCACCGTCGCGGTCACCGAGACTACCGGCGCGCCCGCGGTCGACGCGGTGTAGATGCCGCCGCGATAGGTGGAGTTGGTGTTGCACGCGACCGACACGACGATCGTCGTGTTGCTGCTCCAGCCGTTGAGGCGAGGCGCGCCGGTTCCGTCGATCGTGTTGGTGCGCACCAGATTCTGGGTGGCGACGGCGACCGCGCTGGTGTCGTTGGTCACCGCGACGCAATTGACCGGGTAACGACGCGACGCATAGCGGGCGCCATCGCGGACGCCCTTCAACACGGCATGTTCCGACAGGAAGTAATTGCCGAGATCGACCGAGCCGAAAGCGAGCACCAGAAAGATTGGCGTGACGAGCGCCATCTCGACCGCGGCGGAACCGCGGCGACACGCCAGCGCCCGTGAGGCGATCGAGAAGCGCCGCCGGATCATTCGATCAGATAGGGTACGTCCTTGCGTACCACCTGCCCCGCGGCCCCGCCCGCGCTCCCGTTCGTGGTCGTGCCGATCACCTCGACATAGACCTCTTTCTGATCGGTATAGGTCGCCTTGTTCGAGCCGCTGCCGCCCGTACGATTGAAGGCCGGCTCGACCAGGAACACGTCGAGCCACTTCGCGACCGGAATCTGTGTGGTCTTGCCGTTGACCGAGAGCGCGTTGCAATTGAGCACCGCGACCGACATCCGGCGGCGGTCGAGGTTCGACCCGCCTGGCGTCAGTCCCGCACGGCCGGTCGCGGGAACACCGAAACCGGTATTCTTGCCTGACAGCGCCTGCGCAACGCCAATACCATGTGCGGAACCGTTCGAGACGATCGACGGGTGGGCCAATTCCCATTGATAGACGGCGTAGCGCGTTGCGGTAGAGGATAGGCCGGTAGCCGCCACCCATGTGGACTGATTGGCATAGCCGTAATTGACGCGAAAATAGGCGTCGCGATCCCAGGTGCCGTTGCCGGTGATGCCGCATGCCCCGGACGTACCGGCCGGCACGGCGTGACACAGGTCGCGCGGATAACCCATCATATCCGGATCGGCGCTGCCGTCGCTGGGCAAGGCGCCGACTGTTGTCGGTCGATATGGCTTGGGCGATTCGGACCATTTGTCGTTGTTGCAGGTGGCGCCGTTATTGGAATCGCATACCAGATCCTTGCGCGTATTGGCCGACGGCGAGCACGTGCCGCCGTCCTGCGACGGGCAGGTCGAATTGCCGTTATCGAAGATATCGAACCGCGTGTTGAATGCCGACAGGACCGACGTACTCATGCCCGGCTTGGTAGTAACGCCGGTTATCGGCGAACAATCGCCCGGCGGTACGTCGTAGCCCAGCGATTCGGCGAGCGCGCTGGCGCCGTTGCCGAAATTGGTGTCGAGCCAGCCGAAATTGCCCGGCGCGGTGGCGTTGCCGGTCACCAGCTTGATCCCGGTGCCCGTCGCCACGCTGAAATCGGCGAGATAGTCGGTGTTGGTGGCGGTTTCGGACGGGTTGCAGATCATCACCGGCGGCACCTTGCAGATACCCGATGCAACGCCGGCGAACGCCTTTGCGTTGATCGATGCCGAGGTAAAGGCGGCGACGATCGGCGTCAGCGCATAGCGCGCTTGCTTGGTGTCGACGGTGACCTGGACGAAATAGGCATTGGCATCGCTGGTCGACAGCGTGGTCTTGGCCTTGTCCTGATAGAAGACCACGTTGCCGGTCGCCACCGACACATTGCGGTTGGCGCCGTCATTGGCGAACAGCGCCAGATTGGTGATCAGGCTTTGCGCGGCGGAGATCGCGCGGCTGCGGGCATTGGTCTTGCCGTCGAGCTGCCCGGCAGCGGCCAGCGCGGCATGGTCGGCGGCGTCCTGAAGCTCGGTATGCAGGCTGACGAGCCGGGAATAATCGAACCCGATGCCGGCCGCGCCGATCAGCGCGAACAGCGATATGGCGACGATGGGCGCGACCGATCCGCTCTCGGATTTCCAGAGCTTTTGGGCAGCGCGGCGCATGTCAGTTGGAACTGGGGGGGGATCCCCCCCCGCCTCCGCCGCCACCGCCGCTGCCGGAACTCCCGCCGCTGCCGGTGGTCTGCGCCTGGGGCTGTTTGACCGCGCCCTTGCGATACCGTTCGGCGGCCGTCGCCGCCTGCGTGCCCGATCCGCCCTCCATCACCGCGGCCTCGGCCGGGACGGGTTTGGGATCGGGATTGATCGTCTGGAGCGCATAATCGGTCTTCACCGAATCGCCCAACGTGGTGTCGATCGGCGTGCACCCGGCCAGCAGCATGGTGCCTGCGATCGCGATCGGAAGGATGAAGCGCATGTCGGTCACCTTTGCGGCGCGTAGCCATTGGGACCGGAAAAGCCTCCGGCGGGTGGTGTCGGCTTCGGCCCATCTTTGGGCGGTTGGTTCGGGTCGAACGGATTGGTTCCGACCGCCTTGTCGGTCCGCCCGTTCAGGAACAGGTCGAGTTCGCTGGGCGGCTGGACGCGATCGGTCGGCAGGCGCAGCTGGCCTGCCGGCACCGGTCGCACCAGCCGCGGCGTGACGATGATGACCAGCTCGGTTTCCTGGCGCTGGAACCCCCGCGAGCTGAACAGCGCGCCAATGATCGGGATCGACCCGAGCAAGGGGAATTGCCGTACCGTGCTCTGGAAATCCTTGCGCAGCAGCCCGGCGATCGCGAACGACTGGCCGTCACGCAATTCCAGCGTGGTCCTGGCGCGCCGCGTCTGCAGCCCGGGAATGGTCAGGCCGTTGATCGTGACCGAGGCCGACGGGTCGATCGAGCTGACTTCGGGCGCGACCACCATGTTGATCACGCCGTCGTCGAGCACGGTCGGCGTGAACGCCAGGCTGACCCCGAACGGCTTGTATTCGACGGTGATGGCGTTGCCGCCGTTCTGGCCGGCGCCGCTGCTTCCCTGCGAGATCGGCACCGGGAATTCGCCGCCTGCCAGGAACGAGGCGGATTCGCCCGACAGCGCGACCAGGGTCGGCTCGGCCAGGGTCGTCACCAGTCCCTTGCGCTCGAGCGCGTCGAGCGCGGTGAAGATGTTGAGGTTGCCGAGCGAAATGCCCTTGGACACGACACCGAACGTGTCGAGGATGCCGGCTATGTTGACCGTCGGCGCCCCGTTCTTGTTGGTCAGCAGCGCCGTGCCTGGCGCGGTATTGCCGATCCCGCCCTGGAAAGTGTTGGCGCCATTGCCGTTGGTGAAGGCGGTGTTGATGCCCAGGCTCTTCGCCACGTTGCGGTTCATTTCGGAGAACCGCACTTCGAGCATGACCTGTTGCGCCGCACCGACCGACAGGAGATTGACGACCTTGTCGCCGGCGTAAGTGGCGGCGATCTGCTTGGCGCGGTCGATCGCCGGGCCGCTCGACACGGTGCCGGTCAGCACCACCGAGTCACCCGACATGCGCACGCCGATCTGCTCGCTCGGCATCAGCTCGCTGAGCTGGCGGCGCAGCGAGAGGACGTCGGGGCCGACCGCGACGTCGATCACCGAGATCAGATTGTTGTTCTTGTCATAGAGCGTCAGGCTGGTCGTGCCGATCTTCTTGCCCAAAACGTAGAGCGAGCGATTGGTCAGCGGCAGGACGTCGGCGACATCGGCATTGCCGATCAGCGCCTTGGCGAACGGCCGGTCGGCGGTCAGCACCTGGCTCTTGTTGACGGCGACATCGAGCTGGCCGGCGCGCAGATTGACATCCGCCGTCCTGACCGTTTCCTGCGCCTGGGTCATCGCCGGGGCGATGATGGCGGCGGCGCTGGCCGCCAGTGCGAGCACGCGACAGCGCGCCTTCATGTCAGCGACCGACATAGCGACCCACCTCATAGCTGCTGTCCTTGGTACCGCGGACGATCATGACCGTGAGGTCGGGGTTCGCGGGCTTGCGAGCGGGGGCGCGTGGCCCCGCCGGTGGAGCGGAAAGAAGTGGTGGCGGCTGAAAGCGCGGCGCGCCGTCCGAATAGCCGCCGACATAGGCGCCATCGCGCAGATCGTCGGTGCTGACGGTTTCGACTGTCGGGCTGGTTTCCGACGCCGGATTGACCAGCGCCAGGCTCAACTGCCCGACTTGCTGCGCGAGCGCGAGCTTCTGCGCATCGACCTGCGCGACTTCCAGGGTCGCGGTCTTGCCGATCGCGGGCTTGTCGGTGTTGTCGCTGGCATCCTGGTCGATCGCGATGACGCGGACCTTTTGCAACAGGATGTCAGTGATTTGCTGGCTGGCGCCGTTGGCGACCATCGGCGTGCGGGTGATCAGCACATCGACGACATCGCCCGGCAGGACGAAACCGGCGACGCCGGCGACGTCGCTGACGCGCACCGCGACGGCGCGCTTGGTAGGATCGAGCACCGCGGAGATTGCCGCGCGGCCGCCTTCACCGGAAATCTTTGACCGCAGGATCGGCTCGTTCGCCGCCATCGGGCGGAGCGCGACGCGCGTATGGTTCATCGGCAGGAGTTGCGGGATCGAACTGAACGTCCCTTCGGGCAGCGAGCCCGCGGGCCAGTCGACCAACCGCACCTTGTCGGGCGTGATCGGCGTGCCGAAGTCGAGCGGAACGCTCGCCACCGCGACCTTCACCATGCCCTGGGTGGTCGTGGTCTGCTGCTGTTCGACCCGGCCAAGATAGGAGTTGGCAAGGAAAACCGCCGCGAGCCCGATCAGGATCGCGACGCCTAAGATGATGAGTCCCTGTCCACGCATGATTACCGACCCCCCGCCGGCCGATCGCAATCGCGATCGAAACGGGATCGCGGATGATCCGCGACCCCGCTCAGTTCATCAGCAGCCGGTAGCGGTGCTGTTGGTGATGCAGTTCGACGCCTTATTCATGGCGTTGCTGATCGATCCGCCGAGCGTATAGGCGGCAACGGCGATGCCGGTGCCAACGATCGCCAGGATCAGCGCATATTCGGCGGCCGAAGCACCACTGGTGTCGGTCAGCAGATTCTTGATCATCGTCATCTCGAAAACTCCCTCGTTGCCGGATTTCCATCCGGCCCGATCGACGGGACGCTCCCCCTCCCGAAAGCGTCCCGCCAGCGTCAGTCGTGCATCAGCAGCCGGTAGCGGTGCTGTTGGTGATGCAGTTCGACGCCTTGTTCATGGCTTTGCTGATCGAGGTGCCCAGGCCATAGGCGGCGACGGCGATGCCGGTGCCGACGATCGCGAGGATCAGCGCATATTCCGCGGCGGATGCGCCGCTGTCGTCTTTCAGCAGATTCTTGATCATGGTCATGTCACTTCCCCAATTCCCCGCCGGCTTTCGCCGGCCCCAACTATTCCGTGGGCAGTCTGGGATCGGGATTGTCCAACTCGCTTGGGCGTTCGTCCGAACCAGTCATCCTCGGAATGCCCGTTGATGAAGGGGTCGAACCGGGTAACGTGTCAATAACCCACTATTTTCATATTTCTTTCAACAGGTTACACTTAATCCATGTTAACCATTAAGACTTAAATATCGAGTTATCAGGCACTTAAGTCATAGGGGTTGGGGAAGGGCTGCTGTCCGTTAACCATCAAGAATTGCAGAAAAAATGTGCCGTTCGGGACAAAGGGCATAGTTTGTATATCGTTCGTCATACCCATTTCGGGCCGGACTGGGTATATCGATGTGTCGCTTTTATCCAACGGTATGAATCGTCTGTCCGATTCTTACAAACGGCGCGAATCGCTTTTGCAAAAAACGAATCACCTATTAGTCCGATGAAAGGGCGAAGGGGGAGAGTTCTATGCCGCCATTGGGCTTGCCAAAATGAGTAAGGTTAACGCCAGCGACGCTGACCTTCCCGATATTGTCTTACTATTGCTTGCCAGCTTTACCGCATTTGCGTTCGTGACCGTCTTGTCCTCGGCCTTCGCCGATGGCGATACCGGCTGGCACATCGCGACCGGGCAATGGATCGCGACGCACGGTACGGTCCCGCGATCCGACCCTTTCTCGTTCACCGCGCGCGGTCATCCCTGGGTCGCGCACGAATGGCTATCCGAACTGTTGATGTATGGCGCCTGGCGTTTAGGTGGCTGGAGTGGACTGATCCTCCTGTTCGGCACCGCGATGGCGGCGCTCTATGCCATCGTCGCGCTGTATCTACGACGCTGGCAGCGACCCGGCGCGGCGGCGCTGATGATGGTCTATCTGTCGATCGGGTTGGCGCAGTCATTGTTGGCGAGGCCCCATCTACTTGCGCTGCCGATGCTGGCGGCGTGGTTGATCGCGCTCCTGCGCGCGCGCGAGCGCGATCGCGCGCCCCCGCTCGCGCTCGCGATTCTTATGCTTGTCTGGGCCAATGCGCATGGCAGCTTCGTGTTCGGACTGGCGCTGGCCGGCGGGCTGGGGCTGGAAGCGCTGGTGGCAGCCGCGCCGGGCGACCGGCTGCGCGTAGTGCGGCAATGGGGGCTGTTCGGCATCGTCTCGCTCGCCGCCGCGGTGGCGACCCCGGCCGGGCTGGATGGATTGCTCTATCCCTTTTACGTCAACAACCTCTCGCTGCTGGCGCTGATCTCCGAATGGCAGCCCGCACGGTTCGGCGGCGCGTCGAGCCTGGAGGTGTTGCTGCTCAGCGGGCTGTTCTTCCTGCTGCTGCGCCCGGTGCGCATTCCGGTGCTGCGCCTGTTGATCCTGCTGGCCGCGCTGCACATCACGTTCGATCATATCCGCAACCAGATGGTGCTGGTGACCCTGGCGACGATCCTGCTGGCCGAGCCGCTCGGGCGCGGCTGGGCGGAGGACGCCGAGCGACCGCGGCCGGCATTGTTGCCGCGGCTGTGGGCGGAGCGCCGCGAACTGGCACCGTTACTGGCGGTCGGATTGCTGCTGTTCATCGGGACCACGACCTATCGATTGATCACGCCGTTCGATCGGCCCGACAGTTATGGCGTCCCGGTCACCGCGCTGCGCAATCTGCCGTCCGGGCTGCGCGACAAACCGGTGTTCAACGAATATAGTTTCGGCGGGTTGTTGGCGTTCGAGGGCATCGCACCGTTCATCGACGGACGATCGGATATGTATGGCGACGCCTTCACCGCCGACTATGTCAAGATTGCCAAAGGCGATGCCGCGCGTTGGAAGGCTGCCGAAGCGCGCTGGAAATTCGCCTGGACGATCCTGCCGCCCGATAATGCGCTGGTGAAGATCCTCGACCGCGAGCCGGGCTGGCGGCGGGCTTATGCCGACAAATGGGCAGTGATCCATGTGTCCGATCAACCTCGTACTGCCGCCCAGCCGTTTCCAGATAAAATGGTAGACCGTTAGGCCTCGCCAGATCCCGACCTCGGTGGCGGGCGCGTCTACTCGGCGGGAATAGGCGCCTGATCGGCCGGCGCGGCTGGTTGTCGAACTGCCACCGCCATGGCGAACAAGGCAAAGCCCGTGGCGATCGTCCACGCGAAGATGCGGGTCATGAACCATGCATGGACATAGAAGTGATGGTTGAACATCGCGACCCATCCGACCAGCACGAGATTGGACGCCGCAACGAGCGTCGCCCTCTCGCGAATGTCGGACCGGCGGAGGTGGACAAGACCCGCCGCGCCAAAAGCGATCGTCAATAACAAGAGCATCACAACCAATTCCGGTTGTCCGCCCATCATTTCCCCCAGTCCTCGCGACACACGAATGATGAAGTTGGCGATAGTCGGCGGCGGGATCTGCTCGAATTGCGCCGATCCAGCCAATCGATCGAATAGCTGCCGCCCCGCCGACGTCACCGCGCCATCGCCGAACAATATTTCGGTCAGCACGATCTTGATCGCGACCATCGTCGCCATGGCAGTGACGAACGCGGTGCATGCCAGCGCCACGCTCGCGTTCAACCGATCGTCCCGTCGCTCCGCCATGGCGACACCTGCGATGGTAAGCGCGATACCCAGCGGCAATCCGCCCGTCAGAAGCTCGAATATCGCGGTCAGCGCGCCGAAAGCGGCAGCTGGAATTACGAAATCGACCGGACGCGACTGCGCGCGGAAGCTGATCGTTTCCAACCATAAGGCATAGCCGAGCAGTACCGCATCGGCAGGGCCATGGCCGAGCGACTGGGCGAAATATTCGAAGCCGAAGAACCGCGCGAAGGCGAGGAAGAAGCACATCCAGAAAATCACATTGACGGTCGCGCCGCCGCGCAGTGCCTGTCTCATCGCAAGGGCAAGTCCAGCGAGGAGCAGGGCGGCGATGACCAACTGATAAAGTGTGCGTATCGCTCGAACGGGCAGGAACTCCAGCAAGACACGGGCGAGGACGGTATGGCCGTGGATATAGTTCTGATAGAAATTGAGCGGGCCATGTTTTCCTTCGGTCACGGATTGCTTGAGTTCCTGGCACACGGTTGTCGTACGATCCGCGAGGTCGTTTGGTGGCGTCACCGTCATCTGTGCACGCGTTCCCAATCGCGCGATTGCCTGATCGAGGATCAGGCAATCGTTGAACTGATGCGCGCCGATCCGGGTGTCCGTGTCGAGAATGTCGGCGTCGGTCAGATCGCCGTTCTTGAAAGCCATCGTGACGGCAGCCGTTGCATGGCGCGGGTCGCTTCCAAGGCTAACCCACGATAACGCAAGCAAAATGGTATAGAAGATCGCGGCGACCGCAATCGAGCGCATAATTGCCGACATGATGATCGCCCCCGACCGCATCTAATAATACCTACAGGGAACTGCCCCTGAACGCGAGCCGTCGCAGATGACTATAGTTGGCGGTCGGCATGAAGCCGGGGCGCGCTCGTTCAATAGATGATCCGACAGGTCGTCGGGCGACCGCCGGTCTGGCCGACGCGATCATAGGTAGTGAACTCGCCATAATCGGGACCGCGACGATAAGCGCGCATCAGGCGGGCAAAATCGGCATCGGTAGACAGGAACTCGACCAAACCGACCTTGAGGTAGCGGTTGTCGTAACGATCCCCGAGGATACGCCGGGGAGGATTGCAGGCGAGGTCGTGGACGATGCCACGCCGGATATCGGCGATCAGCGCCGCCATTGCCGGGTTCGGCTGTTTGGCCCGCGACGCCTCGACCGCGTAGAATAAGGGCGAATAGGTCACCGAACGCGAAGGCCAGACGAAGTGGCGTTCTTCGGGGATGGGCCAATAAGCGCTTCCGGTCAGCGCCGCGACGACGTCACCCGGATGCAAGTCGCTGGTGGCAAGCAGCGCATCTGCGTGGTCCTTGGTCCGCATCTCCTGAACGACGGGAATCGCGAGGCAGATGATCGTCAGCATTGCCAGAGCGGCGCCGGCGCGCGCGGCGAGGGATAGGTTGTTCCAGCGAAACCGCTCCGCTTCCGCCACGATGGCGAGCGCAAAGCACCCCATCGCCGGCACACCGTGATAGCGCCAGCCTTTCCCCTGCAGGAAATAGGCGGCCAGAAACGCCAGGCCGGCGATCAGCGCGGCCTGGGCGATCGATGATCGCGGCCGGCCATAAAGCGCCAGGCTCAACAACAACAGACATGCCATCGTCGCGACCGGTTGCGCCACTTGATAGCCGAACGGATTGTGGTCGCCCTGATAGATCATCAGCATCGGCAGGCTCGCGACGAAATAGGCGCGGGCGAACAGCAGGACGCTCAGTACATAACCGACAAGCACGCCTCCTAACGCGAAATTCTCCGGCCTGAACGGCAGCCGGCGCGTACGGACCAGAAGCAGGATTTCCAGCCCGACGGGAACGAGGACGAAGTACGGTTTCAGCGCGATACCGAAAGCAGCAAGGACACCGCAGGCGATCGCGATCGTCTTGCCCGTCGCCAGCCCGTCGGCTCGGCGCGCCGTGAGGACGAGGTACGGCACGATCGCGATGAGCGTCAGATGCTCGCGCTGCCCGAACACATCGAGAAAAGCGAACAGGGTGATGACGGGAAAGCCCAGGACGATCAGCGCACCGCTCTGCAAATCGCGGCAGAGCCGGCGGACAAGCAGTAGCGCGACGATATCGAACGCGAGCACGCAGGGGATCAGGATATGATAGCTGCTCACGCCGAGCATCTGCGCCAGATCGACGATCGGTATCGCCGCCCAGAACCACAAAGGCGGGTTTACCTCGATGATGTCGGTATAAAGGGTGATGCCATGGGCAAGCTGGCGCGCGACCCACAATTGCCACGCGACATCGTTGACCAGTTCGGCGTTCCACAGCAGCGCGCCGGCCGCGACGACGAGTAACAGCGCGACTGCTAGCGGCCAGACGGGTGCCTCACGTGGCGGTGGCGACAGGCTATCGGCCGACGACGCCATCGATCATCGCGGCGCGACGCAAGATCTCAATCGAATGAACCCGCCCCATCTGCCCCTATTACAGGCGAACGGCTCAGGCCGGAACCCGCCACCGATACGTCAGGTTCACCCGCCGCGACAGCAGCAGATAGGGTAGCCAGATGGCGACGCTGATCAGCACTTTCTTGAGATTGCCCTCAAGCATGTCGGCGAGCGACGCGCTTACTGGTCCCGGCAAATGGGCGACATTGCCCATCACGCGCGCGATGCAGATCTGCATCAGCACGTCGATCGCCCAGACCCCGGCCAGGAAGCGCGGGAAGATGGGCACGTGGCGCAGCGCCAGGACGAAGGCGAGGGCATAGAGGCATGACAGCAGCACCAGGTCGGCCAGCATCATCACATAAAGCGTGCGGAACCAATCGGGCGCCATGCCGCCCAACGCCGGAATGCCGGTCAGGAACTCGAACGTGCGGACGGGCACGTTGATCAGGATGCCGACCAGCAACGAGGCCATGAACCCGGTCGCGCCATAAAGCGGCAGGGACCGCGCGGCGATCGCGTCGACCCGCCGCCAGCGGCCGAACCGCGCCAGGCGCGTCGTCGGCTGGGCATGGAGCGTGGTCGCCGGGAAAGCGGACAATCCCAGCAGGACGGTGACGATCGGCGCGACGACCAGCAGCAGATAGGGGAGCGCATTGCCGAGCTCGTCGCCCGGCGTCAGCATCGGCGTTGCCGCGAACGCGACCCGAAGGCCGCAGGCAGAACCGGCGAGCAATACCCAGATCAGCATCAACCGGGGCAACCCGACCTCGAGCTTGCAGACCAGGGCAAGACTGCGTGCGGCCAGTGCGCGACCCGCTGGATATTCGCTCAACGACCGCATCCGGCCCCCCTTGGCTGTTAACTAGAGTATCAGCCGAAATCGTTGCCGTCTCGTAAAGGTTCCGCGCCGGGTTTCTCCGGTGTTCCTTTATGGTGCGGCTTATGGGGGGGGCGACGGCTGTGAACGGTTGGTACCCCTGGGACAGCAGGAATCCGAGGACATCGGCGGCTTCTCTATCCCCCGTCGTTCGTCCAACTCCAACGTCACCCCGGGCCTGTCCCGGGGTCCACCGGGCCGCGAGCGCGGGACAAGAGGCTCAAAGGACCGCGCCTTGGGCACGGTGGATGCCGGAACAAGTCCGGCATGACGGCTAAAGCTGATCGCATCCGAGGCGCGCATCCGCCGCGACACGGGCCGATCGGCATATATCCTTTGTTTCGGCGCCCCGGGCATCGTCCTGAATTGATTCTGTAACTTTTGTTCCGCGACTCGCCGCTGATTCGGTGCGTTCCGTCGCCGAGTCGCGCCGAGTCGGCCATGTCGATTCCATCCAACCCTTAACAATCTTACTTAACAAAACAATAAACGTACATAAAATGGTAACTATATTCCAAAGCAGTGCTGAGCCTTCGCATCGGGCGGGGCGCAAAGGCGAGGGGCTGGCGTCAAGTATGGGCTCGACTAGCTATCGGAAAACAAAGTTATATTCTCGAACTATTTTCGACGTTTCATACAATAGATTTTGCTGCTGACTTTGGATCGAAAGTTTTGTCCCAATAATAAACAGGTATTTTCGCAGGTATAGTGATTCCATATAACCAAGGATATAACGGTAATAACCGTTGCTATACCATCGTTTCTGCAAGTTACCTGAATTGGTTAATGAACGGTAAAATATTCTTCTTGCGTTTTTGCCTAGCTCGTCAATCATTGGCCCATCGTTCATTTGTCCGGGAGGGGGCAGCGAAACGTGACTGGGCGGGCTTCATTGACTGCGATCGTGCTGGCGATCGGTATCGCACTGCTTCCGCAGGGCGCTGCCGCGCAGACGGTCTATGCCGCGGGGCAGCCCGGCGTGGTTGGCGGCAATCGCCAGCTGCCGGTGATGGTCACCGCGTCGGTTGGCGGCCATTGCGGCTTCGCCACCGGATCGGCGCCTTCGGGCACCTATACGCAGCCTGATTTCGACGTCGTCGGTCTCAACCACGATTTCTCGTTCGCACTCGATTGCACCGGCCCGTCGCGGGTCGCGGTGGTCTCGGCCAATGGCGGCCTGTTGACCGGCGGCTCGGTGCCGACCGGCTATACCACGCTCGCACCCTATACCGTGGCGCTCAACGTGGTCGGCTCGACCGCAACCGCGACGGGATCGTGCGCGGTCTCGACGCTGACCGCCACCGCCGGCGCGCCGTGCACGTTCCGCGGCCCGGTCAGCCAGTCGCAGGGCCTGCTGCTCAATTCGACGTCGGTCAATCAGCCCGGCACTTATCTCCGCGTCAGCGCTCCCGCCTATAGCGGTCCGAGCATGCTGGTCAGCGGCTCCTATTCCGACACCCTGACGGTGACGGTGAGTGCGGCGTCATGAGGATGACCGCGCAAACGTCCGCTTTTCCCGCCCTCGGGGGAACCGGTCGATCTTCAACCGAGGGTGGGCGGAACCGTCCGGGGGGGCAGTGCTCGCCAACGGCAGTAATTTTGAAAGGGACAGTACAGTGAAAAAGTTCATGCTTATGGCGCTCGGCGCCGGTTCGATGATCGCGTTGGCCGCTCCGGCCGCCGCGCAGAATGTGACGGGCACCGTGAACATCACCGGTTCGGTTGCCGGCAAGTGCCTGGTCGTTCCCGGCTCGGGCTCGACGTTCGGCACGACCGTTGCGCTCGGCGAACTCGCCGATGCCACCGGCAAGCTTCGCACGAACATCGCCACGGACTTCAATGCCGCGGCCGGACTCACCGCGCGCGTGGTCTGCACCACCGCCGCGCCGACGATCAGCGTCGACGCCGATGCGATCACGGCAGCCACCGCCACGGGCGGCGGCGGCTATGACAACAGCATCGACTTCACCGCCAGCGTCGCCGTGACCACGACGGCCGGCCCGGCTGGGCCGTTCACCAACGACAGCTCCGCTGCCGCGGGTGCCGATACGCTGATCGGTGGTCGCCTTGCCAATAACGGCTCGGACAACATCGCCATCAGCGCCTCGAACTTCCGCACCAACACGGCGAACGACCTGCTGGCCGCGGATCCGACGTACACGGGCAAGATCACCGTCGTGATCAAGCCGGGTGCGTAAATCGATCTTCAATCAAGGAAACCAACGATGAAGACCTCGATCCTTGCCGTGGCAGCGGTGATCGCCGCCACGGCCGCTTTTCCCGCCGCCGCTCAGAATGCGACGGGTACCGTCACGATCAACGGCTCGGTCGCCGACCGTTGTCAGTTCACCCTGCCGTCGGACGTGATCAATGCCGGCGAGCTGTCGCTGCAAGGATCGGGGGCAACCGCGGGCAAGCTGGATAGCAGCAAGCTCGACGGCCAGACCCGGACGCTGCAAGGCTGGTGCAACGGCACTGCCGCCACGATGAGCGTGGAGGCGCAGCGCCTGGTCAATACGACCTTCACCACCACGCCGCCGGCGGGTTTCGACCGGGTGGTCAACTACACCGCGACCGCCGCCGCCAATAGCGCCAACGCCACCGACACGTCGGTGACCGATGGTGCCGGCAGCGCGGTTCCGGTGGGCCTGTTCACGGGCGACGTGAAGGTCACGCTGTCTGGCTCGTCGAGCCCGACCAGCGGGCTGCTCGTCGCGGGCGACTATTCGGGTCAGGTCCTGGTGACGCTGACTCCGGCTGTCACCCCGGCGCCCTGATCGGTCCTGACGGAGAAGCTGTGATGAAGCGCCTCGCTCTTGCCCTGCTCGCCACGGTGGCCCTGCCGGGTATCGCGCACGCCCAGGCCACCGATACCGCGACCGCCGATGTCGGCGTCTCGGGAACGGTCGCCAAGCTGTGCATGCTCGGCACGCCGACGCCGGCCCCGGTCGATGTCGGCCAGATGGCGAACACGTCGGGAGCGAGGGTCGGCAAGATCGCCGTCATCGCACCGCGCGTGGTCACCTTGCCGGGCTCGTTCTGCAACTTCGCGGGATCGGCCATCACGGTGACCGCGACTGCCCTGGTGTCGAACGATGCCAGCGCGGTCGAACCCGGTTTCGCCAAGGCGGTCAATTACACCGCCGATGTGGCGAACTGGGCGGCGGGGTCGGCGTCGGTCACCACCGCCGCCACCGCCGGGGGCGGATCGCCGACCGCGTCGTCGACCGGACCCACGCAACCGGCGCCCAAGGTCGCCGATCTCGATGTTACCTTGTCCAATTTCACCGCACCGTCCGACTTCCTGCTCACCGCCGGCGCCTATAGCGGCCTGGTCGTGGTCAAGCTCGGACCGGTCGCGTCGGGGGGAGATTGATCATGACGCATAACCTGAAGCGCCTGGCCGTCTTGTCGGCTGCAGCGGTCGCGATCGCCTGGAGCGGCAGTGCCGCGGCCCAGAGCAGCGACACCGACGTCAAGAACTTCGCCGTCGTCGGCAACGTGCCCGCGATGTGCGTCGGCGGAACGATCGCCGGCACCGGGTCGACGTTCGACATGGGCGTGCTGATCGACCTCAACACCGGCCTGTTGCGGACCGACCTGGCGGCACCGCCCAAGGTCCTGTCGGGCTCGTTCTGCAGCGCGCGCAGCACCATCACCGTCAATGCGACGCCGATGGCCGCGCAGACCTTTACCAGCACGCCGCCGGCCGGCTTCTCGCGCGTGGTCGACTATACCGCGACCGCCGCCGGCTGGACGACGACACCGGCCTCGTTCGCGACCGGCGCGGGCAGCAATCCCGCCGCGGTGCAGACGCGCGCGACCGCGTTCTCGGGCGATATCACCGTCTCGGTCGGCAGCTTCTCGACCAATGGCGGCGCTACCCAGCGGCTGGTCGCCGACACCAATTATCAGGGCAACGTCACCGTTACGTTGGCCGTGGCGTCCTGACGATGTCGCGCTGCCTCCGCCTTGAAACGGTCTTGGTCGTCGGCGGGCTCATCGCCTGGGCATCCCCCGCATTTGCCCAGTCGACCGTGGCGACCAAGACCCTGCCGGTTACAGGTAACGCCCCGCCGGTATGCGCGGTGGGGTCGCCCCGGCTGGCGGCGGGCAACCAGATCAATTTCCGCGGGCTGAGCGGCAACACGCTGCAGATCGACCAGATGATCGATCCGACCACGCTGGCGGTCGCCGCCGCCTCGGTCGACGTGAAGTTCGACGCGGTGTGCAACTATCCGCACCGGCTGCGGCTGGAATCGCAGAATAACGGCCTGTGGCCGACCCTGCAGCGCACCCAGGCGCCCGCGCCGGGCTTCGGCTCCGCGGTGCCCTATCGCGCGACGGTGATGTGGGGCGTGGTCAATGGCGTGCTCAACGCCGATGCCCAGGCGCGCCGCGTCAACGACCAGCAATTCAATATCGACCTGCCGACGGCGGGCGAGATCGACCTGAAACTCAACATCGCGCCGGGCGCGTCCAACGCCCGCGACAATGCCCCGCTACTGGCCGGCGATTATGCCGACACGATGCGGATATTCGTGGAGCCGCGCTGATGCACCGCATCGCCCTCATTCTGCCGGCCTTGCTCGCGACCGGCGTCGCGGCGCAGGCTCAGGCGCAAATCGTCAATCCGAACGACACCGGCCAGGGCCGGCTGGAGATCGCCGGGCGCGCGCCGCCGGCCTGCGTGCTCAACGCGCCGACCGCGTCGGGCGGGCAGAACGCGACCTTCACCGGCACGGGTGCCACGAGCGGCGAGATCCGCATCGTCGAGTTCGGCGATCCGCAGACCGCGCAGCCGAGGGGCGCCGCGATCAACCTGGCGCTGCCGGTGATCTGCAACGCGCCGCATCGGCTGACCATCACCAGCACCAATGGTGGCCTGCTGCGCGACGGCGGCAATGCCCGCAACCGGCAATCGCCGAACGGGTTCGGCGAATTCGTCGGATATCGGATCAGCGCAAGCTGGGCGGGCCAGAATGCCAGCGTGCAGACGATCAACAACAACGTCCTCGCGATCGCGACCGCTGATGGCGGCGCGGGCGACATGGACCTGACGATTGCGGTTCCGCCGGGGGGCGGGGCGCTGGTCGCCGGGCGCTATGCGGACACGGTCACGGTACTATTCGAAGCAGCGTTCTAAACGACCCAGCGGGAGGGGGAAGTGAAGAGAATGAAGAGGATATTGATGAGTGCGGCCTTCGCGGCCGCCCTCGTTCTGCCACAGCAGATCGCGGTGGCGATGACGGTACAACCGGTCATCATCAACCTGAAGCAATCGGGCAACGGGATGACTCAGATCATCACCGTAGAGAACACGTTCGCGACGCCGTTGCCGGTCGAGCTGCGCGTGCAATCGCTCGAGTTCGACGAGAATGGCGTCAAGGAAACGGGCAAGGATCCAGGCGACCTGCTGATCTTTCCGCCCCAGGCGCTGATCCAGCCGGGCCAGACGCAGTCATTCCGCGTCCAATATGTCGGCGACCCCGAGCTCAAGACCAGCAAGCATTATTACGTCACGGTGGCGCAGCTGCCGGTGAAATTGCCCGCCGGCCAGTCGGCGATCCAGATCCTGTACAATTTCCAGGTGCTGGTCAGCATCGCGCCCAACGGCGTGAAGCCGGCGATCAAGGTGCAGAGCGCGGAGATCGGGCATAATCCGGCGGGCAAGCCGATCCCAATGGTCACCTTGACCAATGCGTCGGCCGCGTACGGCTATCTGTCCGAAGGACGGCTGCGCATCGTCGAAAAGGATGCTGCGGGTAAGGAAGTGTTCCGCCGGACGTTGTCGGGTCCGGAAACGCAGCAAACGATTGGGTTCGGTTTGGTGGGGGCCAACCAGACGCGGCGCATGTCGCTGCCGATTGAGTTGCCGGTGGATGGGGGCAGTGTCGATGTCAGCTTCACCCCGGACGGCTAAGCGCCTCACCAGCCGCGTGATCGGCCTGATGCTCGCGAGCGCGAGCATCGGCGGCCTGTGCGCCCCGGCGCGCGCCAATAGCGCCAGCCAGCAAGGCACGGTGCCGCAAGCGCAGGAACGGCGCGTCACGATCGACGCACCGACCGCGCCGACCGATCAACCCCAGGCCACCCTCAATCCGACTGGACGCGACATCGTCCTGACGGTGCCGGTCAAGGATGGCGGGACGTATCTCGGCGACATGCCGTTGACGATCACCGCCAACAGCAAGCTGGAATTTCCGGCGCAGCGGTTGCTCGACTTGCTGTCGAACGTCCTCAACCAGCAATCCTTCACCGCGATCCAGTCGAGCCTGTCGACCAAGGCGGTGCTGACTCCGGCCGATTTCGACGCGGCCGGCGTCGGAATCCGCTACAATCCGCAGACGCTCGAGCTCAATCTGACCATCGCCGCCGAACGTCGCGCGTCGCGGTCGCTGACGGTCAGTCCGCTCGACCGCAACCGGGTCGGCAGCTTTGCCGCGCCGGCGGACTGGAGCGCCTATCTCAACATCCGCGGCTCGGAAGATTATATCCATGCCGGGGGCGAGAAGGGCTTCGCCTCGCCGATTTTCTCGCTCGACGGCGCGACGCGCCTGGGCGGCGTGGTCGCCGAGGGCGAAGCGATCTGGCAGCCCGGCGCGACCGGCGTCGATTTCCAGCGGTTGGGATCGCGGCTCGTCTATGACGACGAGAAGAATCTCGTGCGCTGGACCGCGGGCGACCTGCAGACCGTCTCGCGCGGGTTCCAGTCGGCGCCCGACATTGCCGGCCTTTCGATCTTCCGGTCGTACAGCGTGCTGCAGCCGCAGCAGCTGGTCCGCCCGCGCGGCGACCGCAGCTTCCAGCTCAGCCGCCCCTCGACCGTCGAGGTCCAGGTCAACGGCCAGATCGTCCGGCGCCTGCAACTCGCGCCGGGCACCTATAATCTGCGCGATTTCCCGTTCACCCAGGGCGCGAACGACATCCGCCTGTCGGTGATCGACGATACGGGGCGCACCGATCTGTTGCGGTTCAACCTGTTCCTCGACCAGTCGCAGCTGGCCAAGGGCCTGAGCGAATTCGGCCTCTATGCCGGCGTGCTCAACCCGCTCGGGCTGCATGGGCCGCATTATACCGACAAGTTCGCGTTCACCGGCTTTTATCGCCGCGGCATCAGCGACTTCCTGACCCTGGGCGTTAACGCCCAGGCCGACAAGCGCACCCAGATGGGTGGCGTCGAGGCGGTCGTGGCGACGCCGTTCGGCACCTTTGCCGGCAATTTCTCGCTGTCGAACATGAAGGGATCGCATACCGGCCACGCCGCGACGCTGACCTTCCAGCGACTGATCAACCGCTCGAGCGGACAAGCCGATTCGCTCAACCTGTTTATCGAGACGCGCAGCCGCTATTTCGCCCCGCTCGGGGTGCTGGTTCCCGACAACCAGTTCCAGTTCGAAGTGGGCGGTGGCTATTCGCACACCTTCAACGAGCGGCTCTATGCCGGGTTCGACGGGCGCTTCTCCAAGGGGCGTGGCTCGCAACCCGATTTGCATACCTACCGGGTCACCACCGGCTACCGGATATCCTCGACCGCGACGGTGACTGCCGACGCTCGTTGGGAACGCGACAATTTCGGGTCGCGGTTCGGCGGGCTGGTCTCGCTGGTCATCCGGCTTGGTCGCTATTCCACCGCGCGCGCCGATTACGATACCCGTGGCAACCGGGTGCGGACATCGTTCCAGACGCTCTATGGACAGGGGGTCGGATCGTATAACATGACCGCCGATGTCGAACGCAGCGATGCTGGGTCGGGGATCAATTTCACCGGCAATTATTACACCAACCGCGCCGAACTGGGCCTCAGCCACTTCGGGACATTCCAGGACACGTTCGGCAGCGTCACGTCGCAACGCACGTCGTTCCGGTTCGGCACCTCGCTGGCGATCGCCGACGGCGCCTTCTCGGTGGGACGGCCGATCTACGACAGCTTCGCGATCGT
>Ga0070678_100000120_pt1 | contig 30830 bp, 40 predicted proteins | sample KBSM73metaG_FD_65647 | JGI IMG/M metagenome (GOLD analysis project Ga0070678, IMG submission 65647) | Miscanthus rhizosphere microbial communities from Kellogg Biological Station, Michigan, USA - KBS M7-3 metaG | ecosystem: Host-associated > Plants > Roots > Rhizosphere > Soil ...
GCCGCCGTCGCCGCCCGGTCCAGCCGCGCCGCCGCCGCCGCCGCCTGCGAAGTTGCCGCCGCCGCCATTGCCGCCCGCGAACTTGACCGTGCCAGTACTAAGGGCCGTGGTGCCTCCAACGCCACCTCCACCACCGACAGCCCCACCCTTGCCGCCTTCCGCGCCGCAAGCGACCGTCGCGCCAAGTGTTGCCGCGTTGGCCAGCGATGTGGCATTGAACCACGTATCCCCGCCAGCCAGCCCAGCCGTGCCAGCCGCACCGCCTGACCTGCCGACGCCAATGCCGATAGTGACGGAGCCGCCCGGCGGCACCGGGACATTGCTCTTGGCATAAGCCCCGCCACCGCCACCGCCACCGCCTGCAGTTGACGCTGTGCCGCCAGATCCTGCGCCTGCGCCAGCAAGACACTCAACATCGACCAGATTGCAATCCAGCGGCACACTCCACGTCGCGCCCGATGTCAGAATGATCGTCGGCATTACTGCAGCGCCTTGACGGTGTAGGTCGCAATCGCATTGATGCGACGGAGCGAGATGATGAACTTGTTGGTGTTGGTGTTGTTCAGCGTATCGCCGACGTTGGTCGGCAGCGCCGTGTAGCCAGAGAAGGTGATGGTACCTGCGCTCGCGCTGTTGGTCACAAGAATATCCATCGCGCAATCAACCGTCGGCGCATTCCACGTCGCTGCGCCGTTGTTGGTGCCGTACTGATAGTTGCCCAGCAGCGGGTTAGGCGTGAACGACGCGGCGATGTTGCCGAGATTGTTTGGCGTCAGTGCAAAGCCGCCGGTTAGCGTCTGGCCGCCCGCGATCGCCAGCTTGGTGTCGGCGTATTGTTTGGTCGCGATACCTAGCGCGGCGGTTGGATCTCCGACCACAGACAATAGACCCGTCTCGCGCAGCCCGGTAAGAGGGCTGCTTAAGAATGCACCGGCGTCATCATAGGCCGACAGCAGAAAACGCGACCCGGCGTTGCCACCGGTTTCGGTCGAGCCGTTGCCGAGCTGCAGCTGCCAGCGCATCAGTCCGTCCACCCTACCGACGATGGCAGAGGTGTTCGCACCGCCGGTGGCGCTCTTGTCCAGGGTTAGTTGTGCGCTAGCGGATGCGGGGTCGATGACGAGACTGCCCGTCATGGTGTCGCCAGCCTTGGCGACCTTGGCGGTGTCGACGGCGTCAACGTATTGTTTGGTCGCCGCCTTCATCGCCGCATCAGGGTTTGCGTGCAGCGTCAGGAAGCCGCTCATAGTGTCGCCGGCCTTGGCGACCTTGAGCGCGATGTCACCGCTGACGCCGCTCAAGTCGACGTCGAGCTGCCAGGCGCCCCAGCTGCCGGCGACCTTGCGCCGGACATAGAGCTTGCCGTCGCTGCTGTCGCGCGCCTCGACCACGATGTTATTGCTGTCGGCCTGGTAGACGATGCCGGAGAAGGCGTGTCCATTGACCGGCTCGCCGGTGGCGGTGGTGGCGGAATAGAACGAGCCCGGCAGCCAGACGTGGCTGTCGTAATTGGTGACCAGCTGCTGCGCCTTCTCACCGCCCAGTGCCGTCAGCGCGCCGTCGGCGCTGGTGGCGCCGGTGCCGCCGGCCGAGATCGGCCGCGGCGTGTTGAGATCCTGCGCAATATCGTGCGTGAAGCCGTTGTAGACCGGGCTCGCGATCGTCGTCCCCGCCACCACGTCGGGAAACGGCAGATTGTAGGTGTTGGTACCATCACGCGGCATCGCTCAATCCCTTCTGGTGATGTAAATGCGGCGGGGTTTTTTCTCGTCGTCATCGCCCTCGGCGGCGCGGATACGCACGCCGGGCCGACCCGCGGTCCCCTGCTGCGCCAGCGTCTGCGCAATGATGTCGCGCGCGTCTTGCGGCAACAGCCGGTTGCCGAGATAGGCCTGTCCCGGACGCGACGTCACCATCCTGGCTACAGTGGACGGCGTAGCGGCGCCCGCGACAGCGCCCAGCGTTGTGCCGAGACCAGGTCCGAACAGCAAGGTGCCGAGAGCCGCTCCAGCGCCGCCGCCGCCCGCTGGCGCGCCAAAGTTTTGCATGCTGGTGCGCGCCGCGGTGCCGCTGTTGGGCAGCGGCTTCATCACCGTGGCAGCCGCCTGCGCCAGCTCGTCGAGGTCGCCGCGCTGCGCCGCATAGTCGGCGCCACGTCGTGATTTCACTACCTGCGCAAGTTTTGCTGGCGATATATGTCCGGTGTCCGCCGCTGCGGCGACGGCCGGCTCGATCTGCTTCTGGAGCGCATAGCGACGATTATTGATCGCCCAGGCCTGCGCCTCGGCCGGCGGCAAGCCGGCCGCCATGGCTTCGTCCATGGACCGTTGCAACTCCTTGAGCGCGCGGACCTCGGCCGAGTTAGTGGCGTTCCTGGCGTCGGTCCCGATTTGAGACCGAATGGACTGATACTCATCGCCGGCCATAGTGCCCTGCTGGGTCACCAGGCGATCGATGATGTCGTTCCGGGTCGCGGCGACGTTTGGTGTGCGCTGGTGCGGCAGCACCATCCGTTCATACTCGTCAACGGCGCCCGTCATGCGGTTTTGCATGTTGGGGTTGGAGCGCATACCGAACTGTGACAGCCGGTTATACTCGTCACTGAGCGCCCGCTGCCCGGCGCCTGACGCCTGTGGCAAGACGTCGTCGACGTGGCCACCATACACCCGGTTTGTCACCGCCCGATCGAGACCAGTCCTGGCGGCTTCTTGGATGCGTGCCCCGCCCGGTCCCGCCATCGGCATATCGATCGCGTTGCTCTCCATGTACTGCAGCGCTTTGCTGCCCGTGCGCTGGCCTGCCGTCAGCGGGACGCCTTCCCGCTCCAGCGTGTCGACCGCGGCGCGATATCCACCTGCGGCTGGCGCCATCGGCGTGATCAGCTTGGCGCCGGCCAGGCCGCCGCCGACACCGCCGGCCAGGCGCATGTAGGGCTCGTAGATTGTGCCTTTGGAGACCTGGCCCGCGGTCTCTGAGGTCACCGCCGGCAGCACCGTATTAAGCGCCTTGGCGCCAACGGTGCGCGCGGCAGAGCCGGCGCCGCCGCCGGGGATGGCCATGCCGGGCAGAAATTCGGCGATCGTCGAGGCATACTGGCCGGGGACTGTCTGCGGCTGGTAAAGTGGTCCGGTGTAGCCCTCCAGCGCGGTCTGGACCTGACCACCGTCCGGCCCGCGGAACATTCTTAGCCCAGGGACCGCCATGCCAGCCACGGTGGCGGCCTTGTCGATCGCGCCCTCTGATGCACCCAGCTTGCTCAAGCCGGAGTGGACCAGCCCGCCGACGGTGCCGGGCAGGCCGATGGTGCCCGCCACGCCCCTGCCGAGGCCACCGGCAGCACCCTTGGCGATGTCCTCGGCATAGCCGACCGGAGCGCCCTGCGGCGCTGGCGGGGCTGTCTTGGCGCCTCCGTAGGCCGCCCACGGGGTCTCCTCGGCCGTCGGAGCAGCCGCAGGCGCGTAGGCTTCCCAGGGCCGCTCCTCGCTCATCTGTTTTTCCAGCTGGTTGGCTTGGCGGGGTCACCGCCGATGTAGATCTTGGTCCCCCCGGGCGACGGCTGCCCGATATCAGGTGCGTGGGGGTCATCCGGGCTGTTCTGGTAGGCCGTCACTGGCCGGTTCATCTTGCGCTCGGCGCGCTCCAGCGCGCCACGCATGGTGCTCTCCAAGGTGTTGAGCGCGGCGTCGTAATCTTCCTTGGTCGCTGCGGTGGTGAGCGCCGCCTGCGCCTTCGCGATGTTTTCGCCTTCTACCTGGCCGACCGGCCCGGTGCCTCTGACCTTCTGGTAGGCGGCCACCAGGTTTTTGCCCTTGAGTTGCTCATCGAGCGCGGCAAAGCCCTGTCCGGTCGGCGTCATCCGGCCGACGGCACCGCCGAACCCGATGCTCTGGTCCTTGCCGGGGTGGACGCGTATCTTCTTCATCAAGTCAAGCGCCTCGGCCAGCTCCGGCTTGGCTGCTTCGAGGTTATCCGCAGCGGCTGACATCTTCTTCTGTTGATCCTTCGCCCAGTCCTGCGGGATGACACCCGGCGGCATCGGATCCGGCCTCGGCACCCCGGTTCGCTGCGGGCTTTGCGGCGTGCCGAGAAGACGGGGATCCTCGGCGCCGGCCGGCGCGGTGCCGCCGTCGATCAGCTCCTGACGGCCCTTCCGCAGCTCCTGCTCCCGCTGTTGCTCATTCATCCGGCCGGTGTGGTGCAACTCAACCTGCTTGGTGTCCCGTGCGACCTGCGCCTTGAACAGCTCATCGGCTTCGGTCTGCCGCCTCGTGCGGGCGTCCTGCAGCTGCTTCAGCTCGATCGCCGCCGGCGATGACGTGGCATAGGGGTTGGTCTGGTTTGCATTCAACAGGGTCTGCAGCTCCATCTCGCGTCGCGTCGGCCCGATGATCGGCGCGCCCTGGGGCGTACCCGGCATCGGTGGCGTGTACACTCCGGCCGCCGGCGGCGGTGCCGGCATCTTCTGGATCGTCGCGGCCGGCGGCGCCGCTGCGATGCCCTGATCGGGCGGCGGTGGCTCCACGCCGCGGGCTGCGGCCGATGGCGGCGGGGCTGCAGGCGGTGGCGGGGCGCCGGGTGACGCGGGGGCGAACTGCGACATCTGCGGCTGGCCGGTCTGGCCCTGCCGCAGCATCGATAGCGCAATGGCGTGGCGGGGATCATCGCCGCCCTGGGCCATGACCGGCGGCGCACCGGGCTGTGGCGGCGCGCCTACGTTGCCATGCGGCCACGGCATGTTGTCGAGCGGCGAGGCATTCGGGTCAGTCGGCGCCAGCGCCAGCTTCTGGCCAAAGTCAGCCACCGTCGGCCGCGCCCCGCCAGGCTGCTGCGGCACAGCCGGCGGCCCTTGCGGCACCGGCGGCAGCCCCGGCGGCAACGGGTTCTGCGCGCGGAAATCGGCAATCTGCGCGTCGGTCGACATCCGCACCGGTGCGCCCGGTTCATAGGACTGCTGCTGGTCAGGCGGCAGCGGCACCGCAGGAGCTGCCGGCGGCAATGGCTGCGCTGGCGGCGCCGCAGCGCTGCGCGATACACCGGGGCGGTACAGCGGCTGCGGCGGCGCTGGCGGGGCGCCTTCCTGCGCGGTCGACGGCACCGGCGTCGGATCCATCGGGCTCTGCGGCGTCGCGCCAGCCTGCGGGCCAGGAGGAGGAGGCGGCACCGCGGCGTTGCTGATGGCGCCCGGCGTGGTGCCAAGCTGCATCGCGGCTTGTTGGGATAATCTGTCCTGCTCCTCGAGCCGGCGCGCGATGCCGATGTCGCCGAGGCTGTCGCCGATCGCGCTCAGGCCCTCGCCGAAGGTCGACGGCGCCTTGCGCTTCTGCATCATCTGCGCCAGCGCGATCTTCTCGCGCAGCTTCAGATTGACGCCGGGACCGTTGGCGAAGAAGAAACCGGCGAACGGGTTGAACTGGTCTGACATGTCACGCCGCCTTCAGAATGTTGCCCATCACCCTGCGGGTATCGATCGCCTTGCGGCCGCCGACGTCGTGCACCGCGCCGCGGTCGATCTTCTCGACGTCCTGCGCCATCGGGCCGACATGGCGCGCGCCGTCGCCGCGCTTGTACTCGTATTCGTAGATCGGCAGCTTCTCGCGCTCGGCGGCTTCATTGAACGCGAACACGGTGCCGACCCGGTCGATGTTCTTTTTCTCGCGCTCGTCGGACATCTTCATCGCGCCGGCACCGAGGCCGAGAATGCCGCCCATCATGCTCTGCCAGTTCGAGTTGGCGGTCTGGTAGTTGGCCTGCTGCTGGGCAAAATTCTGGTTCGTGATGCCGGCGAAGTCGGTGGTGGCGATTTGCGACTGCGGCGAGTTGAGCCAATTCGGCGCCTGCACCTGGCCGCCGCTCAACAGCGCGCCGATCTCGTTCAGTGGCTGGTTGCGCTGCTGGTAGGCCTCCTGCATGTACTGATTGCGCTGTGACTGCGCGGCGTTGAAGCCGGACTGCTGCTGCGCCAGCTGCTGCGCCAGGCCGGTGTTCTCGAACGACGCCAGCTGCGCGTTCTGGCCAAACTGCTGGCCCTGGGCCTGGTTGGCGAATGCGGCGCGGCCCTGTGACTGGTCGTAGGCCTGCTGCTGCGCCGAGTTCTCAAAGCCCGCGCGCTGCGCCGCCATGTCCATCATGCGCTGCTGCTCTTGCCCGGCCTGGCTGATGGCGCCGAACCTTGTGTCGGTCGCCTGCCGGTTATAGTCGTCCATCGCCGAGGTATAGGCTTGGCTGCCGTAGCGGATACCCTGGTCGGCCAGCCGGGTCTCAATGTTGCTCCGCTCCCGCGCCAGTTGCGGGTTCATCCGCGCCATCAGCGCGTCCTCGACGTTCTGCCGGTCCTGGCTGAAATCACCGGCGCCGTAGGACCGCGTGATGTCGCCGGCGTCGCCGAAGCCGGACTGGATCTGGCCGCCGGTATCGAACGATGTCCGCGCCTGACCGACACCCATGATGCCGCCGGCGTCGCCGCCGGCCGGCGCCCCGGTGTTGGGATCGAACGGCTGCGACAGCAGCCCGCCGACCCGCTGTGACTGCTGGTTGCCCATCGTCGCCAGGTTCAGCTTGGTGGCGTCGTTCTGGGTCTGCAGCAGCTGCTGCTGCGGCGACAGCGTCTGCGTCGAGGTGAAGCGCGGGATGGTGTAGGACTTGCCGGTCGACGGGTCGGTCCAGTCATAATTGCCGGTGACGTCGTATTTAAGCGAGCCCTCGGGCGTCACCTGGTTGACGTTGTTGAGGAACGCGTTCGCCACCCCCGTCGCGACGTTGGTGCCGGTTTGCGCGGCCGCGGTGGCGGCCGGGTTGGGCGGGGTCGGCGCGGATGGCTTGCCCATGGTCGTCTCCTAGTAGAGCCCGCCGGTGCCCTGCAGCATCGGATCTTGTGGCGGCCCGCCGGCTCCTACCGGAGCACCGGGGGGCGCCATTGGCGTCGCCTGCGGCGTCGGCATCGGCGGCGGCTGCTGCGCCGGCGGCGTCAGCGACATCGGCGGGCCGGGCGGCTGCTGGGGCTGCCCCATGCCGCCGATCGAGTTGCCGATCGCGGTCATGCCTTGGCTGATGTTTTTGGGCGGGACCATGCCGGGACCAAATCCGGGCTGCTGCGGGTATTGCGGCTTCTGCGGCGAAGGGTTGGCGATGCCCATCAACGCCATGGTGATGGCGTTGCGCTGGTCGTCCTGTGGTGCTGCTGGCATGCTCATTCTGCGGCCTCTCTGGCGAGCTCGGGCCGCAAATGGTGCCCGAACCGCCGGTTGAATTTGTTCGACGCCCAGTCCTCGACAGTCAGCAGCGCCAGGACGCCGTCGCGCTCGCGGCCGTACATCCGCGGCACCTTGATCAGCATGAAGCCGAACCGGGACATCATCCATTCCTGGCGCTCGTCATCGGCCGGGATGCGCTGCACCACCATCTGGCAATTGCAGCCATGGAACGGGTACTGATACATCCGTTTCAGTGTTTCACGTGAAAGCCAGGGCTCACCGGGCAGCGCCGCGGCCGAGATCTCGATCACGCCGGCGTCGGGATCCCAGTTGTGATAGACGATGCCGGCGACCAAGTCGCCGCTGTCGGCCTCGATGATGCCGATGGTCGAGATGTTGAGCCCGAAGCCGCGCAGGCAATGCGGGATCAGCCGCGCCACGAAGGCCGACACGATCCCGTCATAGCCGTACACGTAGTCGAGCTTCATCAGGCACCGCCTGGGTTAAAGGCATGCTGGTAATAATCCACCGGCAGCGCGCCGCCGGGGTTGTCGGCGCTGAACGGCGTCTGGTAGCCCGCCGGCGGCGCCTGCGCGCCGGGATACTGCGAGCCGGTGTAGTACTGGCTCGGCGTGCCGGGGTTGATCCATCTGCTGCCTTCTGGATTGAAGCGGTTGGCGAACGAGCTGGGGTCATACGAATTGTAAATGGACTGATCGAATATGGAGCTCATGCCGGCACCCGGCCCCCGCAACGCCGGGTTGGCCGCATAGGCCGCCGCCCGCGCCGCGTTGGGATCGACCACCGTCGAAGGCTGCGTCGGCATCGGACCTGGCGAGCCGCCGGTAGGCGTTATTGGCGGCGGCGGGGGTGATGGCGGCGGCGGCGGCGTCGGCGCCGGTGTCGGTGCCGCCATCGGACCCCTCAGGGCCGGGTTGCTGGCGTAGGCAGCCGCCCGCGCGGCGTTGGGGTCAAACGGCTGGCTGGGGCTGCTGCCGGGATAATTGGGGCTGGGACTGAAGCTGCCAGGGTTGGCGCCTCCACCATAATCATTGAACGGTGCCTGCGGCGCCATCGGTGCCGGCGCCGCCATCGGGCCTCTCAGGGCCGGGTTGCTGGCATAGGCCGCAGCTCTGGCAGCGTTGGGATCGACGGCCGCGGGAGCAGGGGGAACGTAACTGCCGAAGCCGCCGCCGCCCATCGGATCGCCGCCGCCGGAGCCGAGATACGGCACCCCTCCGGCGTTCTCGACGTCGAACGGACTGGATGCAACCGGCACCGGGGTTGGTGCCGCCGTCGGCCCCCTCAGGGCCGGGTTGCTGGCATAGGCGGCTGCCCGCGCGGCGTTGGGATCGTACGGGGTCATGGGGTCGGTGTTACCGCCGGAGTAGCCGCCGAAGCCGCCCGTCCCACGGCCGTAGGCCGCCCCCAAAGCAGCGTAACGGGCCGTGTCACCACCGAAACCGCCGGCGCCGTACAGCTGCTGCTGCGATATCTGGGCGGCCTGCAACGCGGCCTGCTGCTGCGCGTAGTAGGCCTGATTGGCCAGCGCCTGCTGATATGCGCTGCTGAGCCCCGACGAACCGGTGCTGAAGATGCCGCCGCCGCCCATCGCGGGGATATTCGGGATCATCCATGCGTCAGACATCAACCCCTCCTAGACGGTGATCGCGAGGCGCTCGAAAGTGCCCGCCACGGATATCAACTCGATTTCAGGCTTGGCCTGCTGCGCCATCGTCACCTGCACGATCGGCGCGTGGCTGAAGCCGGTTAATCCGATCGAGACCCAGCCGGTGTTGCGCAGCACCGGGGCGCCGGCCCCGGCAGCGTCCCATCGCGCGGTATTCCACAGCCCCTGGTCCCACAGGTCCAGCACGCCAGGATCCGGCGCCGCCGACGGCGGCGTCGGCAGGCTGATCACGTAATCCAGCGCGCCACTGATCTGGGGCTGGAATGTCTCACCGCTGCGCGCCGAGAACACCGCGCGCGCCTGCTTCCAGGTGATGGTTTGCGCCGGGCTCTTGAACACTTCCCAGCCGCCCAGGATCGTGCAGACATACGGCACGTCGTTGTCGTAGCCGGTGCGGTCGGCCTGCATGATCTTGCCGGTCTGGGTGCCAAAAAACATGTCGTCGCCGAGTTTGGCAAAGCAGGTCGCATCCCAGCCGGTGTAGCGCGCCCAGGCGCCAGTGGCGGCGTTGACGATCGCACAACGCTGCTCGCCCGGCGCGCCGCCGGGCCAGGTGACGAAGATGCCGCCATAGGCATCCCACTTGCACATCGTCCAGGCCCACGCCCGCTTCGCCAGCACCTCGTCGCGCCACATCGGCTTGATCGAGCGCGTGATGGCGGCGAGCTCGAGCTCGGCGCGGTCCTTGGTGATGGCGCCCGAGGTGGGGAGGATGCCATCGACGCACGCCACCAGCAGGTCGCCACCGATCGACAGCGTGGCGTTCTTGCCCATCGGCGGCGACATGTCGTAGCGGCCTTCCTGCTTCCAGGAGGCCGCGGCAGAGGGATCGCTACCGGTGAATACAACGATCTCGCCGAGATCACTGCCGAACACGATCTTGTCGTCGATGCCGTCGCCGGCGTCGATCGACCAGGTCGCGCAATACAATAGCTTGCCGCCTTTGGTGAACGCGCCGGAGAGCGGGATCATCAGCAGCGTGCCCTGCACGGCATTAAGCGGCAGGTACCAGGCGTTCATCGAGTTCAGTTCGATGAAGAACCAGCGGTTGCGGTACTTGCAGACGTGGGTCAGGTTGGCGCCGGTGGCGACATTGGTCGAGCCGGGGCCGCTGGCGTTGATTTGGCCGGCGCTCAGCGTCGTCCAGCTGGTGCCGTCGAAGCGGATCGGGAAATCGCCGCCGTCATTGACCGCGATCAGGTAATCACCCGACGCGTTGGCAAGCTGCGAGGTGGAGTAATTGCCGTTGGTCTGGCCGCTCTTGACCAGCACCGGCGTCGTCGTCGAGACGTCGTAGACCTTGGCGGCATTGGCGTAGAACATCTTGCGGTTGATGGTGCCGCTGGCGTAGCTGAAGGCGGAAATGATCGGCGTCGTCTCCGGTAGCTGCGCCCACAGCGTGCAGCCGCCGCGGACCTTGGCGCCCTTCATCGTCGGCGCCCAGTTATCCATGATCAGCGCCGCACCGGGCTGCATGTAGCTTTCGTTCTCGTTCAGGATCAGGCCGCGCGTCGGCGCCGGAAACGTGATCGTCTCCTGCTTGGCGGCGACCTGCTGCTGGACCGGGACGCGGCGCTGGGCGGCATGCTGGCTCATGGCATCGGGTACGGGTACGAGGCATCAACACCTTGCGAGACCGGTCGGCGGCCGATGATGATCGGCGCCGGCGTGTCGCGGCCGGCGATCGAATTGAGCGCGTCGCCATAGGTGCCCATGTCCTCGGCGTAAGCCGCGCCCTTGTTGGCTTTCCATTGCCAGATCATGCCCAGCTTCAGCAGCCGCTCATCGAGCGCGAAGCTGTCGCCATCGGCCTGGAAGCTGTCACCGACGCCGCCGGCGGCGAGCGTCACGCAGTTCTTGTGCACATAGGCGAAATAGGCGGTGGTGCCGGCGCCCAGCGTCGGCGCGATCAGCATCTGGCCGCCCAGCATGGTCCACTCGCCCCAGGCGTCGTACCAGCCGAGCGCGCGGCGGTTGATCCACTCGTCGGTATCGGGGATGAATGCCATCGGGTGCATCGGGTCGGTCGAGCGGTAGACGTTGGCGGTCAACAGCATGCGCTTGTAATTGGCCGGCAGGTCGAAGCCGGCGGCGACGCCGGTGCCGGTGAAGACCTGCGTCCTCTTCAGCTTCGACCAGTCGCGGAAATCATAGGCGATGCGCTGCGCCATCTCGTTGGCGAGCGACAGCATCTCCTGCATGGTGCGGTTGCCGGTGAGGTTGGTGAATATGCTTTGCGGCACGGCAACGCCGACCGCCAGGCAGACATCCTTCACCACCGACAGGATCGTCATATCTTCACCATCGCTCCGCACTTTTTACATCGCCAAACATCTTGCTTGGCTGTTGGCGCCATACCACCGTGGTCACGCAGCGCGCAGACCAGCCTGCGCCACCATTTTCTCATGCCGCGCTAGCTTTCTCCGGCGCAGCATTACGCGCCATCCGCACCAGGGTCTTGCGGTTGAGCGCGCCAAGCGGTGCCTGGCCGGTGTTGGCGGTGATGAACTCGCGCAGCTGGGATAGGTCCATGCCGTCGAACTCGTCGCCGTTCTGCTTCGGCTCCGCTGCCTGCGCCTTCAGCGCCGCGAGGTCTTCCGCCATGGTGGCGTTCATGGCGCGCAGCGCCTCGAGCTCGGCCTGCACCTGGGCGCTGACGGCGCCAGTTTGCGTCGTTGCGATGTATTCCATCGCGGCATTTTTCATGTCCCTGCCACCCTGGCCGAGGTTCTTCAGCTCCTGGCCGTCGACGTGCGCCAGCGCCTCGACGGTGTAGATGTTTTGCGCGCGCAGCTCGGCGCGACGGGCCTCGGTCAGGAAAGGAACGTATTGCAGCGGTGTGCCGACCTTGGTCTGGGTCGCATGCGCCTTGAACTGCTGGTACTGCCGCCGAAAACGCTCGGCATAGGTCACCTTGACCTGATCGCCGGTCATCGGGTCAACAACCCAATTCGAGAACGATGTCGCCGGGTGCGCGCTCCAGTTCTTGGATCCCGGGTAGTGTAATTCGACAATTTCCTCATCGATGAACACCGGGCGACCTGCCGCGAGGGAGGCAACCTCATCCTTGACTGCGATTTCTTTGAAAATGGCGACGATGTTGTCGTCAGGATCTTTGGCGGGCATAGATCATTCCTCTGGTTTTAAGGGTCCGGGGCCGTCGCCGCTCCCACAACAACGGCCCCGGTTTTCAGCAGGTCGGGTATCTAATCCACCCGCCGAAATCAGGTTGCCGGTGTCGGGTCGTACATCCGCCAGTTAAACAGCGGATTGGTCATCGTGAGCTCGCCCATCCAGCCGATGAATTGCGCGATGGCGTCCTTGTCGATCGGCATCTGGCCGTCGCCATCGAATAATTTATCGAAGTTTCTGGCGGGGTTGTAGCGCAGGCGGAAACTGTCGGTGTTGATGCCGAACGTTGTATCCGACGGCATATTACTGCCGATGCCGCCGTCGAGAACGATCTCGGCCCGCTTGCCGCCGCCGATATATTCCAGCGCCGAGAAGCCGAGCTTGCCCATGCTGGTATCGTTGGTCTGGTGCTGGATGGCAGTGGTTGCGGCGTCGTAGGCCGCGTAGTGCTCCGGCGACATGATCAGAAGATCCGCGTAGTCCTTGCCGCGGCTGGACTTGGTCATGACGACATTGAGGATCTGACGGACATTGTCTTTCGTCAGCTGAGTTAGGGCCGGAACGATCGCGCCGCTGAGGCTGGTGTGGATGTTGTAGAGCTTGGTCTGCCAGATCGTATTGACGCGATCGATGCCGCCATAGACGCCGGTGGTGTTCGCGATCGGCACCGCGGTGCCGAGGCCGGTCAACTGCTTGCCGCCATTGGCGGAGCCGTCGCCGTAGAGGGCTGCGTCCATGGCGTCCTCGAGCGCGCGCTCGGCGGCCTCCATGTAGGCGTCGAACACGTCCATCAGCTGGTTGTCGCCCTGATTGTTCAGGATCTCCTGCATCGACAGCACGATCGGCACCACGACCTGCTTGGGGTCGTAGAACGCGTCGTTGAACAGATCGATCGCCGGGTTCAGCAGCTGGTCGTAGCCGTTGTACCACTGCGCGACGTTCTTGGAGACTTGCAGCGTCTGGCGGATCCGGGGACCGGAATAGGTCTGCCAAAGGCCTTTACGTTTCAGCACCGCCAGCAGCGCGTTGTTGTTGCTGACGAGATCCTGGTAGGATGACGATCGATCTTCGAGCGCCATCGAGAGCATCTGCTGGTATGGCGCAGTAGTGGCAATATTGGGCACGGCGGCCTCTCCATCAAAAAGGGTTCAGAGGGTTAAAGGCCGCCGTTCACGCGTTTGATCGCGTTGGCGATGGCCTCGCGTCGGCCGACTGGTTTTTCTGAACGCCGCGATGCTGCTGCAGCTTGTGATGCAGCCACACCACCGGGGGAGCCGGAGATGGACCTGTCAGCGGGTCGGGTCTGAGCCGATGGGGTATCGCCGCGGGTCTGAGCCGCATGGGTGGCCGGAGCCAGGAGCTCGGCCCTTCGGTACGCGGTCTCAAGATCAAAGCCGAGATCGAGCTCGTTCTTGATCAGGGCGCCCAGCTCGTCGAAGCGCGGGTGACTGTCCGCGAATTGATCGACCTGGGAGCGCGTGTACGCGAATTGCTGCTGAGTATGCATCTGCTGCAGGGCATGCTCAAGCCCCGATATCTTCTGATGCAGGGCGCCGATCTGGTGGCTGGCGGCAGTCTGGCTGTTGCCCATCTGGATCTGCTGCAGCGCCTCCGGCGACTGGCTCAGCACGTGGTAGGCGATGTCGCGCAGGCCGAGGCGCTGCCCGTCCGGCGACTTCAGATTGAGGTTGTTGACGATGACGTCGAGGCCGCCGACCACGTCCTGGCGCAGCTTCTGCTCCATCGAGGTGTAGTTGGTCAGCGCCCGCTCCAGCGTGGTGCCGTGCTGCTGCGCCATGTGGTGGAAGTGCGCGATCGGCTGGAAGGCGTCGGCGACCGGCTTGAGCTGGTTGTAGGCGTTGCCGAACTCCTGATGCATGCGGTGGATCTCGCCGCGCACCGGCTCTGGTGTGTCGGCCCAGGCCGCCTTGGCGTGGTCCGCCATACGCTGCGGCGGGTCGCGGTAGGGGGTGTTCTCCGGCAGCTGACGCACGGTTTGTGCGTTTGCACGCGGTTGCGTGCCATTTGCGCTCTGTTGCGTACTATTTGCGCTCTGTTGCGCACCATCCGCCGGCGGTTGCGCGCGCGGCGCGAACCGGCCGCGGTCGCGGGGCTGGTCGTCGGGTCGCTTCTTTAGGTCAATCTTTTCAGTGGGTTCTGGCGGCTGGTTGTGGCCGGCCTTGGCCTCGGCCGGCGGGGGGTTGCGTTTAGGGGCTGCTTTTTCGGCCTCTAAATGCACCCCCTTGGCCTTGGCGTCTTGTTGCCGCGTGGCCTTGTCAAAGGCGGCCTGGATCGCCTCGCGCCGGGTCGGCGGCGGCTTGTCTGGCGCCTGGCTGCCGACCGGCGTCGGGCTCCCCGGCTGGTTGGTATCGATCGGAACTTCGTGCTGGACCTGAGGGGTGGGGTTAGGCGCGGACGGTGGCGCCGCTGGAGCGGAAGTATCGGTCATAACGGTCTCCGTGGCCGGGCTGAACCGGCTGGGTGGCCGGTCTACCGGACCGGACTGCGGAGATACCCGTTACGGACGTGCTGGCCGGTGGCCAGCCTTGTACTTCTCGATTGCGACCTTGATGGACTGCTTTCGCGCCTGCTTGACCTGGCGGTCGGTGCTGGCGCGGGCCTTGGGCTTGAGTTTCTCGTTGCCGACTTCGATCAGGCCGAGGGAGCGTCCGACCGCGCGAAATTGACGCTTACTGGTATAAAATTTGCCGTCAACCTGTTCTGTAGGTTCCATAATATCGGAAATGACGTAGGGCAGCGGCAACTCGCCCCGTTTGGGCGGCTCGGCCTGCGTCACGAAGGCCCAGCTGGTCGGGCCGGTCTGCACGTACAGCCGCGCCATCAGCCGCCGTCCCGCCTGACGCTGGGGATATGAGGCGTGACGTTGTCGCGCGTCAGCTGGCCGGCCCGCTCGCTCGGATCCTCCGGCTTGGTCCGCTCGATGTAGTCCGGCGTCTTTTCCCGGATCAGCCGCGCCCGCTCGGCGGGGTCAGGATCAGGTTGCTGCTTCGGCGTCACGGCCTGGGGCGTAATCGCGGTCGCCCAAGGCTCGTTGATGGACACGATGTCGGCCATGTTTCACCGCTTGGTCTTGGTCTTGGTCTTGGGATGCGTCGACTTGAACTCGCCTTCCTCCTCGGCCTGCTCGATCTCGTCCTCGAGCTCGTCAGGATCCGCCGGATCCACATCGGGATCTGTCTTGGCGATGCCCCAGCTTCCCTTGTCGGAGCGCTCGGCAGTCTTGTCAGGGGGCTCGGGCGTCTTGCCTTCCGGGTTCATGACGGCGAAAGCCCCGGCCTCCGTAAACGTGAAGCTGGCCTCCCCGCTCACCTTGTCGCCATTGGCCACAGTCACCGGGTAGCTGCCAGGCGTGGTGGCCGTCGACGGCTTGACAATGGTCGTCACCCGGCCGCCGTCGACAAAGGTTGTCGGCTCCTCGCCACCATTGAAGCTGATGACGCTACTCTCGGTGAAGCCGATCCCCGATGCCGTCATGGTGATATCGGGGCCGCCGATGACAGCGGTGTTGGGGCTGATGCTCTCGAGGATCGGCGGCTCTCCCGAGGGCAGGGTCAAAGGCGGCGGCACGTCGGTGTCGTCGTGGCGCGCGTCCTCGATCTTCTTGATCTGCCCCAGCGACAGGCCGTGATGCTCGCCCTTCCGGGTGATGCCGGTCTCTGCCGTTTCCCTGTCGGCTGCGTCGCGCTGGTCGAGCTCGTCGCGCTTGTTGCGGTCGTCGTCGTCGTAGCGCTTAGCTGCTTTGCTCATGTCTGGGTCCAGTTCACGGTTGCCGTCGCAACGCCGCCGCTGCCGTTGACGACATAGACCGGCGAGGTGCCGGCGCTGGAGCGCTTCGGCGCACTGCCAACCGTCAGCGACGTCGCGCTGACGTAGTTGGTGTTCTGCGCAACGCCGTTGAGATAGACGACGCTGGTGCGGTTATAGTTGGTGCCGGTCACCGTCAGCGTGGTGGTGCTGCTGTTGGCGACGTTGTTGGCGCCGGTGGCGCCGGTCGTGGTCGGTTGCAGCGGCGTGGTTGGCGTCATGCTGGAGGCGTGACTGGCATTCGGCCCTGCGGCAATGATCGCCGCCGACAATGCCGGGCCGACACCGACCATCTTGAGCTGGCCGAGCGCGCTAGGATTGCTGCTGGCCGCGGTCGACGAAGTCTCGCTGCCGCGCGCCTCGTGGGTGTTGGAGATGCCCTGCCCGCCGTTGATGGCGGAGCCGGAACTGGCGGGGGCGGTGTTGGTCGCCGCGGTCGAGGTGGCAAAGGTGATGCTGACCGGCCAGGTTGCGCCGGCAGCCTCATTGATGGTGCTCTTGACGTCCCCTGCCAGCGTCGCATCCGGCAACGGCCTCGGGATGCCGTCATCGGCGTACGGCTGCAGCCAGTCCAGCGACGGCGTATTGCCGACAAAGATCAGGTTGGTCGGCGGCGTCGGGTTCGCTGCCGTCACGGTTAGGGGATTTTGTGCCATAGGGTGCTCCTCACCAGCGGCTGATGGTTACGCGGCGTCCAAAATGTAACACGCCGGGGAGCTCTTGAGGTACGGCGGCGATAATCCTCGCAGTGTCGCGGGCCTCGGACGCGGTTAATATACCCGTCACGGGCGGCAGGACAAGGTTGCCTGTGATGGCGGCGGTGTCCATGGCCTCGACCGCGACCACGATGCCGGATACCGGAACCGCGCCGAGCGCGCCGGTAACGACCACAATGTCGGAGCCTTCGAGCGCGCCCAAGATGCCGCTGATGCCGGCGGTGATGGTGCCTGATATCAGCGCGGTGTCGGGCGCCTCCTGGGCGCCCAGCGTGCCGGTGATGACGGCCGGCGTGGTGACCGTGCCGTTGATCAGCACGGTGTCGGGCGCTTCCGCGGCCGCCAGCGCCGCGTTCCAGCGGGCTATTGCGGTAATCAGCGCTGTATCGGTGGCCTCGGAGGCCGCCAGCGTCGCGTTCCAGCGCACGGCGCCGGCGAAGGCGGCGGTATCGGGCGCCTCGCTGGCGACCAGGATGCCGGCGTTGCCGGTCACCGTTCCCGTAATGGCTACCGCGTCAGGCGCTTCCAGGGCGTTCAGGGAGCCAGAAATCTCACCAGCCGTGGTGACGGTGCCCTGGACCAGCGCCGTGTCTGGCGCCTCCACAGCGGCCAGGGCGGCGTTCCAGCGTGTCGCACCGTTGATCAGCGCGGTGTCTGGCGCCTCGGTGGCGGCCAGCGTCGCGTTCCACCGCGTCGCACCATTGATCAGCGCCGTGTCGGGCGCCTCGGTGGCCGCCAGCGCCGCGTTCCAGCGCACGGCCCCGTTGATCAGCGCGGTGTCGGGTGCCTCGGTGGCGGCCAGCGCCGCGTTCCACCGCGTAGCGCCTGATATCAGCGCGGTGTCGGGGGCTTCGGCAGCGGCCAGCGCCGCGTTCCAGCGCGTTGCGCCTGATATCAGCGCGGTGTCGGGTGCCTCGGTGGCGCCCAGCGTGCCAAAGACGCCAAGCCGCCCGTTGATCAGCGCGGTGTCGGGCGCCTCGATTGCGCCCAGTGTGCCGGTGACGCCAGCCGGTGCGCCGCCGTCCCACGCCGTCCATCCGCTCGGCAAGCTGGTCGGCGTGGTATTGAGGACCGACGTACTGCCATTCGACAACAGGAATTGCTGCGCATACCAAGGACCGGCGGTGAGTTCGATATAGCCGGTGCCCGCAACCGGATCGCCGCCGAAATAGAACGTCGAGCCGACGCTCCAATAGCTGCGCGGCAACGACCCGGTATTGAAGTCGATCCAGATCCGCAGCGTAAACGGCAGCGATGTCTGCACTGTCGAGGTGGTATCAAATCCGGGGCTGTTAAAATCATTGCGCAGGATCGTATAAGTGCCCTGCGGCACATAAACCCACGCATTGGCGTCAGCGCCATAGGGGTTTGCGCCAGGCTTGCCGACACCGGTCGCGGTATCGCTCGGGCTTGCACCGGCAATTGTAATTTCAAGGACGAGCTTGCCGCTCGATTTCCCGACATCGCCGCGAACGACGTTGTCATAACTGTTGCTTGTAAACGTCGCAGTGAGGTCGCCACCGCTAAGGTTGCAATTAACCTTGTCGAGTGGGTTCCACGTCGACACTATGCATCACCCGACCTGTTCAGTAATCTGTTTGCAGTCGTCGTTCTGGAACGTGCCTTCCATCGCGCCGATGCTGCCGTTGACGAGATCGAACACTGCGTTGCCCTCGCCAGGCGGCACGCCAAACAGTCTTTCGAGTTCAGTAAAATCGGCGCCGTCGTGAGTGTGCAGCATGACGGCGCGCACCCGGGTACCAATTTCGTAAGAGCTGCGCAGGATCGAAACGTATTGTTTGAGCAGCGCCGCCTGCGAAGCCACCGTTTGGTTGCTCATGTCGATCTGAATAAAATCGCTCGCCATGTCGGCTCCTATGAGTGGGTGATGCTGGCAGCCGTGATGTTGACGCTCTGGCCCGACGTGATCGACAGCGAGTTGAGCTGCACCTCGCCGGAGCCGACGCCGCAGACCAGGCCCGAGACGATCACGACGTCGGCGGCGGTGCGGATCTCGGCCAGCGCCGCGGTGCCGGTCGCGGAGGCGTTGACCGCGGTCGGCAGCGTGATGGTCAGCACCGAACCCGACACCGTGCCGACCGGGTTGGACAGCGTATGCGTCGACAGCACGCCGGTGGCGCCGGACAGCGCCGAGGTGCCGATCACCAGCTTGGGGACGGTGCCGGCGCCGGTCGCGGCGACGATGGTCTTGGCGTTGATGACGTCGGCGACGTCCTGCATGCGGTTGGTCTTCAGTGCAGCAATATAGTTGACGGCCATTGCGTTCTCCTATCGTTGATACTCGTCCTGCGCGGCGAGGCCGCCCATCGCTGCGGCGCCGGCGACGCCGTACATCGGGATCTGCTTGAGGATCAAACCGCGGCGTACGATCTCATCGCGTGGCATCCCGGTCAGCCGGTGCGTGGTCTCGATCGAGCGGTTGATGTGATTGATCATCGGGCCTTCATAGTCGAACACGCTACCGGCGCCCTCGGTCTTAGCCTTCTTCAAGCCAGCCCAGCCGACATCCTGAAAGCCGCGGGCGTCAACGCCGAGCTTCTGCGCCTCCTGGCGCAGCGTCATCGTCGCCGGCCCGTACCATTTTGGCTGCATGTCTTTCAGCGTCGGATCGAATGCGGTCATCATCTGCTCGTCGATGGTGCCGGCGTTCTTGTTGCCGAGATAGGCTGAGGAGAAATCATAGCGTTTGGAATTGCCTTCCGGCCAATGGCCCTTGCCCTGCTCAAAATATTTCTGCGCCTGCTCCATGTTGCCGGACGCGAACCGCCCGCCGATCGGCGCCGGCATCTCGTAGGCGCGTTGCGCCGCGTTCTGGCCCTGCTTGTTCAGGTAGTTGGCGTAATGCGACATCAGGAAATTGTCGTAAGGCGAGGCGCCGCCCGTGGTCGCCGCCATGCTGTCGGCGAACTCACGTTCGAACGCAGCGCGACCTTCCTTCGGCCCGAGGTGCTTGATGTACTCCTGCTCCAGCTGGCCCATGTGGTACCAGCGGTCACTCTCCGGCACCTTCTTGCCTTCCTCGAAACCAGCACGCAGTCGCGCACGGATGTCCTCGGTGCCGTACTTCTCCGTCCACTCCGCCTGGCTCTTGGCGCTCTTGGGCTGGCCGGTGACGCCGGTGTCGGCGAACGGCCCATAGTTGGCGGGGTCGACGTCGAACCGCTTAGCCGGGTCGAAATAAGGATCGTAGCCATAGCGATCCATGTTTCGCTGAATGATGTTGCGGTCCTTGCTGAACTGCTCGGCTTCTGGCGTCAGTTTTTTCTGTAGGAAGAAGCCCGGCTCGGCGTCCTTGGCGAGCGCCTCATCCCAACTGGCGTAAGGCACCGGCTCCTTGAACGCTTTGCTGGTAAATTTTCCCGGCTTGTTGGGGTCCGGCATCTTCGCCATCAGATCCGCCGGGCCAGTCCCAGGATAGCTCTCGGCGTATTGCGGGTACTTGCCGTGCAGCGCCTCGGCCTTCAGACGTGCTTTCGCCATCGACGGGTTGAGGATGTCGCCGGGTGCGACGCCCTTGGTCGACAGCCCGCCGCCGGAGGCGCCCATCGCCACCGCGGTGGCTTGCTCAATGTCGCTGGGGCGGATCTGCACCAGGCCGCCGGCAGCGCTATTCAGCACCGGGTTGGGATCGGTCAGCGTGCCGAATGGCGCGTTCATGCGCGACCAGTCGATGTTGTCCTGCGCCGCCAGTTCGCCCATCATGCTCATGAGACCAGCTCCCGGTAGCGGCGCTCGTGCTTGGCGCGCTGGTGTTGGCCGGCATCGTCGAGCACCGCCTCGATCAGCTGATCCTCAGCAACCCTGTTGATCACGAGCTGCGCCAGCCGGGTCATCGAAAGGTCACGGATCCTGGCGCAGTTTCGCAAGTATTGCATCGGCTCGGTTTCGGGGTGCAGAAACACCGTAACGTGCATTTGGTTACGGTTTCTTGTGGTGTGACGGCTCATCGCTGCGGCCTCCCGACGGGTTGCTGCATCCTGAACGTATTCATCTGCTGGCGCTCATTGGCCTTGGACTGCATGTCCTGCTGCTTGGCGGCGTGCGCCTGCGCTTGCATGTCCTGCTTGACGCGATCGGCCTGCATCTTCTGGCCGATCTCGATCATGTGCGCCTGGTGGCTCTCGCGGCTCTCCTGCGCCTTCTGGCCCTGCACCTGCATCTTGGCCTGCTCGTCGCCGGCCTTGGCCTGCAGCTTGATGCGCTCGATCTCCTTGGCGTTGTTGAGCTCCCAGGTCTTGTGGCGGTCCTTCTGCTCCAGATCCGCCTTGTGCTGCTCGGCGTCCTGCTTGATCTTCTGCTGCGCGGTCTGCTGCTTGAGCTGCTCGACCTGCAGCAGCGGATTGCCGCCGGGCTGCGGCTGCTGCGCCTTGGCCTTCATCTGCTCGACCAGCTCGTCGATCGCGCCGTCGAGGCTCCTGCCGGCGCGGAATGGCGCGGTGGCAAACTTCAAGAGCTCGCCGCAGAACTCGGCGGTCTGCGGCTCGGCGGTGATCATCTGGCTCAGCTGCGGCAACAGCTGACCGAGCACGCCGACGAACTCGGTACGGGCCTGCTTCTCTGCTTGTTCATCCGCCAGGATGGTGCTGTCGGTCTCGATGTCGAGCACGAACGACTTGGCGCGGTTGTCCTTCAGGAAGTGCAGCACCTGCTCGATGGTCGGCTGCTCACGGAGTTTTTGTAGCTCGCGCGCCAGGCTCTGCATCTGGCTGTTCAACTGCTGCAGTTGTTGCGACTGCGGATCCTGTCCGGGCGCTGTCGGCGGCTCTGCACCACTCTCGCCACCCGCGCTCGGCTGCTGCGATGATGTCAGCATTGGTTGGGATTGCTGTTGCTGCTGCATCATCTGCGCCTGCTGCTGCAGGCCCTGCAGCTGGCCGATGATCCGCTGCGCCGCCTGCTGCTGCATCTGCTGTGTCGGCAGCTGGGTCTGCGACATTTCGATCATGGTGACTTCGTCGAAGTGCTGCGTCACGATCTCGAGCGTAATCTCGACGATGTCGCGTGCGATCCTCACTAGTTCCTGTTGTTTGTCCCGTGTACGCGTAGAGCCATTCTGCGTTTTCAGCTGTTGGGCGCCAAGGGTCTCGCTCGGATCCGTGGCTCCGCGCATAATGTCGCTGATGCCCATGATCTGATAGATGTCCTCGATCACCTGCTTTCGCAGCAGAACGAGCGCCTGGATCGTCGTCGCGATCTGATCTATCGGCAGCCATATGATGACTTCCTTCGAGCCCCCGAAAGCCGCCCAATTACTGATGGGCACCAGCACGCGACCCGGTGTCTTGATCGAGATCGCGGCCTGCACCGCGTCGGCGATCTCGGCGCCGCCACTGGGATAGAAGCCTTTCACCTCCAGCGCATCACTCAGCGCGTGGATCCGTCCGGTGAGCAGGTTGAGCTCTTCGAGTTGATCACGATACTGCAAGACATCGGGGACGGGGACGAGGCTGCCGCGCTGACAGGTACCGTACGCAGGCTCAGGACAAGGGAAGAACTCTCGCAGCTCAAGATGGGGATCGTCCTCGTCGAGGACGAACTCGCAGCCCTGCGCGACCCAGACCACCCGCTCGCTGGTGCGGTCCCAGATCTCCCAGAACTTGGCGCGCTCGCGCTTGTCGGCGCCGCCGATCTCTCGGGCTTCTCTGTCAACCTTGTACTCCGCGCGTTGGTACTCGTCCTTGCTGGTGCGGTAGAAGCGCTTGCGCGCCTCGGCCCGCGTCAGGTAGCTGGCGGCGGCCACCCAGGTCACCTCGCGCCAGTTGCGCGCGATCGAGTGCAGGAAGTCGCGCCGCATCTTGAAGTCGACGCAGACCTTCTCGTGGCTGTAGAAGCCCTTGCCCTTGCCGCTCTCGTAGCGGCACCAGGCCACGCCGCGGTCGATCAGCGCGAGATCGTCGCGCACCAGCTTCATCAGGCCGTCGATGTTGGCTAAGTCAAACGCCACGATCGTGCAGCGCTCGGCTAGCTCTGACGCAGCCTGGTAAACTGGTCGTCGATCTTTGAACTTAGGCGTGACCACAGGTCGGGGAGGCTTGGCGTAGATGCTGGGCTTGATGATCTCGGAGTTGGCCCAGAACATCTGGAACTCTTTGTCGCGGTGCATATCAGCCAGGCGGGCGAGGCTGGCGTATTGCTTGTCGATGTTGTCGCAGCGGGCGTTGTAGTCTTCGAACGCGTCTTCGCTCTCGGTGAGAAGGTTGATCCACGCCTTGGCGCTCTTCGGCTCAATGCTCGGATCGAACTCCAGGTCATCATGGCGGATGTCTTCCTCGATCGGCGGCGGCTTCTTTTCCTCGGGCGGCAGCAGCACGCGTCGCGCCATCAGGGATACTCCCACACGTTCGAACAGACCGGGCAGGTGATCGCCAGCCGGCGTCCGACCCGCCGCACGGTGCGGGCGTCGATCGAGCCGCAGTTGGGGCAGGGCTGCCCGCCAGCCGGCTCGGCTGGCAGCGGTAGATCACCGCCCCAAACCGCCGGTTTCACCGGCAGGCTAGCTGCAAAGACCTCCTGCGGGGTCACAGGGGGCCGCGGAGCGGGTCTGGGCTCGAGCAGCACCATCGGCTCGCCGACCGGCTCGGGCACGTCCAGCGCATCGGCAGCCTCGGTGAGCAGCCGTGCGGCATCATTGCCGAGCAACGCCAGATCCCAGGGATTGCCGCTTGTCTGGCTGGCTTTGATGGCGGCGGCGCAGGTGCGCATGCGGTCGACGAGCTCCCTGGTCATAGCCTAATCCCGCGTCTGGGCGTGTTAGGCGGCGGTGGGAGCGTGAAGCCGGCCGGCTGAACTACCTTGATAACCCTTTTCGGCTCCGGCTTCCAGCCCTGCGCCAGGTAGCGGAAGGCGTCCGAGTAATGGCTGGTCCAATTGTGCAACGGGTTCAGTCGGAAGGCTTTTTTGTCGTCGTCCCACTCGCGCTGGTACTGTTCGAGGGCGGCGAGGCCCGGCTCAGTTCGAGAATGGAACACACACAAAGGAAGGGTACGCCGGACCGCATTGATGCCGTCCTCGAGGCCGGCCAGCGGCACCAGGATGGGGCTGAGCCCCAGCGATTGCATCGTCTCAACGCGCGTTCGCCCACTGCCCCACTCCTTGATCTTCGCGTCGTGCGGAACATAGTCTGAGCCATGGATCCAGCCCCGCTCCTCGTGCCGCTTGAAGATTTCATCACGAAAGTGCTCCACGCCGACGCCGCTCCCGGCCATCACGTCGAGGATCAAGAGCTGTCCGCCGCGCGCCTGGTACCACCAGATAGCCGTGTCATCGCGCACGCCAAGATCCCACGCGCGGTGGACCGGCCGCTCGAGATCCGGTTCGATCTCGAGCACCCGGCCCTCGTTGCGCACGTCGGCCATCTCCAGCGCGTAGTAGGCGCCGAGGATGGCGGCGGTGAACGAGCACATGTACTCCTGCTCATAGGCCGCGCGACCCATGTCGGCGCCGTAGAGCGCGGCGTATTCGCTCAGAGCGTCGCGCAGCTGCTCTGCCGTAAGCGCAGAGGTGTCCACTGCCGTGAGCAATTCCGCGAACCAATTGTCCGCCTGGCGCGCATGGTTGAGGAGAGCGAAGAGGTGATTGCGGCCGCGTGGCGTGCTGATGAACGCAGCCCAGCCATTGTTCTCCTCGAGCATGGGGCGGTGGTACGCCCAGGCCGATGGATTTGACAGCGCCCACTCCGAGTAGGTAATGCCGACGACGCCGGCGCCGACAGTGGCGTCATAACGATCGGAGCCGATAACTTGCCAGGTCGAACCGTTGACAAAACGTATGAACATCTCATTGTCGAGCGTGTTCGCGCGGAGCTCCGGCGGGAAGGCCTCGTCGATGCGACGCTTACCGGTGTGCGGGTTGACCGCAGCCCAGATGGCTTTATGGCCCTGTTTAAATTCCGGCAGGCAGTGCCAATAGTTCCCTACTCGCTTGAAAGCGGACGTTGCCGCATGATGGAGGCAAATCTCGTCCTTACCTGCACGTCGGTGCCAGACTGCGACCGCGCGCTTGCCGCCGTCCTGGAGATATTTCCACAGCTTGAGCTGATGATGCCGCGGACCCCAGCCATGGGCCGGCAGGCGAACGTCGATCGTCATCGCAATTCGCTATAGGCCACGATCGCGGTCAGCGCGATCAGGGCCACGCCGGTGTACATCATCACCAGGCCAATCGTCTCGGTAGTCAAAGTCGCTCTCCACCCGGTTGATCGCCACGATCGCCATGACGACGGCGCCGAGCGTGCCGCCGGCCAGGAACGTCAGCAGATACGTAACCCACTCCATTGTGGTCGCCTCAGGGAGCTCAATCCCCGGCCAGCCTCCGCTTGAACATCGCTGCGGCGTTGGCCTTGTCCTTCATAGCGCAGTCGAAGCAGACGTTGGCGCCGTTGGGACCGTAGGGGCGCAGCTCGTCGTGCTTGCCGCACATCTCGCACGCAGCGCTATTCTCTGCGGCTATAACGATCGGGCCGTCCTTGATGCGGAATGTCATTGCGTTGTATCGGTCTTGCTATAGCGCCCTTCCCAGCGCGCCACCAATTCCTTCAGCGCAGTCAGCACCTCGTCGCGTCGACCGTTGCCGATGTAGTTGATACGGCCGGTGCCCTCGAGCTGCTCACCGAGGTTGTAGATCAGCAGCGCGAAGCCGACCTTCTTAGGCCGGACGTCGCCATTGAAGGCCTCGTCCAGCGCCTGCGCCATGGTGTTCATCATGCGGCGCTGACTTTCGGGGATCGGATCGTGCGCCACCTTCTTCAATTCTCCGCGTCGTCGGCGGCACGCTTGAGCAGCGTATGTGCGGCAATCCTGCAGTACGCCGGGCCCATGGCGCCGATTGCATTGACGCACGCCAGGAACACGATGCGCAAATTTGGATCGCCGGCCTTCTCGGTAGCGTTAGCCCATGCATCTGTAAGGCGCCGCATCTGCTGCAGATCCTCGCGTGATATCGGGCCGGTCATATCGGCGTAGATCCGCTCGTCGCTGTGCATCTCTGTCATGGCTTTTTCCGCCTCATACGTCACCACCAGGCCAACGCCGGGAAATTTCACTTCTTGCCCTCGATGATTGTTCGAATGGTGACGCGGATGTCTTCCGTCCCGTCCTTGCCGGTGACCGGCTGCGCGGGCTTGCCCCAGCCGCGGTCAAGCAGCTGCGCGCACGCTGAGACCCGCGCGGCGTCGCTCTCGCTGTTGGTCGCAATGCCGCCGAGCTGCGTAATGATCGTTTCAGTGTAGGCGCGAGCCATCGACCGCAGTGCCGTATCGTCAATCATTTTTGCTTTTCGTTTAGGCACTTAGAAGGCACCCCTGTAACGCAAAAAGGCCGCGTAGTTCCATCGGAACATACGCGGCCCGCGTTGTGGCGTCCAGCTGCTCAGTTCTGCTCCGGTTGCAAAGGCCCGCGTAGTTCCATCAGGAACATACGCGGCCCGTAGTGTGGCGTCCAGCTACTCAGTTCTGCTCCGGCTGCCAGTCAGGAACCAGCGGCGTCACCCGGTAGCGCAGCATTGCCCGCAGCAGCAGGGCGTGCGCCGGCGGGATCTCGGTCTCGCCGCGGACATACCGCCGCGAGGTGCGCTCGGAAATCCCGAGCACCCGGGCGGCCTTGGCCTGGTCGAGGCCGAGCAGCCGGAACGCGATCACATACTGCTCCGGCGTCATGGTCCGTTCGTACTGCCAGTTGGTCACAGGTAGACCCTCCCGCGCTCGGTCACCTTCAGGTCGTCGTCGAGCAGGCCCTGGCGGACCAGCGCGGAGATCACCCGCTCGCGGTTGGCCCAGCCGAGGGCTGAGCCACCGCGATCGGCAAAATCGGCATAGTCGGTCGGCTCACCATCGGCGCAATCTTTCAGCATGCGCAGCTGTGCAGGACTGATCATTTGCGCTTGTCTCCCTTGGTTGGCTTGACCTTCTCGAGCGGCACCTGGACCGGCTCGACCATCGGAAACACCTTGGTCAGGTCGATGGTGCGCCCGACCATGGAGTTGCCGTTGAGCTCGTAGGCCAGCTTGAGCGCCAGGATCTTCTCCTCCTCGGTCGGAATTGGCGGCATGACGTAGACGGTCTCCTCGGAGCGCACCGAGGCCTGGGCTACGATGTAGACCAGCAACGCCAGCGAGAACGTGCGCAGGATGCGGCGGGTCATTGCTCGAGGTACTCCGACCAGATCTTGCCGGTGAGATCGGCGATCGCCTCCATGCGGGTGTCGCCGCGGCCGGCGGCGGGGGTGTAGTCGAGCGCGCTCTCGACCACCACGGCGCGGTAGCCGCCGCCAGCCAGGCGGCTAGTACGGACCACGGTGCGGTTGTCGTCGGCGTCGCGAAAGAAGTGTTTCTGGGCTCTCAGCATCACACCACCTCGCAATCATCGAGCAGGAAACGCATCGTCTTACCGGAAACGTCCAGCTTGACGTGGGCGATCTCGCGGCCGAGACCGGAGGCACGGTGCGAGCAGCGGTCACGGGTGACCTTGACGATCTCGCCGTAGCGGTCGCCCATCATCCAGCGGTCGGTGTAGGCGGGGATTTGAACTCTCATGTGATGGTCTCCTTCAGGTAGGTGCGGGCTTCGTCGGTTAGGCGCGCATAGCTCAAGAGGTCGAATGCCTTGGCGCGGGGGTTTGCAGCTTTCGCCAAATCAGCCTTTACGGTTTCGAGGGTGCGCAGGCCGCGGACTTCTTCGCGGTATCTGTAGGTGGACATGTGATGGTCTCCACGGCGGGATGCCGTAGATGGTTTATGGCACGCCCCTGGTGGGCGGTCAAGCAGTCCTCCCAATATTATTTTAAAATAAATTGCATTAAGGCCATTGACGGGAGGTGGGAGGACTGGTAGACCTCCTATCACTGAAGCACACCAACCCACCGGAGACCATCATGTCCAAGCTGCTCGAAGCCTTCAAAACCACCAACTCGCTGGTCAACGCCCGCAAGCTGGTCGCCAACGCCCGCCGCCACCCGATGGCGATGTGCATGCTGACCGAAGATGACGCCCACATCTTCCGCGAAGCCGAGCGCCTCGTCGAAAAGGAGGGCTGATGCTCGAGATCTGCATCGCCCTGTTCATGCTCGGCTGCTTCGGCGCCGGCGTCTGCATCATCAACAGCGGCTTCTGCGAGTGGCCGCCGAGCGCCGGGGAGGACTGAGCCTCCCGACATCGACTTCACGCCCGGCAGCCTCGGCTTACCGGGCCTGAGGGCGTAGAGGGGCAATCCTGCCACCCGGAGACCATCACATGACCAACACCAACCTGACCGCCCTGATCGACGCTTACGCCGCCGCCAAGACCCAGCTTGGCAGGCTGGAGGCCGAGAAGAAGAAGCTGGAGGCGGCCTTAGCCGAGCTGCCCGCCGGCGCTTACGAGAGCGAGGACAACCGCCTGACCATCTCGGACACCGTCCGCCTCGGCTATGACGAGGAGCTGGCGGCCAAGGTCAAGGAGGCGACCGACGCGGCCACCCGCGCCGTGCTCGACGGCCTGTCGCGCCAGTACCTGGCCGCACACACCACCGAGAAGACCGTCCGCACCCACCGCATCGGCATCCCGACCGGCAAGAACCTGGCCTGACCACCGTTCAAATCGTTCAAACCGTTCAAAGGCCCCCTTACGGGGGCCTTTATCGTTGGACCTAATTGGACCTAATTGGACCTAATTGCCAAAGCTAGGCACGTCGTCGTCGAGGGTGTCCTCGAGCCGGCGGCCGTCCCGGATCCCGTCGAGCGGGTCATTGATGGTGCGCCGGATCGCCTCGACGGTGGATCCGGGGAAGACTTCCTTGACCTGCACCACCTCGCGGTAGTTCGACAGCATCACCCCGATTTCGTCGAGGGTGTAGACCACCAACTGGCGGCCTTGGGTCATCACGCCATGCGCCGCCGCCTGATCGGGCACAATGGCGGCTACAGTGCCGTCCGGCAAAGTCACCTCCCATACCTCGGGCGACAAAACGGGCGCATGGGCGGCCTCCGCGGCCCGGTCCAGCGCGATCCAGGCGTTGACCATCCGCTGCGCCTCGGTCTGCACCTCGGCCAGGTCGCCATGCCAGATCGCGGCGTTGAGCTTGAAGCGCTGCTTGTCGAACTTTTCCCGCATGGCGGTATCGACCAGGAGGCGGAGGCGACCCGCTCCCCATTTGTTCTCCATCGTGATCGCAGCGTGATCTGCACCGTCGATCGCGGCCTTGCCGGCGAGGTGGCTGCCATAGGAGTTGGCCCAAGAATTGGGAGAGCCAAGCGGTCTGGTATCAGAGTAGCCTTCCTTGACCTTTGTCATTCTTCGCTTCCTTTCGTGTGATGGCCTTCAGTTCGTTGGTGAGACGCTTGTAGTCCCGCTCGTACCCAGACAGGCGGCTCTTGACCACGGCTCGATCGGTCTTGACCGGGCCCCATTCCTTGGCCAGCTCGTCGAGCGCCGCAAACAGCGGCACCCTGGCGGGCGCGCCGGCGGGGTCGAACACCACTTCCCGCATGTTCCCGCGGCTGTGGGTTCGCAGCACATCGTGCTCGATATCGCCCTTGGCATACCAGTAAGGGGCTAATTGCTGGTCGTATCCGGCGAGCGTCTGCGCCGTGTCAGCCATCACTTCGGACAGTTCCGCCAGAGCTATTTTTATTGATTTACTGTCGCCATTCATGCGCTGCTCCAATCGCAAAAGGGTGGCCCTCTTCTAAGGACCGTGCGCCAAGCCCGCGCCGATAGGCAAGCGGGTGGCGCAGCTTTTGCGCCAGCGCCCGGTCCTTAGTGCACCCGATTGGCGCGGCGCACTTTCTGCGCCAATGCTGCGCCAATGGTTTTCTATTGGCGCACATTATTCGAACACCTCGGGAGCCCCATCTGGACGCTTGTTCCGGTCGAATTTGACCCCCGTCCTGGGCTTGCGCTGCTGGGGGTCGTCATACTCGACCGTGTACAGGGCTCCACTCTCCAGCCAAGCCTTGATCATCTGCTTGGCCCGCTCCTCTGGTATACCAAGCATCTGCTCCAGCACCCGTCCGGCAAAGCGGTCCTTGCTCATCACAGTCGGCCCGAATAGCTGCCCGGTCGGGCGCCCGTCGTCGGCCAGGACGCCGCGGTCGATCGTCTCCAACGCCAGGCCTAACTCGCGCGCCGTCACCCCATCCATGATGCCTGGAGGCTGCCACGGGTCGAGCACGCCAACGTCATCGCCGGCGATCAGTCCGGTGCCATTGTTGAGGGAGACGGTAATCTTCCTGAACCACTTGACCCTGCCCTTGGCCGAGTGGTTGGCCTTGGCATCGTCGAACCGGACGTACTGGTCCCGCTCCTCGGGAGGGATGTTGAACAGCTTGGCCTCGTCCTCGGTCATGGTGAACAGTGTGGAGAGAATACGCGCGGTCCCGATCAAGGCCCCGCCGCCGCGGCTCGCGTCCGCGTTCCCGGCCATGTCGCCGGCGTATTTCTTGGTGTGATGCACCAGTAGCAGCGAGCCCCGGATCCGCCGCGCCACCTCGCGCCACAGGATGCCGGCCCATTTCACCTCGGAATTGCTGTTCTCGTCGCCTTCGAAGGTCTCGGCGAACGGGTCAGCAATCACTAGCCCGATATCGTTGGCCACAATGGTCGCGACCAGGTCCTCGATCAGGGGCGTCCGGATTACCGACTTGCTACGGCTGTCCATCTTGGCAATGACGATGCTTTCCGGCGCATCGGCCAGCAGCACCTTGCCGACCAGGTCAGCCTGGTTGACGCCCATCGACTTTGCCGCGGCGAACAGCCGGCGCCGCATCTCGTCGAAATCGTCTTCGGCATTGATCACCAAGACCTTTTCCGGCTTGCGTGGAAACCAGCCGCCCCACGCCAGGCCGAGCGCCACCGCGATTGCCAGCTGCAGGGTCAGCAGCGACTTGCCTGACGCCGGCGGTGCCACCAGCACCGACAGATTGCGCTTCAGCAGCAGGCCGGGGACGATCCAGTCGCGAACCGGGATCTCGTTTTCGACGATCGGGAAGGCCGACCGCAAGGCCAGCGGCTGAGGCGGCGGCGTATGGACAAAACCCTCCCCGATTTTGGTCTGGTTTTGTCCATAGTCCTTGCCGGGTTTTTTGGCCTCCTCGGCGACTTTGGTGTCCCACAGCTCCATGGCGCGGGACCATTTGCGCCAGAACTCGGTGAGACCGCGGCCCTCCATGTCGAGCAGCTCGGACTTGGCCTTGTCGGGATCTGCCAGCCGCGGCGTCACTTCTCGCTCATAAACCTGGTATTTCTCCCGCGCCTTGGCAGCGCTCTCGCTGTCGGTTGGCTTGATCGG
>Ga0070678_100000137_pt1 | contig 29877 bp, 28 predicted proteins | sample KBSM73metaG_FD_65647 | JGI IMG/M metagenome (GOLD analysis project Ga0070678, IMG submission 65647) | Miscanthus rhizosphere microbial communities from Kellogg Biological Station, Michigan, USA - KBS M7-3 metaG | ecosystem: Host-associated > Plants > Roots > Rhizosphere > Soil ...
AAGGAGTAGAGGGTCCCCGCCCGAGAGAATCACATCACGGACCTCCTTATGGTCGCGTAGATAGGCGATGGCGCGGTCCAGTTCACCCTTTTTGAGAAATCCCGGTTTGCCCACCAGACGCTTGCGAGTGCAAAAGCGGCAATAGATCGGGCATTGATTGGTGACCATAAGAAGGACGCGATCGGGGTAGCGGTGAACCAAGTGAGGCACCGGGCTCATCAGGTCTTCTTCGAGCGGATCGTCTTCGGCATCGATATCCGCCAACTCGACGGAATCCGGAATGACCTGCTTCCAGATCGCATCCCCCACCTCCTTGATAGTGCCAAGCACCGTCGGCGTGATCCGCATCGGATAAGGACCGACGATGGCTTCAATCTCCTGCTCGTCCAGCCCAAAGCGGTCGGCCAGGTCCTTGGGCTTCACGATGCTCTCGGCGAGAATGCGTCTCCACTCCTCCATGGATGCTCCTTGATTGCGGCCACGAGTTCCGGTTGCCCGACGCTTACCCGTTCGCCTGACGACCGGCTTCGGCCTTGCTCTCCAAGTGGGCGAGAATGGCGTCCGTCTCGCTCAAGACGACGTCGCCGTCTTGGAGGACGGGAACGTAATACTGCCCCGATACGGCAAATACTTCCTTGCGTTGCGGCCGAAGGTCCGGGACGACGACGTCCTTGTAGGACAGTCGCAGTTCGGCCAGTTTTTGGCGCACGACCTCGCATTCCGGGCACCAGTGAACATGATAAAGGGTCATCGACATAGAGGCTTAGGAATGAGGATTGATCGGCTCTTCCGTGATCGCACAGGGCACCATAACCGCATCTTTCATGCCATGGATGACCTTTTTGTCCGCAGGACAGACGGTGGCCAGAATACCAGCCAGCTCCGCTGTTTCGCCAGTCACAAAATAATAGGGCGACAGTCTTGCTCGTCCCGCCATCGTCCGGATCTCTCCACTAAGAGCATCGAAATAGTCAACCTGGTATTGCCGGCCTTTATGAAATTCTTGCAGGACATATGGAGTGCGCGGAAACACCGCGAGTGCCGCTTCGATGGCGGCGGTCCACTCGTGCTGCGGGAGGTCGTGGCCAACCGAGACCCCGCGGCTGCCCCAGGCCAGTTCGGAAAATCCGGATGGCTTGAGGACAAAATGCCTCTGCTTTTGTGTCGCGGCGGAAAGATCGCTCCAATTCGTCACGGCCCGGCCGCCGATCGTGAGACCAGGGATCACAGCTGTGGGCGGTACTGGCGCAGGATCCAACACCCAGGTCCGCGGCATGATAGTCGTTAAGTGCACAAACAGTTCCTCGCCCAACTCGGTCCGCCAATAGGGGGCCAGCCCCGGATGGTGGAGCAGCGCGAAAGCGGATTTCTCCTCCAGCGCCGGCTTATACGGAGGTGTCACCGAGACTAAGCCCTTTTTCGCCGCGTATTGAATCAACTCGCTCTTGGGAATGTTGGGCAGGTCGAAGAGCTCGTAGAACCGATAGATCAGGCCGATCGGACGGTCGCCCGCTTCCACGAGCCGCAACCCTTCTTCAGTGAATCGGACTTGCCGGGGATCGATGCAATGCGTTTCGAGCCCGCGGGCGGTCAATTCCCTGGCCATCCACGTCATCTCCGGGCGGTAGTCCTTCGCCTCATCAGAAACCACGATCACAACTAATCCGTGAGACTGAGCCAACTGAGCCCGCAGCATCGCAGCGAACCCCTCGATCATGCCGTCAGGGCCGCCGACGAGTTGAGAAGGATGAGGGTGAAGTGTGGACGGGGACGTAGAAGGGCGGCCATAGAGCTGGGACATGCAGGCGGTTAAGCCCATGCCCCCTGGGACGGAGTCCAGTTCGGTGATGACCATGCCGTCCTGTGTCGGGATGATGTCCGGCCGGATGATTCCGGGCAGTTCGGCACGGAACCGCTTCATCCGGCTGTAGGTCACCAAGGCATCCGGTTTGCCTTGATCGAGCCATGACGCGACCCACGACGGCTGAGTGCCTCGCGCGCTCTCTAGATAGAGGTGGTTCAGCGCGCGGTAAAAGCGTAAGAGCTGTGTGCCTAATTCCTGAAAAAACGCCAGATGGTCAGCCGAAAGCGGCAACGGACTCAAGCCGATGCGCCACGACGTGTGACCGGTTTCCTGTCGAGATTTCTCAACGGAGGCGTCAAGTTGAGGCGTGAAAAGCCCCGCCTCGATCAGTGCGTCACGGATGCTGGAATAGCGGGTCAGCAGGTCGGAGGTAGCCAAATCAGACAGGGGACGCGTTCATACGAGATACATCGGATAAAAGAATCGTAACACGCCCCCTAGGAACCTACAAGAGGCGCAACGACGGAGGGACAGGGGTTTGCTGGTAAGGCCATGCGTACGCAATTCTTGCCGGCAGTCTTCGCCATATACAAGGCGCGGTCTGCGGCAACGATCAGATCGGAAGGAATGGACGCGTGAATGGGAAAGGTCGCGACACCGATGCTGCAGGTGAGATGAGTGTTGAGCGCTGTTAACTCGGGAAGCATCGTCAATGTCGTCACACGGTGGCGGAGGCGTTCGGCAGCGCTGAGAGCTCCCTCCATGGAGGTATCCGGCAGAATCAGTGCGAACTCTTCCCCGCCATAGCGGGCGGAAAAATCGCTGGCTCGTGCCATGCCTCGTCCTGGTGCCTGTTGACTATCCAGCAGCCAGCCGAGTTCCCGAAGCACCTGATCTCCCATCGTATGTCCGTAGGCATCGTTGATCTGCTTGAAATTATCGAGGTCGATGAACAGGAGCGACAGCGGACGCATCGCACGGAGCGCCAAGGCGCAGAGCTGGACGAGCGTCTCCTGAAAATGCGAGTGATTGAACAGGCCGGTTAGACTGTCTCGGATGGACTGGTCGCGCAGCAGCTGGTTGGCCTGCATGAGATCCCGGTTGGTGTTGGACAGCTTCTTGACGAGTCCTTCGGCTTCCGACTGCTGACGCTTGATTGCGGTGATGTCCGTAATCGTTTCCACGACATGCGTCTGACCGTTGGAGGTTTGGACCTGCGCCCATTGGACGAGGAGATATTCGTCGTTTGGAAGGGGGACCTCACTGGCCGTCGGTTTTCCGCTCTCGACGGCTTCCGGCATCTTACAGAAGGCACAGGGCGTCGCATACCCCGCAATTTTTTCATGACAGGTGAGGTTCGAAATGTCGCCGAATTTGTTTTGAGAGGTCTGGTTCTGAAAAATCACTTTGTGCGTGAGAGGATCGATGACCGTGATGATCACGGGTTGCGAATTCAGCAACAGTTGCGGATCGTATTGTGGTCCTATCGGGAGGAGTGCCATCGTTGTCGTGCATGAATGAGCAGCGATACTACGACCAGTATTCCAGTCAGGGCATTTTGGGTCAAGGATTTGAGTGTTTTGGGAATGGTGCTAGAATGAGGCATCCCTGCGGAATTCCTCATGACCCCGCTGATCGCGAAGAAGGCCTCGCTTGTGACCCCTGTACCCAAAATCCTTCCCCAGCTCGTCCCGAGCAGCGCATGCTTCCGCTGTGACATTTGCTGCCGGTTCCCGGATCCCGATAGCGTGCTGCGGCCATATTTCTCGGGTGAGGAGATCGATCGGGCGGTCGAGCACGGCCTACCGGCCGCCGCGTTCCCGGACAGGCACGGCAGCCAGGTGGTCCTGGTACCCGATGCCAATGGAGACGGATTTCACTGCCCCGCGTTTGAGAGCGAAAGCGGTACCTGCCGCCTCTACGACGACCGACCGCTTGATTGCCAACTCTATCCCCTGGCGCTTATGTGGAACACCGCTCATAATGAGATAGTCCTCGGATGGGACAAGAAATGTCCGTTCATGGAAGTGCAAGTCCCGGACGCCATCCGCCGCCACGCCGATCACGTGATGAGGATGCTGGAGCAACCCGCCATCATGGAACAGATCACCCAGCATCCGAGACTGATCGGTCGTTTTCAAGAAGATGTGGTGCAGTTATCCTCGCTCCCAGCGCTGACGGGGGCGGTCATCGCCCGTTGGGAACAACCGCTTCGACGGCTCCTCTGGGAGGATCTGTCACGCCTGACGGACGCCATGGAGCAATCCGGTTTCCACGGCTCTCTCGCCGCCTACTCGGCTCCGTACCACTATCTGTGGAATGCGTTGTTGCCATACTGGTGGATTGATCTCTGCGGCGCTCTCTGTCTGTTCGTACAATCGCCGAGCGGCTGGTTCATGCCGTTGCCGCCACTGGCCAAGGGATCCCTCGAGCGGCCGTTTCGCGAGGCATTTTCCCTCATGCACCGTTGGAACGGGTCCAGCGCGGTCAGCCGCGTGGAAAACGTACCGCCTGAACTCTCTCCGATGCTGGAAGCGATGGGCTTTAGGCTCGTCCCGAAAGATCCGGATTATCTCTATCGAGCTCATGCGTTAGCCCGGTTGGCCGGTGACCGGTACAAGTCTCAGCGGGCGCTCTGTAATCGAGTCGAGCGTGAAGGAGGAGTGCTCATCGAGTCCTACCATCCACGCGACCGCGTGGACTGCCGACATGTATTGGAGGAGTGGAAACGACAGAAACGCGCCAAAGGCTCCAATCCCTACGCGGAGTTCCTGCTTCAGGATGCGGGCTCAGCCCATGAAGTCGCCTGGTCGCATGCGACGGATCTCAACCTCGTCGGCTCAGTCGTTCGCCAACGCGGTCGCCTCTGCGGCTACACGTTCGGATATTGGTTGGACAAAACAACCTGGTGTGTGCTGTTGGAAGTCGCCGACCGCACCATCCCTGGTTTAGCCCAATATCTCTTCCGTGACACGTGCCGCAAAGCGCTGTCGGAAGGCGCCGAATACATCAATACCCTCGATGATTCAGGGCTGGCCGGGCTGCGCGAATCGAAAGACGCCTATCACCCTGTCACGCGCAAGCAGAGCTTTATTTGCTCCGAGACCCCGAAGCCATGAGTAAGCAAGATTTCCAACAGCCGCTCGACTCTTCACGCTACCGTTGGCTGCCCCAACTCATCATCCTGATGAACCTCGTCGCCGTGGCGGCAGCCGTGTTTCTCCTCCGCAGCGTGGAGCAGCGGCTGGTCTATTCGACGGGCGAAGAGTTGAGGATCGCCGCTGCGGAGGTGTCGGACAAGCTCGACCGTCTACTGTTCGAACGGTATGGCGACACCCAGATGATGGCGCATGCATTCGCCTTGCATTCCGACTCGACGTATCTTTCCAGCTACCTTGGCTGGATGCGGACGCACCGGCCGGTCTATCTGTGGTTGGGAGTGACGGATCGCGATGGCACCATGGTGGCGGCCACGGATACCTCATTTCGCGGCCGGGACTTCAGCCGGAGCGCGTGGTTTGAGCGGGCGCGCGAAACAAAGATCATCCAGGTTGACGACGTCGCGGTGCACGATCCGGAGAATGGGACGGAGGCCATTGCGTTCACGGCGCCAATTTTGGACGCGGCTGGAACATTTCAAGGCGTCGTCACGAGCCGCGTGGCGATGTCGACGCTTGAAGAGGTCACCACCAGGACGGTGCGTTCGCTTGAAGCCCGACAGGAGTTCGCCGGAGCCGTCGCATTCCAAATGGTGACGTCCGAGGGAATCGTCTTCGTGGATTCGGATCTCCTGCACAAGGCACCTCTCGGTCGTCCGCTATCAGATCTGCTTGCGTCGAAAGCTCCTCCGTTCGGCGATGCAGGATTCGTCGAAGAAGTGTATCGCGAGCGTCCGGTCGTGACAGGCTTCGCACGCACGAAAGGTTTTGGTGACTTTCCGGGACTCGGCTGGCATGTGCTGGTCCGTATGGGTCGCGATCCCATTCTCGAACCGATCACCTCGATTTTGTGGAAGGTGGGAATCACGGGCGCGGTTGTCTGGATTCCCATGGTCTTTCTGCTGTTCTGGTCCACCTCTCACCTGCGCGCGGAATATCAACAGGTTCAGCAGGAAAGCTCGTGGGCGCGCGCGGCCGAGGCGGCGCTGCTTCAGAGCCAGGAACGCAACCGGGCGATCGTGGAAACCGCTCTGGATGCGCTGGTCACCGTCGACGCGGCGGGCATTGTCACGGATTGGAATGGACAAGCATCCACCATTTTCGGATGGTCGCGCGAGGAGGCGCTGGGACAGCGTCTGTCTGAATTGATCATTCCTCCAAAAGACCGGGACAGTCATGAAGGAGGACTGCGGCAGTATTTGGCCACCGGCGAAGCCCATTTTCTCAATCGTCGGGTCGAAGTGCAGGCGCTCCGCCGTTCAGGCGAGGAATTTCCTGTCGAATTGGCCATCTCTCCGGTGCGCGTCGGAGGCACTATTTTTTTCAGCGCCTTTATCCGCGACATCACAGAGCGGCGTGAAGCTGACAGCAAGCTCAAGGAAAGTGAAGTCCGTTACCGGTCGGTGGTGAACGCCCTCGATGAAGGGGTCGTCGTCATCGACGCCGAGGGAGTGGTGCGTACAGGCAATGCAAGCGCCGAGCGCATCCTCGGATTACCGGCGGAGGAGCTGACCCGACGATCGTTGCACGATGGGCGTTGGCGGACGATCCATGAGGACGGCTCTCCCTTTCTTTCAGAAGACTATCCTGCGGTCGTCACGTTGCGGACGGGCGAATCGCGCGCCAGCGTCGTGATGGGCGTGTACAGGCCCGACGGGAGGCTGCGGTGGCTTGACATGAATTCTCGACCGTTGCCGGCCGAAGGCGGGAACGGGCCGTCGGCGGTCGTCGTCTCGTTTTCTGACATTACCGAGCGCAAGCGTGCGGAAGAGCGGCTGACCGCTCAGTATGCGGTCACGCGCGTGCTGGCAGAATGCCGCAGTCTTGAAGAAGCGGTGCCGAAGATCATGCAGGCCGTCGGACAAAATCTGGAATGGGACTGTGGAATTTTCTGGCGGGTGGATCGCAATGCATCGCTGCTTCGGTGTTTGGATCAATGGCGGACCCCCGGCGTTGGGGCCGAACCGTTTCTCGACCCCACCTGGGAGCGGACGTTCAAATCCGAGGAAGGCCTGCCGGGCCGTATTTGGGCAAGTGGGAAAGCCGCCTGGATTACGGATGTGGCGCAAGATAAGAATTTTCCCCGTCAGGGACTGGCCTATGAGGTGGGATTCCACGGCGCCTTCGGATTCCCGGTGCGCGTGGGCGGCGACATCGAGGGTGTCATCGAACTCTACAGCCGGCAGGTCCGTGTCCCCGATGAAGAACTGTTGAAAATGATCGAAGATGTCGGTCTTAAGCTGGAACAATTCGGCGACCGCACGAGAGCCCAGGAGGCCTTGCAACAGACGGAGGCTCAACTGCGACAAGCGCAGAAAATGGAGGCCGTCGGACGGCTGGCGGGCGGTGTCGCGCATGATTTCAACAATCTCCTAACGGTCATCCGCGGCTACAGCGAGCTGCTGCTTGCGCGGCTGGCACCGGACGATTCGATTCGCAAGGACATGATCGAAATCAAAAAGGCGGCGGATCGAGCTTCGGGGTTGACCCGCCAGCTGCTGGCATTCAGCCGCCGCCAATTTATCGCGCCGAAAGTCATCGATCTCAACGCCCTCATTGCCAACATGGATGGCATGCTGCGCCGTCTGCTGGGAGAGGACATTGTCGAATTGTGCACGGAATTAAGTCCGCACACGGGATCGATCAGAGCGGATTCCGGGCAGATCGAACAGGTCATCATGAATCTCGCCGTCAATGCGCGGGATGCGATGCCGAAGGGCGGGCGGCTGACGATCGAAACGCGCAACGTGACGATCGGAAAGCCCACGCGTCAGACGCCGGCCGGCGTCAAACCCGGTTCGTACGTGTTGCTCGCCGTCCGTGATACCGGCCATGGGATGGACGAAGAGACGCAGTCGCATCTCTTTGAGCCCTTTTTCACCACCAAAGAAAAAGGCAAAGGCACCGGATTAGGCCTGTCGACGGTCTACGGAATCGTCAAGCAAACCGGCGGCAGCATCGTGGTGGAAAGCCAGAAGGACCAGGGCGCCACGTTCAAGATTTATTTTCCGCTCATCGATCAAGGCGCGGCGGGGACGGCCGGAGCTCCCGACGCAGAACCGGTGCATGGACGGGAGACGATCCTGCTTGTGGAAGACGAGCCTGCCGTTCGAGGCCTGGTGCATGAAACGCTGCGCCTGCACGGGTATACCGTCCTCGAGGCACGCCATGGCATTGAAGCGCTCATGACCGGCGCGAAACACCAGGGGCCGATTCACCTGCTGCTCACCGATGTCGTCATGCCGCAGATGAGCGGGCCGGAGGTCGCGGAAAAGATCCAGATCGTCCGGCCTGGAATCAAGGTGCTCTACATGTCCGGCTATCCGGACCATCCGATATTCGAGCAGGGCGGGATTTCTCGCGACGCGTCGTTTCTTCCCAAGCCGTTCACTCCGAATGTGTTGGCCAAAAAGGTGCGTGATGTGTTGGATGGTGCAAAAGTAGGGTGAGTGTGGTGCGTCCTCCCTTGATCTTGAACCTCCGTTCCGTTTATCGTGCCCGTGAATTTTACGGAGCTGCCGAAAGCCAAAGCGCATGACTCAACCGGGGCGCGAATTCGACATCGGGCAGTACCGCATTCAGCAGGAACCCTATTACGCGGACGTTCGCGGCGAAGTCGGGCTGTTCACGACGGCCGCGAAAAGCCGCATGCCGGTCATGCTTAAGGGACCGACCGGTTGCGGCAAAACGCGGTTCATCCAGCACATGGCGTTTCGGCTCGGCCGGCCGTTGATTACCGTGGCATGCCACGAAGATCTTACGGCGTCGGATCTGGTCGGACGGTATCTCCTCAAGGGGCAGGACACAGTGTGGGTCGACGGCCCGCTCACGTTGGGGGTCAAGCACGGCGCCATCGTCTATCTCGATGAGGTGGTCGAAGCCCGTAAAGATACGACGGTCATCATCCATCCGCTCAGCGACGACCGCCGGATGCTGCCAATCGAAAAGAAAGGGCAGATTGTCGAGGCCGCCGACGATTTCCTTCTCGTCATCTCGTACAACCCGGGCTATCAGAGCGTGCTCAAGGATTTGAAGCCGAGCACCAAGCAACGATTCATGGCGATTGAGTTTGATTATCCTACCCCAGACATCGAAACGGCGATCGTCCAGCGCGAAGCCGGCATTGCCCAAGATGTCGCCGTCCGTTTGGTCAAATTGGGCGGCAAGGTCCGCAATCTCAAGAACCACGGGTTAGAGGAAGGCGTGAGCACCAGGCTCCTCATCTACGCCGGCATCTTGATGCGCGAAGGCGTGGCGACGGAGCGGGCCTGCGATGTGGCGATTGCTCGGCCGCTTACCGACGATCCCGACATGCAGCGCAGCATCATGGAACTTGTGAAGGCCATCTTCTAGCAGACAGGATGCCGAAACTTCCCTCCAGCCTTGTTCTCACATCGCTCCAAGACTCACCATTCGATGGAGACAGTGCTTGGCCTTCTCCACCGGTGCTGCGGTCTTGCTTGCGGAGGTGGCGCGTCTACTGCCCATGCCTTCTCTGATCGTCCGTGACAGCAAGGACGGAGCCGTTCTCACCGTCCATGTGCAGCCGAAAGCAGCCCACACGGTCTGTGTCGGAATCCACGGCGAGGCGCTCAAGATTCGAGTTGCGGCGCCCCCGGCAGGAGGAGCCGCAAACCGGGAGTTGATCCGGTTTCTCGCAGATGAACTGTCGCTGCCGACGGCAGCCGTGCACATCGAGTCGGGCGAAGGCAGCCGCCACAAATGCGTGCGGCTGGAGGGAGCGACGGCGGTCTACGTCATGACGTGTCTGATGCCAAAGGGAGCGATGAACAGGTGAGAACGTCCGTGGTCTGGGCCTTGTGCGCGGCCCTGATGCTCAGCGCATGTTCAAAGCCTCGTCCTGTGCTGTACGAGAATCCCCAACTGAAAACCGTCGGGAGAGAAGTCGCCGACCAGGATATCGAAGCCTGCAGGAAGGCGGCCGAATCGGCCGGCGCTGAAGAAAGCAGTGGCAAGGCCGGAGGTGTGGCGAAGAATACTGCTGTCGGCGCAGGCGTCGGGGCGGCGAGCGGAGCGGTAGGAGGCGCAATCTCCGGCTCCCCAGGTCTCGGCGCAGCGATCGGCGCAGCAAGTGGAGCCGTGTGGGGATTGCTGATGGGCTTGTTCAGCGCCAGCTCGGCTCAGCCCAGTCAGGCCTATACGAATTACGTGAATCGGTGCTTGCAAGAGAAAGGCTATGAGGTGACTGGTTGGCAATGAGATGTCGGGTCGTTCAGACAAGAGTCCTCATTGTTGGCCTGGTCCTTTCGATGGTGGCCTGCTCGAGTCCGCATCCGATACTCCGCTCGAATGCGAAAGTGTTGTTGCAGGGGCGCGAGGCTTCGAATCTGGATGTCGATGTGTGCCAGCAGAAAGCCGAGGCCGCCGGATTACAGCCTGGGACGGGGAGTCGCAGCGGCAACATGGCCGCGGGAGCCGCGCTGGGAGTTGTCGCCGGCGCCGCGGTGGGTGCGTCGACCGGGCTGATCGGAGGCCCAACTGGTGTCGCGATCGGAGCTGCAGCCGGCGGGGGATTGGGCCTGATCATCGGAATCGTCGGAGGGGCCTATAAACCTCTTGAGCCCGATCCGCCCTATGCGGATATGGTGGTGCGATGCCTCATTGAAAAGGGGTACGACGTCACAGGATGGGAGTAGCAGCCAGAGAGCAGATCACTCTTGTGTGTCCGATAACGGTGCCTCCGCCTTACGCCTCAAGGCCCGTCCCTTTTCGGGCGTCGGATCGGTGACCACACCATAGACTTCACGTCCTTCGTGCCCTTCCGGTAAGTATTCCGTGATCGGCATTCCATCTTCCCGCACGAACAAGAGACAATGGCAATATTTATAGATCTGCATCTCGTCGCATGCGCAGATCCATCGGCGTAGCTTGGCCTCAGCGACTTTGTCCTTGTAGAAATTGCAAGGACAGAGCGGCTTTCCTAACTCATCCACATGCATGGCCAGGCCCTTTACCACGGCTTCGGTGACGGACGGATTTGGGTGCATCGTCGTGCCGCTCTTCTCGGCGAAGCCCCGCACATACTTCCACATCTTATCCAAACTGGCTTGCTTCGGTTCGGGCATATCGGTGATAGCTCTTGTGAATGACGACCTGACGGCCGTGAACGGCAGTTTACAAGCCCAAGGCCGTTCTTTACAATCCAACACTCCTCGAAGGTCTCGACGTACGAAGCAAAGTATGCCTGCGACCTCTCGCTCGTTGCGGCCTTGCCATCAGGCGTTTTGAGCATCCTGTAAGAATCCAAGCCCTATGTCATCTGGGGATATTCAAGAACAATTGACCAACCGCTTGGCCGATGAGCTTGGTCCCGCTGTGGCTGCCGGATTGGTCGGGCAGTTGGAGACCTTGGCGGTCCAACCGGGACAGGTCTTGGAATTGCTGGAGGAGCTCGAAGGGGTGTCCGCGAAGGTCGCGCGTGCGGCGATCAGCGCCCTGCCTGAGCTAGATCGGCGCACCGGATGCTCACAGGTCCTTTCCTGGTTGGATCTGGGTGTGGTGCTTGCAGAAGCCTCGGGAGCGACCGCGCTGAAATATTTTAGGGACAGCCCGCTCATTCTGGGAGTGATTGCCGACAGCAACCATCAGCGTTCGGTGTTAGCGGTCGGCCTCGAACTTGCCGAATGTGACGCCAACGTCAGTTGGGAATATCTCAAAACGTCCCCTCTGATCGTGACGGCCGTTCCTGCCGATCTGGTGCCGCGTTGGCTGGAGATTGGCGTGGAACTCACGCAGACGGATCTCGTCGTAGGGCTCGAGTACATCCGGCAGATTCCCCTGTTAGCCCCGGTGCTGCCATGGGAGGGAGTGCGAGACTGGCTGGCCTTCGGGTTGAGACTCATTGTCCCGAACGCGTTTGGCAAGCCGGACTATCTCGGCACGATCGAGTTCCTACGGACGAGCCCGGCGATCCTTGGGGATATCGAAGCGCCGCTTCGTTCCCACGTGATCTCCGTGGGCAGTCAACTCGCATCTCACACCCCTGCAACCGGCATCGCCTGGCTCGCGGAATCTCCGGCGCTGCTTCGTGCCCTGCCTTCAACACCGTGGATGGTCAAGCTGCTTCAGTACGGGGGTCTTCTGGCCGAACAGGATCCGGAGGCCGCCCTGGCGTATCTCCGGCGCGGGTCGGAACTGGTGAGTCTCCTGGGCGAGGAGTCTTCGGCCTTCGGCCGGTTTGAGACCTGGTTCAGGGCAGGGATGGAAGTGCTGTCCTATAGTCCGGAGGGCGCACGCGCCTATTTCTCGGCTGAGTCGCGGAAGGCGCTTTCATCGGTCGAAGACGCATTGAGCGGTGTGCCCCTGAAACACGTTGCCCGCCGAGTCAAACTCTTCGTGCAAGGTCTCTGCGGCTCGGAGGTTGCGATTGCAGCGCGTACACATACCGCGGGGGAACCGACCGCGCGCGCCGTGGTCAGCGCGGATGGGAAGACCATCGCCTTGCCGACATTGCTGCGGCATTTTCCGACGGCGCAAGAAAACGAGCGCCTGTTTCTCATCATGGCCGCCCATGAGGCCGGACATCTCGAGTTTGGCACCTACCAACTTCGGATCGAGCAGCTGGCTGATTTGGTTGCGACCGTCTGCCATCGTTACCATCGATCCATGCCTGCGACGCTCGACACGCTCGGAGATCTGTTCCGTGTATATCCGCAGCCACGGCTCGTGAAGGATCTGTGGGCGGTGCTCGAGGACGCACGCGTCGAGTACTTGCTTCAGGCGCAATACCCTGGGCTTCGAGGCGACCTCGCGCAGTTCGCCGCTGATACGATCGCCGCTCGAGACCCCGCGCATGCGTTAACCGTACGAGAGCTTGTGGTGGATTGTCTCTTGCGGCTCTCGACCGGAGCATCGTTGTCCTCGGCGGTTCCTCATGCGCTCATCGAGGAGGTTTCCCTCCTCTGGAAGCTGTGCCAGCCGGTCTTGACCGCCTCCGCAACGGCGGTGGATGCCGTACGCACCGCGGACGAGGTGTATCGACGGCTCGAAGAACTTGTGGCCACAGCGGCGAGGACGCCGGCGGAGCCATCAACGGATGCATCGGACAGCGGCATGAGGCCGGGCGCTTCCGAGGAGGGAGCCGACGCGTATCGTCCGGTGGAGAATTTGTTCTACCGGGGAGAGATGAACGCCGACCTCGTGGCAGGACAGACGGAACAGCAAGAACATGCGCGGATCACTGGACAGGCCGCCGGTTCTGCTGAACAGACCGGTGCCGGGACAGGCGCCCGGCGTGAGCAGCCTTCTCAAGACGGGGATGCCCTAGGCGGAGGCCGCTCGTTGCCGTCCGTGGTTGAGGAACTGCTTGCGCTCGACGTCGATGCGTCGCCTCTGGAGGCCGATGGTGGAGACGAACAAGTCCGTCGCTATCCCGAGTGGGACTACAGACTTCAGGACCACCGCATGAAGTGGTGCCGCGTCGTCGAACGTGCGGCAACCCGCGGCTCGGATGAGTGTGTCTCCGGTACGTTGACGGCTCATCGGAGCACCGTGCGGTTGCTGCGCCGGTTCTTCGAGGGATTGCGGCCGCCGGCTTTTCGCCGCCTCGCCGGCCAGCCCGACGGAGAGGAGCTGGATATCGACGCCGTAGTTCGCAGGGCGGCCGAGCAACGGGCAGGGTTCGAAGGCAGCGACCGGATCTATATCAGACATGAAAAAACTGAACGCGATGTGGCGGTGCTGTTCCTGGTCGACATCAGCGGATCGACCGGACGTCAGCTCGACGGCGGTCGGCGGGTGATCGACGTGGAAAAGGAGAGCCTGGTTCTCCTCTGTGAGGCTCTTGATGCCGTGGGCGATCGTTATGCGCTGTATGCCTATTCTGGTCAGGGGCGGGGAACTGTCGAGATCCAAACGATCAAAGGCTTCGATGAACGGCTGGGCACGACGACCGCCCAACGCCTGGGCGGGCTCTCTCCGCGTCAACAAAACCGGGACGGGGCCGCGATCCGTCATGCCGCTGCCACGCTGAGGCAACAGGATGCGAAAACGCGTCTCCTCGTCCTGTTGAGTGACGGCCGGCCGCTGGACGGCGAGTACAAGGATGAGTACGCGCTGGAAGACACAAAGGCCGCGTTGCGGGAAGCCAGACGGGAGGGAATCCATCCTTTTTGTGTCACCATCGACCGGAACGCGGACGGCTATGTCCGTCGGATGTATGGCGATGTCGAGTACACCGTGATTGACCGAGTTGAATCGCTTCCAATCAGGCTCCCGAGGATTTACCAGCGGCTGGCGACCTAACGTACAGCAGGTGAGGCCGGGCGAGGTCCTGCGGGACATGGCATGAAAGGGAATGGCTTGCGCGTATGACGGATCAACCGATGAAGCGGGCCGTCCCGCCGTGGCTGTACAAACTCTTCACAGGGCATCAGTATCCCTATGTGCGCCGGCTGGCCAAGTTTGCTCAGCCCATTCACCCTGGGGAAGAGCGCCAGGAGCCGACCAAAGAGATGATCGAGGCCAAATTTTGGGAGGTCTTTCCCCATTGCTCGACGAAAATCCTTCAGGAAGTCAAGGCGGGCATGATCGTGGTGTTTCACGATCTGGGCGAGTATCCTCCGGGAGGGTACCAGGAACTCATAGACAATCCCGAGGACTTTCTGGCAAAAACGTACGGGAAAAAGAAGATCAAGGTGAACTTTTACCACGGCGAGAATTTCGTGTGCACGATCAACTTTAAGGTCGCCGGGTGGACGGAACACGAGCACTGATAGCTGTTGAATGTCCAAGCCCTTGTCACGTTGAGCTTGGCTGACCGGAGGGAGCATGGGGCGACCGAAGATCACGGTGGTGGGAGCTGGAAATGTGGGTGGAACAACAGCGCAACGGCTGGCGGAACGTGACGCGTATGACGTGGTGTTGGTGGATATCGTTGAAGGCGTCCCGCAGGGCAAGGCGCTCGATATCTCTCAGGCCGGTCCCGTCTGCGGCTACAGTACGAAGGTGGTCGGGTCCAACAGCTATGTCGAAACCGCGGGATCTTCCATCGCGGTGATCACCTCCGGCATCCCCCGAAAGCCCGGCATGAGTCGCGATGAGCTGCTCACCACGAACGCCAAAATCGTAAAGACGGTGGTCAGTGAGTTGGTCTCGCGTTCGCCCGATATCATCCTCATCCTGGTGACCAATCCATTGGACGCAATGGTTCACGTGGCCCGAACAGTCAGCGGACTGCCGAAGACGCGCATCATCGGCATGGCCGGCGTGCTGGATTCCGCGCGCATGCGCACCTTCATCGCCCAAGCGGTGGGCGTCCCAGGGCGGGACGTCGAAGCGATGGTGTTGGGGGGACACGGCGACACCATGGTCCCGCTCCCTCGATACACGACGGTAAAGGGGCGGCTGGTTTCGGAGATGATGCCGAACGACCAGCTCGAGGCGATCGTCCAACGCACCCGCGACGGAGGTGCGGAAATTGTCGGATTGCTGAAAACCGGCAGCGCGTTTTACGCGCCGTCCGCATCCGCGGTGGACATGGTCGAAGCGATATTAACAGATCAAAAACGCGTCATGCCTTGTGCCGTCCTGTGTGAAGGCGAATACGGCTTGCGCGATGTTGTGGTTGGTGTGCCCGTCCAACTTGGCAAGGGCGGCGCGGAACGGGTCATCGTGTATGATCTGACGCCTGCCGAGCAGAAGGCGCTGGAAGTCTCAGCGAACGCGGTACGGGAGCTGTGCGCGACCGTCGACCGGTTGATGGCATAGCGTCCGACGTTCTTCTTGTCCAATCTAGTGAGGACATGAGCGGATGGCATGAAGCCCGTGCGACGTTGTGAAGCCATGGTGCGCGCTTGACAATCAAGAGAGCCTACAGTACAGAAGGCAGTTTAGCACTGCACTGAATGAGGAGATGCTATGAAATTCCTTGAAGATCCGATGCAGACCATGGGCGCGGGATTCGCGTTAGCGCTCGTGCTGATTGTGGTGTATCTCGGCATTGCCGGCGTCGGAGCCGGGGAAGCGGACTGGGCTGGAATCATTATCCGCTGGATCCACTTCCTGGCCGGCATCACCTGGATCGGGCTGCTCTACTTCTTCAACCTGATCAATGCGGCCTTCCTCAAAAGCCTGGATGGCCCAACGAAAAACGTTGTCATTCCAAAGCTCATGCCCTCCGCGCTGAACTGGTTCCGTCATGGAGCCACCGTGACGGTGTTGGCAGGCATTCTGCTCTACGTCAAGTTGTACATGGGCGGAGGCACAGGCGCTTACGCCTTGGCGATCGGCGGTTTGCTCGGTATCATCATGATGGTCAACGTCCATGCGATTATTTGGCCCAATCAGAAGAAGATCATCGCTGCCGTGTCGGCGGCCGCACAAGGCACCCCTGCACCGGCTGAAATGGCACAATGGGGCCGTACCGCCTTGCTGGCCTCCCGGGTCAATTTCATGTTGTCGATCCCCATGCTGTTTTTCATGGGCGCGGGTAGCCACCTGAAATAACCTGCCTTTCCCGGCTGACGGGCTCCCGCCTGTCAGCCGGTTTGATCTTGTCTCCTAAACAACGACAGTCCGGCCAATATGCCCAGGATCGTATAGGGCTGTCGTGCTAAACCATTGAGAATCAGGCCTATTCTCGGCGCTTTGCCTTGACGTAACAGGAGCAGGGCCCGTATAGTACCCACTCACCTTTCTCTGGTTCTGGAGCGCACCGGATGATGATGACGCTAGCGGAAGCCCGCCTTGTCGAGAAGATCGATGGGACTCCCTGGGACATCGACGCCTACATCAAGGTCGGCGGCTATGAGGCCTGGAAAAAGTGTGTCAAGGAACTGACGCCCGAGCAGGTGGTTCAGGAACTGAAAACGTCCGGACTCCGTGGTCGTGGAGGGGCAGGCTTTCCCACTGGTGTGAAGTGGGACAAGGTCCTCAATCATCGGGTCAAGGAGCGTTACTTTGTGTGCAACGCTGGTGAGCATGAGCCCGGGACGTTTAAGGACCGTCATCTATTGAAAACCATTCCGCATCAACTCATTGAAGGATGTCTGATCGCGTCATGGACGGCACAGGCCAAGGCCTCTTTCATTTATGTGAATCACGAGTACCAGGAAGAACGGGAAAATCTGAAGAAAGCGTTGGCGCAGGCCAAGGAGCGGGGCTTCGTCGGCAAGAATATTCTCGGCAGCGGCATCGACATTGAATTACAAGTATTTGAAGGCCACGGCAGTTACGTGGCCGGTGAAGAAACTGCCATGCTGGAGTCGATGCAGGGGCGCCCGGCGATGCCGCGTCAAAAGCCGCCGTTCTATCCCACGGATTACGGATTGTACGGAAAGCCGACGTTGGTCAACAACGTCGAAACCTTGTGCAATATACCGCGGATTCTTCACAAAGGCGCAGTGTGGTTTACGCAAGTGGGCACTGAGAAATGCCCGGGGACGATGATGTTTTCCCTGAGCGGTGCCGTTAACCGCCCCGGTGTCTATGAGATGCCAATGGGTGTCACAATGCGGGAATTGATCGAACGGGGCGGCGGTGGCGTGCCCGGGGGACGACACATCAAGGCCGTGTTTCCCGGCGGACCCGCATTTTCGATGGTCACAGCCGATCAACTGGATCTTCCCATGGATTTCGATTCGCTGAAAAAGGCCGGAACAGGATTAGGCTCAGCCGGTGTGATTGTGGTGGACGATGCCACCTGCATGGTCCGCCAGGCGTTGAAATTTTCGAATTTCTTCAAAGGCGAAAGCTGCGGGCAGTGCCCGCCTTGCCGCATGGGCACGATCAATCTCGCGACTCTGATGACCAAGATCGAAGCAGGCGAGGGCACCCAAAAGGATCTCGACAGCCTGTTGCAGCTTTGCGGGTTCGTCAAGGGAACGGGATATTGCACGTTGGTCACCGGCGCAGCGGTGCTGGTCCAGAGCAGCGTCAAACTGTTCCGCCATGAATTCGAAGACCATATCAGGTTGCAGCGCTGTCCCTTTCCTTCGAGCCCGGAGGAGGCGGTCACTCATTAGAAGGAGGCGTGTGGGATGCCATTGGTGACCTTTCTTCATCCCAAAGGCAAAAGCGGAATGGTTCCCCGGAATACCACGTTGCTCGATGCGGCCAAGGAACTAGGGTTTCCGCTCAATCATGATTGCGGAGGAAATGCTTCCTGTACCACCTGTCGTGTCGAGGTCCAGCAGGGTGCCGAGCACCTGTCCGAGATCGACTTCGAGGAACAGGATCTCCTGGATCGGGAAGCGCTGAGTGAGCCCTGGCACCGCCTGGGATGCCAGGCGAAGGTGCTGGGGGATGTCGTGGTGCGAGTGCCTGAAACCAAGTGGGCCGCGCCTGCGACCGGCCAGTCTGAGGCGCAGGGTGTTGATATTCGTTGAATCGGTGTTACACTAAGCAAACCAGGCGGTTGAGACGGCCGGCCTGTTACAAGGAGGAGTACGATGGTCACGATTACCCCGGTTGCGGAACAGAAGATCCAGGAATTGATGAAGGAAGAGAAAGACATCGTCGGATTGCGGATTTATGTCCGTGGCGGCGGCTGCCATGGCTATCAGTATGGGATGGCGTTCGAATCCAAGATGGCTGAAGACGACACCGTCATCGAAAAAGGTGACGTGAAAGTTATCATGGATTCTCAGAGCGCACCGCTGCTCCAGGGGGCGGAAGTCGACTATGTCGACAGCGTCCAGGGGTCGGGGTTCTCGATCAAGAATCCGCAGGCGAAGACGACCTGCGGCTGCGGCAGTTCCTTCAGCGCGTAACACAGCGTGGCCTCTGCCGACAGGTCCGGCACGATCGAATGATGATGGAAGCCAGGGTTGCCCGTACGGGTGATCCTGGCTTCTCTATTTCTCTGCTGCAAGCCGCCCCGCACGCAACGATTGGCCTAGAAGATGACAATGGCACAAATCACGATGACGAGACGGTACCGTTTCTGTGCCGCTCACCGGCTGCATACGGACTTCTTGACGCCTCAGCAAAACTGGGCAGCTTTCGGAAAATGCAACAATCCGAACGGTCACGGCCATAATTATGTCGTGCTCGTCACGGTCAAGAGTGCGACCGGGGGGGCGGCGTACCGGCAGGAGCAGCTCGACCAAGTGGTAGAAGAAGTGATTGTGTCTCGCTTTGATCACCACGATCTCAATGAAGACCCGGCCTTCGCTGAGACCACCACGACAGGGGAAAACCTCGTCAAGTTGGTTTGGGATTTGCTGGTGGATAAGCTTCCGGCCGGCTCGCTTGAAAAGGTGGGCGTCATCGAAACCAGAGACAACTACTTCGAGTATGCGGCGCCTGCCGCGATCCATTAACCGGAGCGCAAGAGACCTATGGCACAACGCCGGCGTCGTTCATCGATCAGTCGCATGGAGGACCTCCCTCCCGTCTCACCCCCGCACGACATCGCGGTCATGACCAATCTGGTCAGCCAACTCTTGAAGGCTTTGGGGGAATCTCCTCGCCGCAATGGACTGCTCAAAACCCCGGAACGCGTCGCGAAGGCCCTGCTGTTCATGACAAAAGGGTATCATGAGGATATTGAGCGGTTGCTGAACGGCGCCTTGTTTCCCATCGAATACGATGAAATGGTCATCGTGAAGGACATCGATTTTTTCAGCATGTGCGAGCATCACATGTTGCCGTTTTTTGGGAAGTGTCATGTCGGCTATCTGCCGAACAAGAAGGTCGTCGGGCTTAGCAAGATTCCGCGCGTCGTTGACGCATTTGCGCGGCGGTTGCAAGTACAGGAGCGGTTGACGACTCAGATCGCTGAAACGCTGAAGCGAAAATTGGATGCGCACGGCGTGGCTGTGGTGATGGAAGCCCGTCATTTGTGCATGATGATGCGGGGAGTGGAAAAACAGAACACCCTTGCGGTCACCAGTTCCATGCTGGGGGCCTTCCGCACACAAGATCAGACCCGGAACGAATTTTTGAAGCTGATCCGGCGAAATGCCGTCGGCGAAGCCTAGCGCCTGCTCAGAACGAGTCTCTCCGCGAAACGTTCTACCGCAGCAGTGAATCGGTCTGGCTGCTCGAGATTGCTCAAGTGGCCGGCATCCGGAATCACGACCAATTCTGCCCCCGCAATGCCTGTTGCCATCCGTTCGGCATCAGCTGTCGTCGTCAACACATCGTCCGCGCCGACGATGATCAACGTCGGGATCGTGATTGCCGGCAACAGATTTGTCGAATCCGGCCGCTCCGCTAGCGCCATCAGCGCTCCGATGATCCCGGGGACGGGTGCTGCGGTGAGCATGACTTTGACGCGCCCGACGAAGTCAGGGTCCCGATCATACCGGGTCGGGGCGAGAAGCTTTGGCAGCATCTCCGCAATGACCGCCGCGGGTCCCATTGCCGCGGCCCGCTGGGCGAGGGTGAAACGCCAGTGGACCTGCTCCGGTGTGTCGGCCTCAGCCCTCGTGTCTGCCAGGACGAGGCCGAGCATCATCTCCGGATACAGGCGGTACAGCGCGAACGCAAGGTAGCCGCCCATGGAGAGTCCGACGAACAGGGCTTTTTCAATACCGAGACAGGCCAAAACACCCCTCACGTCCCGCGCATACTGCTCCATGCTGTAACGCCAAGAGGGTGCGTCGGATTCTCCCAGCCCCCGCAGATCGATCGAAATGGTTCTGAACCGCCGACTCAACACGGCCTCTTGCGGCGCCCACATGGTGCGATTCAGCGGGAAGGCATGCAGAAAGACGATGGGCGGACCAGTGCCCTGGTCCTCGTACGCGATGGTCACTCCGTTGACTTCAGTCTTCATAGCGTCGAATCTGCTTCGTAACATCGGCGGGGGGCAGGGTCAAGGCCGTCGTCTGAGCGGATTGCTCTGCATCTGATGGGGCGTATAAGATTTTGTACCACGAGGATGCCTATGAGTTCCGAGCAGGAACCTGCCCCTGATTTGTTCGACGAGCCAAGGCGAGACCGTCTGACCAATGCGCCGCTGGCCGAACGAATGCGCCCCCATTCCTTCGATGATTTGACTGGCCAGGACGAGATTGTCGGCAAGGGGCGGCCGCTCCGGAACGCGATTGACGCCGACCGTCTCTCCTCCGTGATTCTCTGGGGACCTCCCGGCTGCGGCAAGACCACCCTGGCCCATCTCATTTCCCGCTCTACCAAAGCGCATTTCGTGTCGTTCTCGGCCGTCACGAGCGGAGTGTCTGAATTACGCGAAATCATCAAGGCGGCCGAGCATCGCCTGTCAACGAAGGGGCAGAAGACCATCCTCTTTGTCGACGAGATTCACCGTTTTAATAAGGCGCAACAGGATGCGTTTTTGCCGCACGTCGAGAAAGGTACGATCATCCTCATCGGCGCCACCACAGAGAATCCTTCTTTCGAAGTCGTGTCCCCATTGCTGTCGCGCTCGTTGGTCGCAGTGTTGCGACCGCTGGATGACGAAGCGCTGGGACGGATTTTAGACCGGACGCTCGTCGATGCCGAGCGCGGTCTCGGCGGGCGACGGCTCGTGCTGTCGGAGGAGGCGCGTCGGCGTTTGATCGGATTTGCGAACGGCGACGGCCGGTCGCTGCTGATGGCCCTGGAATTTGTCGCCGAGCAGGCCGTCCCGCAGCAGGACGGCACCAGACGGCTTGACGATGCCGTGGTCGAAGCGGCGCTACTCAAGAAGACCTTGCGTTATGACAAGTCGGGGGAAGAGCATTACAACCTCATCTCGGCCTATATCAAAAGCCTGCGGGATTCCGACCCTGATGGCGCTTTGTATTGGCTGGCACGGATGCTGGAGGCGGGTGAAGACCCAAAGTTCATTGCCAGACGGCTGGTGATTTTTGCGTCGGAGGACGTCGGCAACGCCGATCCGCTCGGAATTGTGGTGGCGACGGCGGTGGCGCAGGCCGTGGAGTTTGTCGGCTTACCAGAAGCCCAAATCAACTTGGCACAGGGAACGACCTACTTGGCGACGAGACCAAAGGACAATGCCTCCTACACGGCGCTCTTGGAGGCTCTTCGCGACGCGAAGGCTGGAGGCAATCTCGGTGTTCCGCTGCATCTCCGCAATGCCGTGACTTCGCTCATGCGCGATCTCGGCTATGGCAAGGGTTACCGGTATGCGCACGACGATCCGGAGGCGCGCGACCAAGCCCATCTGCCGGAGGCGTTGAAGGGCCGGAAGTACTACAAGCCAAAGGGAAAATAGCCGCAGGACCCTCCGTTGGACAAAGAGGGCTAATCGGTTATACTTAGTTCCATGAAGCGCTCCGCGCCCAAAACACACCCAGCGGTGGCGGCGACCAATGAGCGCCGCAAGCTGATCCGGGCCACCCTCGTGGGCTCGGCCCTGGTTTCGCCGAAGGGAGGCGCGAAGGCCATCACGGCGGTTCTGGACAACGTCAATAAGGTGGGCGCCGGTCTACACGCCAAGGAGAAGCTCGTTCACGCCGACAAAGTGACCGTGTCACTGGCGTTCCTTGACTCGGACCGTGTTGAGCAACAGGAAAAGCTGGATGGGACGGTCGCCTGGGTAAAGCCTTGGGAAAAGGGTTTTCTGATCGGCGTGGTCTGGGACGAAGTCGTCACCAAAGAAAAAAACAAGTGGCTGTATTACTATCTCGAAGAAACGATCAAGTCTGCGCGGTAATCCTCGAGCAGCCTGCCCGCTAGCTAATCGCCGCCAGTTTTTGCTTTACCTCCGCCAATTCCGATGACAGAGATTCCCACCGGGCGGTGAGCCGTTCGAGCTCCTTCTTCCAGGCGTCCTGCTCCTGATGGAGGCCGTTCCATTTCGAAAACTCCTGGTACAGGGCGGGATCGGCCAGCATCTGATCGCGCTCCTTGATCTTCATTTCGTGCTCCGCGATTTCGGTCTCGGCCCGGGCCACTTGCTTCTCGAGCCGCGCCTGCGTCTTATTCAAATCACGCCGATCGCCGGCAGCCGACTTCGTCGCTGATTGCGCCGCCATCGCCTTTGTGGGACCCGCGTCTTTCTCCCGGCTCTTCTGGACTAACTCCTCACTCGATTCTTTAATCGAGTCGAACTCCTGCGCCTTCTTCCAGAGATAGTATTCATAGTCCCCGAAGAAGTTGCGAGCGCTCCCGTCCTCGATTTCCACGACCCGGGTCGCGATTCGAGTGAGAAAGGTCGGATCGTGAGAGATAAAAATGATCGTACCCGGGAAGTCGATCATGGCGTCGGTGAGCACATCCACGGAAGCAGGATCCAAATGATTCGTCGGCTCATCCAACAGCAGGGTATTCGCCGGCTCCACCAGCATACGAGCCAGGGCCACGCGATTTCGTTCCCCGCCGCTCAGCGCCTTGATCGGCTTTTTCTGATCCTGTCCCGAAAAGAGAAACGCTCCGGCCAGTCCTCGCAGAAAATTCGTTTCCGCTGTACTCGACACTTCTCCAAGTGATTCGAGGATCGTGTGCTCCGGGTTCAGCGTCTCGGCCTGATGCTGGGCAAAGTAATGGAGGCTCACGCCATGGCCGACCGTTCTCGTGCCTTTATCGGACGGCAGGACGCCGGCCAACATCTTGAGCAGGGTACTCTTTCCTGCACCGTTTTCCCCGACGAGCGCCACACGCTGCCCGCGTTCCACCGAAAAATCCAGCGATGTGTAGACGACCTTTTCCCCGTACCGTTTACTGACGCCTTGCAAATCCAACACATGACGCCCGCTGGTGGAGGGTAAGGGGAACTTGAATTTGACGCGCTTGGAGTCCCGCTGCAATTCAATCAGCTTGACCTTTTCCAATTGCTTGATGCGCGACTGGACCTGGCGGGCCTTGTTGGCTTGATACCGGAACCGATCGACGAATTGCTGAACCCGCGCCACCTCTTTCGCTTGACGGGTGGCGGCTGCCTGAAGCTGGGAATCACGAGCAGCACGGAGCTCGCGGAATTTGGTGTAGTTGCCGCGGAACTCCTGAATGGTCTTGTCGCGAATCTCCCACACATGGGTGGCGATGTGATCGAGAAAAGCGGTGTCGTGGCTGATGACGAGCAATGTCAGTTTTGAGTTCAGCAAAAATTCTTCGAACCAGCGCTGCGTCGGCTTATCGAGATGGTTGGTCGGCTCGTCCAGCATCAGCACGTCTGGATTGGACAGAAGCAGATGGGCCAACGCGACTCGCATGCGGTAGCCTCCTGACAGCTTGTCCACTGGACGAGAGAAATCGGTCTCGCTGAATCCGAGCCCGGACAGGATCCGTTTGGCTTCGTGTTCCGGATACTCGTCGCGGTGCGCGGCATCGAGCGCCGTTTTCCCGGTGATGGTCTCGAGTTCCTGCGGCAGATACCCGATGCTCAGGCGCGGCCGCTTGCGGATCGTGCCTTCGTCCGGCGACTCCTCGCCCAAGATCATCTTAAAGAGCGTGGTCTTGCCTGTTCCGTTGGGGCCGACCAGGCCAACTCGCGAATGTGGGCGCAAGTGCGCCGAAGCCCCATCAAACAGGACCTTGGTGGAAAACTGTTTATGAACAGACTCGATTTGCAGCATACGCGTCTACGGTGCGAAAGAGTGACAATGGAGGCGCTAATTCACTGACCTAGTAAGCAGGCGGAAGGCGCATCAACGGGATGGGAGTAGAGTATTTGGAGGCAAATCTTACTCTCACGAAGCGCGACTCCTGGTGAAACCACTCGACCAATCCAGCTCAAAACCTTATCCGTTGGCGTCACCGATGAACCTACTAAGCCTGAATGGTCCGACGGTACGAGCTAGGTAGGTTTGGCGGAGGGGGCGCACCGCCTTCGATACCCCCGGTCGCGGCTTCAATCTTATATTTGGTGGAGCTGGCGGGGATTGAACCCGCGACCTCGTGAATGCCATTCACGCGCGCTCCCAGCTGCGCTACAGCCCCACGCTTGGTGACTTGAACAGTGCGAAAAATCGTAAGAAAACGGTGAAAGCCTCACGAAAAACGAGGTCATGCTAACACTGCCGTTGTTGACCAGTCAAGGAAGCTTGGCGGTTCTTGACAAACCTCAGGGGGCTCCCTACCATGACGCTCCGGTCCTGGCCATCGTCCGGCCAGGGCCCTTTTTTTGGAAGCTTGAAATGGGAAATCTCGTGGTCATAGGCGCCCAGTGGGGCGACGAAGGCAAAGGCAAGATTGTCGATATCTTGGCCCGCGATGCGGATGCGGTCGTCCGCTACCAAGGCGGATCAAATGCGGGGCACACCGTGATCAACGATCGCGGCACGTTCATTTTTCATCTTGTCCCTTCCGGGATTCTGTATCGCGGCACGCTTTGCGTCATCGGCAACGGGGTCGTCGTGGACCCCGCCTCGCTGATCGAGGAAATGGATCATCTGCAGGGTCAAGGCGTGAAATTCGGGAAGAACTTCGTGATCAGCCAGCGGGCTCACGTGATTCTTCCCTATCACAAGGCCATCGACAAGGCTGCCGAGCAATCGAAAGGTTCGCGGCGGATCGGTACGACCGGCCGGGGAATTGGGCCTTCCTATGCCGATAAAATTTCCCGCATCGGCATTCGCATGGGTGATATGCTGAATCCCGCGGTGTTCCGCAGGAAGCTGGAAGAGAACCTGGTCGAAATCAATTGGTTCCTGGAACAGTTGTATAAGGTCGAGCGATTTGAAGTGGAAAAGGTGTATCAACAATATATGGGTTATGCGGATCGCCTACGGAGCCACATTGTCGATGCGACGATGCTGGTGAACCGTATGGTGGATGCCAAGAAAACAATTCTATTTGAAGGCGCACAGGGCACCCATTTGGATGTCGACATGGGCACCTATCCCTATGTGACGTCGTCCAGCTCTACGGCTGGTGGGGCCTCCACCGGTACCGGCGTCGGCCCCACAAAAATCGATGCCGTACTCGGCGTGGCCAAGGTGTACAGCACGCGCGTGGGAAGCGGACCGTTTCCGACCGAACTGACCGACGCGGTGGGAGCCGGACTGCAGGACCGAGGGAAGGAATTCGGCGCGACCACCGGACGCGCCCGACGCTGCGGGTGGTTCGACGCGGTCGTGGTTCGTTATGCCACCATCGTGAATGGCTTTTCCTCGCTCGCGATGACGAAGCTTGATGTGCTCGATGGCTGTAAAGAGGTGAAGGTGTGCACGGGGTACCGTTATCAGGGAGAACTGTACCGGGATATGCCCGCGGATCTTCAAACACTGACTGAATGCGAACCGGTGTATAAGCGGTTCAAGGGATGGTCCTCTTGGACGACCGGTACAACCTCGTACCGCGCGCTTCCTGTCGAAGCGAAGCGGTATCTGCAATACATCGAAGAATCGGCCGCATGCCCGATCGATATCGTCTCTACTGGCTCGAAGCGCGATGCGACGATCATCCTCAGAAATCCGCTAAAAGCACGCGGCCGAACCCGGTCGCGGTGAATCGGACTCTCTAGGCACAAGCGGATCTTCGGTGTTAAGATTCCCACCTTTCCGCTCGGTGAGCCGCTAGCTCAGACGGTAGAGCATCGCCCTTTTAAGGCGAGGGCCCTGGGTTCGAGTCCCAGGCGGCTCACCACTTATATCAAGGGGTTACAAACCTCGCCCCTTGGTTCCTCCGTCGATTGTGTCAAAATTGTGCCAAACCGTGACGAGCTTTCGAGAATCTTCACGCCCTCTCGAAGACTCTCCGGAGAGTGATGCGCATACCGTTGGGTCATGTGGGTGGTCTTATGCCCCAGCAGCCGTTGGACTTTATACAGGTCGATCCCGCGTTGCACAAGCCGCGTGGCGAACGTGTGGCGCAGGTCATGGAACCGAAAATCTGGAATGCCCGCCCGATCGCGAGCCTCACAGAATTCTCGGGCCAAGAACCGCACCTTTAACGAGTTCCCGCGCGGCGTCGTGAAAACACGGCCTTGTGAAACACCAATGGTCGCCTGCTTGGCGGCCAGAAGTGCATAGACTGTCGTGTTCAACGGAATCGTTCGCCGTGTCCCGTTCTTACTCTTCATGACTACTAATGTGCCGCGGGTAAAATCCACGTCCTGCCATTGCAGATTGAGGATCTCGCCCTGGCGCATCCCAGTATTCAAAGCAAACACAATGGCGTCACGTAGCCACGGCGATGAAGCCGCCATGAGACGATCTTCCTCGTCTAGCGTGAGCCATCGGTCCACTTCATTGCGCACAGGTTCCATCGACACTCGATGCATGGGATTCTCCCGGCACCACTCCCACTCGCGGGCCGCAAGGTTGAAGGCATGCCGCACGAGCTGAAGCTCCTTGTTAATTGTGGCCGGAGCTGCCTGTTCAAGACGGCGCTGTGTCTTGTATCTCGCCAGCAACTTCGGTGTAATCTCATTAAGGACCATATCGCCGAACAACGGAAGGAGATGGTTCAAAGATCCACGATCCCGAGTTGCACTCTTAGGTGACTTGGCCACCGAACACTCTCTCATGTATCTTCCCATCATCTCTTCAAAGGTGTGGTCTTCAAGTCTGGGATTCTCGAAGAACTTACCCTCCACGATCTGAACTCGGACCTTCGCAAGGATGGCTTCTGCTAACCGCTTGTCCGACGTATCCGTTGACCGCCGAACTCGTCTACCGTCGTAGGTGAAATTCATCCACCAGATCTTCCCTCGTTTAACGAGCCCCATTCGCTGCCTCCTTTCTCGTTGGGCTCGCTATCGGTCTGGTTTCCCCGCCGGAAGTATAAACGTCGCGCTTGGGCAAGAAACTGGCACGCTATCTGCCCAAGTCGAACTTATGGCCGCCAAAGAGCGCGTTGAAGAGGGGTAAGTGGCTTCCATTTGCGCCGCGTTCACGTCTTGTAGCGACGATCCCCACCGAGTGTGAAGAGAATCTCGACCTAGGGGTCGGCCTGGTCAACCAGAAAGTCCTGTTTAAATCCCTCAGGCGACGGATGGGTGAAAACCAGAAAAGTGGCGAAGGTAATTCCTAGGCGAGAAAGCGGATGACGATCATAAACAGGGTGATCCCGCTGGTTATGATCAACAGGTCTTTGAGTACTTCACGCACATGATTCATTACCCAAGTTGTCATGACATGGTTCCTCAACAATAAGACACTCAGTCTGCACTACTATCCAGTCGGTGGATATACTGCTGAAGGGGGGTGTTTTCACTGTCAGACCGTCACAACGCCCTGCGGTGATGCTCGGCACCTTTTTTATTGCGTGGATGGCTCTCGGGATTCATGCAAATGCTGCCGCTTAGGACGACGGCAGGCGTCTATCCTCCTTGACGCAGTTCGGATGAGTTCTCCGGCCGAGGTCCTCGGCTGCAGCCTCCCTCTTGCCGGAGATAACTGGTGCGAGCGTCTCTTCTTACACCATCTGCTTCCTAGACTTCTTGGCTCGAGCAGCAGCAGCCGCCGTTTTCACATGCATTTCTTCTTCTGGAGGCGGAAAAACGGCTGCCAATCCTAACGAATCGATCCACAGTTCACGACTCCAGCCCATGCTATGGTACAAATGTTCGTCTTCTTGGTCTTCCACTTGTCCACACGCGCCTTTCAGGGCTTTGCCTTCCGGCGTGGACATGTGCTCGGCCGCCTGAGCCATGAGTTCCCAGTTCTGATGGTCCTTGGTCTCTGCCGTGACCACGCATTCCGCGGCGACGAGTTGGGCCGCCGTGGGGTTTCCGGCTTTCAGCGCCATGTTCATTGCTTCTACCAGCGCTTCGCCTTGATGCCTGACCACCCGTCGTCCTGGGGTCTCCTCCGCTGGATCTAAGCCCATCTCGGGCAGCAGATCGCGGAGGAGTTTTTCATGTGTACGGGTTTGATCGAGATACTTCTGCCATTCGTCTTTGAGGTCGTCGTTGACCGCACATTGGAGGGCGGTCTCATATACCTGGATCCCGCCGACCTCTGTTTCTAACGCTTGGAATAGGAGTTCATGCAATTGTTCTTTCTTCATGGGGGAAATATCCTTTCTAATTCGAAATGGTTGCTGGGATGACGACGGCACTCACAGCGGAAGGATCATGCGGGGACCTGGCCCTTGGACTCGCGTTCCCAATGTCGATGTTTGCCGATCGCAGTGATGAATTGTGCGGCCACCTGCGCGGTGGAGCCACCATCGAGAATGATGCCCGGATCCGCATCCAGCGGCGTTCTCTCAGGCTGGGCTTTCACCATCTCATCCGCTCCGAGCAAGGCAGCGGTCACCAGTGCCGCGGCTTCGCCTGTGGCGGCAATTGTCTTGCAGTGCGTGTAGGCTTCCGTAATGAAATGGAGCGCTTTGCCGATTCTCATCAGGCTCGCCACACTCTGCTCCCCACCTGGCACATAAACAGCGTCAAATAATACGGACCCTGCGGTCAGAAAACTGAAATCAACAGGAAGCTCAGTGCCTTTTGCTCCCGTTAACGTGCCAAGTCGTGGGCCAATGATTTTGACTTGGCCTCCAGCGGCCGTCACAGCCTTCTTGATGGTGGAGAGATCCGCATCGTCAAAGCCGTCAGCCGCAAGAACGGCCACTTTGCGCGTGGCAATGCCGTTCTTGGCCGAGGATGCCATGCTCAGAGCCGGTGAACGTTCCAACGAGCCATTCGCGCCCACCGGTTGGAATTCCTTTATGTGGCCATCGGCGGGTACACTCATATTCATCGGCCCTTCCAGTTTGCCAATCTTCATGCCGAGACCTTGTGCGACCAGACCGGCCAGTGTCTTATCCACCTGAGCCAAGAGTCCGAGCATGCGTGCGCGGATTGCAGAGACTTCCACCTTGCCCAATTCAAATTGGAGCGCCTGTACGATATGAGCTTTTTCGGGCGGGGATTGGCTGTTATAAAACAGTTTGGCCTGGCTGAAATGGTCAAAGAACTTCTCACTCCGCGCGCGGACCTTCGTCCCTTTCATCTCTTCGGCGTAGCTGACAAATCCGCCAACATTGGCTTGCGCCTGCATCGGGCATCCGCCGCCCAATGAATTCGGCTGGTAACTGACGCGACCTTGGTTGATCGTTTGGCGCATGTGACCGTCCCGTTGATTGTTGTGCACGGGCGCG
>Ga0070678_100000141_pt1 | contig 29532 bp, 20 predicted proteins | sample KBSM73metaG_FD_65647 | JGI IMG/M metagenome (GOLD analysis project Ga0070678, IMG submission 65647) | Miscanthus rhizosphere microbial communities from Kellogg Biological Station, Michigan, USA - KBS M7-3 metaG | ecosystem: Host-associated > Plants > Roots > Rhizosphere > Soil ...
GCGCCCCTCGACATCGCCGATGATGTTCATCACTTCGGATTCGCCGGCGCGTTCGCGGCGCTTGTCGACGATCGCCAGCGGGGCGTTGTCGAGTCGCTTGGCCAGCGCGCGGGCGCGGACCACGCCGCCGACGTCCGGTGACACGACCATCAAATTCTTGCCCGAATGGCGCGCCAGGATGTCGGTCGACATCACCGGCGCGGCGAACAGATTGTCGGTCGGGATGTCGAAGAAGCCCTGGATCTGCCCGGCGTGAAGATCGACCGACAGCACGCGGTTGGCGCCGGCGATGGTGATCAGATTGGCGACCAATTTGGCCGAGATCGGGGTGCGCGGGCCGGGCTTCCGATCCTGGCGGGCATAACCGAAATAGGGCAGCACCGCGGTGATCCGCTTGGCCGATGCGCGTTTCAGCGCATCGATGCAGATCAGCAATTCCATCAGATTGTCGTTCGCCGGGAACGAGGTCGACTGCAGCACGAAGACGTCTTCGCCACGGACATTCTCGTTGATCTCGACGAAGATCTCCTCGTCGGCGAAACGCCGCACGAGCGCGTCGGTCAGTGGCAGTTCGAGATAGCCGGCAATCGCCTTGGCCAGTGGCAGGTTCGAATTGCCGGTCATCAGCTTCATTGGTGCTCGCCCCTTCGAGGTTTGCGCGCCTCCTTAGAAGGGAGTCTGCAGCCGGTCCAGCACTCCGCGTTCGGTGATGTAGCCGGTCACCAGCCGCGCGGGGGTGACGTCGAAGGCGGGGTTGTAGGCGTCGGACTGAGTCAGCCGCACCGTTTCCAGCCCGCGATCGGTCGCGCCGGTGATTTCGGTCAGTTCGGCGGGCGAGCGTTCCTCGATAGGGATGGCGTCGCCGCTGGGGGTCGCGGCGTCGAACGTGGTGTAGGGCAAAGCGACGTAGAAGGGCACGCCGGTATCGTGCGCGGCGAGCGCCTTCAGATAGGTGCCGATCTTGTTGCAGACGTCGCCATTGGCGGTGACGCGGTCGGTGCCGACGATCACCGCGTCGACTTGGCCGCGCGCCATCAGCAGGCCGCCGGCATTATCGGCGATCAAGGTGTGCGGGACGCCGTGATTGCGCAGCTCGAACGCGGTCAGCAGCGCGCCCTGGTTGCGCGGTCGCGTCTCATCGACCCAGACATGCAAGGGCAATCCGGCATCGTGCGCGAGATAGATCGGCGCGGTCGCGGTGCCGTAATCGACCGTTGCCAGCCAGCCGGCGTTGCAATGCGTCAGGATGTTGAGCGGGCGATCGGGGTTCTTCGCGTGAAGCTCGCGGAGCAACGCAAGGCCATGGTCGCCGATCGAGCGGCATAATTGCTCGTCCTCGTCGACGATCGCCTGGGCGCGGGCGAACGCCGCGGCGGCGCGCTCGGGCGGCGGCAGCGGGCGCACCGCGGCGGCGACCTGGTCGAGCGCCCATTTGAGATTGATCGCGGTCGGACGGGTTGCATGCAGGCGTGCATAGGCCGCGTCGATTGCCGCATCGCCGGGATCGGCGGCGATCGCCATGGCCAGGCCATAGCCGCCGACCGCGCCGATCATCGGCGCGCCGCGCGTCCACATGTCGCGGATCGCCACCGCCGCGTCGTCCTCGGTCCTGAGCTCGACCCAGCGCACTTCCCAGGGAAGCTGCCGCTGGTCGAGGATGCGTGCGCCCTGGCCGTCGGCGGTCGGCGTGATCGACCGCGTGCGTTCGCCGTCCAGGATCATGGCAGTATCTCGGCAAAGCTGGCGACGTCGCCCAGACCGGTATCGCGGTCGATCAGCAACGCGCGCAGGCCGGCCGATGTCGCCGCGTCGGTTTCGGCGGCGACGTCCGACACGAACAAGATGTCGGCGGGATCCAGGGTCAGCGCGGCGGCAATCTTGGCATAGGACTCCGACTCGCGTTTCGGCCCCATGGTCGTGTCGAAATAGCCGGAGAGGTAGCCGGTCAGGTCGCCCGCCTCGCTATGCCCGAAGATCAGCTTCTGCGCCTCGATCGATCCCGAGGAGTAGATGCATACCCTGATCCCCGCCTCGGTCCAGCGCTTCAGCGCCTCGGGCGTGTCGGGATAGACATGCGCCTTGAGCTCGCCCGCTTCATAACCTTCGCGCCAGATGCGGCCCTGGATATGCTTGAGCGCTGTTTCCTTGGCGTCGATGTCCATCCAGGCGAGCAGGGTCGCGACCGGATCGCCCGGCGGCATCGCCGCGATCACCGGGGCAAGTTCCTCGCGATGGATCGGTACCCAGGCGGGGATGCGCGCTCGGGCATAAGGGAACAGCACGTCCGCCACATAGGCGATGCTGGTGGTCGTCCCCTCGATATCGAGCAGGATCACCGTGGGCGGGGTGTCGGTCATTGCGGACTCAGGAGGATCGGTTCGTTTGCGGCTCGCTGGTGCCGGCTTCGTGCCGCGGGAAGCGGTCGGCGATCGTATCGCCGGTGAATTTGGCGACCCAGCCGTCGGGATTCTCGAACAATCTGATCACGGTGAAGCTCGGCTCGGGACCCATGTCGAACCAGTGGCGCATGCCTGCCGGGACGGAGATCAGGTCGCCCGCGGTACACAGGACGGCATGGACTCGGTCGTCGTCGGTGCGCAGCGTGAACAGTCCTTCGCCGGCGACGAAGAAGCGCACTTCGTCCTCCGAATGGCGATGTTCGGACAGGAATTTCTCGCGCATCGCCGCGCGGTCGGGATGGTCGGGCGTCACGCCGATGATATCGACCGATTGATAGCCCTGCTCGGCCTTCAATTTGTCGATTTCGGGCGCGTAGGCGGTCAGCACGGCGTCGGTGTCGGCGCCGGCGGTGTCGCGCAACGGCCAGCGTTCGTAGCGGACTCCGATCCGCTTCAGCGCATCGCCGATCCATTTGGGGTCGCAGGTGTCGAGCACCGGATGGTCGCCGTCATCGGCGGTAAAGACGCGAAGGCGAGTCATGACGCGCTCTCCCTGAAACTGCGCTCGGCCAGCTCGGCGGCGATCAGCCACTCGACGGCTTCGAGCACGCGCTCGGCTTCGTCAAGGTCCTTGCCCCAGGCATAGAGGCCGTGGTCGCGGATAAGATAGGCAGGCGCTGCGCCAGGCCGTGCCAATGCCGGGGCGATCGCCGTTTCGATGACGGTCATGTCCTGGCTGTTGTCGACGATCGGCAGCGCGATTTCGGTTTCGTGCGTGGTTTGGCCGGGAAACACCTTGAGCAACTCGTGGCCGACGAAATGCCACGCCTTGAGGTCGCGAAAGGCACGGGTGAGGCCGACCGCTTGCGGCGAATGGCCGTGGAGCACCGCGCCCGCTGCCGGAAACTGGCGATAGATCGACAGATGGAGATGCGTTTCCGCCGACGGCCGGCCCGCGCCGACGACATGGCCATCCATGTCGAGTCGCAACACGCCTTCGTCGCTCAGCCGCCCCTTGTGCCAGCCCGAGGCGGTCACCGCGAAGCCGTCGTCGAGCCGGACCGAGTAATTGCCCGCGGTCGCCGGCGCCCAGCCGCGCGCGTCGAGGCGGCGGCCCACCGCGATGATTCCGGCCCGTGCGGCGTCGAAGCTGGTCGTCGTCATGCCCGGCCATCTACGGCGAGTCGCGCCGACGCGCCAGCACGCGGTGGCGCTTTAATAGTTTGTGCATCGCTGTTTGCGGGAAACCGGTGCCCACTTTTCCGCGCGATGCTCGAGCAAAAAAATCGGGCGCTGCTCCGGGTTGGAGCCGCGCCCTCAGGGGGAGGAAAGTGTAACCAACCATGCTCCCGCTGGAGAACAGATAGGCCAGTCTTCACTGGTAACCGGTGTCAGCCGAAAGTTCAAGCATGCACGACACTTGCTAAGTGCAGAACAATGCCGGCAGTTCCCCAATCGAGTCGAGACGCGACCGTGCTTCTGGATGATCGATCTGCCTCGATCGGGCCGCAACGGCCCAGAAGTGGCTATTGATACCGGTGTCATAAGTTTCTATCGAGCGAATGCCCACAAGGGCTTGGGAGAGTCGGCCGCCAACGAGCGGCCAGATGCGAAAGTGAGCGGGCATGGCGGGCAACAAGCGGGTGGCATTGCTGGCGGCGGTTTGTGCCGCGGCGATGATCGGGTCGGGCGCGAACGCGCAGGAAGCGCCGCCCAAGCTGCTGTTCCATGTCTCCGCCGACAAGACGCTCAACGCCGATACTGCGAGCGGCGAGGCGGTGCCCAATTTCCAGTCCAAGGTCGCGATCGTTCCCACCGGCAAATCGGGCGGCGCGATCGAATGGCAGGATGACGGCTATGTCGCGTGGAAGGCGCCGGGCAACATCTATGCGCGGCGTGGCACGCTCTCCTTCTTCTGGCGCTCGCGCACGCCCGTCGGTGAAGCGCCGTTCGTGTTGTTCCGCGTGGGATATGCCGACCACACCAGCTGGGACATGGCGTTCCTCAGGATCGACTGGAACGGCCACGGCTTCGATGCCTTCGTCACCGACACCAACCTCGCGCGCGAACGCGTCTCCTTCCGCATGGACGCTCTGCCCGCGCCGACCGACTGGCATCATATCGCCTTTGCCTGGGACGAGGCGGTCGGCGTGCGGCTGTTCGTCGACGGCAAGGAAGTCGCGCGCAAGGACCAGAAGGCAGTGCTCGACAGCGGGCTCGACCAGTTCGGCCTGGCCGGGCGGATCATCTCGCCGCACCAGGTGCAGAGCCGCTACAACTTCATGCGCGGCAGCGATGTCGATGAGATCCGGATCTACGACCGGATGCTCGATGGCGGCGCGGTCGCCGCGCTCGCCAGCAACAGCGCTCTGGCCGATGACAAATCGGTCGCGAGCGACGAGCGGACCGCCTTCCTTCACCGCTACGGTTTCGACGGCGCCTCGCCACCTTTGCTGACCGCCGACAGCACGACGATCCGCAAGGTCGAGTTCGCCGACGCCAAGGACCTCAAGGAATGGATGTGGAAAGGCGTCGACGGCATTGCCGAGACGACCTGGCCGGGCGTCTATAACCGCTCGCGCCTGCCCGGCCGCGACGATTATTTCGAGCTGCCCGACTGGAACGTCTATGTCGAAGGCGGCAAGGCCTATGACCTGACCATTCCCGCCAACGAGACGGTCAATCGCGTCGAGATCCGCGGCGCGGCCTATGGCGGGCTCGATTACGCTGCCGATGGCAGCAAGTACGTGTCACTGCCGAAGCGCCCGCAAGGCGTCGAGAAATCGATCACCAGCTTCGGCGACAAGACTGGCGGCAAGTTGCGCTTCACCAATGTCGCGCAGGAAACGCCGATCCAGGAAATCTGGGCGTACGACGTCAAGGAAGGCGCCGAGCCCAAGGGCACGCTCAAGCTCAATTACGTCGTCGATTCAAAGACCGCTCCGGCCTTCGCCAACCTCACGCCGCTGACGAAGTATATTGCCGGGCGCTTTCCGGCCGACGAACGCGCCACCGTCGTCGCGCTGCCCGCCAGCGCCGGCCATGCCGCGCCCGGCGCTGGCAGTGCCACCGAAGCGGGCAATGCGGAGCGCGGGCGCAATGAGGCGCCGATCGTCCATATCCTGATCCCGTCGGATTTCGGTGACGCCTTCCCCGGCAAGCCGCTGGCGCGCGCGTGGAACTACACCTGGGCCAACGCCCATGATGGGCTCGACGGCATCGCGCTCGACATCCCGGCGCTCAAGGCCACGGCGAACAAGGACGGGGTGATTCCGCTCAATATCCGGATCAAGGACCCGATCTGGCCTGACCGCGACATGATCGACGTGACGGTGTCGGTGAAACCGGGTCAAGCGCGGACCGTCTGGCTCGATCTGCGCGACCGTATCCTGACCAACGATCCCTTCTACATCACCGTCGCCAGCGCTTCCCCCGATTTCGGCGCGGACTCGCTCGACGGGATGAACGTGCGGCTGGTGTTCAAGGATCGCGACGAAGCCAGGAAGGAGCACATCCAGGACCGCTTCAACCAGGTGAAGGACAATTGGGGCTTCCTGGTCGAGGAGCATACCGCCTCGGGCCGCGAAGGATTGTTCCGGCGGCTCAAGGGCGACATCACCGACCTGCTCCGCGTCGACCCCGACAATCTCGAGGGGCGGCGCTACTGGGCCGATATCAGCTATGGCGCGACGGGCATGCCGCCCTTCACCCAGCCGACGCCGCCCGCCGGCGCGCCGCTCTGGGCGTTCCGTCAGATCGAGGATTTGAAGCTCACCCGCCAATTCGTCGACTGGTGGATCGACAACCGCCAAATGCCCTATGGCGATTTCGGCGGCGGCATTTCGGACGATGTCGACTTGCTCCAGCAATGGCCCGGCCTGGCGCTGATGGGAGTCGATCCCGACAAGATCAACGCCTCGCTCCGCGCGCTGTCCGACTCGGTCTACACCAACGGCATGCGGGTCAACGGGCTCGGCTATATCACTACCGATGAGCTCCATGCCTATGAGGAAGGGCTCAATTCGGACGCCGAGCGGCTCTATCTCAATTGGGGCGAGCCCAAGGCGATCGAGCGGCTGATGGCGACGGCCAAGGCGCTGACCGGCATCATTCTCAAGAACTCCGCCGGGCACATGCACTTCGCCAGCAACTGGTATGGCGGGCGCAAAGTCTATCGCGAGGGGCCGTGGGAATGGCAGAAGCCGTACAGCTTCACCGTCCTGCACGCGCCGATCCTGATGGGGGTGTATAATGCCAATCCCGTCGCCACGGGACTGGTGACGGGCGTGGCCGACGGCTGGATGGCGCATGGCAAGAAGGGCGCCGATGGCAATTGGACCTATCCCAACGAGATCAACTGGCGCACCGATGCCGAGCGCACCGGTGACGGCGGCGGTGTTGCGACGCCCTACCAATCGATCTGGGCCGCCTATCGCTTCACTGGCGACGACAAATATCTGGCGCCGATCCTCAGCCGCACCGCGAAGAACGGCGCGGGCTCGCTCAACGACCTCAACGAGAATGTCGTGGCGGCGCTCGGCAAGGCCGATTGGGGCAAGGCGCTGGCCGCGACCAAGAGCGATTTCGGCCGCGTCGCCGGTTGGGACGCGACCGGGAATCGCAAATTGCTCGAGGAGCAAGCGGGCGACGCGATCGCGTTCAAGTCACAGCACATGTACATGTACACCGAAGGCCATTGGTGGACCGACCGCGTCGACATGCCCAACGACCTGCTGCAGCGGCAGCGGCTCGGCGGCATCGCTTTGGCGCGCAACCAGACCTATCCGGGCAACACCGTCAGCTGGCGCTTCGCCAATTCGGGCGCGGCGGAAATGGTCGCGATCCTGGTGCCGGGGGCGACCACCGGCCATTTCAAGGTGATCGCCTATAACGTTAGCGACGTCGCGCAGCCGGCAACGATGTCGACCTGGAACGTGGCCGCGGGCAAGTGGAAGATGACAGCGGGAACCAGCGCGTCGGATGGCGATACCGCCGACGGCAATCCGGTGGCGAGCGAGGTCACGCTCGAACGCAGCGGATCGGTCGAGGTCAGCTTCGCGCCGCACACCACGACCGTGCTGGACTTCACGCTCGAGACGCCGGGCGTGCCGACCGAGTGTCGCGCCGATCTCGGGATCGGGGTGGACGATGTGAAGGTCGCCGGCCGCTCGGTCGACGTGACCGTGCACAGTCTCGGCGCGCTCCCGGCCAGTGGCGGCCGCGCCGAGCTGGTCGACGCTATGGGCAAGGTCGCCGCCAGCGTTGCGGTACCGACGCTCGACGCGCCGACCGACCTGACGCCGAAGACTGCCGCGGTCCGGATGCCGTTGCCGGCCGGCGCCGGTCCGGGCTGGCGCGTGCGGGTCGCGCTGCCCGACGGCACGCCGGAAGTGACCTGGCTCAACAATGTAGTGGCGCTCCCCGCCGTAACCCGGCGGCGGTGATGGCCAAAGATCGGGGCGAAGGGGCATGATCGGGCGGCGCGGTTTCCTGGCCGGGGCGGCGGCGGCCACGGCGGTGGCGACACTGCCTTTGGCCCGTGCCGCTGGCGATCGGGACGCCACGCTGCGCGCGACGCTCGACGGGTTGGCGACACTCGACAGCCCCACCGCCAAGCTGAAAAAGCTGGAGGGGTTTGCCGCGCATGATCTGTCGCCCGGCGCGCTGCTCGATCTCGAAGCGGCGCGCGAGGGACTGGCGATCGACGCGCGGATCGCGGCGATCATGCCGTTCGGGCGGCTGGGACGAAGTCCCTATTCAGTCACACCGTCCAGCGGAGCATGGCGCGACCTCGCCGTGCCTGACGCCGCCGACCGGATCGCCGCCGATAGCGCGGCAATACGCGCCGAGGCGGCAGCCGGAATCGTCCTGCCGCGCGATGCGCTCGACCGCACCATCACGGGCCTCTCGACAGCCGCGGCCGGCGCCAGCGGCAGCGTGGCCGCGGCGCTGACGGAACAGCGCCGGTTGCTGTCGTCGCTGGCACCGCTTGCCGGTGAACCGGGAGTCGGCCGCCTGCCGCACGGCTCCGCCTATTTCGATCTGTTGATCGACCGCCAGTTCGGCGGCCGCGATGCGGTAGCGATTCACCGTCGCGTGCTGGCCAAAGCGCATGACGTGGCGGCGGAGGCCGACGAATTGCTCGCGCGATTGGGCTATGCCGGCAAAACCACCGGCGAGCGCTTCCGCGCCGCGTTTCGCGACCCGCGTTTCCTTTACGCCGACAGCGAGGACGGTCGCGACCGCGCGGTCGCCGACATGAACCGCTGGCTCGACCGTGCCAGGACTCGATTGCCGCGCCTGTTCGGCGCGCTCCCGCCCGAATGCGCCAATGTCGCCGCGCGGCGCATGACACCGGTCGAAGAGGCGGCGAAAAAAGCCGGTTATCGCGTCCTGCCGTCGCCCGATGGCACGCCGGGCAGCTATTTCGTCGATCTGTCCGACATTCGCCGCCGGCCCGACTGGAGCCTGGCCAGCGTGGTCCATCACGAGTTGCTGCCGGGGCATATGGTGCAGATGCCCTTGGACGTTCGGGCGAAACCCCATGCGATTCGTGTCGAATATACCGCCGGCTTCCAGGAAGGTTGGGCGATCTACGCCGAGGAATTGATGGCGCGGCAGGGCGCGTTCGCCGGTGACGACCGTGCGCGGCTCGGCTTCCTGCACTGGATGTTGTTCAGGCTGTGCCGATCGCTCATCGACACCGGGATTCACGCTGAGCGTTGGTCCATCGGGGAAGCGCGGGAGGCGCTCGGGAGGATGCAAGGCGAGCCGGCCTTTTTCGCGTCGTTCGATCAGGACATCCAGCGGGTGTGCCTGGAACCCGGCGCGCGCGTCGGAGAAGCGCTCGCCTGGCTGGCATTGGCGGATCGCTGCGGCCGGGGGTCAGCCGCCGGGCTCGCTCCGCGGCATCATGCGGCGATCGCCGATGGGCGCTTGCGCCTGTCATCGCTCGATCGGCGGCTGGCCGCGCGGACGGCGGGACGACCGATCATCAGATAGCACTGGAGCGGGCTGTGTGTCCGTCGAAACACAGCCCGCTCCCAGTGGAGGAAATCGGCTACGGCCTACATCTTCACTCGCCCGCCGAGCAGGATCGTGCGGCCGAAATGGTTATACTCGTAATTCCGGTTGGCATCGAGATCGGTGTAGCGATCGCGATAGTCATCGGTCAGGTTGGTGCCCTCGATCGACAGTTCGAGGTAATTGGTGACGCGATAGCGGACCGAGGCGTCAACGTTGAACGCGCTGTTATACCCTTCGAAGATGTTCCCGGTGCCCGAATTCTGGTCGACATATGGCCCGCGATAGCTGACCGACGCGCGCGCCGAGAACTTCTTGTCCTCGTAATAGAGCGTCGCATTGTACGCCCGCTTCGACAGGCCGAACAATGTGCCTTGGCGGTTCGAATTGATCAGCGGACCGAATGCGCAGGCCGCAGCCGGGGTGGAAGGCGGAACGCAAGCGGTGATCGCTGGGCCCTGCACGCCGTAGACCGCGCTCGAGTCGACGAATGTCGCGTTGGCGATGACGCCGAGGTTCCGAAGCGCGCCCGGCAGAAAGCGGAACGGCAGCTGGAGCGAGATTTCCGCGCCTTTGAGCGAAGCGCCAGTGCCGTTGACCGTGGTCGAAATCGTCCAGATCGGCAGCGATTGCTGCGCCGGATTGAGTGCCGCGGGGGACGAGCTGGTCAGGACCGACGCGGGCAGCCCGGTCGAGGTGAAGGTGGCATTGGTGATCGATGCCGACACCGGGAAGCTCTTCACGTTCTTCTTGAACAAGGCGACCGAGAAGATCGACTGCGGCGCGAAATAATATTCGAACGCCAAGTCGTAGGCGGTGGCGCGGTACGGGTCGAGCTGCGGGTTGCCGAAGCTGACGCGGTAGTTGAAGCCGTCGGCCGAGCCACCGGGAGTCAGCGAGCCTAGCGTCGGGCGCGTCATCACGTCGGCGACCGCCGCGCGGATGATGAAGTTCCTGCTCGGATAGATGGCCAGATTGGCTGACGGCAGCCAATCCTCGTAATCGCGCGCGACGGTGACCGTCGCGCCGCTGTTGATGCCGGTCGAACTCTGGTGCGTGCGGACGTAGCGCACGCCGGCATTTAGCGCGTATTTGACCCCGAGTAGCTCACCCTTGACGTCGAATTCGAGATAGCCGCCCTTGACTTCCTCAGTGACCGATCGGTTGTTGCCGACATCGAGCGTCGGCGTGCGCGAATAGAGCTTGGTGAAAGCGGCCGCCGCCGGCAGGTTGGCGATCACCCAGCTATTGGTGTTGCCCGCCGGCTGGCCGGCATTGCCGAGCGTGAACGATTCGGTCAGTCCAGTCGCCGGGAAACCGTAGATCGCCGACGGCCCGAAGACCGAGCTGCGCGAGCAGGCGAGCGTGCCGAGCACGAGGTCAGCGCCGCCATTGCCGCACACCGCGGTATCGCGCTGATACGCCGTCACGGCATAGTCGAAGCGCCGATAGACCGCGCCCGTCTTGATCTGGAATCCGTCGGTGACGTCCCATTCGGTGCGCAACGCCGCGGTCCTGAATTTGTTGGTGACGTTCGACGGACGGTCGCGAATTTCGGCGAGCTGGAAGTTCGCCGGGTCGGTCACGCTGGTGCCGAACGTCAATGCCGGCGAGCGGCTGTTGGTATAGTCGAACTTGTAGCCTTGCGCGTCGCGGTCATCGAGTACGATCGTGGTCTCGATCGGGATGTCCGCGTTCGATTTGGAAAAGCCGCCCATCAAGGTGAAGCGGAATGTGTCGCCGAGGTCCTGATCCCAGCTGCCGCCGAGTTGGTAGAAGGTCGTCTTCGACCGACGGAGATAATGTTCGGTGCGTACCCACGCATCGTTGAGCGTGCCCGAGACCATCGTGTTGTTCGAATCGTAAACGGGGTTGACCAGGTCGATCGAGCGCTCGTTGGAACGCAGCAGCACCTCGGCCCATTTTTCCTCGCGATCCTCCTTGAAGCGCGACCACAGGCCGTCGATCGAGATCTTGGTGGCATCGGTCGGTTGCCACTGGATGCTTCCGGTGAGGCCGAGGCGCTCGCGGCGGTGCGCAACCTCGCCGTAGCGCGGAATGCGCGGATGCATCGCCAGGGCCGCCTGGTCGCAGGCCGCGCTCGGGCGATAGTTGCCGCCGCTATTGGCGACGGGATTGCCGCCCGTATTCGCGGAATAGAAGCACGGCGTACCATTGACCGAGTCGAAGCGCGCCTGCGCCCAACGCACCGAGTTGTTGCCGAGTTCGAGATTGTCGGTCTTCGAATATGCCCCCGAGACCGAGATGCCCAGCCGGCCGTCGGCCGACTTCCAGCCGAGCAGGCCGGCAACGCGCGGCCCCCAGTTCTTCGACAAGTCATTATAGCTCGCTTGCGCCGAACCGACCAAGGTGAAGCCCTTTTTGCCGGCGAGCGGGTTGCCGGTGTTTAGGTCGACGACAGCGCCCAGCGAGCCTTCGTCGAGCGACGCCTCGGCGGTCTTGTGGACGACCAGCGAACTGAACAGTTCGGACGCGAAGACATTGAAGTCGAACGCGCGGTCACGATTGGCGCTGGCGCCGTCGGTCGAAGTCGCGACCGTTTCCAGCCCGTTGAGGCGCACACGGGTGAATTGCGAGCCGAGGCCGCGCACGGTGATCGATCGGCCCTCGCCCGCGTCGCGCTGGATCGAGATGCCGGGGATGCGCTGCAGCGATTCGGCGAGGTTCTGGTCGGGGAATTTGGCGATGTCCTCGGCGACGATCGCATCGACCGAGCTGACCGATTCGCGCTTCACGTCGAGCGCTTTGTTGAGCGAGGCGCGAAAGCCGGTGATGACGATATCCGACGCCTTATCGTCGGGGCTCTGGTCGGTGGCCGCGGGGGCCGGTGCCGGGGTTTCCTGCGCCGCCGCGGGGGCCTGGTCGGCCGGTACGATGGCGGGCTTGTCGGCGGCGAAGGCGCCTGCCGGCTGGATCAGGCCGAATGCGAGTGCGATGGTCGACCCTCCTTGCGCCATCCGCATGATGCGCGCCGCCAACGGTTTCGCTCGGTCTTGCATTATTATCTCTCCCCTGACTCAATCGCGATGACACCGGTCGCTGCGCCGCGTGCCGCCGGACCGTGCAACAGGTTGGAGAGTTGATTGCGGGTGTGCCCCTTCTTCCCCTCTCCCGACGGCCGCCAGCTTTCCCACCGGTCTCGCCGCTGTTACCTGTCTGTTGGTAACCGGTGTCAATTGAATGCGACGAGGAGATGATCATGTCAATACGTATCGCCATCGCGGCTGCGGCGACGTTGCTCGCGCAGGGGGGCGCCGCGCCCAAAATGGTCGTGATCGACGGAGAATCGGTCAAGCGCGACGAGCCGCCGCCGCACGGCAATATCGGGATGAGCACCGCCTATCGCTACAGCGATGCGGTGCCCGGCCGCGCGATGGAATTCCGCAAGCGCGTGCTTCATGTCGGTGCGGCGATCGGCGCGCACAAGCTGGCGCACGACGAGGTCTATTACGTGCTGTCGGGTGACGGCGAGGCGTTCTCCGGCGACCGCACCGAGCCGGTGAAAGCAGGCCAGGCGATCTATTTCTTCGCCGGCGAGACGATGGGCATAAGGCAGAAAGGCGCGCAGCCGCTGGCGCTGATCATCAGCTATCCATTGGCGACGCGGGCGAAATAGCGAGGAAGTTCAATCCTCCCCCGCCAGGGGGAGGTGGCAGCCGCGGGCTGACGGAGGGGGCGGTCGGCGACGGCCTATCGCGGTGCGTCCTCCCCCTCCGTCGCGCTTCGCGCGCCACCTCCCCCTGGCGGGGGAGGATTGAGAGGAGGAGACGGCCGCAAGCGCTACCCGGGGGATTCCACCCCCAGCCACCCTCGGCTCGTCGCCCACGCCAGGAACAGTTCGGGCCAGGCGGCGGCCGGCTTGCCGACGATACCCCGCAAGCCGAAACCATGTCCGCCTTCGCCGAACAAATGAAGTTCGACGGGCACCTTGGCCGCGCGCAAGGCGGCGTGGAGCAACAGGCTGTTCTCGACCGGCACGGTCGCGTCGTCTTCCGCGGCACACAGGAAACAGGGTGGGCTGGCGGACGTGATGTTGCGATCCGGCGAATGCGCCGGGATCAGCGCGGGCGAGGGGTCGGGACCGAGCAGCGCCTGACGCGACCCGGCGTGCGCGACCGACAGGTCCATCGACACGACCGGATAGATCGGTGCCGCGATCATCGGCCGCGCCGACAGCGCGTCGGCAGCGTCGATGGGGTCATAGGTCTTGGTCGCGAACCGCGCCACGAGATCGGCGCAGAGATGCCCACCCGCCGAAAAGCCCATCGCGCCGACGCGTTCGGGGTCGAGCCGGTATTTGGCGGCACGCGACCGGATCAGCCGCATCGCTCGCTGCGCGTCCTGCAGCGGCACGTCGGCGCGGTTCGCCCAACCCTCGCCGGGCAGGCGGTAGAACAGCACGAACACGGTGACGCCGCGCGCCGCCAGCAGGCGGCCGATCTCATATCCCTCCTTGTCCATCGCCATCCGGACATAGCCGCCGCCGGGAAAGACGAGCAGGGAGGCGCCGTTGGGCCTGGCGGGACGGAATACCGCCATGCGCGGCGTCGACACGCCGGCGACCGCGCGGTCGTTGAGCTGGCTGGTGTCCGTGCTGCGCTCGGTGGTGACCTCGACCGGCGGTTTGGCGGGCATGCCGGGCGCGCCTTTGGGCCACAGGTCGATCGTCTCGTCGGGCTGCGACAGCATCAACGGAGCGCTGCCGGGCGCGGTCGGCAGCGCGGTCTGTGCCCCGGCGCTGCCCGCCGCAACCGCCGCGCCGAGGGTCGTCAACAAGGCGGTGCGGCGGTCGATCCCGGTCATGTCAGGTCCCCGGCTGGATATAGGGAATGCGCGCGAACAACTCGCGCTGCCATTTGCGCGGGTCGTTCTCGATATGGCTGTTGACGTCGAACACCATCGTCGCGCGGCGCGCCAAATCGTATTTGGGCCAGACGGGCAGGCCGGGATGGTTGGGATTACCGGTTTTGGCGAAGGCGACGAAACTGTCCTGCACCGCTTTCGACGCCGCGCGTGCGTCGAGCCCGGTACCGGTCTGCGATCCTGCCGCGCCGAGCGTGCCGAACGCCAGCGGGATATCCATCGTGTGGAAGGCGCCGCGGCGCGGGTCGGTGCGTGAGGAGAAATCGACCTGATAGACCCAGGCCGGCGCACCGGCGCGGGCGCGCTCTTCCGCCTCGATCACCTGGCCGCGCCAACTGCGCCCGGCAGTGACCGCGGCGTAGAAGACGTCGGTCGGCGACCAGGTCGGGAATTGCTTGCGATATTCGGCGACGACCCATTCGGGAAGCGCGTCGATGCGCAATTCGGGCGCGAGGCGATCGGGCATATTGCCCCAGGTCAGGCCCTTCACCCTGTCCGAATCGGGCGGGATGAACGCGCGCGCTTCGTCATGGACATTGCCCAGGATCAGCGGGATCGACAGGCCCTGCGGATTGGCGTCGGGCCAGAAGGGATGGCGAGTGAGCCATTTCATGTCGAGCACCGGCCCGAAATAGACTCCGCCGCCCAGAAACGGATCCTCGGCCGACAGCGCCTCGACCAGTTTCTCGGTCGGCGCCGACAGCAACGGGCCGAGATCGCGCTCGCCCATCCCGAGCTTGCGCAGATAGGCGCGCGCGCGGTCGGTGGCGTGGAGCGGGCCGGAGGCGGTGACCTGCTGGCCCGACATCGTCACGCCGCGATGGAACAATCCCCTGGCCGCCGGCATCCCGGTCAGCGTGGCGATCTTGGCGCCACCGCCCGATTGGCCGAACAGCATCACGCAATTGGGGTCGCCGCCGAACGCCGCGATATTGTCGCGCACCCATTTGAGCGCGAGGATCAGGTCGAGCTGGCCGCAATTGCCGCTATCGGCGAAGCGCGGGTCGAGCCGCGCGAGATAGAGATAGCCGAATGCGTTGAGGCGATGGTTGACCGTCACCACCACGACGTCGCCGCGCGCCGCCAGATCGTGTCCGTCATTGAGCGGATCGGTGACGCTGCCGTTCGAATAGGCGCCGCCATGGATGTAGAGCATCACCGGCTTCTTCGCCGCCGGATTGGGCTCGGCGGTCCAGACGTTGAGGTAAAGGCAATCCTCTGACTGCGCCTGATATTTGCCCGATTGCGGACAGACCGGCCCGAATTTCTGCACCTGCCGCATTTGGCCGCGCGCGGCATAGGGGACCGGGGCGCGGAAGCGTTGGGCGACGCCGTAGCGGATGCCACGATAGGCGATGACGCCGCGGTCGCTTTCGCCGACGAAATTGCCTGACGGCGCTCGCACATAAGGGGCCGCGACCGCGCGCGCCGCGCCCGACAGCAACATTGCCGCCCCCGCGCTGGCGCCGGCGCCGATCAGCGTACGGCGGTTCCAGCTGTCAGCGTCGGACATCCAGACCCCCTGCCAGGAACGCGTCGATATCGGCCTGGCGGAACAGGCTGGCGTCGCCGGGCAGCGAATGTTTGAGCGCGGTGAGCGCAAGGCCGGTGCGCGCGGCGTCGTCGATGGTCCCGCCACTGCGCAACGCATGGAGAACGCCCGCCGCGAACGCATCGCCCCCGCCGATCCGGTCGACGATCCCGGCCAGCGTGATCTCGGCCGATTGCGCATGCGCGTCGCGCGTGTCGATCCGCGCCGACAACAGGTGGCGATCGACATCCTCGGTGTGCCGCGCGGTCGAGGCGATCATCCGGAGCTTGGGGAAAGCGGCAAAGGCGGCGTCGGCGGCCTCGCGCCGGCGGTCCTCGCCATCGCCCGAAAAGGGTTTGTCGAGCAGCAAGGCGATATCGCGATGATTGCCGAACATCAAATCGGCCTGCGCCACCAGCCGCGACAGGATCTCGCGCGGGTTGCCGTCCCAGCGTTCCCAGAGCTTGCCGCGCCAATTGCCGTCGAACGAAACCGGGATGCCGCGCGCGGCGGCGGCGTCGGCGGCGGCGATCGCGGCTTGCGCCGGCACGGGACCGAGCGCGGGAGTGATGCCCGACAGATGCAGGCGGTCGGCGCCGTTCAGCAGCGTCTCCCAATCCCAGGCATCGGCCGGCGCCTCGGCGAAGCTCGAATGCGCGCGGTCGTAAATCACTTCGGTCGCGCGCATGCCGGCGCCCGAGGTGACGAAATAGAGGCCCATCCGGTCGCCCCGGCGTTGGATGGTGCTGGTGTCGATGCCGTGGCCGCGCAGGGTTGCGATCGCGGAATCGCCCAGGTCATTGGCCGGGACGGCGCTGACGAAACCGACATCGTGGCCGAGTCGGGCAAGCGCGGTCGCGACATTCGCTTCGGCACCGGCGACCCAAACGTCGAATTTCGGGGTCTGGAGGATAAGCTCTCGGCCGGGTGGCGAGAGCCGCAGCATGATTTCGCCGAACGCGAGGAATCGTCCCGTTGCCGTACCCATCACTACCCCCAATCCAAACCGTCACCCCGGACTTGTTCCGGGGTCCAACCTTCCCCAACGGAAGCCATCGGATGCGACACGTTGGATGCCGGAACAAGTCCGGCATGACGGAAGGGAGATAACCGCATCAGCGCGCCAGCCATCCACCGTCGACGGCGAGGATATGCCCTTGCACATAATCCGCCGCGCGGCTCGCGAGAAACACCGCCGCCCCGCCCAGGTCGCTCGCATCGCCCCAGCGCCCTGCCGGGATGCGGTCGAGGATCGACTTGTTGCGCACCTCATCCGCTTGCAGCGCCGCCGTATTGTTGGTCGCGATATAGCCCGGCGCGATCGCATTGACGTTGACGCCTTTCGACGCCCATTCGTTGGCCAGCAATTTGGTCAGCCCGCCGATCCCGCTCTTCGACGCGGTATAGCTCGGCACGCGGATGCCGCCCTGAAAGGTCAGCATCGACGCGATGTTGATGATCTTGCCGCCGCCATTTGCGATCATGTGCCGCCCCGCTGCCTGGCACAGGAAGAACACCGATTTGAGGTTGGTGTCGACCACCGCGTCCCAATCCTCCTCGGTGAAGTCGACCGCGTCGGCACGGCGAATGATGCCGGCATTGTTGACCAGGATGTCCAGCCCGCCGAGCTTGTCCACCGTTTCGTCCACAATTCTTTGCACAGGCTCGATCGTCGAGAGATCGGCCGAGACGATCTCGGCACGGCGGCCGAGCGCGCGGGCTTTCTCGACCGTTTCCTGAGCAGGAGTACGGCCGACCGCGGCGATGTCGGCGCCGGCCTCGGCCAGCGCCAGCGCGATCGCCTGGCCGATGCCGGTATTGGCGCCGGTGACGATCGCGACTTTGCCGGAAAGATCGAAAGGGTTGGTCATTTGTACTCCAAATTCCCCTCCCGCTTGCGGGAGGGGTTAGGGGAGGGCCTGTTGGAGGGACGTGGAAGGCCGACACGCCCTCCCCCAGCCCCTCCCGCAAGCGGGAGGGGAGTTAGGCCAGCTGGCAGATATCCAGCACGTTCATGTCGGTATAATCCTGGTTCTCGCCGGCCATCGCCCAGATGAAGGCATAGGCCTTGGTGCCCGCGCCCATATGGATCGACCAGGGCGGGCTGATCACCGCTTCTTCGTTCTGCATCACGATGTGGCGAGTCGCCTCACCCTCGCCCATGAAGTGCATCACGCGGTCGTTATCGAGATTGTCGAGCTCGAAATAGAAATAGATCTCGCTGCGGCGCTCGTGGATGTGCGGTGGCATCGTGTTCCACACGCTGCCCGGCTTGAGCACGGTCAGGCCCATCACCAGCTGCGCGCTGTCGCACACGCCCGGGATGACGAGCTGAAAGATCGTGCGCTCGTTCGATTCCTGCAGGCTGCCGCGCTCGAGCGCATTGGCGTCGGCGATCCCGAGCTTGCGCGTCTGGAAGGCTTTGTGTGCCGGGCACGAGGCGAGATAGAAACGCGCGCCCTGGCCGGAGAATTCGACGTCGGTCGCGCCCATCGTGACGTACAGGCAATCCTTGTTGCCGAGCGTGAATTCCTCGCCGTCGACCATGACCTTGCCGTCGACCTTGCCGACATTGACGATCGCCAGTTCGCGCCGCTCGAGGAACGGATGACCGACGGCCGAGGGCGGTTCGGTCTGCGCGGGCAGCGTGACCGGCGCGCCGCCGACCGCGACGCCGCCGATCACGAAGCGGTCGGCATGCGTGTAGTTGAGCACGCACTCACCCTCGCGGAACAGGCCCTGGATCAGATAGCGGTCGCGCAGTTCCTCATTGGAGACGCACTCCATCATATCGGGATGGGTGGCGTAATAGGTACGGTCGAACATCGGGGTCTCCGGCAGGGATCAGGCCGCACGCGCGGCGAATTGGGGATCGTCGATCTTGTAGGCGCGGCGCACCAGGCCGGTGGTCAGGTCCTGGATCAGCTCGGCCGCTTCCCAATCGTGGAGACGATGCTCGGCGACCAGTCGCGCGAGGAAGGCGCAATCGACGCGGCGCGCGACATCGTGGCGCGCCGGGATCGACAGGAAAGCGCGGGTGTCGTCGTTGAACCCGACACTATTGTAGAAACCGGCGGTCTCGGTGGTCATCTCGCGGAACCGGCGCATCCCTTCGGGACTGTCGTGGAACCACCAGCTCGGGCCGAGCTTGAGGCAGGGATAATGGCCGGCGAGCGGCGCCAGTTCGCGGGCATAGGTCGATTCGTCGAGCGTGAAGAGGATGATCGACAGGTCGCGCTCATTGCCGAAGCGATCGAGCAACGGTTTCAGCGCATGGACGTAATCGGTCCGCGTCGGAATGTCGGCACCCTTGTCGCGGCCATGGCTGGCGAACAGCCCGGCGTTATGGTTGCGGCAGGAACCGGGGTGGATCTGCATCACCATCCCGTCCTCGACCGACATCGCCGCCATCTCGGTCAGCATCTGTGCGCGGAACAGTTCGGCATCGGCCGGGGTCCAGGTGCCGGTGACGATGGTGCGGAACAGGCGTTCGGCGTCGCTTGCCGACAAATTGGCCGTCGCCGCGGTCGGATGGCCATGGTCGGTCGCGGTCGCCCCCGCCGCGCGGAAATCGGCGCGGCGCTTGCGATGCGCGGCGAGATAGCCTTGCCAGTCATAGACGTCCTCGCCGGTCAGCTCGGCGAAGCGCGCCATGGCCGGCTTGAAGGCCTCATGCTCGACGTCGATCACGCCGTCGGGGCGATAGGTGGTGACGACGCGCCCGCCCCAGCCCGAGCGGCGGATGGCGTGATGGTGCGACAGATCGTCCTGCGCGCCTTCGGTCGTCGCCAGAAAGTCGATCCGGAAGCGGTCGAACAACGCGCGGGGCCGGAAGGCGTCGCTGGCGAGCTTCTCGCCGATCGCGTCAAAATAAGTGTCGGCGGTCGCGGCATCGAGTTCCCGCTCGATCCCGAATACCACCGAAAAGACATGATCGAGCCACAGCCGCGACGGCGTGCCGCGGAACAGATGGTAATGGGACGCAAACAGGCGCCAGGCCGCGCGCGGATCGGTCGCGGGCACGCCGGCGCGCGACGGGATCGCCAGCGCGTCGAGGTCGACGCCCTGGCTGTAGAGCATGCGATAGAGATAATGATCGGGGGACAGCAACAGGCTGGTCGCGTCGCTCCATTTGTCGTTATTCGCGAACCAGGCCGGGTCGGTATGGCCGTGCGGGCTGACGATCGGCGATTCGGCGATGGCGGCATATAGGTCGCGGGCGATCGACCGCGTTCCCGGGTCGGCGGGAAACAGACGATCGGGGTGCAATTCCAGCGTGCCAGCCATCAGCCTTCTCCATCCTCCCCGCTTCTCTTGAGCGCGGCTCTGGTAACCGGTGTCAGCAAATAGTACAACCGGCTGCGAACGAGTTCAATCGACCGGAGTCGAAACCGATCCGCGGCGGATCAGGGTCGACAGGAACATCGATGGCTCCGGGACAGCCGATTCATCATCATTGTCGGCGATTCCGGTGATCAGCTTGAGCGCGGCGGAGCGCGCCATCGAGGCGATCGGCCAGCGCACGGTAGTCAATGGCGGCCACATATGCGCGGCGATCGGCGTGTCGTCGAACCCGATCACCGACAAATCGCGCGGCACGATCAACCCGCGCTGGCACGCCGCGTGGATCACACCCGCCGCCATTTCGTCGTTGCTCGAGAAGATCGCGGTCGGGCGCGGCACTACGTCGAGCAGGCGTTCGGCCGCGATCAGCCCCGATTCGAAGGTGTAATTGCCCTCGGCGATCATGCTGCGCGGCAGCGAGATGCCGGCGTCGCGCATCGCTTCCTCGAATCCCAGCCGGCGTTCGTGCGCCGAGCGGAAACCATGCGGGCCGGCGATCAGCCCGATGCGGCGATGCCCTTGCGCGATCAGATAGTGCGTCGCCTCGCGCACCGCCTCGCGATCGTTGGAGGCCACCATATGGTCGGGCGTGTCGAGCTCGGCCGAGCCCATGCGGACATAGCGGCAGCCGAGATTGCTGCACAATCTGGCGACCGCGTCATTCTCGCTGATCGGCGGCATCAGCAGCACGCCGAACAATCGCTGGCGCTCGAGGAAGAGGCGCAGATCCTCGAGCATCGTCGGCGACCCGCGATCGACCGGGCGCACGACCATCTCGAATTCGCTGTCGAGGATCGCTTCGAGCATGCCCTGCTGGACGTTCATCACCGTCTGCGCATTGGGATTGTCGTGGACCAGCCCGACCAGGAAATTGCGCCGCAGCGCCAGTGCGCGCGCCTGCGGATTGGGGACGTAGCCAAGCTGGCCGATAACGTCCTCGACCTTCTTGCGCGTATCGTCGTTGAGCAGCGGGGACCGGTTGATGACGCGGCTGACGGTCTTCTTCGACACGCCCGCGATACGGGCAACATCGTTGATCGTCGGCTGGCCGGTCTTTTCCATCGTCACAGGCATAGCGAGCGGCGCGCTACTGGGCTAGCCTTGCTTCCGGACGGACCGGCGGGCAAAGCTGACACCGGTTGTTCAAGAAGGCGAAAAATGACGGCGAACGCGGTTCGGATCGATCCGAGCGACAATGTGGCGACCTTGCTCGCCGATGCGGCGGCGGGTGACGTGGTGGTCGCCGACGGCGCGCCGGTAACCGCCGCGATGGCGATTCCGCGCGGGCACAAGATCGCGCTGGCGCCGATCGCGGCGGGCGAGGCGGTGGTCAAATACGGCTTCCCGATCGGACGCGCGACAGCGTCGATTGCGGCGGGCGAGCACGTCCATTCGGACAATGTCGCGACGGCACTCGCCGGCCAACAGGCCTATGCCTATGCGCCGGCACCCCGCGCCAATCTCGCGCCGGGTGAGGCCACGTTCCAGGGCTATCGCCGCGGCGACGGGCGGGTCGGCACGCGTAATGAGATCTGGGTGCTGCCGACGGTCGGTTGCGTCGCGCGGACCGCCGAGCGGATCGCCGCACGCGCCGAAACGCTGCTCGCGGGCAAGGTCGATGGCGTCCACGCCTTCATGCACCCGTTCGGCTGTTCGCAACTCGGCGAGGATCTCGACGGGACGCGGGCGATCCTGGCGTCGCTCGCCTGCCATCCCAATGCCGGCGGCGTGCTGATCCTCGGCCTGGGCTGCGAGAACAACCAGATCGCCAAGCTGGTCGAGACCATTCCTGAATGGCGCCGCCCCGCGATCCGCACGCTGGCGACGCAACTGGCCGGCGACGAGGTCGCGGAAGGGGTCGCCTTGGTCGAGCAACTCGCCGCGCAAGCGCAGTGCGAACGGTCGGAAGCGACGCTCGCCGACCTGGTGCTCGGGGTCAAATGCGGCGGGTCGGACGGCTTGTCGGGGCTGACCGCCAACCCGCTGGTCGGCAGGATGAGCGACCGCGTCACGGCATCGGGCGGGCGGGTCGTGCTGACCGAAATCCCCGAGATATTCGGGGCCGAGCAAATGTTGATGAACCGCGCCGCCGATGAAGGCGTGTTCGGCCAGGTCGTCGGCGTGGTGAACGACTTCAAGCAATATTTCATCGATCACGGCGAGCCGGTGTCGGAAAATCCCTCGCCCGGAAACATCGCCGGCGGCATCACCACGCTCGAGGAGAAGTCGCTCGGCGCGGTGCAGAAAGCGGGCCGCGCGCCGATCGCCGACGTCATCCATTATGGCGAACGCGTCGCCAAGGATGGCCTCACTTTGCTCGAGGCGCCGGGCAATGACGCGGTGTCGTCGACCGCCCTGGCGGCGGCGGGGGCGACCGCGATCCTGTTCACCACCGGGCGCGGGACGCCGCTCGGCTTCCCGGTGCCGACGATCAAGATATCGTCGAACAGCGACCTCGCCGCGCGCAAGCCGGGCTGGATCGATTTCGACGCGGGGATGGTGCTCGACAAGGGGTTCGAGACGATGGAGGCGGCGCTGACCGAACGATTGTGCGCGATCGCCTCGGGCGAACCAACCGCGGCCGAACGTAATGGCGAGCGCGAAATCGCGATCTGGAAGCGTGGGGTGACCCTGTGACCCGGCTGTCGCGCGCTGCCCTGGCCGGGCTGCCGATGGGGATATCCGCGCCGCGTACGCGCGGTCCGGTCGCGACGGGGATCGTCCATTTCGGCCCCGGTGCCTTTCATCGCGCGCACCAGGCCGCTTATGTCGACCGGTTGCTCGACCAGGATCCGCGCTGGGGAATCGCCGCGGTGTCGCTGCGCAGCCGCGGCACGATCGAAGCGCTGGCGGAACAGGACGGATTTTATACGCTCGCCATTCGCGACCTCGAGTCGAGCATGCGCGTGATCGGCGCGCATACCGAATTCCTGGGGCCGGAGGATGCGGCGCGGACGCTGGCATTGCTCGCCGCGCCCGATACCCGGCTGGTCACCACCACGGTGACCGAGAAGGGCTATTGCCTGGCGGCGGACGGAACGCTCGATTTCGGTCATCCCGACATCGTCCACGATCTGTCGCGACCGGCCGTCCCGACCAGCGTGATCGGCTGGATCGTCGCCGGGCTGGCGGCGCGCCATGCCAGCGGCACTGCCCCGTTCGTGCCGATGCCGTGCGACAATCTCGCCTCGAACGGCGCCAAGCTCCATGCCGCATTGGTGGCGTTCGCCGGGCGGCTCGACCCGGTGCTGGGCGATTGGGTGGCGGGTGAAATCTCCGTGCCGTCGACCATGGTCGATTCGATCACGCCGGCGTCCGACGACGCGCTCTATGCCGATGTCGCGGCGGCGTTGGGCGTCGAGGACCGGGCCGCGGTGCAGCGTGAGGCGTTCGCGCAATGGGTGATCGAGGATATCGGCGCGCTGCCCGATCTTGGCGCGGTCGGCGCGACCCTGACCGCCGATGTCGGCGGCTATGAGCGCGCCAAGCTCAGGATTCTCAATGGCGCGCATTCGACGCTCGCTTATGCCGGGTTGCTGCGCGGACATATGAGCGTTGCCGAGGCGATCGGTGACCCCCTGCTGGCGACCTTCGTCGATGCGATGATCCGCGAGGATATCATTCCGATGCTGCCGCCCGTGCCGGGGCTGGATCTCCAGACCTATGCTCTTGCGGTGCTGCGGCGCTTCGCCAATCCGGCGATCGTCCACCGGCTCGATCAGATCGCGCAGGACGGATCGCAGAAGCTGCCGTACCGGCTCGGCGACACCTTGCTCGCCAATCGCGCGGCCGGGCGGATGCCGGGCCATGTCGTCGCGGCGTTGGGCGGCTGGGTGGCTTTTCTCATGCAACGGGCGCGAGCGGGTACCCGTATCGTCGATCCGGCGGGCGACCGGCTGTCCGCTTTGGCCTTGGCCGACACGCCGGGACGTGTGGTCGACGGCCTGATCGCCGAGGGGCTGGGCTTTCCGCCGGCGATCGCAGGCGATGCGGAGCTTGTCGCGTTGCTGAAAACGGCAGCGGAAGCTGCCTTTCAGGGCGAAAACCCACGCGAGATGCTCGCCTGACGGTCCGACGGGCTTGTCATTGACACCGGTTTCCCATACGCAGTCGACAACCAAGAAATCCATCAGGGCGAGGAGGGGTTCGGCGGTGCAGCCAGACGATAACGTCGACAATATCACGCGTATTGCGCGCTCATTCGTCGGCGCGCGCCGCGACGGCCATGCGCTGCCCGATTATCCCGGCGACATGCCGGCCGCGCTCGACGACGCCTATGCGGTGCAGGACGCCGCGCTGGCGCTGACCGATGGCAAGGTCGCCGGATGGAAAGTCGGGCGGATCAATCCGCCGATCGGCACCGTCGACCGTCTGGCCGGCCCGATCTTCAGCGATCAGGTCGTCATCGCCGACGGTTCGCCGATCGCGATGCCGGTGTTCGCCGACGGCTTCGCCGCTGCCGAGGCCGAATTCCTGCTGCGCATCGGGACCGCGCCGGATCCGGCCAAACGCGACTATACGATCGATGAGGCGCGGGCGCTGATCGATGCCGTCCATGTCGGGATCGAGATCGCCAGTTCGCCATTCCCCGGGATCAACGATCACGGCGCGCCGGTCACCATTTCCGATTTCGGCAACAATAACGGGCTGATCGTCGGTGCGGCGGTCGAGGACTGGCGCGACATCGACGTCGACACCTGGCCGGTCGAAACGTGGATCGAGGGCGAACGTGCCGGCGCCGCCACTACCGCGACGATGCTCGACGGCCCCTTCGGCGCGGCGCGTTTCCTGTTCGACCTGATGGCCGCGCGCGGTATCGCGCTGAAGGCCGGACAATGGATATCGACCGGTGCCGTAACTGGGGTACACCCGGTTCGCATCGGCGACCGGGTCGAGGCGAAATTCGATGACCGCTTGACGGTCGAGTGCACGATCAAGGCCCGTTAAGAGGTCGCTTTCGAGGGAGAGAGAGACGATGGCGACGACCGGGATGCCGGACGCCGGACGGGTGGATATGCGGGTCGGCCGCTATCGCTGGGTGATCTGCGGGCTGCTCTTCGCGGCGACCGCGATCAACTATGTCGATCGCCAGATGATCGGCGTGCTCAAGCCGACGATTTCGGCCGAACTCGGCTGGAACGAGACCACTTATGCCGACATCGTCTTCTGGTTCCAGGTCGCTTATGCGATCGGTTATCTGAGCTTCGGCAAGATCGTCGATATGGTCGGCGCGCGGATCGGCTACTCGATCGCGTTCGTGATCTGGACCGCCGGCCACACCTTGTGCGGCCTCATCACCGGGCCGTTCAAATTGTTCGGCACGATGATTTCTCCGGCGATGCAATTCAACGGCGCGCGGTTCGTGCTCGGCGTCGGCGAATCGGGCAATTTTCCTGCCGGCCTCAAGGCGGTCAGCGAATGGTTTCCCGCCAAGGAACGCGCCTTCGCCACCGGACTGTTCAACGCGGGGTCGAATGTCGGCGCGATCATCACGCCGCTGATCGTGCCCGCGATCACGCTGGCGTACGGCTGGCGGATGGCGTTCATCTCGACCGGTGTGTTCAGCCTGATCTGGCTGGTCGCCTGGATCGCCATCTATCGCCGCCCACGCGAGCAAGCCCGGCTGTCGGCAACCGAGCTCGCCTATATCGAGAGCGATCCCGCCGACCCGCCGCAGAAGATCGGCTGGTTCAAGCTGCTCGGCTATCGCGAGACCTGGGCCTATGCATTGGGCAAGTTCCTGATCGACCCGATCTGGTGGCTGTTCCTGTTCTGGACGCCCGATTTCCTCGCCAAGACCTACCATCTCGATCTCAAGAACTTCGGTCCTCCGCTGGTCGCGATCTATCTGATCTCCGATATCGGCAGCGTTGCCGGCGGCTGGTCGTCATCGACCCTGATGAAGCGCGGCTATAGCGCGAATGCGGCGCGCAAGCTCACCATGCTGGTCTGCGCCTTCCTGGTCATGCCGATCTTCTTCGCGCAATATGCCGCCAGCGTGTGGCTCGCGGTCGGGATCGTCGGGCTGGCGACGGCGGCGCATCAGGCCTTCTCGGCCAATCTCTATACCATCCCCTCGGACATGTTCCCGCGGGCCGCGGTGGGCTCGGTGATCGGCATCGGCGGCACGGTCGGCGCGATCGGCGGCATGGGGATGGCGAAGTTCACCGGCTATATCCTGCAGACGACGCACAGCTATACATTGATCTTCGCGGTCGCCGGCAGCGTCTATCTGATCGCGATCGGCGTGGTCCATTTGCTCAGCCCGCGGCTGGCGCGGGTCGACGTGCCGGCGTGACGGACCCCAGCCGGCGGGACGCCTTCGCGCTGGCGGGCGGCGCGAGTGCCCTGCTGATCCCGGGCGAAGCGCGCGCGGCCGCCAAGCCGGTCGCCGCGCCGGCCTATCGCCGCGGCTTCGACGGCCAGCGCATTGCCGACCTGGGCGACGGGCGGTTCCTCAACCCCGTATTCGCCGGCGATCGGCCCGATCCGGCGATCCTGAAGGACGGCCCGGACTATTACCTGACCTTTTCGAGCTTCGATTCCTATCCAGGCATCGTCATCTGGCATTCGCGTGATCTGGTGAACTGGCGCCCGATCGGGCCGGCGCTCAGGAAGAATATCGGATCGGTCTGGGCAGTGAGCCTGGCCAAGCATGATGGGCGCTATTTCGTCTATATTCCGGTCAAGGCGTCGCCCAATTCGATTGTCGTCATCCATGCCGAGCGTATCGAGGGCCCCTGGTCGGATCCGATCGACCTCGGTCTCAACGCGCATATCGATCCCTGTCACGCTGTTGGAGAGGACGGGAGCCGCTGGCTGTTCCTGTCGGGCGGCGATCGTATCCGGCTCGCACCCGACGGCTTGTCGACGCTCGGCAAGGTCGAACATGTCTATGATCCCTGGCACTACCCGGCCGACTGGGTGGTCGAGAGCTTCTCGCCCGAGGGACCGAAGATCGTCGCGCACGGCGGCTGGTTCTACCTGATCACCGCGATCGGCGGCACCGCCGGGCCGCCGACCGGGCATATGGTCGTCGCCGCGCGCTCGCGCTCGATCCACGGACCGTGGGAAAACTGCCCGGCCAATCCGCTGGTGCGCACGACGAGCGAGACCCAACGTTGGTGGTCGCGCGGCCATGCCTCACTGATCGAAGGGCCGGCGGGTGACTGGTGGGCGCTCTATCATGGCTATGAAGCGGGATATTGGACGCTCGGGCGCCAGACGCTGCTCGATCGCGTCGAATGGACTCCGGACGGTTGGTTCCAGATGACGGGCGGCGACCTCTCACAGCCGCTTCCCAAGCCGAGAGGTGGCGTGCCCGTGCCGCATGGCATGGCGCTGTCCGACCGGTTCGAGCGCCTAGCGCTCGGCACCAAATGGAGCTTCTTCCGGCCTGGCCCCGATGCGGCGGGGCGGGCCAAGGTTCGCGACAATGTCCTGCACCTGGCGGCAAGCGGCACCGCACCTGTCGATTCGTCCCCCTTGCTGCTGATCGCGGGCGACACCGCCTATCGCTTCGAATGCGATATCGAGATCGACGCCGGAGCGACGGCGGGACTGGTGCTGTTCTACGACGACAAGCTCTATTGCGGGCTGGGGTTCGACGCCACGCGTTTCGTCACCCACCAATATGGCATGGAGCGCGGGCGCCCGGCCAATCCGCATGGCGGCCGGATGACGATCCGCGTGACCAATGATCGCCACATCGTGACCTACGATACCAGCGACGATGGCGGAAAGACCTGGACTCGGTTCGATCGCGGCATGGAAGTGTCGGGATACCACCATAATGTGCGCGGCGGCTTCCTGATGCTGCGCCCGGGACTGTATGCCGCCGGAAAAGGCGAGGCGCGCTTCCGCGATTTCCGTTTCCGCGCGCTCTGACGTCTTGCGGAATCAGGATCGGCCGCATCCGGCGCACGACGGCCGCTGGTTCACCTGCGATGAGGCCGGCGAACAGATCGGTATGCGGGGGAGCGGGGAAGTGGCTGTGATTCGGTTCAAAGGGGAAGGCAAAGGTCCGGCGGGACGGCGGGCATCGCCCAGCCGTCGCATCCCCAGAATATCAATCTCACGAGAGAGATTGGCGCGGTCGGGAAGCACAAAAAAGGTGCCTACTTCTGCTCAGGACGCCTCACCTCGTCTAAGTGTAAATAATTGAACTTAATCGACTATTTATCAGTCTAGAGGAAAACTTGCCGCTACATCTCAATCGCCGAGGCGGACCAAAAGGTGGACTAGCCGTGCGATTCAAGATCCTCACCCAGATGACTGTGCGAAATCTCGTAGCTGGCAAGTATGCAGGCGGCCAAGGATTGTGGCTTATCAAGCGTGATCAGCGCGCGGGAAAATGGGTGTTGCGGTTGGCGCCAGGCGGTATGCGCAAGGAGATGGGTCTCGGCCGATGGCCAGATGTCTCCATCTCCAAGGCATCCGAGAAAGCGGCGGAGGCGCGAACGCTTCAACGAGCCGCGATTTGCCCCCTCGAAGAGCGGAGAAAAGCAAAGCGCGTCATCGCAATGCTCGAGCAACTACCAAAGGGAATCCACGTGAGGTCACGGACGATGGCGTTGCAGGGTTGGTCGACAGCGCAAAGGTTGTGGCCAATGGCCCGCTGCGTTGGGGTAGAGAACGCATCTGTATCGGGCTGCTGAGAGCGCTTAATGAAGAGCGGCTAATCGAGTTGCGCCGGACGCGCCCCTCCATCGCTATTTCATCGCCTCGATCAGCTTCTTGACTTCCTGGCTGCGGCCGCGGGGGAGGATCAGGACGTCCTTGCCGTTGGCGACGACGATCAGGTCGGTCACGCCGACCAAGGCGATGCGCACGCCATCGGCCTGGACCAGGCAATTCTCGGTCTCGATCGCGACGACGTCGCCCTTGCAGACATTGCCGTTGCCGTCGCACGTACTCAATTCGTGGAGCGCATCCCAGCTGCCGAGGTCGCTCCAACCCATGCTGACCGGCACCACCGCGACGCGCGGCGCCTTTTCCATCACGGCATAGTCGATCGAGTCCGAGGGCGAGGCGGCGAAGGCTTGCGGGTCGGGATGGATGCGCGCGCCTTCGTGCCTGGCTTTAAGCATCGCCTGCTGCGCGGCATGCAGGACCTCGGGCGCATGGACCGCGAGCGCGCCCAGGAACGCGTCGGCGCGGAACAGGAAGATGCCGCCGTTCCAGACATGGTCGCCCGCCGCCAGCATCGCCTCGGCGCGGTCGCGCGGGGGTTTTTCGACGAAGCGCGTCACCTTGTGCACGCGCGGCGCGACCGCTTCGCCGACATGGATCCAGCCATAACCGGTTTCGGGCGCGTGCGGATCGATGCCGAACGTGACCAGCCAGCCCTGG
>Ga0070678_100000143_pt1 | contig 29527 bp, 40 predicted proteins | sample KBSM73metaG_FD_65647 | JGI IMG/M metagenome (GOLD analysis project Ga0070678, IMG submission 65647) | Miscanthus rhizosphere microbial communities from Kellogg Biological Station, Michigan, USA - KBS M7-3 metaG | ecosystem: Host-associated > Plants > Roots > Rhizosphere > Soil ...
CGCATCCCCTCGCGCTCGCGGTCGCGGAAGAAGGAACGCACATAGGCCAGCGGGATGCCGAACCGTGCCACCTCGTCGCCGCGCCGCACGCTCATCTGCACGCCAGACATCGCCGACGCAGCGAACGCCCGCACCGCCGCGAAATGTGCCGCAACGTAGGCATCTATCCCACGTGACCCGCTCATGTCCTTAAGTCCCGGCGGCACAATGAAATGCCCGTGGTGTACCGAGCCGCCGCTCTTGAGCGGCTGGTAAGTAGACATTTTCATCGGCAGAGCAGCCACCCGGCCGTCGCGGTCAATCCCGACGTAATAGTGAAACCCCCACTCACCTGCCTGCGGCAAGCGGCGCCGCTCCTCCTTGGTGAACACATCCCGGCTGAACGAAATCTCGGTGTGGTCGTAGAGCGTCCATTTCCACGGCGCTGCGACCACGATGTTACGCCGCCGCTTTTCGTAGAGCTGGAAATCAAGGAACGCTGGCTTGTCGGACAGCACGAGGTCGCGCGCCTCCTCACGCGATCGGGTCATAAACACCCCGATGCAACTCGGCAGGTTCTCGTGATCGACCACCGGCACATCGGTGATGGCGCGGCGCAGAACTGTCAGACTGTCGAAGCACAGAGGGACGCCGACCCGACTGAAATAGTCATAGGCTGACCGGTGCGTTTTCTTGAGTTGCCGGAATATCTTGAAATAGTCTTCAAGCCCGACCAGTAACTCGCCCAGCGTGATGCCGCTGATCCGTTCGTCACCTTCGAGTTGCCGCGCCCATTCCGACACCCCCTTGTGTGGCACCGGCGGTGGCTTGGCGTACTCGATCGTCTCTTCCTTCAGCGCATGAGCGACAATCGCCGGGCTGTAGGGCATCCTGGAGACGCCGCCAGCATCGCGCATGCAGCCATGCCATAAACCGATCCAGGCTTGCTGTGCGGCGGCCGCCAACTGCTGTCGCTCCGCAGCGATCATGCCGGAATCGCTCATGCCATCACCGTCGCGCGCAGATGCACGCCACATTCGCGCAGCGCCGCCTCCACGTCCCGCACAGATCGACACGCCATCACCTCGGCGCCACAGTGGATCAGCTTCTGCATCATCTGCTTCTGTGCCGCGCTAAGTCGGCCCGTGCGCGTCTTCAGCTCGATGAACAGCGCACGACCGTGATGCACGATCGCCAGGTCCGGCACGCCGGCACGAACGCCAAGGCCAACCAACCGTGCCGCCGCTTTGTTGTGCCGCTGGCCACCGTTCGGTACGTGGTAGAACACCGCATCGTCCGGCAGCGCGATCCGCAGGAACTGCACGACGCTCCGATGTAGGTCGTCTTCCTCGTGCCGCCGTGGCGCCGGTTCCGGCACCTGACGCACCCACGCCCCGCCTGGCACGCCGAAGGGCAGGCGCCCGCTCATGCGCGCCACCGCTCGGCGGATTTGCAGGTGGCGCAGACCCAATTTCCACGATGCTCGGCCGCGAACTCGCGCCGGCACTGCAGGCAGCGGTGCTGCACGACCGGCGCCACCGCAGGCGGCTTCCAGTAACGCCAGCGATCGAGCGCCTGGGCGACGGCGTTCTCCGACATGCCGAGCCGGGCAGCGACGGCGGCGCGCGTCTCACCGGCAGCGACTGCGAGGATCGCCTCGGCCACGCGCGGGGTGGGGCTGTGCTGCAGCTTCATGCCGCCGCCTCCGCCGCCGCCGCGAATAGTTCCAGCGTCGTCGGCCTGTCGCACCACTCATCCCAGGCAGCAGTCACGGCGCCGGAACCTGGAAACAGATCGTCCAACTGATCGCCGGGTTCAGCGCCCAATAGGTCAAAGACCCACCGACAAAACAATCGAGGCTTGGCGCCTTGGAACCCACGTTTCAAGGTGATGTTGCAAGCGACCCAATCGCGCGTCGTCTGTTCCGATCGCCCACGTTTCCGGCCGCCCCGGAAGATCACCGGCTCCCACGCATAGGCAACGGGAACGCCTGGCTTGAATGACGCGAATGGCTTCACCCATGATCCAACGCGAACGTCGTCCGGGCACATCGGTAAGATAGTCCGGAGCGATGGCGTATGCAGTGATAGTGCCCAACCATCAGGATAGTCGGCGGACAGTCGGGCTATGAATGCCCGATGCGTTTCCGGGTCGTCCCAGATGCCAGCCTCGGGGTGCATGCAAGCATAGAAGCGAGCCAGTCCGAGGTAGGGAGGATCAGCATATGCGAACCGCATCATGCCGCCGCCTCCGCGCCACGAGACGGCCGACGAACCCACGCGATCTCCTGGTGTTTCCGACAATAGGGGCCATGACCCGCCGTAGCCGCCCCGCAGAAGCGCCAGGGCTTGTCGTCCGTCATCGGCCACATGCACCCGTCCGTTCGCGCCGCGCGGGCTGGCGGTGGCTGTGGCGGGGCCGGTGGCGTAGCTGGCGGTGCCGGCGGACGCCCGGCGAGCGATGCGCGCTGCTGCGGCTCCAACACCACCTTGGGACGCGGCGGCGGCTGGGTCTTCGCATGGTGCGGGCGAGGCCTGGGTGGCGGCAGCGGCTGGCCGGGATGCACACCGAGCGGCGATGGACGCGGCGCCAGGCCAAGCCGGCGGGCCTTGCCGATCACCGCGTTCTTGCCGACGCCCAACTCGTCGCCGATCTCCCTGGTGCCCATCCCCTCGGCCCAGAGCACGCGCAGGCGCTGCGTCGCGGCGTCCAGCCACTCGTGGCTCTGTGGCGCGCGGTTCCTCACCGGTCCAGCCTGGTCAGCACCGTGCCGATACCGGCCGCGACGACGATCCCGAATAGGAACCAATAGCCGAGCGCGCTGAAGAGCCAGTTCACAACGCCACCAGATGTCGGCTGATCCGACAAACTGTCTTGACATCACCGAAATGGTGACCGATTGATTCCTGCGACATGTCAGGCCGCCACCACACAGACCGATTTGGGCAGTTGCCGCAGGAGCCTGGCGGTGATCCCGAGCTTTTTGGCCAGCCTTGTCGCTTCCACGTCGGGCCAGTATTTGGCTGGGATGCCACGACGCGCCCAATGACACGCCATCGCCGGCCGGACCCCGATCGCCTCGGCCAGCACCGCATAGCCGCCAAATGCCTCGATAACGTCGCTGTGTGACCGCATGGCCAGCTAGCATGGACGACAGTTAGTCGAGGCGCAAGAGGATACACAGGTGGTGGCTGGACTCGCGACAAGAAGTCATACTCCGTCCATGGGACGACCGAAGCGCACCACCGCAGACAGACAACTCATGCGAGACGTTGGCCTGCGTCTGCGCTGGGTTCGTGAGGCCCGAGGCATGACCCAGGCCGAGATCGCGGACCAGGTCGGCGTTTCTGACTCAGCGTGGTCGCTTTATGAGCGAGGCTTGCGTTTTCCTGATATATTCGAAGCTACGCGCTTGCTGGCGAAATTACGCATCAGCAGGGAATATCTGCTGGAGGGACGCCTATCAGGCGTAGAGGCTCGGCTGGCCATCCAGCTCGCAGCAGCGCATCCGCACCTAGCGAAAACCATAGACATGGACGATCGCACGGACATAGCGGTTTAACACAGTCCGGCGTGTCATCGTAAAAATTAGCGCCATCTTCATCGACACTTAGTGGTTGACGGCCTCGACTAAATGTCGAATACTCTTGCCCAAGCGAGGTGGGTAAGAGATGGTCGAGGTCATAATCCCCAAGCAGTCCGGTGTCGGCACGATTGGGCACGATCCCGCCTCCTTTGGTTCGGTAAGCACGTCTCGGGTGAACCGACCGTCAGGTGCCCGACATCCCAACGTAACCGTCCAGCCACACGCGTCCAGAGCAGAAACTGGAGGAAATGCACGCGCTGCACCGTTGCGATGCACATACGAGCGTGCATACCAGGCAGCAACCAAGGTCCGCTCTAGTCCCATCAATGGGTTGGGAACCCAAACCGCACAACCAACAGTAGAAACCGGGGAATCAACAAATGTCGCTGCCGCCGCCACCCGTTACCCAGGCGGAGGCGATGCTAGCCCTGCTGGCCGTCTATCAGGCTGTGTTGCGGTTGCTGCGGCGTCGGCTTGGTCGGGAGACGCGCCAGGATCTGGAGGACATACGGGCACTGATCGCCCCGCTGATCACCCGCCAGAACGGCCGGCACTAACATACCGCGTCTGGCGGGGTCGGCTATGAAGCCGCGCCCCTTGCCCGACCTCTCCTATGTGGCAGAGGCCCTGGCTTACGATGCTGAGACGGGCATCTTCATCTGGCGGGAAAGGCCGAGGTCGCATTTCCACCATGCGATGGTCAGGCGTCTATGGAACGCCAAATGGGCCGGTAAAACCGCTGGGAATATCAAGCCGCACGGCTACCGCATAATCCTTCTAGCCCACCAACCCTACCTTGCCCATCGCCTTGCATGGCTATTGGAGCACGGCGCGCCGGTTCAATACCCGAATGAGTTGGATCACATTAATGGCGACCCGGCTGACAACCGAATAGCTAACCTCCGATCTGTCTCCCATGCAGACAACATGACCAACAGAAAGCCGCGCCGTGACAGCGGCACTGGCGTAAGAGGTGTCTCTTTGCATCGGGATGGCAAGTTCAAAGCGACCATCAGGCGAAATTACCAAGGTCACTACCTCGGCCTCTTTGCAACACTCGAAGAAGCGACCGCCGCCCGGCGGGAGGCAGAACAACGCCTGTATGGGATGTATGCCAGAAAGATCGAGAACTGACCGATGAGACAGTTCAGGGTCTTTAAGAATTTCTACATCTGCCAGCGCTGCCCCCACGAGTTCGCCGACGAGGCGATGGTCATCGGCGCGTCCTGGTGTCCGGCGTGTGATGAGCCGGTCGAACCCTATAGCTCCGAGTCATTGCTGGAGGAGGAACCGATGGAAATGGATGAACGCGTGCGCGTGGTCGCCGCCGAGATGCGCGCGGTGCAACTCGTGGCGGCGCTGACCAATGCGGTGACCGGCGCTCCGCACTGGCGGATGGAGGCGCAGGCCCTGCTCGACCGCATCGAGGCCGGCGTCCTGCCCAGCATCCAGGAACAGCTCACCACCCACCGGGAGGCCGCATAATGAGCGACACCGACAACGCATCCATACTCAGCAGTGCCACGCAGGCCCTTGAACGCTATCGGGCCGAAGAACAGGCGCTCACCGTCGAGATCGCCATCCTGACGACGCGTCTGGAACTCACCCGAGAGTTCGTCAGCGCCTTGAGCGGCAAGCCCCGTACCCGCCGACCCCGCACGCCCAGGCCCGTGGAGCCTACCGGCGAGGCGAACGACGCGATCGACGCATTCGCGGATGCCGTCGCGTGAACACGCCCAACACGCCCGTACCCGACGAACTTGCTGCCGTCAGGTCGGAAATCAAGCGGCTGGAGGAACGTGAGAACGAGCTGAAGCGGCTGGTGCTCGACAACCCGGATGTCCGCACGGGCGCCTCATGGCTCGCCGAGGTCAAGACTGTCGAAACCACCAGGACGGACCTGAAAGAGCTACGCGCGGTCCATCCCGACATTGTCGACCAGTTCACGTTCCAGGTGCCGGTCACTCGCGTGGTGCTGTCAGGCATCACCGAGGACGGCGAGGTGGTCAGCGCACGCAAGCTACGGAGTATGGCTCAATGAACGCAGTCACGACCACCACGACACCGCTCGGCTATGCCGACATCGAGCGGCTGGCTGCGTCCATCGCGCAGAGCGGGCTATTCGGTATCAAGACCAAAGACCAGGCGATCGCGCTCATGATGATCGCCCATGCCGAGGGGCGGCACCCTGCACTCGCTGCCCGTGATTACGACGTAATTTCCGGCAGGCCGGCAAAAAAGGCAGAGGCTATGCTACGGGACTTTCTTGAAGCAGGCGGCAAAACGCAGTGGCACGCGCTGTCCGATGAGATCGCAGATGCCACGTTTTCCCACCCGTCCGGTGGCTCTGTCCGCATCATGTGGAACATGGAGCGTGCAGCCAAGGCTGGGTTGGGCGGTAAGGACAACTGGAAGAAGTTCCCCAGGCAAATGCTGCGTTCACGCACGGTGTCGGAGGGCGTCCGCACAGTCTGGCCAATGGCCACGAGCGGGATGCACGTCCCAGAGGAAACGGTGGATTTCAACGGCACCACGCTGGACGCCGAGCCGGAAGCGCCGCCGCTCCGTGCCGCCGCTGCCGCCACCCCGCGCGCTGACCGCATTGCCGAGAAGGCGCCGGCCTACGAGGCACCACCCCAGCCCAAGCAGACGATCGGCCAGTTTCTCGATTCATTGGAAATCGCGGTACGGGACTGCGACAGCCTCGCCGCCGTCAACCGGATTAACGCCAGCCCGAAGGTGGTACAGGCCAGACAGACACTGCGGAACGGCGCACTGGAGCGGCTGGAGAGCATCATTGCCTCCGGCCTGGCAGCGCACGCGCCGGTCACCTACCCCACGAACGACGACGGAGACGCTGCATCGGAGGACATGGAGGAGGTGCAGATCGCCGGCGCCGAGAAAATGGCCAGTGGCTAGATCAACACCACTGAGACCGCTTCCAAGTCTCGCATATCTTCAGCAACGCCTTGGTTATGAGCCAAAGACTGGGAAGTTCACTTGGCTGCCTAGACCACTAGAACAATTCGCCGACGAGGCGAAAGGCAGAACATGGAACACCAGATACGCCGGCAAGACTGCGGGCTTCAGGCATGGGAAGGGATACCGTCAGATCGCAATCGACGACACGAAGTTCATGGAGCATCGCGTTGCATGGTTGATGGTGTTCGGCACGATGCCGACAGCAGATATCGACCACGTAGATGGAAACAGAAGCAATAACCGCATCGCGAATTTACGCGCTGCAACACGCGCTGAAAATCTATGGAATGCCCGAACGTCGAGGAGCAATACGTCAGGCGCAAAGGGTGTCTACTGGGACACCGAGAGAGGTAAATTCCAGGCCCACATCACTTACCGCTATAAGACGCACAAGCTCGGGAGGTTCGACACTTTTGACGAGGCACTGGAAGCTCGCCGCGAAGCAGCTAAGCGGTTACATGGCGTCTTTGCCGCAGGAGACTGACCGGTGTAAATAGAACGGGCGCCTAGGATCGGTTGCACGACCCTGGCGCCCTGACCGACGATCCCGCAGGAGGGGACCATGGTTATCTCGAGAGTATCCTGCCAGCCGGTGCGCCGGCAATGAGCGACCTCACCGAGGACGAACTCAGGGTGGCAGTGATGAAGGCCGATCTGTATCTGAAAACCCGTCAGGGATGGTGGGAGACACCGCGCAACATAGCGATCTTGGTGGGCACACTGACGGTGTTCTTCGCCTCACTCGCCGGGATCGCCGGCTACAAGCTGGGCAGCCAGCCTCCCCAGGCGATTGTGGTGCAGTTCCAGCAGCCTCTGGCAGTGAAGATGGTGCCATGAAACTCTGCAAGGACTGCCGGCACGCCGAGATGCAATCCGGCATCTGGATATGCATGCATCCGTCTGCGATGCGGCCGGCGTCCATCGATCCAGTCACTGGTGAGCCTGTGACGGCGCGGGGGACGACCTGCGATTTAGTGCGCGTCCTGATTTCCAACGCCGAGGGCGAAGATCTGTGCGGGCGGGATGGGAAGTTCTGGGAGCCGCTGACACCAACAGGGTTCGTATGACAGCGCTGCGGGCACCCGTGGCGCGCACAGACCAGGAGATGACGTGAACACCAAGACTGAGGCCGAGATTTGGGCCGAGTTCGATGCGATGAGAGCCAGGCGCATTGCCTTCGAGCAGCGCCCGTGGCGCGCAACTGATTACGTGCTTGCGTTCCTCTATTGGAGTTTAGTCATCGGTATGAGTTGGGGAGTGATCGCGGTCGTGGTCGCGGTCGGTGCATTCCTAGTGTTCGGCTAGTCCCGTAGCCGCCTTAGCCGCTCGGCCTCAAGCTGCGCGCCTACGGCACCATAGAGCGGGCTGGTCAATGGCCTCGGTCCGTTCAGGCTGCTGTCGATCATCCTGTCTGCAAGACCCTGACCACGCACGTAACCACCGAGCAACTTGTTAGCTGTCAGCGCAACCGGAACCATCGCCGCACGCCATAGGCTGTTGGTCAGCCCGCCAGACCCCAGCATGCCCCCAGCCGCTGCGTTGACCATCATGCGATCAGGTGAGCCGCTATTGGGTGGTTCCTTCAGGAACCGCTGACCGATCCTAGCCAAATCACCTAGCGGCCCGCCTCCGGTATAGGCCATTCCACCGGTCGAGCTGTCATATCTGGACGAGGCGGCGCGCACCTGTCCCATCAGCAAAGCGGGGCTAAGGTTTCCGTCTGGTGACTTCTCCACCAAGTCCTCGACCGTCTTCATCGCCCTGAACTGCTTGCGCGCGATCTGTAGACGAGCAACCTCTTCTGGAGGGGCCGACCGCTCCAATGCGTCGTCCAGCGCTTCACGGATTTTCGACGCATAGAACGCAGTATTAGGATCGGCTGCCTTCATGGCACGACCAAGCGGCGCATCAGCCCTGGTCAGTGTCTGATAATCGGCACCACTAATCTTGCCGTTGCCCTTTGCCGCTGCATCGATGATCGTATTGAGCAACCCATTGATCGACTGATGACCGCCCTCACCGAGCGGCGCCAGTCTCGACTCGTTCTGGATGGTGCCGAAGTCGGTCAGGAACGTCTGATCGGCATCAAGATTTGTCTTTCTTGCCACGTCATCGAACACCCCGCCAATCCGGGGCGCTGCCTTGGCCATGACATCGGAATTAACCAACGGCTCGTCTTCACCAAATGTCTTCGACACAGCTCGATTGAACGATTGGTGCAGACCCTGGTCCTGCTTAGCGGCGCCGCTAAATGGTAGGTTCCTAGACTGGCTGTCAGCGATCCGCACAACGGAACTCTCACTCATCTGCGGCGCGCGGACATTGATGCCGTATTCATCACGCGCGGTCTTCGCAAGGCCGGCGACCTCTGGTGCCACACCGCCCGCCTGGCCACGGACGCCACGCACGCCAGCGTCCACACCACCTACCGTTCCCGCACCAGCTACATTGCCGGTTAACTCGGCCATAGGCTTGGCCCACTCCGGCGCCGCCTCTGCTGCTACGTGTCCGACAATAGCGCCAGCGCCACCCGCTGCCGGTGCCGCGATGCCTGCCGGTCCCAGAGCCGCCGCTGTCCCGGCCGCTCCCGTTACCTTGCGCACGACCTGCTCGGTCGGCGTGGCAGGAACCGCCGCCGGGTCCACGCCCACCACATCACCGATAGCACCGACCATGCGCGTGCCAGGCTGCGGCACGGTATCATTGAGCAACGCATTGCGAACCGGATCGGGAAACCGCTCGCCACCGAACCATGGCGCGATCAGGTCATGCAGGAACACCGCCGTGGTCGCCAGCGGCTTGCCGATAATGTTGCCGGACGGATTGGTCGCCACGTTGATGACATTCGCGCCGATATCCGTCCCGCCGGCTGCGACGTTCTTCGCAACCCCGCGCGCTGTGGTGCCACCCTCTTCCGGAGCAGCGGCCTGAGCTGCTGGCGCCGCCCGGATAATTGGCATATCCAGCCATGGCTTGTCCTCATTAGCCATCACTCTGCCCTCGGCTTGATGCGCAGGTTGCCGTCCTCGTCGTAGAACTTGCCGCCCTCGGGTATCTTGGCAAGGTCACTCTTGTCGCGAACGATCACGCCATCCCTGCCGACTGATCGGAGTTCCGCATCCTGACGCGACAGGATCGCGAACTTGATTTCGTGCAATCGCGCTTCGAGAGCTTGCGGCGTGGCATACAGCCCGCGAATTGTCTGCGGCGACACCAGTTCCTGCTTCAGCATCTCCATTTCAGCAGGCTGGAGCACGCCAGTGTTGGCGTAGGTCGGACTGCGCAGCACGGTCTTCATCGCATTGAATGCGCCGATAAGCTGCTGCGCTTTCGGGTCTCGCGGATTGTCGAAGAAAGCACCCCAACTGCTGCCGGCGATCCCCTTGTGGAGGTCTACGTAGCGGTCGATGGCGGGGACGATAACACGCGCATCGGTGTCGGCCTTGCGTACTTCGTCAAGCGCCGTGCCGGTTGGTTGCGGGATGAATGTCGGACGCTGGATGGAACGGGTTGGAGGCGTATAGCCGGACATATCCTGTTCGATGACATTGCCGTTCGGCGCTATCTGCCACTTCTTGGCCTTCCATGCCTCGGCATACTCCTGGCTGCCTGGATCGGCATGCCGGAGGTCATACTCGAGACGCTCACCCTCAGTTGCGCCCTTATAGCCTGGGATCGGTTCGATGACGCCGGTTTCAGAATTGCGCTGATGACCCGTTGGCACACCGGCCCGCGCATTCTCAATGCGCCGCTGCTCCGCGAGCGCTGCTGCCGACGCCTCCGTATTGGCCTGCGTCTGCGCATGTTGCTGCGCCTGCTGCACGTCAGTCCGATACTGCCGGTCCACCGTCTCATTGTGCTGGCGGTAGGTCTGCTCCGTCGTAGCGATCAGCTTCTGCTGCTGGTCGAACTCGGCGCGGTTGCGCGGCCGGATCGCCTCAAGCTGCTGGATCGTCCGGTTCTGCTCGGCGTCCAGGCCATTCGCCATCCGAGGTGCCGGCGGTGGGATGTTGGCCACGGGCGCCGCTGGGGTGGCCGCAGGAGGCGGCTGTGCAGGTGCTGCCACGGCGGCTGGCGGCGCTCCTGTGCCAAGCCCGCCCGCATTCGGCGTGCCGACAGTGCCGTCCGGCCTGGTCACCAACCCCTGCCCGCCAGGCACCGGCATACCGGCCGCTGGAGGCGTCCCTGGTGGTCCTACAGGCTGACCGGCCAACTGGTAGGGGGGAGGCGTCCCAGGCACTGCTGGCGCCCCTCCAGGGCTTCCTGCAGGCGGGCGGACAGTGGCAACCTGGTAGTTCCCATGCTCATCCCGCACCCAGTCCTTGGCGCCTTTCTCCCACGGCTTGGTGCCGTATTTGCCATAGACCGCATCGAAGACCTTGTCCTGCACCGCCTCCGGCGCCTGGCGAGCCTCGGGATACTGCGCCGGGTCGAGGCCGGCGAGCTGCAGGCCCTCGCGCCAGGTGCTGTTGACGAACTGGTATTTGCCGGATGCGGTCGCGCCGCGCGCGTAGGCTGTCGGGTCTTGTCTGGCCACGTAGTTCAGAACCGTTGGATCGCCGCCGCTCTCCTGCTTCACAATAATGGCGCGGTCCTTTTCCCGGTCGCCGGTAAAGCCACCACCGGGCGCCACGGCAGGAACCGCACCCGGCGTTACCGTGCCCTGGGTGCCGCCGCCGCCTCTACTCCGTAGCCACGTCTGATAGTCGCTGGCCACGCCGCGCTGCTCGCCTAACTTCTCGCTCGACGTGCCCATCGCCGCGATCTGCTCCAGGCGAGCCTTGCCCGGAAACACGCTCGGCGCGTTCTTCAGGAACCCATACTGCTGCGCATTGGCCACAGCGCCTGGATACGCCGCCGCCATCGCCGCCTCGTCGCCCAGGCCCAGCAGCCCCTGCGCCGCGCGGGCGGCATACTCGATCTCGGTGCCACCGATCTCCTGCTGCGACCGCTGTATCAGTAGTTCGTTGCGCTGCGGCGCGTATTGGTTCGAGATCTGCTGCGCGTTGTCCACGAGCAACTGGTTGACCGGGTAGAAGCTGGAAACCTGGGTGCCGCTCATGGCTCTAAGTCCACAAAGCGTCGCCGGTCCCACCGGAGACGCCACTCTTGCCGCCCAGCCAATTCTGGACTGCCGTGCTGTTCAGCAGCGTGTTGGCAGTGCCGCCCAACGCACTTGCCGTATTCCCGTAGATCGAACTCTGCGCGTTAGCCCCGCCTGTCTCGACACCGGCCGCCGCCGCTACCGGAGCACCCGCTGCCGAACTCTGGCCCAGCGTGCTCAACCCCATCAGCCGGTTGTAGTACTGCCCGAAGTCCTGGTCCGCGAGGCCCTGCGCGTAATCCAACTCCCCCTTGATCGTGGCCCCGCTGCGCAGCATGCCGCGCGCCGCTGCACTGGCATCGACACCACGCAGCCCCTCGTTCATCTGCCACTGATAGCCTGGCGACGTGCGGTAGGCCGACATTGCCGCATCGGCCGCCTCCGGTCCCTGTAGCCCGAGCAGCGCCTGCTGCGCCTCGATCGAGTGCTCGCCGGCATCGCGATATGGACCCAGGTCGTTGCGCTGCTGCTCGTACTGCGCCCGCGCCGCCGCCTGGCCCTTCGCAGCCGTGTTCGACTGCATGATGCTGCCGGCAATCCCAGTTGCTGCCGACAGCCCAGCGCCGATTGCCACAGCCCCCGCCGCACTGATCCCGAACGGCATGCGCTAGTCCTCCATTTGTAGCTGATGCTCGGCCGCCACCGCAGGCTCCTCGCCCTCGAGGTGGTCGGCGTTGTGAATGCACGCCAGCACCACGTTGTCGGTCAACGTCGTAAACGTGTGCAGCGTGTTGGCTGGTATGCGGATCATGGCCGGCGCATCGTGTGCCTCGCCATATCCCACCCCGTCACGCTCGACCGCCACGCTGCCCTGTATCAGCATGGTGATGTGCGGATGCTCGTGGCTATGCTGCGGCAACACGGTCTGCGCATCGAGCACCTCCCATGTCTTGATGAACACGCCGGCATAGATCGTGATATCGATCTGCTCCGGCTGATGCTTTGCCCGTTTCATCGCTACTCCACCCGCATCGACACGATGAGCGTCACCCGATCCGTCTCGCCGTCATTCACGGTCGAGTGGCGTTCCAGGTTATCGAACAGCCATGCCTCGCCGACCTTCATCACCACGCGCTCATCGCCGCATGTGCTGTAACACTGAGGGTTGGTGGCCAACGGCAGGTATGCCTTAGTGCGGTAGAACTCGGGATGCCAGCGGCCACGATCGTCGTGCGGCGCCACCTGTTGGCCGGCTGGCACGCGGGTGATCAGCACGCCGCCCAGTTCCACCGCCTCGACCCGCGCCATCAGCCCGAACACGATCGGCCGCAGATGCGGCAGCGCGTGCCAGGCCGGATACCAGACGCAGCGGAACTCCTCGGCGAAGGTTTCACGGGAAACAAGCTCGGCTGGATCGCGGAACCTGACCCAAATGTCAGAGGTGCCCTCGAACGAGCCGGCACCACCCGTGCGCGCCGTATGCTGGTCCCACAGTTCCGACTGCCGGTAGAGATCGAGCGTCAGCGGTAGCGTCTCGACGCCAGATGCGATCTGCTGGAAGCATCTCATGGCGCGGCCTCGATCTCGGTAACACGCGCAGTCAGCCACCCGTCCGCATCGGCAACGCAATCCGCCTTCAGCCCAGCCACCGCCACCAACCGCCCATCACGCCGTAACGCAGCTAGCCCGATGGCATCGTTCGCCACATCGATAGAGACCGCGACGTGAGCCGGCACCAGGTGCAGCCGGCGCGGTAGTTCCCGCAGCAGAAACCGACGCACCCGCACCACGTCCTGCGCCGCCAGCTGCGCCGCCAGGATCGCCCGGGCCGCAGTCGCCGCCTCCGGCAGAGTGGTGCCGCTCATCGCGCTCGCCTCGCCCCGATTTCTCCGCCCGCTGTCACCGTGCCCGTCGAGAACCGCGCCAGGGCACCGAGGTAGACCGTCACCGGCGTGCTCAACGACAGTCGCCACGGTCCAGCCACGCACTGCGTCCCAGACGCCAGCAGGGTCGTCCCGCCTCCCAGGCTGATCCGCGATCCCCACGCCGTGGCCGGCGACGCTGCCGCCACCGACAGCCACGCACGCACCTCGAGCATGCCGAGCGAGGTGCCGAACCCGACATAGCCGCGCACATCCCAGTCGCCCGGCGTCAACGGCAGCGAGGCTATATCGATCGCCACATTCGAGGTGCACGTCACCGACCCGGACGCAGTGAGATACTCGCCGACATCGCCGGCCGCCGCATCGCCACCATCCACCACGCCATCGTGCATCGACTGCAGCTTATCGGCGACGGATTGGTGATACTCGGTCCATGCCTGCGAATGCCGCTGGCCGGACGGATACTCGGCGATCGGCGCATCGTAGAACGGCGGCTCAACGCGCGGCCCAGGCATCAGTGCCCACCCGCCTGGATGTCTGCGTCCAGCGCATACAGCCGGGTCAGCCCGTGGCTACTCAGCCGGAACGTGCGCTGCCTGAACGACCCGAGCCGCGTGGTGAACACGCGATGGCGCGTCTCGGCCGGCGCACCGCTCGACATAATCCGCGTCGGCCCCCACGTCCTGCTGCCGTCGTCCGACCACTCCAGCGTCAGCGCCCCTGGCGTAGCCGCGCCACCGCACTCCATCTCGACCTCGACCCGTGCGCAGAACGCCCGCCGCGTCTCGGCCCACAACGGCGGGAATGTCGCCTGGCGCAGCACCGCCACGCCGGCGTCCGTCGCCTGCATGCCGAGCGTGTAAATCTGCCCGGTATCCCGGTCGCCATACATCTGGATCGTGTTGGTGCCCGTCGCTGCCGTGCTCGCCTGCCAAGGCCCGACACCATCGGCGCTGGTCGAGCGCTCATGCCACACACCGGTCGCCGCGTCGTAGACCATGGAGCGGTTGCTGGTCGTGGTGAGGCTGTAGACCCAGTGCCCGCGATACGGGTGGGTCATCGCATCCAGGCCCACCACATTGCCGGCGATAATCGCCTCGATGGCGTGCGTGCTGACACGGCGCATCTCATACCCTTCGGAGCGATAGACGATGCCGTCGATGCCTAGCCACCACACCGACTTGTCAGCACGGCAGACCGACAGCGGCGCGGCGGTGCCGATCGGGATGACGCCACCAGCAGCCCGCCGGAACGGGAAATCGGCCGCTCCGGCGTTATACCAGATCTCAAACCCGCCCTCGCCGATCGTCCACAGTTGCCCGCGATGGCTGATCACCCGGCGAATGACGTTGGGCAACGCATCGGAGAAGACGAAGTCGAGCGCATCGAACGCCAGCGGGTCGAGCAGCCGCGAGATAAACCACGACGAGGTGTTGTTGTTGTTGGAGAACGCGAAATAGCCGTCCACGTATGCGACGGAAGAGGCGCCGGGAAAATCCGGATCGGTGATCTGGTTGAGCGGCGCCCCAGGCTCGTGCGCACACGTAAACGCATTCGGCGTGACGCACACCACAGCCGCAGTCGGACCGGCAGCGATCGTCACGAACGCATTGGACGCACCGAGCGTGGTGTCCGGTGTGCCGATCTCGCCCAGGTCTTCCACCACGGCAGGACCGCCGGGCGCGAAATACATGCGATAGAACCGGGTGCCGCTGACGATGTAGATGCGGCCGGGGTTGTCGTCGTTCATGGCCAGGATCGGCCCGGAGCCGACCACCAGATACGGCAGCAGCCCCGGCGTCGAGACCAGCGCCGCCGCCGTCCGCGCATCGTCTGGCTGCTTCTCGGCCATCATGTTCAACAAGCGTTTAGACGACAGCGGCAGCGACGGGTGCTCGTAGCTCTCCAGCGGAAACGGAATACGGCGCATGCCGGTCTTCGGCGCCAGCGCACTCTGCAGTTTGGCGAGGGTGTCGGACACCTAGTTAGGCACCATCAGCCAGCGATAACCGGCACCTGCCGAGTTCGGGCCGCCGAGGATGACCGGGACATAAGATGGGCCGGCGTTGTTATGCACCCGCAGCATCATCGACGTGGTGTTCAGAGCCGGCGTGCCGGTCAGGATGCCGAGCAACTGCACGGTATCACGCCAATAAACCTGGTCATCATCGAACACCATCTGCGCTGGCGTTCCTGCCGTCTGCACCGAGATAATCAGTGGCCCAGGCGTATTGTCCGGCTTGGTCCATGTGACAGCATGCCCGGTCGCCATGCTGATCGCCGTGCCGCTGCCTGTACCGGTGCCGTCCGTGCCGTAAACCGCATTGCTACCGATGACGATCCCGGCGCGGAACGCAGCGCCGTTATGAACGATATACATACCCGCACTGGCGGCATCCGCCGCCAACGCCGGAAGGCCCGCCATCGTGCCGGCTCCGCTGGCAAGCTGGATGCCCACGGTCAACGGGCCGATTTCCGCATAGGGCGTTGGCATCGGCGCATCGAGGCCCGAGACGTTGGCAACGTCCACCTCGATGCCGAACGCAGAGGAGGTGACGCTGGGATACTGCCGCGCCTCGAAATACCCGCCCCAGGCCGAGACCGTGGGGTCTGCTGTCACGCGATTGGCGTAGCCGAACCCGGACACGCCGATGGCAACCGGCGACGTTGTCGCAGCGCTGTGCTCCGTATCGGACGCACCCGTGATCGCCATGCGCCCATCCGGCGACAGGGCATAGACGTGCGAGGATACGACCGGCCAATTGACCAGCGGCGTCAGCCAGTCGTCCGCGGCAAAGCCGGTGCCGCCGGTTACAGTGCCGCCGGTCACGGTAAAGAAGTAGCCACCGAGAGACGTGGCGCTGAACCGACCGGAGCCGGCCCGCTCGCCGACGATCGAGCTGTCGGCGGTGAACGCACCGAGGTCCGGCATATCGACGATGCGGACACTGCCCTCCGTCTCCGGCGAGACAGTCCTCGTGGCATATCTGGTGCGTGGATGGATCATCCCAGGATGTGCTCCTCGGCATCGGTATGGAGGGGAAGGTAGTCGTCGGTCATCAGGTGCGGCGTCACGGATAGGAACGGCGCGCCGAGCGCCCTGCGAACATGAATGCGCCCTGTCGCTAGCACCTCGGCGCCATATGTGTCGTAGGTGAGTTGCAGCGTCCAGCCGCAGCGGATTGGCCAGGATGCCATGGTGCCGGACGGAAAGAAGAAATCGAACGCTCCGACGACGCCGCTCGGATGGGTGCCAGCGGCATTGTATAGCAACTGCCCACAGCGCGGCAGCAGCGTGCCGTAGTCACAGCACCAGCCCTGCACATCGGCCCACACGCTGAACAGCGCAGCCGGCCCACCGATGCCGCCGGTCAGCTCGATGCCCTGGGCGCACGGATTGTCGCTGTCCACCACGGTGACGCGCAGATACAGGCTGTCGGCGACCGCAAGCACCAGATCGCGGCGTGGGATGTGCAGCATCGAGGTGCGCAGATACGGCACCGTCATTGCGATGGAAGCCATGCCTGTTCCTATTGGATGATGGTGACTTGTGGCCCGCCGGATGCCGGGACCACCACGGCGACGCTCATCCAGTGCTCGACCGCCACGAATGTCACGATTGCCTGGAGGTTGTCGCTGGCGGTGCTGGCCCAGTGCTCGGCTATGACCTGCGTGGTTCGCGCATCAGGACTCGTCGTCAGCCAGTGTTCTGTCGGGACAATCGTAACATTTACGTCGGTCATATTGTTGCCCTAAGCAATGCAGATCGGTCCCACGTTTATGGTGTTCACCCCAGCAGCAGTCCATGCAGCACCAGTTGCAGGATCGGTCGTGTCATGCCTCCACGCCCACTGCCAGTTGGACGGTGTCAGCACAACGGTCGGTGACGCAACCGTGCTGCTGCCAGACTTCAGTTGCACCGCAGCCGTGCGTGTGCCTGCGTCGCTCTTTATCATGTATGCGCGCGTGGTGACGGCGAATGTGGTGAGCGGTGTCGATGCGATGGGTGCGATACCGTAGAAGTCGGCGTGTCCTGGCACGCTGTCATACACATAGCTGGTGGTGGCGTCCTGCTGGGCTTCGTTCACCATGTCTGCGTTGACGGTGGTGTTCACGATGAGCGAGACGATAGGCGCCTTGATGCCACTGACAACTGGCGACGCGGTGGGCCAACTTGCATAGGTGGTTACGTTCTGCGCGCCGGATGCTGCCACCGTGGTCGTGAAGTTGCCAGAGGTGGCATCAGCGACAAACCCAACCCAATACTGTGTGCCCTTCACCAGCGTGACCGGCGTGCTGAACGTAAACGTCGCTGTTGTCGCAGCAGAGAGTGCAAGCGGTGTTGCAGTTCCCAGCACAGCAGCGGGTGCAGTGCCTGTTGACGCAAATAGCGCACACTTCATGTTGCATGTCGTAGTGCCACCGCCGAACACCACTGACAGCGTTGCGGTAGTTCCTGAGTAACTGGCAGAGAACACCTGATACACTGCGACGTTCACGTTGATGGTGGCTGTTGACGATCCAAAGCCAGCCGCCTGTGTGTAGTTGGGCGTTGACCGCGAGAACTGCACGCTCGCATCGCTCGCAGGATACCGCGTTACACATTTCATATCGCCCGCCCAAGGCACACTGGATGCGTCGCTGCGCCAGTAGAGGTCGTCCAGGTTCTGCGTTGCCACTCCCACCTGCTGTGCGATCTGTAGTTTGTTCGCATATGCGTTGGCAGAGACTTGCGTATCCAACGTAAGCGATGAGGTAAAATCTTCGGTCGTGTTGCCGTTCTTGCGGACCTTCATCCATCCAGCGGTGTTGCTGATGACGACCTCAATCTCGAACGAATACCATGTATTCACCACCGGAAACGCGCCGGTATATGTCGCCAGCACGGTCCCGTTTGCAGCACCAGCCGTCAATAAGATTGCCCCATCAGTCCGAAACACGATGGAGCATTGCGCGGTCGCGCCATCGAGTAGCTGTAAATACAAGCCAAGGTTCGAGCCGCTGATAGCGAATGTCTGACGGAACGCCACATTGATATGATGCACCGCGTCATTGACGCTGCTTGTCTTAGCCAAAGTCTGACTGGCGATGCCGTTCCATGAAAACGCCTGACTGCCAGCGAACCGCCCCGCCACGAGATTGAGTGAGCTTGCGACAGTGGTATCCCAATAGCCGGTTGTGGCATCAGCGCCGGTCGCGTAGCAATCGAACCCATCCGACCATACGAACGCCATCGTCTAGCTCCACGTCACAGCAAGCGACAGCAGCGCATCAGTCGGGCTGCCTGTCGAGCCGGTGATGACCGCCGTTATCCGCTGTCCCGCGCTGAATATGTTGAGGCCAGTGGCGGTCGCGGTCGCCGGGGTGGCAGACAGCACGGCGATGGCACCGAGGCTCGTGACCGGCACTCCGTTGATCTGGATCGACACGATGAACGAGCCGTTGCCGGTGAAGTGGGTCAGGCTGTTGATCGTGCCGCCGTAGGGCGTGTCGAAGCACAGCCATACCGTATCGTCGGACACCACCGCCGCGTTCTGCCACTGCGCCTGTAGCCGGGCGGCGTTGCGCGATGTGCCAGGGATACCCTGAATACCCTGCGGTCCAGCCGGACCGGGCACGGTCGAGTCTGCGCCTGCCGGCCCAGGCGGGCCAGGAACAGTCGAGTCTGCTCCAGGTGGGCCTGGTGGACCAGGCACCGTTGAGTCCGCGCCATCCGCTCCAGGTGGTCCGGGTGGTCCGCCGGGAGTTCCGTCAATTCCGTCCACGCCGTCTGCGCCGTCTGCGCCGTCTGCGCCAGGCGGCCCTGGTGGACCGCGCCAGTCGTCGCCCACCGGGTCGCACGGCACGTCCGGCGGCTGCGGGTGCCCGGCAAAGCCAGGCCCTCCAGGGACGCTCACAGGCGTCGGGATCGGCGTAAACGCAGGCCCGCCAGGGATACCATCAGGAGGCATCAGATGTCCGCCGTTGCTGCGAATGTGCCGAACGCGAAGACCACGCCGATGGCGGTGCCGGTGACGGTCACAGCGAAATTAGCCGGCCCCCATCCTGCCAGCGCCGCACCGCTGCTGTTGGTGTAGGTCGGCGCACCGACCAGCGACACGGCTGGCAACGCGCGCATCTGCACCGGCATAGCGCTCATGACCTGCCACCCGCCGCCAGCCGCAGAGGCATAGGTGTTTATTAGCCATGGCCCGGTCTGATAGTAGCGCTGGCAGGCACCCAGTTCATCCGCAACCGTTCGCGCCACCCACGGCGTCACCACGGTCCCTACCTCGAACTTCACCCTGCCCAGCGTGCCGGCGTTAAACTCCAGCGTGGTATTGGCGCCGGCCACGATGCCGGTCACCGCCACGGGCGATGCGGCATAGGCACCAGCTCCGACGCGGCCCTGCGCCGAGCCGGTCCACGAGAGCATGTAACTGCCGCCTGCGATCGAGGCGCCCTCGATGACCTGTTGCAGCGTGCCAGCCGTGATGGTGATAGTGTTGGCAGGACCAGCAGGTGCTGCGAATGTGTAAGTGCAGCCGCCTGCACCACCCTTCCACCGATCGTGCCCAAAGGCCGCAGCAGCCAGTGCAGCGCCGCTCACATAGGTGCGTTGGTTAACGCTGAAACCACTGTTGTCGGCATAGTTCAGATAACGCAGCGCCGCCTGCACCGACACTGTCGTGGCGTAAGGCGACAGCGCCGTAGTTACGTTCGCCGCCGTCTGATAACCGGCCGGGTTGGTCGCCGCATAGCGCGAGGTATCACTGGCGTGGACATGATCGGCACGGGCGTACGTCGTCAGTGCGCCGATGGCGACGGTGCCGTCCATTGCCGGGTTGGTGGACGATGCCACCGGCAGCACCGAGGCGACCTGTGCGGCGGTCTGGTAACCCTGGTCGTTGATCCATTGCAGTCCGGTCTGCACGTTGGCACCGAGCGAGCCGATCGGCGGTGTAATGGCAATATCGGATGCGACGTAACTGCTCATGCCCAGTTGCAGATGCACCCAGGCCGCGCCATCACAGATGATCCAGTCGTGCAGCGCGTAACTGCCGGCGGGAATGTTGGAGCCGCCTGGCGGGCTGCCGGCGGTCACCACGATGACATAGTAACCCTTGGGCGTGCTGGCGGCTGGAGGCAGTGCGCCAGGCGACGGCAGGATGCCCGAGGCTACCGTGAACAGCGTGCTGTCGGTCGGAACGTGGCACTGGCCAACAAACACCAGGTTCTGCGCGACCATCTCGATGGCCTGCTGCAGCACCGCGTCCTGCGCATCGACGTAGGCCTTGCTGACCTCGCCGGGTGCGCCTGGTGGTCCGGCGGGACCGACCGGGCCGGGTGGTCCGACCCACGCTGCCGGATCAGGAGGGCCTTCGGACGTTACATAGTCAGAATACTGCAACCTGTAGGCCATCAGAAGTAACTCCCGCGCATCGCCTCACCGGATGGTGGCAGTGCGACATAACGGAAGATCGACACCTCGCCCTGGCGTGCCTCCTGCGGATTGCTCTGCCCGCCGAACAGAGGCGCCAGACGCTGCGCCGCCATCAGCACCATCGCGTCGGCCACCGGCTCCGGTATGTCGAGGCTCGACCACCGGGCGATGCCGCGCGACACCAGGTCGTCGTGGATCGCCTGCACCGCCTGCATCGCGTTGTCGTCCGATGACAGCACCATCACGCCGGCACGCACGCGGCCCTCCAGCAGCTTGACCACTGCCGGGTCGGCCGCCTTGCCGAACGCCGAGGCACCGAACGCCGCCGTGAGCTTGGTATATTCCTCGGCGAACGCGCGCGGGATGGCGTTACCCGTCCAGAACACGCTGCCCTGCGCGTCCAACGACGCGTGCACCGACGCCACGCGGTCGAGCATCAGCGCCTGGTCCGATGCCAGCGGCGTCTCGTCCGATGCGATCACGCCCAGCTCGACCAGCGCCTGCGTGGCGATGGTGGCGGCCGGCACCGTCTCGGTGAGCGTCGGGCTGTCGCCCACCGGGACCACGCGGACACCCAGGCGCCTAAGCGCCTGCTGTGCCACTGTCGCGACGCTGCGTGTCACGCGACGACCACGCCCACACTAGGCGGCGCTGCGGTCGAGCCGTGCGCGTTGGTGGCGGTCACCACGCACGTCGCCGACTTGCCGACATCGCCAGCCTGCACCGCGTAGTCGGCCGTGCCCGTGCCGGCATCGGCGCCGTCGATCTTCCACTGGTAGGCGTACGATGTCGGCTCGCCTTCCCAGTTTCCCATCGTGCATGACAATGTGGAGCCAGATTGCGTAACGGCAGGCACATCCCGGTTGACCGGCGCGGTATCCGTCCCGCCCTCACCGCCATTACCACCACCGGGCGGCTCCGGCGGCACATCCGGGTCGGTCACCTCGTTGCTCGGATCTTGCGGATCGAGGCCCATCTCGACGTAGCCCGCATTCCGCAGCAGCGTGTTCTCCACGATCGTCGGATACACGCCCTTGGCGCCCGCTGCGGCGGCGCTGTCAGGTGGCAGCACGACCTGGGCACCGATCGTCCCGGCGAACCCCTCCTGCGTTGGTGGCTCGATCGCAGCCTCCTCGGCACCCCGCACCACCGGCTCCGGCACGGGCGGCGCAGGCCGGCGATGGATGACCCGCTCGCGCTCGTCGCGGTCGCTCATGCCCGTGCCCTCTGCTGGCGCGCACTGTCGTCAGACGCCGCCATGCCCTGGCTGATGCCGGCCGCCAGCGACGACACCTTGGTGGCACGGGCATCGGGCAGCGGTGGTGTCTCACGCTGCACCATTTCATCCTGCATGCGCGGACGCGGCGGCCCGGAGCAATCGACCGGATCAAGGCCCATTTCACCGAGCCACGTATCGCGGGCGATCGTATTGCCCTCGATGGTGCCAGCAGCGCCGCCACGAGCGCCCAGGGAGCCGTCCTCATTGAAATCGAGCACAACCTGCGCGCCGATGCTGGCAGCCGCCCAGCCGGCCCGTAGTTCGGCGTCCCGCTTGTCCCGCGCCGCCTTGTCCTCGGACGACAGCGGTTGCCGGCGGCGTCCCTGGCCGCGCTGCTCCTGCCGTGCCTCGCGCTCGTGCTGCTCTTCCTGGCGCGGTGTGTGGTCCTCCTGCGGCGTGCGTGCTGCCGGTCCTGCGCCCGGATGCGGCATGCCCCGGTCGTCGTCGTCTCGCTTCTTGTCGGCCATGGAAAGTCTCCCTGTAGGGAAGGAGGAGGCCCTCGCGAGCCTCCTGTGTTGTCCGTTACGCGTCGGGTTCTGCCGCGCTCCAGATGGTCACGATCCCGTTGTCCACTGGTTTCGTCTGATCCACGGTTGGGTCCACACCAAATCGCAGCTTTGAAACGCCACGGATTTCCTGAACGCCGACGCCGGAGAAGAACCCGTAGTCACGTTCGTTCGTGATGGCCTTCGTCCGCTGCGCCCATGCGATGCCGATAGCCTGCGCACCGCAGAGGTAGGACGCCGCAGCATCCACCGTGGCGCCGGCGCCAACGTCGGCCACTACAGGGAGTTCCGGTATTTCACGGATGATCATGCCATTCCACAAGATATCCCCTGCTGTGAACAGCGGATTATCGCGGCCACGATCCCACGCATATTGCAGGCTGTTGACGATGGTCGGGTCTTGCATAAGGTCGCGGAACGGCAGGCTGGGCACAAACACCACGTACCACTCCTCGTCGCCCGACACCCGGATTGGCCGGATTTTCGGGTTAGCGGTGCGCGCGATCCGCTTGGCCAGGGTGAGCTGCGCGGCGGTGAGTTTGTCCGCGGTGTTGTCGATGGTCGTCAGCGCGGTGGCGTACACGTTGCTGACGGCGTTGGTCTTAGTGGCGCCGAACAGCACGCGGTCGGCGTTGTTGGTGAGCCAGGTGTTGCGCTGTGCCGCTGTTGCCGCCGCATACGTCAACTGCACATCGCCGTCGGCCGTGATGGCACCGAGGCTGGTGATAATATCCGCGCGCAGCTTGTTGGCGGCCCAGTTCTTCAGCACCTGGCGACCGGCCTGCAGCAGGTCGATGACGCTCTTCTGCTCGTCCCACTGGCTCACCGCCACGGCGTGACGGATCACGCTGACGGCTACCTTCAAGCTTCGGGCGTTGAGAATTTCCTCATTGCCTTCGAGCACGGTGTTGCCGGTGACGCCTGCGCCCACCAGGTTGCGAACGGTAGGGAACACGACGCTGTCGCCGGGTTTACGCGTAAGATCCGTTTGGAGTTGGATCATTGCGTCCATAGAAGTCCCGAAGTATGGACTAAATTGATTTTCGCGGAGGTACTCGTCTATATCTTCACTGTAGGTCGCTAACCCACAGCCGTCCGTTACTTACGGACTGCTCCATGTCGCCATGAAGAGGAGACCATATCATCGCCCTCGTGGGGCGCCTGGCGCTTCGGGCCGCTTGGCCCTACTCCCTCGCGGGATGGTCGTTGCTCCGTCCTGCATCAGCAGGCTTGGATCAGGATTGGCTCGGAGAGCTATTCCCTGAGTTCACCAGGTTATCGACGGCCGTTGCCGACCGAAGGGGCCAAGTCAATCAACCCAGAAGTCGGATGACCATTGAATCGGAGTGAGGCCTGGCCTACTCGCGGTGACGTTCATGTCAGCGATGACACGTACTCCTGCCTAGGGTTGGATCTCTGATCGTGAAATCGCGCCCGTTAAGCTCGGCGGCAGCCATCGCGCCCGTGACCTCGGCGGCAGGTTTGTAGTATCAGAAGCGAGGCCCGGAACTGGTTGGACAGCGCCGGACCTCTGACCATTCACTGTCGGAAGGGACAGATCATGGCTAAGGCTCGTTTAGACGATCCGCTGACTGCGGACCAACTCCGGACATTGCTGGACTACGACCCAGCCACCGGTATCTTCATCTGGCGAGATCGCCCCGACATCCGCCCGTCTGCCAACTCGGGGCGACGGGGCAAGCCTGCCGGAACACCTCGCCTGAACGGCTACATCGGCATTTGCATCAACGGTCGGCATCGCTTCGCCCACCGTCTCGCGTGGCTCTATGTCCACGGTCGCTGGCCGCCAATCGAGATTGACCACATCAACGAGGATCGCGCCGACAACCGCATTGCGAACTTGCGTGAGTCCACCCACGGCCAGAACAACACCAGATCCAAGGCCAGAAGAGACAACCGCAGCGGCGTTCTTGGTGTCTTCCGGTGTGGCAATCGCTGGCAGGCCCAGATCATGCACGAAGGTGCGAAATACCATCTCGGTGTCTATGCCACGATCGAGGAAGCTAAGACCGCCAGAGACAAGGCTGCGGCACTGCTCCACGGGGACTTCGCCCGAACCGACTAGAACCTAGGCCCCACCGTCCCGTTCGTCCGTTTGCGATTTTGTATAGACGAGACCACGTCATCGAGGCTCGGTTCGCCGGTCCATCCGGGCGTGGTGCGTCCTGCGACGCTGCGTGCTGTGGCGAGGCTGGGTTGCATGCCGGCGGCGGGTGATACGGGCGCTGCCGGTGCCCTGGCCTCGGCCTCCCACCTGGCGCGTGCCTCGGCCTCGATGCGGGTTTTGTACTCGGCCGGGTTGTCACCGATCTCGCGCATGGCACGGTGCTTCTCGACCTGCTGCGCCATCCAGCGATACGGATGCGGCTGCGAATACATCTTCTCGAACAGCGACCCGTCCTGCGCCGCCATCTGCTTAAACTCTTGCTGCAGGCCGCTCACGACTTCATCGCCCAGCTTATCGCGCAGCAGCCATTCGCTGTAGTTCAGGTTGCGGTTTACCTCACGCTCCATCTCCATCTGCTCGGCGTGGTATCGCTGATACGCGGCAGGGTCGGTGTTAGGATCGGGCGGCGGTGCGCGGTAGACCGGCTGCGGCGGTGGCGGCGGCGTACGCTGCGCCTCCTCCAGTTGCCGGCGCAGTGCATCGCGCTCGCCCTCGGCCCGCGCGGCCTTCTCCTTCCAGTCCTGGCGCTTGCGCCGCTCGTCCTCGTAGGCACGGCGCGGGATAACGGGTTCGCCATCGAGCGCAGAGGGCGGCTCGGCGTCGTCCTGCTCTGGCTCGGCCTGCTTGGCCTCCTTGGCCGGCTCTGGCGTCCCCTTGGGCGTCGGCTCCGGCTTTGGCTCGGGAGCCGGTGGTGGGGCCTCTGCGGGCTGTGGCGCCGGCGTGTTGTCGCCTGCCTCGGATGCGAGGAATGCGTCGAGTTCTGTAGCCATGTTGTAGTCCTCTGGAATGAGCGTTATGAACAGCTCATGGAGATTTGGAAAAGTGTCGTCGGAAACGCCGACTATGAAGTCAGCAGCTTGGGGCGAGTGAAACGCGTAACCGCGATCCGAGGCTCATTCCCCGGACGCATACTCAGGCCGGGGAAGGGTAGCCACGGCTACTTTGCGGTAAGCCTCGCTCGACCTAATCAGAAGATTGCTCAGCATCTGGTCCATCGCCTTATGGCTCATGCGTTCCTGGCCCAGATTCCCGGCTGCACTCACGTCAACCACATCAACGGAGTGAAGACCGATAACCGCATCGAGAACCTCGAATGGTCCAACAAAAGCCTGAACCAACTGCATGCGATGAAAGCTGGACTCTACAAAGGTCCGCCGCTGAAGCAGGGAATGGCGGCTGGCAATTCCAAGCTAACCGATGACCAAGTGCGACGGATCAGAGAAATGCGATCCACTGGCATGGCTTATCACCGCATAGCCGCCGAGTTCGGTATCTGGGCAAGCGCAGCTCACTATGTCTGCACATCCGGTTGGAAGAGCGTTACCTAGCTGTTGGCGTCGCAGGACGGGGAATAGGCGTCCTCGCCAAGCGATCCGCTTGAATGAGAGTATTTAAGGTCTGATGATGGGTTTGTGGAATTTTTGCGGCGGTTAATGCCGTCGTGGCTTGTGTGTTCTGGATATCCGCCTGCTTCTTCTGCAAGTCAGTCATCTGGTGAGCAAACGCCATATTGGATGACATTGCCTCGGGATCAGGCGCCTGGGCCTTAGCAGCGTTATCCGCTGTAAACGGCTCGCCATAAGGAGGCGCGTTGAATTCTGCATGCATCGTATGCAGGGTATGCATTGAGTTGTGCTGGCGTTCTTTGGCTAGAGCAAAATCAGCCGCCGCTTTCGCCTGCTTACCTTGAACGTCAGCTTCGGCATGTGCTGTGGCAAGCTGCTCAGCCTTTTGTTGTTTTTGTGCACCGGCCTGTTGATGTTCCTTAAGGCGCTCAAGCAACATCTCTTTATCCTTAAGCCCAGACGCGGCGATCAATATCTCGGGCGGGATTAATCCTGGCTGCATGCCTGCAAGTTGCACCAAAACCGAAAACTGTTCGTTTTGCAGACTGGGCACATCGATGCCCTCGGCGATGCTGATATCTACGTCGAGCGAGGTGATGTCGTTCTCGACCTCGATGACCTGGAACAGCCTGGGGTCGCCGGGCACGAGCTGCATGCGCTGCGCCGCCATAGCGCGCTTCTCGTCGTCCATCTTCGCCAGCATGTCGATCAGGCGGATCGGCTGATTAATGCCGACATACCGCACATCGTTCAGTTCATCGGTGACGCGCACCCACTTGCCACCGGTCCAGAACTCGCGCGCCGCCATCCACGCCATCTCGTAGACGCGCCTCGACCACATGCGCAGCGCATCGGCCAACGGCTCGTTCGCGGCCTGCCCGCCGGCCTGCTGTGCCAGGATCGCACGGCCTGACAGCTCGCGCGGGTCGGTGCCGCCCATCGCTGCATTCGGCCCCGCAAGCTGCATCTCAGCCGTCGCGTGCTGCAGCAACTGAAACTGCCCGGTCGCCAACTCGGCGCCGCTCTCAATCTCGAACTTCAGCCCCGGCATCACTTCGACGTAGCCGTCCGGCTTGGCCACCTCGCGCCGCGCCTTATCCACGTCCTGTACCGCGCCCTGCTCGGCAATGACCTGGCGCACCGAAAGCAAATGCAGCGCCTTGGACCGTCGCTTGTTGATCTCATCCTGCAGGCTGATGAGCATGCGGATCATGCCGTAGCGGCCGTTATCGCGGTTGATGTAGCTGGACTGGAGCAGTAACCCACATGCGCTCCGGCCCCGCCGGTCCTTCATCTTGCTCCGCTGCGGCGACGCCAACATGCCGTGTTTCGTGTAGGTCGCCTGATACCAGACGCCACGTTCTAGCCAGTGGCATTGAACAAGACGCACACGGCGGCGGTTGTTGTCTGTCCAGAACGCGGTTTCTGGCCGGTCGTTGTAGCTGAAATCGACGGTAGAGAAGCTGTCCTCGATGACATCCGATGCCTCGGGATACATCTCCTCCAACTGGTCGCGATCGACCCAGATCACGATGCCCTTGTACCTGGCATCGGAGAAGTCGAACGACCTGGAGTGCGGGTCATACCAGACGCGGTCCCACGGGACGTGCGTAATCGTCACGTTGGCGCCACCGTTGCCGTCGTCCTCCAGGCCGATCTCTGCGGCGCCGGCGCCCTCCACCAGCATGTTCTCATAGACGCTGCTGCGGATCATGCTGAAGTTGTTGTCATCGGCGATGAACCGCAGCGCCTGCGTGGCGGCGTCGGCCAGGTCTTCCTCTTGCGGTGTGCGGGCATATGCCTTGGGATCGGTGCGCGCCTTGCGCTCGATGCCGCACAGTAGCTGGATTTTCTCGATGCACTTGTTGATGACGATCGCCGGCTGGCCGCGCTTCTTCAGTTCGGCCAGCTCCTCCTTGGTCCACTGGGCACCGTCCACATAGTCACGGTCGCGCTGCGCCAGGGTGATCTCGTCCTGCCGCGCCATCTCGCTTTCCTCGAACCACCGCACCAGTTCGCTGTGCAGTTCATCGAGGTCGCGCGGATACTCTGCCTCGGCATCGATGCCGACGACGGCTGGCTCGTTCTGCGGATCGAGAGGTGGGACGATGGCCATGGCGTCGCTCATTGCGGCATCATCAGTTGGTTCTGTTGCATGAAATGCTTCGCCAGATCGGGCCGCTGCCGGAGTAGTTCGAGGAGCAACGGATGCGTCAGCGCGTTGGCTGGCAGCGATCCAGTGACCTCTTGCCCCGGCATTTGAGTCAGGTTTTCCTCACCGACCCGACGCATCGAGTAGCTGCCATCTGGCGGCCTGATCTCCATACCTGGATCGGCCTCCACGCCTGCTCGATTAGGCGGGAGGCGCCACGTCCAGTCACGGGCCGGCTCTGGCGCGCGATAGAATGGGCTGCTGATTGCCATGACTGTTCCGGGTTAAGTGCCCCGATCCGAACCGACGTGCTCGGGGCGACACACGGGTTACACGTCGGGAGGAAACCGACGCCGGCTCGGGATGGAGGATGCGATGTGTGCTAGAACGGCCCCATGAGCGACATGCCCACCTTCGCCGAGGCGCTACCCGGCTTCATCGCGTTTGGTGTCGGCATCGTGTTGTTTGTCGGGGCGGCAGTGGCCCTGCTGGGGATCGGAGCGATACTCACTGAGATCTACCGATACGTGCGCACGCACCCCGACATCAGGTAATCAGCCAGCCCCACGCCGGGTGCCAGGCTGAGCGGTTGTGCTGCGTGAACTGGTCGTCAATCCAGGCGTATGCCGGCACCGCCTCGGTCACGCCGTTGCGCACCGCCACAGCGAGTGCCGCACGGGCATACTGCACATAGCCCACAGATCCGGTGCTGGCGTTGTAAAGCTCGGCCATGCCTGTGGGATCATCTGGCATAAACGGCACCTCGTCGGCATGCATCGCGGTCATTCGCATAGCGCACTCGGTCCATGACCGGTATGTCGGCCCGGTCAGCACGCGCCCAGCGGAGTGCTCCACGCCTACGGTGCGCTCGACGTGCCACATCTCCACGTCGGAATTGTCCACCACCGTGAACGTCTCGTTGTCGATGCGGGCACTGAACGGCGGCACGGGCCACGGACCACCGCCGTAGCTGTCCACCATGATCGTGGTGTCTGTCGCAGACATCGGCGCTATCAGCGAGCAGGTATAGACGAGGCCGGTCTGATACGGCACCGGGGTGGCGCGCGGCCACTCCACGCCCTCGATGCGCTTGGCCTCGGAATGGATGCTCCATCGCGCCGGCTCGCTCCACTCCTCGAAGCCAAGCTGCACGCATAGG
>Ga0070678_100000152_pt1 | contig 28847 bp, 25 predicted proteins | sample KBSM73metaG_FD_65647 | JGI IMG/M metagenome (GOLD analysis project Ga0070678, IMG submission 65647) | Miscanthus rhizosphere microbial communities from Kellogg Biological Station, Michigan, USA - KBS M7-3 metaG | ecosystem: Host-associated > Plants > Roots > Rhizosphere > Soil ...
GCTTCGTCGTCCACCAGGATGGTTCTTATGGTCATGCGGCCTCTCTATTCGGATCTTCCAACTGGTACGGAATCTCGATCTCCACAGCAAAGCCGCCCCCTGGTGTAGACCGAGCATCGAAACGGTGGTCAGGTCCGTACGCCTGAGCCAACCGATCTCTTATATTGGCGAGCCCCACGCCAGTTGAAAGGCTCGGCCCTAACTTGTTCTCGATCAAGCCGGGGCCGGTGTCCGACACGGTAATCCGGACCCGTTCGCCGACGAGACGTGCCGAAACTGCGATTTCCGCCCCCTCCTCGCTCGGCGTGACCGCATATTTGATCGCGTTTTCGACCAATGGCTGGAGCAATAGCGAGGGCAATCGTGCGCGTTCGGCGCGGGGATCGATCTCGAACACCGGGCGCAGGCGCTTTTCGAACCGCATCTTCTCGATCTCGAGATAGAGTTTGAGCGTGTGTACCTCCTGCGCGACCGTCACGTTCGCGGTCGGCTCGTAGATCAAGGTGAAGCGCAGGAAATCGGCCAGCCGCGACAGCATCGCATTGGCGCGCTCAGTCTCCTTGAGCAGCACCAGGGTCGAGATCGAATTGAGCGTGTTGAACAGGAAATGCGGATTGAGCTGATAGCGCAGCATCGCGAGCTGCGCCGACGATGCCTGGTTGCCGAGCACCAGCAGCTGGTCCGCTTGCTGTTCGACGATCAGGTAGAAATTGATCCCGAAATAGAGCGCCGACCACCCCGCCAGTACGGTGAAATTGAGGAACAGCTGGCCGAACACCAGGCCGAGATTGAGCCCCGGATTGTCCTTCATGATGCTGTAGGAAAAGCCGTTGAGCACCGCCGCCAGGAACGTCGCGCCGGCCAGCGTCACCACCGTCAGCAGGATCGCGCTGATCCGCGGCAGGCGGCGATAATAGCCGTACAGGGTCGAAAGCAGCAGCGTGATGCAATAGCCGACGATCGATTCGATGATCCCCGGGATCAGCGCCGACATCGGCGCGCCGTTCGACACCGACGATACCGAGCGGAGCAGCAGATAGCCGCCCCAGCCCACACCTTGCAGGGTCCAGAAGGCGCGGCTCTTGTCCTCGAAGAACGGACGCGAAAAGATCGCGGGAGTCCAGAAGCGGCGCTTCTGGTCCGTCAGTGAGGTGTCGGGCGGTGCCGGCACGGGGGACGAAATCGTGGCCATCGGGCTGGCCCCTTTATACCGGCCGGACCGGTCACGCAAAGCATCGCCTGTGCGCGGCTGTCCATGGGTAGGAATACCAATGGCGTCGGCGCGGTCTTTTGCCTAGGAGCAGCCCCGCAATGAATCCCGCCACCCGCCCCGACACGCTTGGCCGCCGCTTCGCCTGGCTGCTGTTGCTGGTGGCCGCGTTGCTGGCGCGCAGCGTCGCTCCCGAAGGATGGATGCCCGTGGTCAACGCCGCCGGCGGGATCGAGATCACCGTCTGCAACGGCACCGGACCGGACGACGCGATGGTGTTGTCGCCCGACGGCAAGCTGCATCACAAGGCACCAGGCAAAAGCCAGGCCGGCGATCATGCCTGCGCCTTTTCGGGGCTAGGCATCGCCGACGCGCCGCCGACGCTCGTTGCGCTGAGCGCACCGATCTTCGCGCCCGACGCCGCGCCGACGCTCGATCCGATCCATGCCTTCCCCGGCCGCGGCCTCGCCGCGCCCCCTCCTCCCGCCACCGGACCGCCCTCCCTCGCCTGAACCGACGCTGCCTCCGGCAGCTAAAGCGATTCAGTAAGGGGAATGATTGTGACTATTGCCAAGCGCACCTTGTGGTGCGCCTCGCTCGCCGCGATGGCGAGCGTCATCGCGCTGCCCGCGCACGCCGCCGATGACCCCGCGCCGGGCGACGACCGCCGCGACGACATCTTGATCACTGCGCAACGCCAGCAACAGACGATCGAGAACGCGCCCTCGACCCTGGCGTCGGTCGACGCCGACACGATCGCGCGGACAGTCAACGCGATGAACGTCGAGGACACGATCAAATATCTGCCCAGCCTGATCGTCCGCAAACGCCATATCGGCGATACGCAGGCGCCACTGGCGACACGCACCGCCGGCCTGGGCGCCAGCGCGCGCAGCCTGATCTATGCCGACGGCGCGTTGCTCTCGGCATTGATCGGCAACAACAACACCTCGGCGAGCCCACGCTGGAGCGCGGTCAGTCCGCAAGAGGTCGCGCGGATCGACGTGCTGTATGGTCCATTCTCGGCGGCGTATCCGGGCAATTCGATCGGCGCGGTGGTCAACATCACGACGCGGCTGCCCGACGAGCTCGAGGCGACGGCAACCGCTGGGATGAGCGTCCAGACCTATGACTTGTATGGGCGGCGCGATACCTATCCGGCCTATCAGGCCGGGCTGACGATCGGCGATCGCTTCGGCCCGCTGGCGCTGTTCGCGAGCTACGATCACGTCATGAGTCGTTCGCAACCGATCGGCTATGTCACCGGCGCCGCGGGTCCGGGCGTGGTCGGCGCGATCCCCGACCGCAACCGGACGGGACAGCCGATCACCATCCTGGGGTCGAGCGGGATCGAGCGCCAGGGGCAGGATCGCCTCAAGCTCAAGGCTGCGCTCGACCTGAGCAGCGATATTCGCCTGACCTATGTCGGCGGCCTGTTCCTCAACCGCACCAATGCCAGCGCAGAGAGCTATCTGACCGCGACCGCGACCGGCCTGCCCGTTTATCCCTCGGCGTCGTTCGCCAGCGGAACCTATGCGTCGCGCCAGCGCCACTGGTCGCACGCCGTGTCGCTCGGCGGATCGGCCGGCGGCATCGACTGGCAAGTGATCGGGACACGCTATCGCTTCGCCGATGACGAACAGCGGGTGCCGACGGGCTCCCTGCCCGCTGCTTTGTCGGGCGGCGCCGGCAACATCACCCGGCTCGACGGCACGGGCTGGGACACGCTCGATGCCAAGGCAGCGTGGAGCCGCGGCGGCAATGTGCTCAGCGCCGGCGCGCATTGGGATCGCTTCGTGCTGGCGAGCAATCGCTATGCGACGGCCGATTGGATCAAGGGCGCCGACGGCGTGCTGAACCAGCAGTCGCTGGGGAAGACGCGCACCGCCGCTCTGTGGGCGCAGGATGCGCTCGACCTGTTGCCCAGGCTGACGCTGACGCTAGGCGGGCGCTACGAATGGTGGCGCGCCTATGACGGGGTCAATTTCTCGGCCTCGCCGATTGTATCCAATATCCAATCCGAACGCTCGGCCGACCGCTTCTCGCCCAAGGCGTCGCTGGCCTGGAAACCCGCCGACAAGTGGAAGGTGCGGCTGTCCTATGGCGATGCCTGGCGCTTCCCCACGGTCGGCGAGCTCTATCAGCTCGTCACCAGCGGCGTGCTCGGCGCGGTCCCCAATCCCGACCTCAAGCCCGAACATGCCCGTTCCGCCGAACTCGCGATCGAGCGCACCGATACAAAGGGATCGATTCGCCTATCCTTGTTCAACGAGGTCGTGACCGACGCGCTCATCTCGCAGACCGGCACCATCGCGGCGGTCGGCGGCGGGACGCTGACCGCAAGCTTCGTCCAGAATGTCGACCGTACGCGGGCGCGTGGGGTGGAACTGGCCGTCGTCCGCAACGACCTGATCCCGCGTATCGATCTGTCGGGCAGCGTGACTTATGCCGACGCCACGACCCGCGCCGATCCCGGCCTTCCGGCAGCGGTCGGCAAGCTGATCCCGACGGTGCCGCGCTGGAAAGCGAACGCGGTCGCGACCTGGCGGCCCGTCGATGGCGTCTCGCTGTCGGCGGCGGCGCGCTATTCGAGCCGGATGTACGGCCAGCTCGACAATAAGGACGTGGTCGGCAACACCTATCAGGGCTTCTACAAATTTTTCGTCGTCGACCTGCGCGCACACTTCGTCGTCGCGAAGAAGTATGTGCTCGGGCTAGGCGTGGATAATGTAAACAATGACAAATACTTCCTGTTCCACCCCTTCCCGCAGCGGAGCCTCCATGCCGACCTGACGATCAAGCTATGAGCGTCAGGCTACCGGGCTCGCGCTGGTACAATGCAGTCTGGCGATGGCATTTCTATGCGGGGATGTTCTGCGTCCCGTTCGTGCTGTGGTTGGCGATCACCGGCAGCATCTATGCTTGGCGGCCGCAGATCGAGGCGTGGCTCGACCGGCCTTACGATTCGCTCGTCCCCACCGCGACCCGCGCGACGCCCGAGGCGATCGCCGCGGCCGCGGTGGCGGCGGTGCCGGGATCGCGGCTGCACAAATACGAGCTGCCGCAATCGGACAGATCGGCCGTGCGCGTGCTGGTCGGCGCCGACAGTGGGGATCGGCGTGTTTATGTCGATCCCTACACGCTCACGCCGCTCAAGGTCGTGACCGAAGACAATCGACCGATGCAAATCGTGTCGCGCCTGCACGGCGAATTGCTCGCCGGCGCCTGGGGCAGCTACATCGTCGAGATCGCGGCCTGTTGGACCCTCGTGATGATCCTGACGGGCCTCTATCTCTGGTGGCCGCGCGGACGAAAGAGATTGGCGGGAATCCTATACCCCCGCCTGTCGGGCGGCCGCCGCTTATTCTGGCGCGACCTCCATGCGGTGACAGGTATCTGGGTATCGCTGCTGGCGCTGTTCGTGATCTCCACCGGTCTGCCCTGGGCCAAGGCATGGGGCGGCTATTTCAAGGAGATACGGACGGTGACCGGCACGCTCGACGGGCCGGTCGATTGGACGATCGGCGGCCGCAAGTCCGCCGACGACCCGATGCTCGGCGAGCATGCCGGCCATATGGGCATGACGATGGAGCATCACGGCCCGCGGCCGGGCGAGCTGAATCGTGCGGTTGCCGTGGCGGCAACGCTCAGCTTCGCCCCGCCAGTGCTCGTCTCGCCGCCGGGCAAGCAGCCGCATGGCTGGACGATCTCATCCGATGCCGCGGATCGTCCGTTGCGCGCGCAGGCAGTGGTCGACGGCGCGACCGGGGCGGTGCTGGCCCGCAAGGACTTTGGCGAGCGCCATTGGATCGACCGTGCGGTCGGATACGGCATCGCGACGCATGAAGGTCAGCTGTTCGGGATCGCCAACCAAGTGCTGATCACGCTCGGCGCGCTGATGCTGATGACACTCAGCGTATCGGGTGCGATATCGTGGTGGCGGCGGCGGCCGACGGGACGGCTCGGCGCACCGCTACCGTTATCGCGCCCAAGGTTCGGTGGAGCGCTAATTGCTACGATTGTCGCGCTTGGACTGGCGATGCCGCTGTTCGGCGGGTCGCTGCTGGTGGTGGTCGCAGTCGAACGCGGACTGAAACGCTGGTCGAGCGCCGCCCGCTGGTTGGGATTGCGAACGATCCGAGCCTGACGCTCCCATCATCGCGCAGCGGTGGGCGATCCTCAGACTGTCCATGACCGGGAAAAAGAAAGCGCCGCCCCAGTCCGAAGACGGGAACGGCGCTCTTTAGTCAGTCGATCGGTCCGATCAGAACTGAACGTTCAGCGAGACCGACGCGGTACGCGGCGAGCCGAGGTACGCGAACGGCACGCTGGTGTACGAGCTGTTCGGGTTGCCGAGGTTGCCGACGTAGAACTGGTTGAACAGGTTGGTCACGTTGAACTGGACGTAGGTCGTCTTGTTCAAACCGAGGAAGCCCAAGTTAACGCGGGCATCCAGATCAACGACGGTGTAGGCTGGCGTCTTCGCCCCATAAAGGACGGTCGTCGTCGGATTGCCAGTGTCGATCGAGCTGTAGATCGGCACGTTCTGATCGTTGACGTAACGCGGACCGGTCCGCTTCACCTGCATGCCGAGTTCAAACGGATCAACATCGACCTGAGCACGCGCGCCGAGCGTGTAGGTAGGCGCACCGGCCTCACGCTTGCCCGCGGTCAGCAGGTAATAGTCGGCACCAAAGGTCGTGCACCCCAGCGTATGATTGGTCACATTCGCCGTGGAGCAGGTACCACCAACGACATTATCCTTGATCTTCGACTTCAGATACGAACCGAACGCATAGAGCGTCAGCTGTTCGATCGGGCGATACGAGATGCTGGCGTCGACACCGTATTTGTTGACCTTACCGAGGTTGCGATAGACCGTCTGATCCAGCTCGGGGTCGTAGGACGACGCCAGGCGATTGGTGAAAATCGTGTACCAGCCACCGACAAACGCCTGAACCTTGCTGGTCGAATAGCGGAAGCCGGCGTCGAAATTGTCGGTCGTTTCCGGCTTCGGCGTCCCAACACCGACCGGATAGTAGAACTGCTGATACAGGTTATCCGTGCCCGGGACCTGCAGACCCTTCGAATAGCTGGCATAGACCGACAGGCCGCCACCAAGCTTGTAGGTCAAACCGGCGCTCGGCAACAGGCGGTTATAGGTGAACTGGCGGAATTGCGGCGTCTGATAGCCGGTCACCTTGTTCGTCGTCGCATTGTACGAATAAGGATTGGCGGCCGCATAGGCGGCAACGTCGGCGCTGGTGCCGGCGATGCAGTCGACAAAACCGGCTGCGCTGGTGGTGAAGCAATTCTGGTGCAGATTACGCTTGAACCATGGAGCACGGACACCGAGGTTCACCGTCAACCCGCCGAACTCGCCACGATATTCGCCCGACACCTGGTCGAGGACCGCGTACGACTTGCGGTTGCGCTTTTCCATCAGGCCGCCGTTCGCAGCCGCGATTGGCGAGTTGATCGGGAAAACGTCGAACGGCTGGCCATTGGCCTGGAGGCGAATGAGTTCGCCGGTCTGACGGTGACGACCGTAATCGTGCGTATAGGTCAGGCGGAACGTCTGCGTATCGGTGATATCCCAGCGCAGCGAACTCAGGATCGTGTAGCGATGCGTGATCGTCTGGCTGGTGCCGTCGAGTTCGACGCCGCCGGTGGCCGGGAACGTGACGCCCGGAGGCACGATACCACCGGTGCCGTGATCCAGCACGTCGCCGTCGCCGTTCAGGTCGATACCGGTATAGTAACTGCCACCGATGAAGCCGTAACGACCGCCGGGGCCGGCATTTTCGCGACCGATCACGCCATAGAGGCCGCCGTTCGCCTTGGTGTACTGAATGGTCGGATCGACGGTCAGGACCAAGCCGTGGGCTAGCGTAAAGCGCGAACTGAACCGCAGGCTGCCGGTGTTCGACGGGTTGACGTTCTGTTCGAACAACGTGCCGCACGTGTTCGGCGTGTCCGACACGCCCGCTTGCGGCGTGTCGGTCTGGCACGGTGACGTGCGCAAGAACGCTTCGTCGAAGTTGCGCGGGAAGCGATTGGTCGTGCCGCTACCGACGATACAACCGGTCGTAACCGAGCAGGTGTTACGCAGCGGATAGTCGGGCGTATTGGTGTTGCGGTTGACGTTCCAGTTGCCGGCAACGGCGATGAAGTCGCCATTGCTGCCCAGCGGCTGGTAGATCTTGAAGTTATAGGCGTTCTTGTTGATCTGACCGAAATTGCTGAACACGACGTTGTTGGTCGCGCTGGTGGCCGAGAACCACGCCTTGGTGCCGAACGAGGTGAAGGTACCCGTGTTGACCAAACCGAAGACGCGGAAATAGTTGAGGTCGCCGATCGAGCCGACCACGCGGACGCCGAACTTATCGCTCGGGGTGATGGTGCGATAGTTGACCGTCGAACCCGAGGCCGAGGCCGTCGGGCTGTCGACGTCGGTCGAGCCGAGGCTAACGTTGACGCTGTCAATCAGTTCGGGGTCGATCTGCTGGTTCGAATAGATCGCGTAGTTGCCGGTATCGTTGAGCGGAATGCCATCGACGGTCTGCGAGATGCGGTCCGGTCCGAAACCGCGGATGGTCAGGCGGCCGCCCGACGAGCCGTACGGGTCCTGGCTCTGGAAGCTGACACCCGGAAGCGAGTTGATGACTTCGTCGATCGACTGGCCGGGCGTCTGGCGCGCGATAAACGCCTGATCGAGCTGAAGCTTGGTCTTCGGCGTATCGGGGATCACGACCCCGCCGACGCCCTTGGTCTTGGTGGCGGTGATGACGATGTCGCCTTCGAAGTCCGCCGTACCGGTCGACTGCGCGTAGGCCGCCCCCGGGAGCATGATCGCGGCCGCAGCCACGCCAATTAGAAATTGAGTCCGCATGATATTCCCCTTTGGGCGCGAGTCGCTGATTTGCGCGGCGTTGCTTCACCGTCGCGAGGGCCCATGGAGACTGAATATTTCGGTTCAATGACAACGCAAGAGGGCGATGAGATTACTGTGGATTAAGCCATGCTGCGTTGCAAAAAAGCATCATCCCGCATCTGCCACGACTGCGGCCCATCCTGCCTCATCCATGACTTCAATATTGAGTTCGGCCGCTTTCTTGAGCTTCGACCCCGCGCCTGGTCCGGCGACCACCAGATCGGTCTTCGCCGACACCGATCCCGATACGCGCGCGCCGAGTGCTTCGGCCTGCGCCTTGGCCTCATCGCGGCTCATCGTCTCGAGACTTCCGGTGAACACTACGGTCTTGCCGCTGACGCGTGATTCGCGCGCCTTGAAGACGAAGGCGGGCGGGCTGACTTCCGCCAGCAGGTCATCCCATACCGCGCGGTTGTGCGGCTCGTGGAAGAAATCGGCCAGCGCGTTGCCGACCGCCGCACCGACATTGTCGACGCCGATATGCTCGGCGATCGCCTTGTCGCGCCGCGCACGGAATTTCTGCTCGTCCTCCGCCAGCGCCGGAACGATGCTGGCGCGGAGCGCGATGATTTCGTCGGCCAGCGCCTTGATCTCCGGCAGGGTGGCATGGCGCTTGAGCAGGTCGCGCGCGGTGACCACGCCGACATGCCGGATACCGAGCCCGAACAACAGCCGCACCGGATCGGGCGCACGCTTCGCCTCGATCGCATCGAGCAGATTGTCGACCGACTTCTCCTTCCACCCCTCCCGGCCAAGCAATTCCTCGCGATGCGCGGCGAGGCGGAAGATGTCGGCCGGCTCGGCGATCCAGCCGAGATCGAGGAATTCGCGGATCGTCTTGTCGCCCAGCCCTTCGATGTCGAGCGCGCCGCGACTGACGAAATGGCGCAGCCGTTCCTGCCGTTGCGCCGGACAGATCAGCCCACCGGTGCAGCGGATATCGACCTCGCCTTCCTCGGCCAGGGCTTCCGAACCGCATTCCGGACAATGCGTCGGGAAGGCCCAGGGCTCGCGTGGTTCGTCGCGAGTGAGATTCTCGACGATCTGCGGAATGACGTCGCCCGCGCGCTGCAGCACGACGCGGTCGCCCGGGCGCACGCCCAGCCGCGCAATCTCGTCGGCATTGTGGAGCGTGGCGTTGGTCACCACCACGCCGCCGACGGTGACCGGTTCGAGCCGCGCGACCGGGGTGAGCTTGCCGGTTCGCCCGACCTGGATGTCGATTCGCTCGAGCGTCGTCTGCGCGCGCTCGGCCGGGAATTTGTGCGCCAGCCCCCAGCGCGGCGCGCGGCCGACAAAGCCCAGTCGCGCCTGCCAGTCGAGCCGATCGACCTTGTAGACCACGCCGTCGATGTCGAACGGCAGATCGGCGCGCTCGGCTTCGATCGCCTTGTAGGTCGCCAGCGCCTGGTCGAGCGTTCCGCCCGGCTGGAATTGCCGCGTGACCGGAAAGCTCCAGCCGCGGATCGTTTCGATCACTGCCGATTGCGTATCGCCCGGTAGGGCGCTGGCATCTCCCCACCCCCAGGCAAAGAAGCGCAATGGGCGCGACGCGGTAACAGTCGCGTCCTTCTGACGCAGCGATCCGGCCGCGGCGTTGCGCGGATTGGCGAATTGGCGGGCTTCCTTGCCGGTGTCCTCGGCCTCGGCCAGCAGCCGCGCGTTGAGCGCGGCGAACGCCTGTTTCTCCATATAGACTTCGCCGCGCACCTCGAACACGTCAGGCGCGCCGGCGGGAAGCGCGGCAGGGATATCGTCGATCGTGCGGACATTGGCGGTGACGTCCTCGCCGATCTGGCCATCGCCGCGCGTCAGCGCCTGGACCAGCCGCCCCTTCTCGTAGCGTAGCGAGCAGCTCAGCCCGTCGATCTTGGGCTCGGCGGTCAGCGCGACCGCCTCGTCCTCGCCCAGATTAAGGAAACGGCGGACGCGGCCGACGAAATCGCCGACCTCCTCATTGTCGAAGGCGTTATCCAGGCTGAACATCGGCCGCGCATGCGCAACCTTGGCGAGGTGCCCGGCGGGCGCGGCGCCGACCTTGCGGCTGGGCGAATCGTCGCGAACCAGGTGCGGAAATGCCGCCTCGATCGCACTGTTGCGGCGCATCAGCGCATCATACTCGGCGTCCGAAATCTCGGGCGCGTCGTCGGCGTGGTAGAGCAGATTGTGGCGCGCGATCTCCGCCCCGAGATGCTCGAGTTCCTTGGCGGCGGCTTCATCATTGGCAGGCAGCGGAATCGTCATGCGCCTTTCTTTAGCAGCCAATGCCGCGCAGGAAACCGCACCGCTGTCGCCGCAATTACGCCATTCGCATCCGGCAGGTTGAGGGGCGATGCTGATCGTCCTCCTCGCGATGCAGGCGGCGCCCGTCACCGGCGAGCGAACGGTCTATCCCAGCAACGATCTCAACGGGTTCGACCTTGCCAAGGCCAGGCCCAAAGCCGCCGAAAATGCGTGCGGCGTCGACAATCCCGGCGGCGATATCGTCGTTTGCGCGCGCCGCAAGATGATGGACGTCGACATCAGCCGGATGGCCGATTTCGCCGACAAGCCCGTCCGCTCGGTCGTCGACCTTCCCGGAGGCGCCAAAGCCGGCGTCGGCACAACCTCGCGCGATGTCGGCGGGTTCACCTCGAAAGCCATCATGGCGAAGGTGAAGATCCCTTTCTGAATTCCGCTCCCTCCAAGGGAGCAACCGCGATCTAGTGCCCCACCACCGTCGCAATCACGAGGACGACGATCCCGGCCAGCGACAGCAGCGACAGCCTGACCGTCCGCTCGATCCAGAACGAGCGCCGCCGCGTGAGCGCTAGCGTGGCCGCGATTTCGCGCGAAAATGTCTTGAAGTCGGCGACATAGCCCCAGCGCGCGCGGAACAGGAAAAGGCAGATCGCGCTGGAACCGGCAAGCAATCCCATCAGCAGCAGGACCGGCACCATATGCGCCGTCGCGATGTCCAGCTTCGCCGTGGCTCGCGCGATCAGGCCGACAAAGGCGAGGATCAGACCGTCAAAGGCTAGGATTCCCCGCGCCTTGGTCAGCTGCCGGTCGACGATGCGGTCGACATAGGCGACCGCCGCATCGCCATAGCTGGGATGATCGTCGATCACACCGTCATCGCTTTTTTCGTATCGCGCGGTGAGTGCTTCGTGATGCCCTTCGGTGCCGCCTGGAATGTCGGGAAACCAGGTCATCGCCCAGATCGTCGCGGCGATCAGCACGACGGCGAAGATCAGGTCGAACGTTCCCATTATACTGCGCCGACCGTCCAGGTGGCGCACGAGGAACGCAACACGGTCATGCCGCCTCGAGCAGGCGTTCGGCTTGCGCCCGAGCCTCATCGGTGATCGTCGCGCCCGACAGCATGCGAGCGATCTCCTCCCGCCGCGCCATGCTGTCGAGCGCGCTCACGCCGGTGCGCGTGACCAGACCGTCGGAGGATTTGGCGATAAAATAATGCTGCCCGCCGCGCGCCGCGACTTGCGGACTGTGCGTCACCACCAGCAATTGCGTGCGATCGGCCAGCCGCGCCAGCCGCTCGCCGATCGCCGAGGCGACCGCGCCGCCGACGCCGCGATCGATCTCGTCGAAGATCATCGTCGCCGCCCCGCCTTCCTCGGCCAGACTGACCTTGAGCGCCAGGATGAAGCGCGACAATTCGCCCCCCGATGCGATCTTGGTCAACGGCGCGAACGGCGCGCCGGGATTGGTCGCGATCTCGAACTCGACACGGTCCTTGCCGCCCGGCCCCCATTGCTCGTCGGGCAAGGTCTCGATCATCGTGCGGAACCGCGCGGCATCGAGCTTGAGCGGCGCGAGTTCGCCCGCCACCGCCGCGTCGAGCCGCGTCGCGGCTGCATGGCGTTCGGCGGACAACGCGTCCGCAGCCGCTTCATAGGCTGCGCGGGTTTCCGCGACCCGGCGGTCGAGTTGGGCGAGCCCTTCTTCCCCTGCCTCGATCGTCGCCAGTCGGCCGGCCATGTCCTCGGCGAGTTGCGCCAGCTCGTCGGGCTGGACGCGATGCTTGCGCGCCATCGCGCGGAGATCGAACAGCCGCGCCTCATCCTCTTCGAGCGCGCGGGGATCGAACATCAAAGCGGCGCGGGCCGCCGCGAGTTGATCCTCGGCCAGCGCGCCCTCGTTGATCGCGCGGTCGAGCGCCGCCAGCGCCTCGCCCAGCGCGGGATGCGCGTCGGCGACGCGCTCGAGCACGCGCGCCGCCTGACGCAGCCGGGCCAGGCCGCCATCGGAGCCGCCAAGATACTCGTCGAGCGCCACCATATCCTCGGCGATCTTCTCCGCGCGCTGCATCGAGCGGCGGCGCTCGGCCAGCGTTTCCTCCTCGCCAGGCGCGGGTGCGAGTTGCCGCAGTTCGGCCACAGCGTGCGCCAAATAGTCTCGGTCGCGCGCGGCAGCATCGATCTCGGCGCGCGCCACCGCCAGCGCATCCTCGGCGTCGCGCCAGGCGCGATAGGCTTGCGCCACCGCCCCGGCATGGTTGCGGCCGAACGCATCGAGCAAGGCGCGGTGACCGCGCGGATTGAGCAGCCCGCGATCGTCATGCTGGCCGTGCACCTCGACCAGATATTGCGCCAGTTCGCGCAGTAACCCGGCCGAGGCCGGCTGATCGTTGACGAAGCCGCGGCTGCCGCCATCGGCCTTGACGATGCGGCGGATGATCAGCGGCTCGCCGGGATCGACCTCGAGCGCATTCTCGGCGAGCAACGAGGCGATCGGGCCGCCATCATGTGGGGTATCGAAACTGGCGGTGACCACCGCTTGCGCCGCGCCCTGGCGGACCAGCCCGCTATCGGCGCGCGCGCCGAGCGCGAGCCCCAGCGCATCGAGCAGGATCGACTTGCCCGCGCCGGTCTCTCCGGTCAGCACGCCCAGCCCGGCGCCGAAATCGAGTTCGAGCGCTTCGATCAGCACAACGTCCCGAATGGCGAGCGAGGTCAGCATCGCGCCATCCTTAGCGGCAAAAATGATGCCGGGTCATCATGCTAATTTGTCTCGCGCGAGCGAGAAAGGAGCGCTTATTTCCCTCTCCCGCGTGCGGGAGAGGGAGGGGCCCGCGAAGCGGGAGGGTGAGGGTCTTCTTTCTTCTTCCTGGCGTGTGCCGACACAGAAGAAGTAAAAAGACCCTCACCCAACCCTCTCCCGCGCGCGGGAGAGGGCTAATAACCTTACTTCGGAATCGGCCCGTTGCCCGCGCCGCCGGTATTGCTGGTGCCGGTCGAGCCGCGGCCTTCGTCCTTGGCGGCGACGCCCGGGGTACCCGGTGCGATCGGCTGGGCATCCTTGAAGCCGACCGGGATCGGCAATTCGCCCGCCGCCAACGGCGCCGTCGGCTTGTAGGGATGGTCTTCCATCAATTTATAGGCGCGCTTGTACCAGTCGGTGCCAGGATAATTGGCACCGAGCACGGCGGCCGATTTCTGCGCTTCCTCGGGCACGCCGAGCGCGAGATAGGTTTCGGTCAGGCGCATCAGCGCCTCCGGCACGTGAGTCGTGGTCTGATAGCCGTCGACCACGGCCCGGAAGCGGAGCGTCGCCGCCAGCCACTGGCCGCGCGTTTCGTAGAAGCGGCCGATCTCCATTTCCTTGCCCGCGAGGTGATCGCGGACCAGGTCGATCTTGAGCCGGGCATCGGCGGCATATTTGGTGTTGGGATAGCGGCGGACCAGTTCGCCCAGCGCGTCGAGCGCCTGCTGGGTGATCTTCTGGTCGCGCGTGACGTCGGCGATCTGCTCGTAATAGCCGAGCGCGACGAGATAATAAGCATAAGGCGCGTCGCGGTTGCCGGGATGGACCGCCAGGAAGCGCTGCGCCGACTGGATCGACTGGGTGTAGTCGGTGTCCATATAATAGCTGAACGAGCTCATCAGCTGCGCGCGGCGCGCCCAGATCGAGTAAGGATGCTGGCGTTCGACTTCGTCGAACAACACCGCCGCTTCCTTGTAGCGGCCCTGATCGAGCCGCGTCTTGGCAAGCGTGTAGAGCGTGCCGACGTCACGCGCGATATAGGGGACGTCGCCCTTCTTCAGGCCGCCGCCGCGGCCGGCGCAGCCCGCCATTGGCAAAGCGAGGAGAGCGATAAGCGCGAACGCGACGGGACGGGACTTGGCAATACGCATGGCGCGTGGTCTTAGCGCAGCACGCGCGGGGCGCAAACAATCCTTTTACGCCGCTCGTCGCGTTGCCATTAGCGCGCGTGGGATCGGTCGCCGGGTCCATGCGTTCGCGTCCTGAAACCGTTAACCGGGAGGGCTTTGACCGATGACCGCCACCTTGCTTGCCACCAAACGCGTCGAAAAGCCGTGGGGGCGGCACAGTTTATGGCCCGGCTTCAGCGACCCGGCGCCCGGCGGCGACCCGGTTGGGGAAGTGTGGTTCCAGACGCCCGATGCGGGCACGCCCGATCTGCTGATCAAATATCTGTTCACCAGCGAGCGGCTGTCGGTGCAGGATCATCCCGATGATGAGGCGGCACGCGCGGCGGGCTATCCGCGCGGCAAGGACGAATGCTGGGTGATTCTCGACGCCGAACCGGGCGCGACGATCGCGCTTGGCACCAAGGAACCGACCACGCGCGAGAAACTGCGCCGGGGCGCGCTCGACGGATCGATCGTCGACATGCTCGACTGGAAACCGGTCAAGGCCGGCGATTTCCTCTATTCGCCGGCCGGCACCGTCCATGCGATCGGCGGCGGCATTACATTGGTCGAGGTCCAGCAGAATGTCGATCTGACCTATCGCCTCTACGACTACGGCAGCGACCGCGAACTTCACCTCGATGCGGGATTGAAGGTCGCCGATCCCAATCCGTTCGAGCCCAAGCCGATCGTCGGCGAAGTCGAAGAGGGCCGCACGATCCTGTGCGAGGGACCGAAATTCGTCCTCGAACGCTGGGCCGGCGGCGACCGGACCGTCACCCTGCCCGATGGCGTCACCGGCTGGCTCACCCCGCTCAAGGGCGAAGGCGTAGCCGATGGTGTCGCCTGGCGCGCCGGCGAGTGCGTGACGGTCAGCGGCACCGCGCACCTCTCGGCCGCGGCGGGTAGCGACCTGCTGTTCGCCTATCCGGGCACCAAGCGCGTTTGAACGTGGCAAAATCCAGCGCTCATTAACCATATGGGGTATAGGAAAGGCGGATGCTGCGCGTCCTTACGCTTTCGACCCTGTTTCCCGACGCTACCCGGCGCAATTTCGGGGTGTTCGTCGAGCGCCAGACGCTCGGGCTCGCCGCGCACCCCGATGTCGAGCTGCGCGTCGTGGCGCCGATCGGGCTGCCTCCCTTTCCGCTCGCGCTGCGCGGGCGCCATGCGCAGTTGGCGGCGCTTCCGCTCGGCGAGCAATGGAAAGGGGTCGACGTCTACCGGCCGCGCTTCCTCGCGCTGCCCGGTACCGCCGGCCGCCTCCACGTCCATTTCCTGACTCGCGCGCTGAGTCCCTTCCTGACCAACCTGCGGCACGAGTTCGCGTTCGACGTGATCGACGCCTCGTTCTTCTTTCCCGACGGACCCGCCGCGGTCGCGCTCGGCCGGCGATTCGGCGTCCCGGTCTCGATCAAGGCGCGGGGTAGCGACGTCCATCATTGGGGCACCGCCGCCGCGACCGCCGGCCAGGTCCGCGCCGCGGGCAGGCATGCCGACGGACTGCTCGCCGTGTCCGACGCGATGAAGCGCGACATGGTCGCGATGGGCATGCCGGCGGAATCCATCCGCGTCCATCGCACCGGCGTCGACCTCGGCCAGTTCGCCCCGCGCGATCGCGGCGAGGCCAAGGCAGCTTTGGGTGTCCGCGGGCCGTTGGTCGTGTCGACCGGCGCGCTGATCGAGCGCAAGGGCCACGACATCGTGATCGAGGCGATCGCGGCGCTCCCAAACGTCCATCTGCTGATCGCTGGCGAAGGCGTCTATCGGGGTGCGCTGGAAACCAAGATCGCGGCGCTGGGACTGGCCGACCGCGTGCGGCTGCTCGGCGCAGTGCCGCATGGCGAGATGGCGGCCTTGCTCGCCGCCGCCGACGTCATGGCGCTGGCGTCCGAAAATGAGGGCCTGGCCAATGCCTGGGTCGAAGCGCTCGCCTGTGGCGTGCCCGTAGTGATCCCCGATGTCGGCGGCGCTCCCGAAGTCGTGACCGAACGCGCTTATGGCCGGATCGTCGGGCGCACCCCGGCCGGGTTCGCGTCGGGCATTGCCGCGGTGCTGTCGGACCACACGCCGCCGATGACGGCCAGGGCCGGCGCCGAACGCTTCACCTGGGAAGCGAACACCGCCGGCCTGTACGATCATCTGAACGCGCTGGTCACTTCTTCTTAGGCAGATCCATCGGCGTGCCGCGCCACGACGCCGCCTGATATTCGCTGAGGCTGACCAGATTGCCCATCTCGACCGGCATGTCGATCAGGTGGAGCCCCCAATCCTTGAGCGTCGCGCCATTGACGACGACGTCGCCGACGATCGTATCTGTGCGCGGATCCTGGGGATTGGCATTCACCGTCACCGCCAGATAGCTGAACCCGCCATTCGAGACGCATTCGGCGGAGATCAGTCCGGGGACCGAGACGAACGGGGTGGTCACCGGCGAATTATCGCTGGTCCACGGCCCCATCGGTGCGCTGGCGAGCCCCGCGCCCTTGGTGCCCAGGATCGCATCGGTCACCGCCTTGCCGCCGCCCAATGCTGCCGGGTTGACGCAAGCCGCGACCATGCCCGGCTGCGGCACCTTGCCGAAGCGGCTATTCTCGGGCGGGGGCGAATCGGCGCGGAACGTCACGTAGCTGACGACGCAGCCATATTGATCCATCGCCTTGCACAATTTGGTCCGCTTGAAATCACCCCCAACATCGCCGCCGGCCGGCACCGCGACATTGGTGCCGAGCAGATAGGCGGCGATCAGCAACCGGCGCTGGCTGGGATCATTCTCGATCACCTCGGCGAGCAATTGCTTGAGAATGCCTGCCCCCTGGCTGTGGCCGATCAATACGACGCCGCGACCGGCCTGATATTTGTCGCGATAGGCGCGCCACGCCGCCTCGACATCGAGATAGGCGAGCTTGCGGTCGGCGGCGCTGGCCTTGCCGGCCATCAGGTCGCGCAGCGCGGTCAGCGTGACCTGGCGATAGAGCGGCGCATAGACCCGGCACTTGGCGGTGAAGCGCGCCGCCTGCGACGCCGCGACCTGCTTTTCTTCCGGTCCTATATTGAGGTCGCTGTTCGGCGTCGGGTCGAGCGACACGGTCGGATAGACGTAGAAGCAATCATATTTGGGCGCAGGATCGGCCTTGAACTTGACGATCTTGCGCTTGCCGTCGCCGGTGATGACGGTGACGTTCTGGTCGACCGCACAGGCGTCCTGGCGGCCGGGCAGGCAGAGCCAGCCGGCGTCGGTGTTGTAATCGGGCGCTGGAATGGCGGCGAATTGCGGCGCCGGCGGTGCCGGTATGTCGATAGGCGCAGGAGGTGCCGCGGCCGGCGATACCGTCGGCGCGGTCTGCGCCATGGCGGGTGCGGCGAACGCCGTCATCAGCGCGCCCACGAACAGCAATCTCTTCATGTCCCGACTCCCCTAGCTTTTATGCCCGGGTTGAGCCTAGCCGAGCGCGCGCCGGGATCAAGTGACGGGGTAGAAAGCGCCGACGACCCAGCGCCCCTCGCCGCGCAACATGCCCCAGGCGCGCGCCGCCGCGCGGCTGTCCATCGCCTCGATCCCGATGCCTCGCGCCTCGAGCGCGCGAACCAGCGTCACCGGCGGCCGCACCAGCGTCGGGCCGGTCCCGAGCAACAGGAATTCGGGACGCGGGTCGAGCGCCAGCACCAGCTCGAGATCGCCCTGATCGAGCGCCGCGAGCGGCGGCGGCGTCCAGCCATCGGCGCGCTCCGGCGTGATCGCCAGCGCGTGATAGACATTGTCGTCGACGCGAAAGCCGGCCGCGCTCAGCCCCGAGACGACCGGCCCGTCGGTGCGGGCGCGGTCCATCCGCATCAGTTGTTGCCCGGTCCGACGCGCTCCGCCCCGGTCGCCGCATTGGGCTTGCCCGGCTTGTCCGGCGTCGGCTCGGCGCGCAGGCCGAGCGTGATCAGCAGTGACGACGACACGTAGATCGACGAATAGGTTCCGACGACCACGCCGAGGATCATCGCCGCGGTGAAGCCCCGCAGCACGTGCCCGCCGAAGATCAGCAACGCGAACAGCGCGAGCAGGATGGTCAGCGAGGTCATCACGGTACGCGGCAGCGTCTCGTTGACCGACAGGTTGATGATCTCGCGCATTTCCATCTTGCGATAGCGGCGCATATTCTCACGGATACGGTCGTCGATGACGATCTTGTCGTTGATCGAATAACCGATGATCGTCAGCACCGCGGCGACGATGTTGAGGTCGAATTCGAGCTGGGTCAGCGCGAAGAACCCCAACGTCATCAGCACGTCGTGCATGATCGCGACCACGGTCGAGACGCCGAATTGCCATTCGAATCGGAAGATCGCGAACAGACCGATCAGCAACACCGCGACAACGACCGCCAGGATGCCATTCCAGACGAGTTCGCCCGACACCTTGCCCGACACCGCGTCCTGCTTGGAGAATTGCGCGCCGGCGAAATTCTGCGACAGCGCCGCCTTGACCTTCTCGACCACCTGATTGGTCGCCGCCGGATCGTTGCTTTCGGGACGCGGCAGGCGGATCGACAGCGTGGTGGGACCGCCGACCTGTTGCAGCGACGCCTCGCCGACCTTCAGGTCGTCGACCACCTTGCGCACCTTGTCCATGCTCGGCGCGACCATGAACTTCTCTTCGATCATGATGCCGCCGACAAAGTCGACGCCCATGTTGAGGCGGTGGATGAACACCAGGGCAACCGCCGCGATGGTCAGCAAGGTAGTCAGCCCGAACGCCCAATAGCGCAGGCGGACGAAATCGATATTGGTATCGTCGGGGACGATCTTGAGCAGGCGCATTTTGAGCGGCCCCTTAAATGTTGATGGTCTGCGGACGATGCTTCCGCAGCCACATGACGACGAGCATGCGAGTGAAAGTCACCGCGGTGAACACCGAGGTCGCGATGCCGATCAGCAGCACGACCGCGAAGCCCTTCACCGGGCCCGATCCCAGCAGCAGCATGACGACGCCCGAAATGGCGTGGGTCATGTTCGCCTCGAAAATGGTGCGGCTGGCTTCCTTGTACCCCAGTTCGACCGACTGAATGACGCTTCGTCCGCGCCGTCTTTCTTCGCGGATGCGTTCGTTGATCAGCACGTTGGCGTCGACCGCGGTACCGATCGTCAGCACGAAGCCGGCGATACCGGGCAAGGTCAGCGTGCCGTTGAGCACCGCGAGCACGCCCATGATGACCAGCACGTTGATGACCACCGCGTAATTGGCATAGAGGCCGAACCGGCCATAGGTCACCAGCATGAACACCACGACCAGGATCACCGCGATGATCGACGCCTTGATCCCGGCATCGATCGAATCCTTGCCGAGTTCCGGGCCGACCGTACGTTCCTCGATCACCTTCAGCGCGACGGGCAAGGCGCCCGACTTGAGCTGGATGGCGAGATCGTTGGCGCTCTGGAAAGTGAAGCCGCCCTGGATGACACCGCTGCCGCCGAGGATCGGCCCCTCGATATTGGGCGCCGAGATGACCGAGCCGTCGAGGATGATCGCGAACGGCTTGTTGACGTTCTCCTGCGTCGTCTTGGCGAAGCGCTTGCCGCCTTCGGTATTGAACTGGAACGCCACCACCGGCGCGTTGGTCTGCGGATCGTTCTGGACGCGCGCGTCGGTCAGATCCTGGCCGGTGATGATCGCGGCCCGGCGCACCGCGATGACCGGCAGCTTGTTCTGCGGATAGCCGACATAAGGGAACCCGCGGCCGGCGGCGCTGGGATAAGGCAGGATCTGGTCGCCGATCGGCGACTGGCCGACCGCCAGCTTGGCGGTATCGGCCGTCGTGTCGACCAGCTTGAACTCCAGCTTGGCGGTCTTGCCGAGCAGCTCCTTGAGCGCAGTCGGATCCTGCAGACCCGGGACCTGGACGACAATGCGTGTCGCGCCCTGGCGGAGGATGGTCGGCTCGCGCGTACCGAGCGAGTCGATGCGGCGGCGGACGACCTCGGTCGCGCCGCTCATCGCGCTGTCGATCGCCTCGTCGACGCCGGCCTTGGTCGGGGTGATCACGAAACGCGTCGAATCGACCACCTGGATGTCCCAGTCGCGCTGGCCGGTCAGCTGCGCGCCGGTGGTCATTTGCGACAGGCGCTGGCGGGCATCCTCCAGCTGAGCGACGTTGCGCAGCATGAAGCTGACCTTGCCGCCGTCGGTGGTGATATCGCCGATGTCGATCCGCGGCGCCTTGCGCATCGCGGTCGCGACGCTGTCGCTCATCAGATTGACGCGATCAGTGACCAGCTGGCTGGTATCCGCTTCGAGCAGCAGATAGCTGCCGCCGGCGAGATCGAGACCCAGGTTGATGCGCGGATGGACCGGCCAGCCCTTGGTCATGTCCTCGGGGAAGAAGCTCGGGATCGCGAGCGCCATCAGCACCGCGAGGAACCCGAAGATCGAGAGGACTTTCCAGCGCGGGAAATCGAGCATCAGTCGTTCGCCGGCTTGGCCGTGGTCGGCGACAGGATCTCGGTGATCGCGCCGCGCGCGACCTGAACCTTCACGTTGGGCGCGATTTCGAGCTCGACATAGCTATCGGTGGTCTTGCTGACCTTGCCCAGGATGCCGCCCGACGTGATCACCTGATCGTTCTTCTTGAGCGCGTCGATCGCGTTGCGCAGTTCCTTCGCACGCCGCTGTTGCGGGCGGATCATCAGGAAATAGAAGCCGACGAACAGCAGGATGAAGGGGAAGAACTGCATCGCGATGGCGATACCGTCGGAACCGGAAGCGGCGCCGCCGGCGACCTGGGCATAAGCTGAAGGAATGAACATGAGCATCCTGAAAATGGGCATGGCTAACGCGCCCGTCAGGGCGCCCACCGTAAGCGCCGCGCGCTATCATCATGCGGGGCGCGGTGCAACAAGCCAGCATCTCGCGACCAGGCGCCCGGACGCGCTGGCATCCCATGCCTGGGCTCCCGTGTCTTCCAGTGCCGTCATCCCGGCCCTGTGCCGGGATCCAAGGTGCCGCGAGTCATGGACAAGAGGTTCGAGCCAGTCCCTCAGCCGCTCGTTGGACCCCGGGACAAGCCCGGGGTGACGGCGGGGCTTGTAACGAGCGACTCCGGCACGCTTGCATCACACGCGCCAAGCGCTTAGAGGCGCGCGCTCCGGCTCGCACCTATTAGGCGCGGGTTCGCTCTGGTCGGGGCGTAGCGCAGCCTGGTAGCGCATCACACTGGGGGTGTGGGGGTCGCAGGTTCGAATCCTGTCGCCCCGACCAATTGCTTCGATGACTTATCCCAAAAAAGTCATGCTACGGTGCGATATCGAATCGCAACAGCTGCTGCTCATCCTCAGCGGTTCGTCTCTTCCGAACGCCCGCACCATCCCGGCAGATAGGCGGCGTCCTGTTGTGCGGCCGCCGCCATCGCCTTGCCAACGGCTCGCTCGAAATCTTTTTCGACTAATTTCGGGCTAACCTGACGACGCAGGAAATCCGCCCAGAGGAATTCGGAATAAGGCGTGTTGTCCTTGGCATAGCCCCCCGACCGCCGCACCTCTCCTGCCAGCGAGCGATAAGGATCGTCCTTCATGGCGCCGATCCGTTTCGGCAATTCGTCGTGCGCGTGACGCGCGCCCTCGGCATCGAACGGATGCAGCCAGTTCCGGTTGTCCATGAACGTCCAGAAGACGGTCTTTTTCAGATAATGCAGGTCGGCGACGACGCTGACGAGGACGTGGCTGACCCCTTCTTCATGCAATGCCCGCGCAAGGTGATGATGATCGATCACATAGGGCACGGACTTCGGTCCCAGGATCACCGGAATCATATGACGGCCGAGGAAATCGGGGCCGTCCCGCTCGGCCCGCTTGCGCCATTCTGCGCGCTTGCGGTCGACCTCCCGCAATCCGACCGTCATCTGGGTTGGTCGCAACGCCGCGATCTCCACGGGATGAAGCGCCGGTGCGAAATCCTCTCTCACGCTCTGGTCTCCTGTTCGGGCCCCTGTTCGGACATCGCCGCTTCCACGGCACAAATGGCATCATCGACGCTGTAGCTGCTGCGCCGGGCAAGATCGCTATCGCCGGCCGCGACGATCAGGTCACGCGCACGATCGTGCAGTCTTGCCAGCCGCACGCGAAAGCCGTTTCTTGCCATCGCGCAATCGAACTCGATCAGGGCGTCGAGCGCGGTGCTGTCCAGATCATAGCTTTCCTCGAGGCTCAGCACGAGCGCACGCATCGCGGGATCCGCTCGCATGCCTGCCACGACTAGGCCAAGCATGCGCTCGGCATTGGCGAAAAAGAGCGGCGCGGTCGGACGCCAGATCGCGATGTGCGGCGGGGCGACGGCGTCGGCATGTCGGGCGACATCGACATAATCATGGCTTCCGGCAAGCCGTCCCAGCCGGGCGACACGGGGCGTCGCGAGACGTTGCAGCAACGCGGCCAGCGACAAAACGATCGCCAGCAACATGCCGTTGAGCACGCCCAGCACCAGTACGCCGCCCGCTGCCCCAAGCGCGACATATTGGTCGCGATCGAGCCGCCAGAGGCGAAGGATCGGGGCCGGGTCCAATGCGTGGATCAACGCGGCGATCACGACCGCCGCCAATACCGGTTCGGGCAGTGTCGCGATCAGCGGCATCGCGAACAGGACGATGCCGATGAGGCCAAGCGCGGCGACGACGCTGGTCATCCGGCTGGTCGATCCCGCCGCCTCGCTCGCCGATCCGGCCGAGAAGCCGGCGCCGACCGGCATGCCCTGCACCAGCGCGCTGGCGAGGTTGGCGATGCCGAGCGCGGCAAGCTCGCGATTGGCATCGACCGCGTCGTCATGGCGTAGCGCCATCGTGCGGATCGTTCCCCAGGATTCGGCGAACAGGATGAGGACAAGCGGAATGGTGAGCTGCGCCAGCCGGGAATAATCCGCCCATCCGAGCCGCGGCAATGACGGCATGGCCAGCCTGGTATCGACTGCACCGACCATCGCGACCCCATGATCCTGAAGGCCCAACCAACGCGCCGCCAGAATCCCGGCGACGAGCACGATGAGAGCGCCGGGAATGGCGGGATATCGGCGCAGCACGAGAAGGACGACGAACGCCGCCACCCCGGTCGCGACGCTCGCGACGTGCCAGGCGGGCGCCGATCTGACCAAATCCACGCAGAACGCGAAAATGCCCGATGACGGAATGCCGACGCCGGTCACGATCGGCAGCTGGTGGAGGATGATGGTAACGGCAATGCCCAGCGCAAAGCCACGCAGCACCGGGCGAGAGATGAAACCGGTCAACCCGCCCAGCCGGGCTGCCGCCGCGGCGAGGAACAACAGCCCCGACATGGCGACGACGATCGCGGCCAGTGCCGCGCGATCCGTGCCCGACAAGGGCATGACCGCCAGTGTCGCCGCCAGGATCGCGGCCGAGGACGAGGTTGCGGAGACGATCGCGAAACGGCTTCGTCCGGCCGCGGCATAGGCAAGGCATCCGGCAATCCCCGCGAAGATCGCGTGCTGCGGCGCCAATCCCGCGATGCCGGCATAGGCGACCCCTTCGGGAAGCATCAGACCGGCGACGCACAAGCCGGCAATCAGGTCTTTGGCGCGCATTGACGGCGATTAGGACCTCGATCGCAACGATTGACAAGGGCAAGGGTGTTGCGGCGCCACGAGCAACGATCCCCAGCTTCCCCCGGCCCGCACCGATAGGCGCGAGTTCGCTTTGGTCGGGGCGCAGCGCAGCCTAGTAGCGCATTACACTGGGGGGTGCGGGGGGGCGCGGGTTCGAATCCCGTCGCGAGCGTCTACGTCATTTCTGCGATATCAATCGGTGCATATGATCTCATGCGGAGGACGCATTGACGATGACGACTGGAGCAGATTCGATCACCCCGGCACAAAAAATGTGGCGATACATGAGCTTATCTCGCTTCCTCTGGTTACTCCAGCGCAAGCAACTCTGGCTTTCGAGAGCCGATTTGCTGGGCGATGCTTGGGAAATCGCGCTTGCAGGCCGCCAGCTCCAGCATGTGGTCGAACGTCACCCGCCCGCTACACTGCCTCTGGAGGCTGGGCCGATTGAATCGGCAATGGAACGTATCAGGCGGATTATCCCAAAATGGCGCCAAACGACGTTCGTAAATTGCTGGTGTGCGTCTGAACATGAATCTCATGCGCTTTGGCGGGTTTATTGCGGCGCAACAGAAGGCGTCGCGCTAGAAACAAATTACGGCAAGCTCGTCGCATCGCTGCACGGTCCAAAACTGCTGCCGGTTTCCTACGAAAATCCCGGAAACAACAAGCGAACCCCCACGCTGGAAGATCTTGTAACCAAGAAACGACCGATGTTCGAATACGAACACGAGTTCCGTATCATACAGACGGAGCACGAAGCCGGTCAGGGGCTTCCGATAGATTGGAATCCAGAGGAGCATCTAGTCAGCATCCGAGTTCATCCCGAAGCCGATGCTTCCTTCATGCAAACGATTGCCACCGCGGTTGCCGACTACGCTCCAGCCTTGAAAGACTGTGTCGTGTGGTCGGATATGCGCACGCGCCCGCCGGTTTAGATGCAGGGATAGCCGCCAAACTTTAGGTATCTTTGGGACCTCGGAATTTCGAATTCCAGCTTACTTAGCGGCACTCGAGGAGCTGCTAACGGCCCCACTTTTGCCCGATAAGCGGCTCGTAAGTTTGAGCGACCCAAATCCCATATTGCGTTGATGCGAAGCTTCCGCCCGCGCGCCGGTCCCTGTATGTTCCTTTCTGAGGAGGAATGCATGTCAGACACCAAGTACACCGTCGGCGAGCTTCGCCGCCTGTTGCAGGGATTAACCGACGACACGAAGCTGTCGTTCGGGGGCGGGATAACCGTCTATCGCGTGAAGCGCTGTGCGGATGACGAGGTTTATCTCGAATGGAACGAGCCGTTCGCAGACCTCGACCCGGCGTTCCGAAAGCGTAACCCTCACATAAAGGTCGCATTCGTGACGACGGACGCGGTGGATTGGGACGAGCAGGGGTTGCTCGGCTCCGTTGACGTATCAATCCGATAGGAGGCGACATGCAGAAAGTCGATTTAGGCCTCGCCGACGATCACGTTGGCGGAAACTTCGAGTGGGCGCGCGAGCCATGCTGCGACCTGCTAAGGGGTGCGGTGGACGAGGAACGCTTCGTGTTCGTCAGCAACTTCGTCGGTGGGCCGGAAAAGGCCAACAGCTTCTACATTATGACACTTGATGCGGACGGACGCCTAGCGCGCAGCGATGGTCTGCCGATTAGCTATTGCCCGTGGTGTGGCACGAAGATCAACGCGCGGAAACGGTATCCCACCCAGTGAATCATGACAGCGCCTCGTACCCGTAGGTGCGAGGCGCTGTCAGCGTCAGGTGGGAAGACGTATCCGCCGCCGTTGCTGCGGATGTTCCCGACAACTTGAGCTGTGAAGTGCGCTGACGCGCTTCGCAGGCTCAGCGCCGTTGTAGGACATCGGAAGCACAGGAGATCGAGATGGGTGATCGAACCGCGCGGGCAGCGCTGGAACGTCATTGGCAGGCCTCGGACGCCGGTGACTTCGAAGCCGAACACGACATCTACCGTGACGATGCGGTGCTTGATTATCCTCAATCGGGCGAGCGGATCCGCGGTCGGGACAACATCCGGGAAAGTCGGTCCGTCCAGCCCAGCAAAAAGCGGTTCACGGTTCGGCGGATCATCGGCAGCGGCGACCTCTGGATCACCGAGTTAGTCCTCGCCTATGACGACGCGCCGTCCTATGTCGTGAGCATCATGGAGTTTCGCGATGGGCTGGTGACGCACGAAACCCAGTATTTCGCCCAGCCCTTTGAGCCGGGCGCTTCGCGTGCGCATCTCGTCGAGCGGATCGCGTGAGCGGTCTGGGAGGGATCAACATTCAGTGTTCGACAGTCGAACGCCGACCGTTTCTCGTTTATGCGAAGAGCGGGAACCCAGGGTAATCTATCACCTCGCTACTGCGAGTTTCGTTTAGTCCTCAACCGTCACCCCAGCCTTGTGCCGTGGTCCACTCCTCCACAGCCGAGATGAGGAATTGTTGCACGGTGGATGCCGGGACAAGCCCGGCATGACGAATTGGGATGTCCAATGTCAAGCCGACCTAACGGTTCAGGAATTCCCATACCTTCGAAATCACCACCGACCCCTCACCCACCGATGACGCGACGCGCTTGACCGACCCGGCGCGGACATCGCCGACCGCGAAGATGCCGGGACGCGACGTCGCATAAGGCGACGCTCCGCCGACCGCATCGCCCGTCAGCACGAAGCCCTTGTCGTCGAGATCGACCAGGCCGGACAGCCAGCCGGTATTCGGGGCGGCGCCGACCATCACGAACAAGGCGCAGGCCGGTGCCTGGCGATGCGTCCCGTCCTGCGCGTTGCGGATCGTCACCGCCTCGAGCTTCTCGTCGCCATGCAGCCCCGCGACTTCGACGCCATATTCGATGGTGATCGCCGGGTCCGCCTCGAGCCGGCTGGAGAGATAGCTCGACATCGAGGCGGCGAGCGACGAGCCGCGCACCAGCAACCGGACATGCGCGGCGGTGCGGCACAGGAACATCGCCGCCTGGCCGGCGGAATTGCCGCCGCCGATGACGAAGGTCTCGGCTTCGCGGCAATAGCGCGCCTCCATCTCGGTCGCGGCATAATAGACGCCGGCGCCTTCGAACTCGGCGAGCCGGTCGATCGGCAGGCGGCGATATTGCACACCGGTGGCGACGACCACGGCACCCGCGCTGACGCGGCGGCCATTGTCGAACGTGGCGCAGAACCGGCCGCCCTCGAGTGTTTCGAGTTTCGCGACGCGGCGCGGCATCGCGAATTGGGTGCCGAACTTCATCGCCTGGATCTCGCCACGCCAGACCAAATCGGCGCCCGAAATACCGGTCGGGAAGCCCATGTAATTCTCGATCCGGCTCGACGTCCCGGCCTGGCCGCCGATCGCCGTATCCTCGATCACCAGCGCATTGAGCCCCTCGGCCCCGGCATAGACACCGGCCGCGACACCGGCGGGCCCGCCGCCGACGATCAGCACGTCGAATTCCTGATCGTCGGCGAAATCATGGTTGACGCCGAGCAGCCGCGCGACCTTGCCGGGCGTGGGATCGGTCACCACGGTATCGCGGCCGAAGATCACCGCAGGCTGGTCCGCCGAAATTCCGCTGCTCCGTGCGACGCCCGCGGCTTCGGGCGATCCCAGCGGCCAGGAAGTGAAGGGCAAGCGATTGCGGCTGACGAATTCGGCCACGCGCCGGACGTCGCGGCTGGCATCCTCGCCGATCAGCACCAAAGATGCGTCGCGCGCCTCGAGCTGGCGGCGGCGGCGGGCCGACAGGACGGTGATGACGATGTCCGACATTTCCGGGATCTGCGACATCAGGCGCAACATCTCGGGTCGCGGCACCTCGATCACCCTGGTATCGACGACCGTGCGCATCGGCATCGACCAATTACCGCCACTGAGCAACGCGATCTCGCTCATGAACTGGGTGGGGCCGAGCGTGGAGGGAACCAGGCGTTCGCCGGTGAAGGCGTTGACCACCTCGATCTCGCCCGCCTCGACATAGACGAAGCGGTCGATCGGCTCGCCTGGACGGCACAATATCGTGCCCGCCGGATAGTCCACTATTTGCCCCGCCGCGCGCAGCGCCGACACGTGCGAGGGCGCGAGCGGCGTCCGCTGCATCTCGCGCAAGTCGCGGCCGATCGTTTCCATCACTCGCCCCCGTTGGTCATCGGCACAGCCTTCATTCCTCGATTTGCGGCTTCAGCCCGCGGATCGCCGACGATATCAGCCGGCCCTCGCCGTCGATGAAGCGCGGGATCGGGCCGCGCTGTTGCGTGGTGGCGTCGCCGAAATCCACCATCACCTCGTCGACATAGCACCAGCCCCAACCCTCCGGCGGATCATAGCCTTCGATGATCGGATGGCCGGTGGCGTGGAAATGCGCGGTCGCGTGCCGGAACGGCGAATCGTCGCAGCAGCCAACATGGCCGCAGGTCCGGCACAGCCGCAAATGCACCCACCAGCTGCCGTTCTTGAGGCATTCCGCGCAGCCCAGGGTCGCCGGAGTCACCGTTTCGATCGTGTCGAGATGATCGCAAGTCGTGGCCATCGGCTGCTCCTCGGGCATGGTTGGGCGAATCCGCAATGGCGTGTTCCGGCCATGGCGGTTAGCGTTCACGATGGCGATGGCAATCGATCAAGACAAGAAGGAGTCGGCCGATGCGTTGGTGTAGCTGTGCGCCTCCGTCCCCCGCGTTCAGGGTGTGGCGATGATCAGCTACGATGCCATCATCGTCGGCGCCGGCCAGGCGGGTCCGCCATTGGCCGGGCGACTGAACGATGCAGGGATGCGGGTCGCGCTGATCGAGCGCAAGCTGATCGGCGGCACCTGCGTCAACACCGGCTGCATGCCGACCAAGACGCTGGTCGCGAGCGCCTATGCCGCGCACCTCGCGCGCCGCCGCGACCTGGGGATCATCATAGGCGATGTCGGCATCGACATGGCGGCAGTGGCCGCGCGCGCGCATCAGGTGACGATCAAC
>Ga0070678_100000154_pt1 | contig 28751 bp, 28 predicted proteins | sample KBSM73metaG_FD_65647 | JGI IMG/M metagenome (GOLD analysis project Ga0070678, IMG submission 65647) | Miscanthus rhizosphere microbial communities from Kellogg Biological Station, Michigan, USA - KBS M7-3 metaG | ecosystem: Host-associated > Plants > Roots > Rhizosphere > Soil ...
AAGACCTTCTTTCGCGCCGTCATCCTCCTGCCCTACATCGTGCCGACGGCGCTCTCGGCGATCGCCTTCTGGTGGATCTACGACGCCCAGTTTTCGATCATCAGCTGGATGATGGTCAAGATGGGGCTGATCGACAAATACATCGATTTCCTCGGCGACCCGTGGAACGCACGGCTGTCCGTGATCGCCGCCAACATCTGGCGCGGCGTCCCATTCGTGGCGATCACGCTGCTCGCCGGCCTGCAGACGATCTCGCCCTCGTACTACGAAGCCTCGGCGATCGACGGCGCCTCGCGCTGGCAGCAGTTCCGCCATGTCACCCTGCCGCTGCTCACGCCGATCATCGCCGTCGTCATGACCTTCTCGGTGCTGTTCACCTTCACCGACTTCCAGCTGATCTACGTCATCACCCGCGGCGGCCCGCTCAACGCCACGCACCTGATGGCGACGCTCTCCTTCCAGCGCGCGATCTCGGGCGGCGCGCTCGGCGAGGGCGCGGCGATCTCGATCGCGATGGTGCCGTTCCTGCTGGCGGCGATCATGTTCAGCTACTTCGGCCTGCAGCGGCGCGCCTGGCAGCAGGGCGGAGCGGACAAATGAGCGAAGCGGCCGCAGCACCCCGCTCGCCGCAGGCCGGCGAAAGCGTCGGCATGAGCTACCTCGACACGCCGTCGCGCAAGTTCGTCACCATCTACCTGCCGCTGATCGTCTTCCTGATCGTCCTGCTGTTCCCGTTCTACTGGATGGCGATCACCTCGGTGAAGCCCGACCACGAGCTGCTGTCGCGCACCGGCAATCCGTTCTGGGTGATCGCGCCGACCCTGGCCCACTTCGACAAGCTGCTTTTCCACACCTCCTACCCGCAGTGGATGTGGAACACCGTGCTGGTGTCGGTGGTCGCCACCTTCGTCTCGCTGGTCTGCTCGGTGTTCGCCGCCTATGCGATCGAGCGGCTGCGCTTCAACGGCTCGAAGCAGGTCGGCCTCTCGATCTTCCTCGCCTACCTGGTGCCGCCCTCGATCCTCTTCATCCCGCTCGCCGCGATCGTCTTCCAGCTCGGCCTGTTCGACACCCGCTGGGCGCTGATCCTCACCTATCCGACCTTCCTGATCCCGTTCTCGACCTGGCTCCTGATGGGCTACTTCCGCTCGATCCCCTACGAGCTCGAGGAATGCGCCCTGATCGACGGCGCCAACCGCTGGCAGATCCTCACCAAGATCGTCCTGCCGCTGGCCGTGCCGGGGCTGATCTCGGCCGGCATCTTCGCCTTCACGCTGTCGTGGAACGAGTTCATCTATGCCCTCACCTTCGTCTCCTCGTCGGAGGTGAAGACGGTGCCGGTCGGCGTGGTCACCGAGCTGGTCGAGGGCGACGTCTACCATTGGGGTCCGCTGATGGCCGGGGCGCTGCTCGGCTCGCTGCCGGTCGCCTTCATCTATTCGTTCTTCGTCGAGTACTACGTCTCCGGGCTGACCGGCTCGGTCAAGGAATGACGGGGCTGGAGAGTTCTCGATGAGTGCAACGAAGAAGCCGCGCAAGCAGCCCGGCGAGCTGCGCAGCCAGCAATGGTTCGGCCGCCAGGACCGCGACGGCTTCGCCTACCGCAGCTGGGTCAAGGGCAAGGGCGTGCCCCACGACCAGTTCGACGGCCGGCCGGTGATCGGCATCTGCAACACCTTCAGCGAGCTCACGCCCTGCAACTCGCATTTCCGCACCCTCGCCGAGCAGGTGAAGATCGGGGTCTACGAGGCCGGCGGCTTCCCGCTCGAGTTTCCGGTGATGTCGCTCGGCGAGACCCTGCTCCGGCCGACGGCGATGCTCTACCGCAACCTGGCGTCGATGGACGTCGAGGAGTCGATCCGCGGCAACCCGGTCGACGGCGTCGTGCTGCTGATGGGCTGCGACAAGACCACGCCCTCGCTGGTGATGGGCGCGGCCAGCGCCAACCTGCCGACGATCGGCGTCTCCGGCGGGCCGATGCTCAACGGCAAATGGCGCGGCCAGGAGCTCGGCTCGGGCACGGGCGTGTGGAGCATGAGCGAGCAGGTGCGCGCCGGCACCCTCAAGCTGGAGCAGTTCTTCGACGCCGAGAGCTGCATGCACCGCAGCCACGGCCACTGCATGACCATGGGCACGGCGAGCACGATGGCCTCGATGGTCGAGGCGCTCGGCATCGGCCTGCCCGGCAACGCCGCCTATCCCGCGGTCGACGGCCGGCGCAACGTGCTGGCGCGCATGGCCGGGCGGCGGATCGTCGACATGGTCCACGAGGACCAGCAGCTCGCCGACATCCTCACCCGCGAGGCGTTCGAGAACGCGATCAAGACGCTCGCCGCGATCGGCGGCTCGACCAATGCCGTGATCCACTTGATCGCCATCGCCGGCCGGATCGGCGTCAAGCTCGGCATCGACGACTTCGACCGGCTGGCGAGCGAGCTGCCCTGCCTGGTGAACCTCCAGCCCTCGGGCACGCATCTGATGGAGGACTTCTGCTACGCCGGCGGCCTGCCGGCGGTGATGAAGGAGATCGCGCCGCTGCTGCACCTGGGCGCCGTCACCGCCAGCGGCAAGACCGTGGGCGAGAACATCGCCGACGCCGAGAACTTCAACACCGAGGTCATCAAGACGATGGCCGAGCCGTTCAAGGCCAAGGCCGGCATCGCCGTGCTGCGCGGCAACCTGGCGCCGCGCGGCGCGATCATCAAGCCGAGCGCGGCGACGCCGGCGCTGATGACGCACCGCGGCCGGGCCGTGGTGTTCGAGGACAGCGACGACTTCCACAAGCGGATCGACGACGAGAGCCTCGACGTCGACGAGACCTGCATCCTGGTGCTGAAGAACTGCGGCCCCAAGGGCTACCCGGGCATGGCCGAGGTCGGCAACATGCCGCTGCCGCCCAAGGTGCTGAAGAAGGGCATCACCGACATGGTCCGCATCAGCGATGCGCGGATGAGCGGCACCGCCTACGGCACGGTGGTGCTGCACACCGCGCCCGAAGCGGCGGCAGGGGGTCCGCTCGCCGCGGTGAGGAACGGCGACTTCATCGAGCTCGACGTGCCGAACCGCCGCCTGCACCTCGACATCAGCGATGTCGAGCTGGCGAAGCGGCTGCAAGGCTGGAAGGCGCCGGTGCCGCCGCTCGAGAGCGGCTACTGGAAGCTCTACATCGATCACGTGCTCCAGGCCGACCAGGGCGCGGATCTCGATTTCCTCGTGGGGCGGCGCGGCGCGTTCGTGCCCAAGGACAACCACTGACGCTGCAAGGCAGCGCCAGGGGTTGCGGCGAGGCCTGTGTCCATGCCCGGCGTCGGCCTCTACCTCGGCGTCGTCCAGTTCTTCTTCGCCGCGAGCTGGATCGTCTACGTCCTCTACCTGCCGCAGCTCGCCGTCCAGGCGGGGATCGACAAGGCGGCGGTGGCGTGGATCCTCATGGCCGACCAGCTCGTCTTCGTGTTCGCCGACTACGCCAGCGGCGTCGCCGCCGACAGGGTCGCGCGCACCGTCGGCCGGATCGGCGGCTGGCTGCTGGCGGCGACGCTGGTCTCCTGCGCCGCCTTCCTCGCCTTGCCCTTCGTCGCCCCGGGTGCCTCGCCCTCGGTCTTTCTCGCCTTGACGCTGATCTGGGCCGTCACCTCGTCGGCGCTGCGCGCTCCGCCGCTTTCGCTCGTCGGCAAGCACGCGGCCAGGCCGGCGCAGCCGGTCCTGGTGGCCCTGTCACTGCTCGGCCTGGGGGTCGCCAATGCGATGTCGCCTTACCTCGGCCTCACCCTGCGCGGCGTCGATCCGCGGATTCCGTTCCTGCTGTCGAGCGTGGCGCTGGCGCTGGTGACGCTGGGGCTGGTGGCGGTCGAGCGCCAGCTGGTGCGTGATCGTGCCGCCGGTGGTGCGGCAAGGCCCGCGACGCCGGCGCCGATAAGCGGCGCCGACACCGTCGCCGGACCGGCACCGGTCGTCATCGCCGCGGCCCTGTTCGCCGCGCTCGCCTTCCAGGTGCATGTCTTCATCGACAGCGCGCCGCTCTACCTGCGCCTGGCGAAGCCCGAGCAGATGCCGGCGCTCTCGCCGGTGTTCTGGATCGGCTTCAACCTCGGCCTGCTGCCGCTCTCGCTTGCCGCCAAGCGCTGGGCGCCGGCGCGGGTCATGGGCGCTGCCGCGCTGGTGGCGGCCGCTGCGGCCGGCGCGGCGACGATCGCGCCGGGCCTGCCGACGCTGATCGCCACCCAGGTCGTCGCCGGTGCCGCCTGGTCGGGCGTCATCGTCGCCGCCTTCGCCTGGGCCCTGGCGCGCGGTGGCGCCGGCCAGGCCGGTGCCTTCGCCGGCGCCATCTCCTCGGTGCTGGCGCTGGCGACCTTGCTGCGCATGGGCAGCGTCAGCGCGGGCTGGCCGAAGGCCCCGGGCTTCAGCGACGCGCTGGTCTGGTGGCCGCTGATCGGCTGGCTCGCGGCAAGCGCGGTGATCGTCGGCCTGGTGTCGCGGCGCCGTTCTGCGGCGGCGCTCGCGGTGCGAACGTGAAGAACTGCGAGGCATCGATTCCGTACTCGGCGTTTTGCATCCCGAAAGTCGATTCGGGCAACGTCTCGCGGCATGGGACGACAAGGCTTGACGGACGATGCCGACGCGCCGGCGTGGCCTGAGCCGATCCCGCGGTCGGCGTCTTCTTCCGATAGTGGGGCTTCCTTTCCGCTTAGGAGAAAGAACGATGAAGATCGGAAAACTCGCCGCCGTTGCCGCGCTCTCGGTCGCCTCGGCCGGCTTTTCTGCACCCGTGTTTTCGGCGCCGGTGAGCGTCGACATCCGCATCGCCCCGCCTGCGCCGCGCTACGAGATCGTTCCCGTGGCTCGCCCGGGCTACGCCTGGGCCCCGGGCTACTGGGACTACCGCCACAACCGCTACTTCTGGGTGGCGGGCCACTGGGTGAGCGAACGGCCGGGGTACTACTACAACAGCCCGACCTGGGTTCAGCAGGGCGACCGCTGGGTCCTGACCCGCGGCAGCTGGGAACGCGGCTATCGCGATCGAAACGCCGCCTGGCGCGATCGCGACCACGACGGCATCCCCAACCGCTACGACCGCGACCGTGACAACGACGGCGTGCGCAATGACCGCGACCGCCGTCCGGACGATCCGTATCGTCACTGATCGCCGCACCTGCGGGACCGGTCAGAAAGCCGTGCCCGGGGTCGCGATGTGAACCCTCTCCTCGGCCGTCGACTGGCGGCCGAGGAGCGCGTTTCGGTGCGGGAAGCGGCCGAAGCGCTCGATCACGGCGCGATGTCGATGCGCATAGTCGAGCGCCGAGGCGTGCTCCGGCGACGTCGCCGCCAGCCGGGTGAAAAGACGCAGGGATTCGTCCTGCATGGCCAGGCTTTCTGCGTGCTCGAACGGCAGGTAGGCGAAGGCGCGCATCACGGGGGGCAGGCTCTCGTCCTGGCGCGAGCCGACGAGGGCGATCGCCGCCGCAAGCGCCTGCGGGTCGCCGGCGAATGCGCGCCGGTCGCCGCGAAAGGCATTGCGCGTGAACTGATCGAGCAGGAGGATGCGCGCGAGCGCGCCGGACGGCGTTGCTGACCAGGCATCGAGCTCGCCGCGCAGCGCCTGCTCGATCGTCGGGCCGAAGCGCTCGACGATGAGGCGATCGAAGCCGGCATCCTTGACGAACCAGGCCTTGCGCTGCGTCCCGAATTCGGCGCTGCCGGGTGAGCCGAACCAGAAATCGAGAACGTCCTGCGGCCCGACGGCCGCAGCCTCGCCTCGGCTCATCGCCCCTCCAGCCGCTCGGGAACGATCTGCACCGAACGTTCGCCGTCGGAGACGAAGATCGCGCCGTCCTGGCGATTCACCTGCAGCTGCATGCTGCGGCTCGCCAGGCCGGCGAGCTCGCGGCTTTGCTCCGGCGCGATGCGCCAGGCCTCGACGTTGCCGGCGCGCGCGATCCGGCTGCCGAGGCCGGCCCACCAGGCCGCAGCCGAGTTGCCGAAGGCGAACACGCTGACCCGGTCGGCGCGGCCGCTCGCCTTGGCGATGCGCCGTTCCTCGGGCTGGCCGACCTCGATCCACTGGACGATGCGGCCGGTGAGATCCTTCTGCCAGAGTTCGGGCTCGTCGGGATCCCACATGCCCTTGGCGAACTCCAGGCCGCCGTCGCGCGGGTCCGCCGGCACGCAGAGGGCGAACGCCAGCAGCCGCACCATCATCCGCTCGTCGTTCTCCGAAGGATGGCGCGCCACCGTCAGCGCATGGTCGGCATAAAGGCCGCGGTCGATGTCGGCGATCTGCAGCGTCGCCTTGCACACGGTTGCTTTCTGGGCCATCGGCCGACTGTAAGGGTTCGCCCCGCGCGACAATCACGGGTCGCCGCAAAGAGCCTGACCATGAGCATGAAGAAGTCCGACCTCGACAAGCTTCTCGGCAAGAAGATCGGCGGGGAAATGAAGGGCGCGGGCAATCCCGGGCGCTTCGCCCAGGGCAGCTCCGCCGTACCCGACCGGCGCGAGCAGCGCCGACTCGACGCCGCTGCCGGCCTCGTGCCCTTCGCCTGCAAGCTGCCCTCCGACCTCGCCGCCGCGCTACGCGAGCGCGCCGGCGGGCACGAAGGCGGGATCAACGGCCTGGTGGCCGAACTGCTGCGCAAGGCGCTGGCCTGACACGATCGCGGCGGCCGCAGCGGCGGTTGCGGCGCTACGGCTTCTCGGCGACGGCTTTCAGCCCGGCCAGCCCCTCGGCGAAGTCCTTGCCGACCATGCTGTCGGCACCGAGCGCGAACCAGTGGTAGAGCGGGTTCCTTCCCATGTCGCCGTTCATGGTCCAGGTGACGCGGGTTCCGGCGCTCAAGGGCTCGAAGCGAAGCTCGCCTTTCGAGGTGGTGCCGAAATCGGGGAAATAGAGATCGAAGGCGACCCGCTTCGCCGGCTCCGCGGCAGTGAAGGTCATCTCGCCGTCGCCCTGGCTCTTGCTCTTCCAGGTCCACTTCGCGCCCATGCCGGCCGGCGGCCCGCCGTACTCGATCAGCATCTGCGGATCGCGCCGGTTCCAGGCCGACCACTGCTTCCAACTGCGAGGATCGGCCACCAGCGCGTAGACCTTGTCGGGGGGCGCGGCGATCTCGGCGGAGCGAACGACCGTGAAGGTGGCCGGGAGGAAGAAGCCGACGACGGCCAGCAGCACGACGAGGACGATGATCACGCCGCCTGCCCACTTCAGGATCCGCATCGGTCGTTTCTCCGGTTTCGCATCGGAGCGAGAAGTCTGACGCGCGCCTCGGAACGCCGCAACGGGTATCGTCCGCAGGGTGGCGAGCCCGGGTTTCGATCTCTTCATCATCGGCGCCGGCAGCGCCGGCGTGCGCGCGGCGCGCGTCGCCGGACAGCGCGGCATGCGCGTGGCCGTTGCCGAAGATGCGGCGCTCGGCGGCACCTGCGTCAACGTCGGCTGCATCCCGAAGAAGCTCTACAGCTTCGCCGCCCACTATGCCGACAGCTTCGAGGAGTCGCGCGGGTTCGGCTGGTCGCATGCGGCGCCGAGCTTCGACTGGAGCGTGCTGAAGGCGAACCGGGCGACGGAGATCTCGCGCCTGAACCGCGTCTACGGCGAGCTGATGACGAACGCCGGCGCCACCATCCTGCGCGGCCGCGCCCGCCTGGTCGGCCCGCGGGCGGTCGAGGTGAACGGCGTCGTCCACGCCGCCGAGCGGATCGTCGTCGCCACCGGCGGCTGGCCGGTGCCGCCCGCGGTGCCCGGCACCGAGCTCGCGATCAGCTCGAACGAGATCTTCGACCTGCCCGTGTTCCCCAAGCGCCTGGTCGTCATCGGCGGCGGCTACATCGCCAGCGAGTTCGCCTCGATCTTCAACGGCCTCGGTGCCGCGGTGACCCAGCTCTATCGCGGCGAGCAGATCCTGCGCGGCTTCGACCGCGAGGTGCGCGACTTCGTCGCCGGCGAGATGAGTAAGCACGGCGTCGACATCCGCGTCGGCGCCAAGGTGACGGCGTTCGAGAAGATCCGCAGCGGGGCGATCCGGGTGTCGCTCGAGGACGGCAGCGAGCTCGAGGCCGACACCGTGCTCTCTGCCACCGGCCGGGCGCCGAACACCGCCGGCCTCGGCCTCGAGGAGCTCGGCGTGGCGCTCGCGCCCAACGGCGCGGTGATCGTCGACGAGGCGTATCGCAGCAACGTCCCGGGCATCTTCGCCATCGGCGACGTCATCGACCGGGTGCAGCTCACGCCGGTCGCCCTGGCCGAGGCGATGGCCCTGGTCGAGAGCTTCTTCGGCCAGGACGGGCGGCGCGTCGACTACATGCACATCCCGACCGCGATCTTCACCCACCCGAACATCGGCACCATCGGCTTCTCGGAGGAGGCCGCGCGCGCCCGGTTCCAGCGGATCGCCGTCTACCGCACCGACTTCAAGCCTCTGCGCCATGCGCTTTCGGGCAGCAGCGAGCGCACTCTGATGAAGCTCGTGGTCGATTCGGCCAACGACAGGGTGGTCGGCCTGCACATGGTCGGCGCCGATGCCGGCGAGACGATCCAGGGTTTCGCGGTGGCCATGAAGGCCGGTGCGACCAAGGCGGTCTTCGACGCGACGCTGGGCATTCACCCGACTGCCGCCGAGGAGTTCGTGACGATGCGCACGCCGACGGTGGCATCATGATCGGCTTTGCCTTTCACACCCCGCATCTCATGGCTGCATCGATGCCCTCCCGCTCCGTCTGTCTTTCCTTCGTCCTGTTTGCCGGCTTGGCGGCAGGCCCCGCGGCGCAGGCCGCCGACAAGGCTCCGGCCCGCGCCGCCAGCGCTCCCCCGGCCAAGCCCGACGCGCTGCTCTCGCCGGCGCAGCTGCAGGAATGCGTCAACCAGAAGGAGCGGCTGAAGGCGCAGACCGACGACGCCCTGAAGGACAAGGCCGCGATCGATGCCGACCGGGACGAGATCGCGCGCAGCGGCACCAGCCTCGCCGAGGAGCGGACGACGCTCGACCGGACCAGCGAGGACGCGGTCGGTGCCTACAACGCCAAGGTCGAGCAGCGGGAAAAGCTGATCGAGACCTACCAGGCCCGCGTCAACGCCTACAACCTCAAGGCCGACGCGGTGAATGTGACCAAGAGCGGCTACGAGAAATCGTGCGAGAACCGCCGCTACGACGACCGCGACCTCAACGACATCAAGCGCAAGAAATGACGACCGAGCCCCAGATCGACAACCCCCTGCTGCAACCCTGGACGGGCGAATACGGCCTGCCGCCGTTCGCCCGGGCCCGGCCCGGGCACTTCGCCCCCGCCTTCGAGGCGGCGATGCGGGAACATCTCGCGGAGGTCGGCGCCATCGGCGATTCGAGCGAGCCGCCGAGTTTCGACAACACCGTGGACGCGCTCGATCGCGCCGGGCGCCTGTTCGACCGGATTGCCGGGCTGTTCTACAACCTCGCCTCGAGCGAGACCTCGCCGGCGCTGCAGGCGGTCGAGCGCGAGATGGCATCGCTGCTGGCGGGGCATGACAGCCGCGTCTACATGCACCGGGCCCTGTTCGCACGGATCGACCAGCTCCACCGCCGGCGCCACGAGCTCGGCCTCGGCGACGAGCAGCTGCGCGTGCTCGAGCGCTATCACACCGACTTCGTGCGCGCCGGCGCACGTATGGACGGCGCGGCGCAGAAGCGCTATGCCGAGGTGATGCAGCGGCTCGCCGACCTGACCACGCGCTTCGGCCAGAACGTGCTGGCCGACGAGTCGGGCTTCCAGCTGGTGCTGCGCAGCGAAGCCGATTTCGCCGGCCTGCCGGAGTTCGTCCGCGCCACGGCGCGCCAGGCCGCGAGCGAGCGCGGCGTCGCCGATGCCGGCGTGATCACGCTCTCGCGCTCGCACATCGTGCCCTTCCTTACCTTCTCGGAGCGGCGCGACCTGCGCGAGCAGGCGTGGCGCGCCTGGACGACGCGCGGCGAGCATCCCGGCGCGAGCGACAACCGCAGCATTGCCGCCGAGATCCTGGCGCTGCGCCTCGAGCAGGCGCGGCTGCACGGCTATGCGTCGTACGCCGACTACGCCCTCGCCGACACCATGGCCGGTACGCAGGAGGCGGTGACCTCGCTGCTGATGCAGGTGTGGCGCCCGGCGACCGCGCGGGCGGCGACCGAGCGCGCGGCGCTCGAGGCGCTCGCCCTCTCGCGCGGCGAGCCGGCGACGATCGAGCCCTGGGACTGGCGCTTCTACGCCGAGAAGGTGCGCCAGGTCCGCTATGCTCTCGACGAGGCCGAGGTCAAGCCCTACTTTCCGCTGGAGCGCATCACCGAGGCGGCCTTCGATTGCGCCGGGCGACTGTTCGGCCTGAGCTTCGTCGCCCGCCCCGAGATCGCCGTCTACCACCCGGACGTCACGGTCTACGAGGTGCGCGGCGCCGGCGGCGAGCCGATCGGCCTGTTCCTGCACGACAACTTCGCCCGCCCGACCAAGCGCAGCGGCGCCTGGATGAGCGCTTACCGGGTGCAGTCGAAGAACGGCGGCAGCGGCGGCGATGCTCCGGTGCTGCCGATCATCGTCAACAACAACAACTTCGCCAAGGGCGCGCCCGGCGAGCCGACGTTGCTCAGCTTCGACGATGCCCGAACCCTCTTCCACGAGTTCGGCCACGGCCTGCACGGCCTGCTCTCGAACGTCACCTACGAGCGGCTCTCGGGCACCCGGGTGCTGCGCGATTTCGTCGAGCTGCCGTCGCAGCTGTTCGAGCACTGGCTCGAGGAACCGGAGGTGCTGAAACGCCATGCCCGGCACCATCTCAGCGGCGAGCCGATCCCCGACGCGCTGATCGAGAAGCTGCACGCGGCGCGCCATTTCAACCAGGGCTACGAGACCGTCCGCTACACCGCATCGGCGCTGGTCGACATGGCGGCGCACGCCCGCTCGGACTCGGCCGTCGACGACGTCGTCGGCTTCGAGCGCGCCGAGCTCGAGCGGATCGGCCTGCCCGCCGGCGTCGGCCTGAACCATCGCCTGACCCACTTCCAGCACCTGTTCTCGGGCTCGGGCTACGCCGCCGGCTACTACGTCTACCTCTGGGCCGAGGTGCTCGACGCCGACGGCTTCGAGGCCTTCGTCGAAGCCGGCAACCCGTTCGATGCGACGGTGGCCAAGCGGCTGTTCCGCTTCATCTATTCGTCGGGCAACTCGATCGAGCCGGCGGCCGCCTATCGCGCCTTCCGCGGCCGGGCGCCGACGCCCGAGCCGATGCTCAAGCAGCGCGGCCTGGTCGAGGAGGAGGTCGCCGCCTAGCTCTGGCGTTCGACGCCGACCGCCGAGGCTGGAAAGCGTTTCTTCAGCGCCGTCAGGAAGGCCGCGAAGTCGATCGGCTTGGTCCAGTAGTCGGCGAAGCCGGCGGCGAGGCCGCGCTCGATGTCCTCGGGCATGGCGTTGGCCGAAAGCGCGATGCAGGGGATCGCGGTGGTGCTCGCCTCGGCGCGCAGCCGCCGCAGCACCTCGAAGCCGTCGAAGTCGGGCAGCTGCAGGTCGATCAGCACGAGGTCCGGCATCAGCGCCTTCGCCCGCGCCACGCCGGCGCGGCCGGTCGCCTCCGACGTGATCGCCAGGCCGGACACGGTCTTCACCAGTTCCTCGACCAGCAGCACGTTGACCTGGTTGTCCTCGATGTAGAGGATCTGGCCGGCGCGCTCGCGGCGCGGCTCGCTCCACGGCGCCAGGGTCGAGTCGGCCGCTTCCGGCGTCGCAATTGCACCGGGGCCGTCGATCGCGGTGGCCAGCGTCACCTCGAACAGCGTGCCTTCTCCCGGCGTGCTGCTCACGGCGACGCTGCCGCCCATGCCCTCGACCAGCGCCTTGACGATGGTCAGGCCGATACCCGTGCCTTCGATGCCTTCGCTCTCGGCGCCGAAGCGGTTGAACGGCTCGAACAGGCTGGCCAGCTGGATCGGCGTCAGCCCGCGCCCGGTGTCGCGCACCTTCAGGATCGCCTTGTCGCCGGCCGGGACCGCGTGCACCACGACCCGGCCGCCGCGCCGGTTGTACTTGATCGCATTCGACAGCAGGTTGATCAGCACCTGCCGCAGCCGGGTCGCGTCGCCGCGGGCCGCGCCGCGGGCCTCGGCGATCTCGACCCCGACCCCATGCTGCGCCGCCAGCGATTCGACCAGCGGCACCGACTGTCGCACCAGCAGGCCGAGGTCGACCGCGCCGAGCGCCAGCTTGAGCGCGCCCGATTCGAGGCTCGAGAGGTCGAGCACGTCGTTGATCAGCGAGAGCAGGTGGTCGCCGGCGGCGCGGATGTGGCCGAGCTTGGCGAGCTGCGCCGCGTCGGCCGAGCGGCGGGCCTCGATCTGCAGCAGCTGGGTGAAGCCGAGCACGGCGTTGAGCGGCGTGCGCAGCTCGTGGCTCATGCGCGAGAGGAATTGCGACTTGGCGTGCACCTCGCGCTCGGCGAGCACCGCCTGCTGACGCGCCAGCTCGGCCTGCTTGGCCTCGGTGACATCCCAGTTGACGCCCACCCGGCGCAACGCCCGCCCCCGGTCGTCGTAGACGAGCGCCGAGCGCGAAGCCAGCCAGCGCCAGCCGCCGTCGGGCAGGCGGACCCGGAATTCGTACGAAGCCGACTGGATGGCGCGGCGGGAACCGGGACGGTAGTCCAGCACCCGCGGCAGGTCGTCGGGATGCACCGATGCCATCCGCTCCTCGCGGCTCGGCACCTTGCCGCCGGGTGCGAGGTTGCGCAGGTTGAACATCTGCTCGTCCCAGCGCTCCGAAGAGCCGTCGAGGGACGCCTCCCACATGCCGATGCCGGCGTGCCGGGCGATCAGCGCCGAGCGTTCGCTGGCGTCGCGCAGCGCCTCGAGCGCGGCATGCTGCTCGGTCACGTCGATCACCACGCCGAGGACGCGGCGCCGATCGACCGATGCGCTGTCGAGGTCCGCGCGCATCACCACCCAGCGGACGCTGCCGTCGCGGCGCAGGACGCGGAACTCGATCTCCTGCCGCCCGGTGGACTGCGCCAGGTAGGCACGGATTTCCTTGCCGACGCGCTCCCGGTCGTCGGCATGGACGCATTCGCCCAGCCACTCGGAAAGCGTCGGCACCCGGGGCGGCGGGAAGCGGTCGAAGATGGCGAAGGTCTGCGCGTTCCAGTCGGTCTCGGGCGGGTCCATCGCCGTGCTCCACAGGCCGATGCCGGCGGCGTGCGACGCCGCCTCGAGCCGGCGCGCCAGCTCCTCGGCCTGCTGCCGCTGCTCGACCCGCTCGGTCACGTCGAGGGCGACGCCGACGAAGGCGACCGGCGCCCCGGCCTCGTCGCGCTCGACCACCCGGCGCGTCATCACGTAGCGGTAGCTGCCGTCGACGCGCCGATAGCGCGCCTCCATGTCGGTCGGCTGGTCGGAGGCGAGCGCCTTTTCCGCCGAGGCGAGCACGAGCGGGATGTCGTCCGGATGGATGAACGATCGCACTTCCTCGATCGAGAAGCCCTCGGGTCGCGGCTCCTGCTGCAGCAGCCGGTAGGCGCGGTCGCTGTAGTGCATGCGCTGGGTCCGCAGGTCGTGCCGCCAGATCGCGATCTGGCCGAGGTCGACGGCGAGCTTGAGCTGGGCGTTGACATCGACCAGGGCCCGCGCCGACTCGTAGGCCTCGGTATCGTCCATCATGATCCCGACGGCGCGGTCGGGCGTGCCCTGGGGGCCGTTCTTCACCGCCCACTGGGAATGGATCAGGCGGGTCTTGCCGTCGGGCTGGATGACGCGATAGCGTTGCGAGTAGCGGCCCTGGCGCTGCGTCGACTCGGCATAGATCATCTTCACCCGGTCGTCGGGATGGATGCGCTCGATCGCCTCCTCGAAAGGCGGCGTGCCGGCCGCCGGGTCGAGCCCCCAGAAGCCGAACACGTGCCGGTCCCAGCGGCCTTCGCCGGAAGGAATGCGCCGCTCCCACACGCCGATGCGGCCGAACTCCTGGGCGATGTCGAGCAACTCGCCCTGGCGATGGGCCTGGGCGGCGAGGAACCGGGTCGAGCTGATGTCGCTGAAGGTCCAGAGCACGAGCTCGGCCGAGCGCCGAGCCCGGGCGTCGACCCAGAACAGCGAGCCGTCGCCGGTGCGCAGGCGCAGGCCCGCGGCGTCGAGCGTGCCGGCGGCGAGGCCGGCGCCGAGCTTCTCGCGCGTCGACTCGCCGGCCGCGCCCTCGGCGGCACAGTCGATCAGGCGCGTCGCCTCGCCGCCGAGCACCCCGGTGGCCGCGCTGAAGCGGGAGCTGGCCCAGGTGATCGTGCCGGCGGCGTCGGTGATCGCGATCAGCTCGAGACTCTGCTCGACCAGTGCTTGCAGCACGGCGGCCGGCAAGGGGCCGGCTGGAGGGTCGCGGTCGCTCATGGGCAGCCGCCAAGTCTAGCGGCCGGGGGGCACGGCGAGCGCCCCGGAACTCAGCCTTCCGCGACCTGCAGCACGAGCTTGCCGAAGTTCTCGCCCCGGAACAGCTTGAGCAGCGTCTCGGGGAAGGTTTCGAGGCCGCGGACCACGTCCTCGCGGCTCTTCATGCGGCCGTCCTTCAGGTAGCCGGCGAGCTCGGCGATGGCTACGGAATAGCGGTCGGCGTAGTCGAAGACGACCATGCCTTCCATCCGGGCGCGATTGACCAGGAGCGACATGTAGTTCGCCGGGCCGACCGGCTTGGAGGTGGCGTTGTACTGGCTGATCGCGCCGCAGATGACGATGCGCGCCTTGCGGTTGATGCGGGCCAGCGCGGCGTCGAGGATCTCGCCGCCGACATTGTCGAAATAGACGTCGACGCCGGCCGGGCAGTGCGCCTTGAGGCCGTCCTTCACCGGGCCGGCCTTGTAGTCGATGCAGGCGTCGAAGCCGAGCTCCTTCACCACCCACTCGCACTTTGCCGGGCCGCCGGCGATGCCGACGGCGCGGCAGCCCTTGATCTTCGCCAGCTGGCCGACGGTCTGGCCGACCGCGCCGGCCGCGCCCGAGACTACGACCGTCTCGCCGGGCTTGGGCTGGCCGACGTCGAGCAGGCCGAAGTAGGCGGTCATGCCGGGCATGCCGAGGACGTTGAGCCACTGCGTCATCGTGCCGGTGCGCAGGTCGACCCGCTCCAGCGCCCGCTTGGCGATCTGGCCGGCGTCGAAGCGCGCGTACTCCTGAACGCCCAGCGTGCCGTAGACCGTGTCGCCGACCGCGAAGGCCGGCGACTTCGAGGCGATCACGGTGCCGATGCCGCCGGCGCGCATCACGTCGCCGATGCCCACCGGCGCGATATAGCTCTTGCCCTCGTTCATCCAGCCGCGCATCGCCGGGTCGAGCGAGAGCGCGAGTGTCTTGACGAGCACGCCGCCGGCGTCGGCCTCGGCGACCGGCTCGGTAGTGAAGCTCCAGTCCTCGCGTACCGGCAGCCCGCTCGGGCGGCGGGCGAGGCGGTACTGGCGGTTGGTCGTCGCTGCTTGCGTGCTGCTCATGATCTTGTCTCCTTCGCCGCGATCTTAGGTCGCCGGGCCCCGGCGCACGAGTCGCTTGCGCGACGACCGGGATCGGAACGGACATCGCGGGCGAAAAAAAGCCGCGGCGAACCGCGGCTTTTCCGATCGGGCACGGGGCCCGAAAACTTGTTCCGGGCTCAGGCCAGGACGCGAATGTTCGCGGCTTGCAGGCCCTTCTGGCCCTGCTTCACTTCGAACTCGACGCGCTGGTTCTCGACCAGGGTCTTGAAGCCCGAGCCAGCGATGTCGCGGAAGTGGGCGAAGAGGTCAGCGCCGCCCGCGTCTTGCGCGATGAAGCCGAAGCCCTTGCTCTCGTTGAACCACTTCACGGTGCCGGTCTGGGTGGGGGTCGTCATTGGAAAAATCCTATCTATGGGAAATGAATGCGCAGCACATGCAGCGCATGCAGCGACACTCAAGAACCGATCAGGGGGATTTCAAACGCCCGCCGCGAGGACCGCGAGGGTAGAACGAGAATCACGAACAACCACTGTCTTGCGTATAACTGTGCCGCTAATGTACACGAGGAAGCGATCATGACCTCAGAACACGGGCATGGCCCCGATGAGAGCATCCCCTGGAAGCACGACGGCGTGCGGGTCGTGCCCGCCGACCGGCTCGACCCCAACACGGCGCAGACGCCGGGCATGAACCGCAAGGCGGCGATCAATTTCGCCCGTGTCGGCGCGCACAAGCTCTGGGCCGGCACCGTCCACATCCACGCCGATGCGAAGACCGGTGCGCATCACCACGGGCATCTCGAGAGCGTGATCTACGTCGTCAAGGGCCGGGCGCGGATGCGCTGGGGCAACAACCTCGAGTTCACCGCCGAGGCCGGGCCGGGCGACTTCATCTACATCCCGCCGTACGTGCCGCACCAGGAAATCAACGCCAGCGCCGACGAGACCCTCGAGTGCGTGCTCTGCCGCAGCGATGGCGAGGCGGTGGCGGTGAACCTCGACATCGAGCCGGTGGAAAAGCCCGAGACGGTGCTCTGGATCGATCCCACGCACCCCGGATGAAGCTCCCACGCTCACTTCGTTCGCTGCCCCCCGAGGGGACGGCGGCGCCCTTGGGGCGGCCCGGCGGGCGCCGCGGCCGATGAAGCTGTCCGTCCTCGACCAATCGGTCTCGCTCGCCGGCAGCAGCGAGGACGCGGCGATCCGCGACACCCTCTCGCTCGCCGAGGATTGCGAGCGCCTCGGCTATGCGCGCTTCTGGCTGAGCGAGCACCATGGGCTGCCGACGATCGTCGGCTCGGCCCCGGAGATCCTGATGGCGGCGATCGCCGCCCGCACGACCCGGATCCGCATCGGCAGCGCCGGCGTGATGCTTCCGCACTACAGCGCCCTCAAGGTGGCTGAGCAGTTCCGGGTACTGGAAGCGCTCGCCCCCGGACGAATCGATCTCGGCGTCGGCCGGGCCCCGGGCGGCGACATGCGAACCGCGCGCGCCCTCAACCCGCATGCCAGCCATGCGGCCGAGGATTTCCCGGTGCAGGTGCGCGATCTCCACGCCTGGACCTCGCTCGGCACCCACGCCGGCATCACCGCCCATCCGCTCGGGCCGCACGCGCCCGAGATCTGGATCCTGGGCAGCTCCGACTACGGCGCCCAGCTCGCGGCCCACTTCGGCCTGCCCTATGCCTTCGCCTACTTCTTCACCGACGGCCAGGGCGCCGAGCTGGCGATGGCCCTCTATCGTCAGCGCTTCCAGCCGAGCGAGCGCCATCCGCTGCCGCAGGCGACGCTCTGCATCTGGGCGCTGGCGGCCGACAGCGACGAGGAGGCGGCGCACCTGGCCTTGTCGCGCGACCGCTGGCGGATCGATCGGCAGCGCGGCGCGCTGGGGCCCCTGCAGTCGCCCGCTGCCATCGCCGAGCGCGGCTTCTCCGAGGCCGAGCTGGCGATGCTCGCGCCGATGCGCGGTAAGGCCTTCGTCGGCTCGGCCGCCAGCGTCGGCGCGAAGATTCGCAAGCTCGCGAGCGACTTCCAGCTCGACGAGGTGGTGATCAACACCTGGGCCCACGACCCGGCGGTGCGGCGCCGCTCCTACGCGCTGATCGCCGAGGAGTTCGCACTCGCCCGGGCCTGAGGCTCAGCCCGCCAGCCGGCCGTAGGTGAGGCGGCGCCAGACGTACTCGACCGGGCCGTAGCGAAAGCGCGAGAGCCACCAGGCGCTGAGCGGCAGTTGGATGGCGAAGAACAGGCCGACGGCCAGCGCCGTCTCGACCCACGGCGAGGCGCGGCCCCAGAAGCCGAGCCCCCAGCCGTAGAAGATGAAGCAGCCGAGGAAGGTCTGCAGAAGGTAGTTGCTGAGCGGCATCCGCCCGGCGAGCGCGAACGGGCGCAGCCACCGCGCGACCGCCGGCCGCTCCAGCAGGCGCAGCACGCTGAGGGCGTAGAACGCCATCAGCGCGGCCCGGCCGAGGGTGCGTGCCAGCGAGACGAAGAAGCCGGCACCGTCGGGCTCGGTGCCGACGAAGGCGAACGCCAGTGCGAGCGCGCCGGCGACGAGCGCCAGGCCGAAGGCGGCAAGCTGCGCCCGGCGGATCGGCTCGCGCAGCGCCGGCAGCCGCTCCACCCAGTGCCTGCGGCCGACGAGAAAGCCGAGCAGGATGCCGGTGGCCATCTGCACGTAGAACGCGGCGTAGCTGAACAGGCCGAGCGGCGAGGTGTAGCCCCAGGCGAAGACCCGCGCCGTCTCGCGCATCGCGTCGAGGAACGAGCCGCGGCCGAAGGCGGCGGCGTTCGAAACCTCGAAGTCCTCGTACTCGAAGGCGGCGACGGTCTCGGTCGTGAATGACAGCAGCACCGGCCGCAGCGCGTCCGCGGCCGCGGGGAAGACGAGGCAGAGGAAGATCAGCGCGACCACGGCGCCATCCGGCCAGCGGCGGATCGCCAGCAGGCCGAAGCCGAGGATGGCGTAGACCACCAGCACGTCGCCCGACCAGAGCAGCACCGCGTGCACCAGGCCGATCGCGAGCAGCACCGCGAGCCGGCGTGCATACACGAGGGTGGCGCCGCCGCCGGGTCGCGCCGCTTCGAGTCGGCCGAGCTGGAGGTGAAAGCCGATGCCGAACAGCAGCCCGAACATCAGGTTGAACTTGCCGGCGAACAGCAGCTCGCGCAGCCACGTCACCCACGCATCGAGCGGGCCGAGGTCGGGCGGCGGCGGCGTGAACAGCGAGTGGCTGAAGCCCGGCATGTTCATAATGAAGATGCCGAAGAGAGCGACGCCGCGAAGCACGTCGAGAGCCGCGATGCGCTCGGCCACCGGCAGCGGGGCCTCGAGCTTCGGCGCGGATTCGGCGTCGGCGTTCACGGGCCGACGGTAGCAAACGCGGCGTGCCGGCCTGTCGGCACGAAGCGACAACGAAGGACCTCATCGATGTTTCGTACCGCCATTGCCGGCAGCCTGCCGAAACCCTCGTGGCTTGCTGAGACCGAAAAGCTCTGGCCCGAGTGGAAGGCCAGCGGCCCCGAGCTCGAGCGCGCCAAGGCCGATGCCACGCTGCTCTGGCTGAAGGTTCAGGAGGACGCGGGCCTCACGACCGTGGGCGACGGCGAGCAATCGCGGCAGCACTTCGTGCACGGCTTTCTCGCCCAGGTCGAAGGTATCGACTTCGATCACAAGGTGAAGATGGGGATCCGCGACAACCGCTACGACGCGATGGTGCCGCAGGTGGTCGGCCGCTTGCGCCTGAATGGCCGGGTCCATGCGGCCGAGGCGCGCCTGGCCCGCGCCCACACCGGGCGGCAGCTCAAGTTCACGCTGCCCGGCCCGATGACGATCGTCGACACCGTCGCCGACCGCTACTACGGCGAAGGCAAGGCGGGCCGGATCAAGATGGCGTTTGCCTTCGCCGAGCTCCTCAACCAGGAAGCGCGCGCGCTCGAGGCCGATGGCGTCGACATCATCCAGTTCGACGAACCGGCGTTCAACGTCTACATGGCGGAGGCGGCGGAATGGGGCGTGGCGGCGCTCGAGCGCGCGGCGCAGGGGCTGAAGTGCAAGACCGCGGTGCACATCTGCTACGGCTATGGCATCAAGGCGAACGTCGACTGGAAGTCGACGCTCGGCGAGGAATGGCGCCAGTACGAGCAGGTCTTCCCGGCGCTCGCGAAGAGCGCGATCGACCAGGTGTCGCTCGAGTGCATCCATTCGCACGTGCCGCCCGAGCTGATGCGCCTGCTCGAAGGCAAGGAGGTGATGGTCGGGGTCATCGACGTCGCCTCCGACACGATCGAAACGCCGGAGGAGGTCGCCGAGACGATCGGCCGCGCCTTGCAGTTCGTGCCGAAGGAGCGGCTGATCGCCTGCACCAACTGCGGCCTGGCGCCGATGCGCCGCGAGGTCGCCGAAGCCAAGCTGGCGGCGCTGGGGAAGGGGGCCGCGCTGGCGGCCGAGCGCTACCGGTGAAGGCGCCGTTCGCCGCGCCGATCACGCCGGCCGGCCGTGTGGGCGCGGCATTGGCCGAGCAGGGCCACGCGGTGCTGGACCCGGTGGGCTTCGCCGAGCTCGTGCAGGCGCCGCTGACCGGGTTCGACGCGCTCCGGCCATCGTGGGACGAGCTGCCGCCCGACACCTACCTGCGCGACGGCGGCCACTACCGGCGCCGCCGTCATTCCTGCTTCGTGGTCCGCGGCGACGCCCTCGAGCAGGCGCCGCACCGGGCCCACTGGCAGCCGGTGGAATACAACGCCCTGCACGGCGGCATCGAGCGCTGGTTCGAGCCGATCGAGCCGACCGTGATCGCCACTGCCGCCTGGCGCGCCCTGCTGCTGGCGATGGGACGGTGCGCCTCGGGCCTGCGCGGCGAGCAGCCGTGGTACCTCGAGGCGCACCAGTTCCGGATCGACACCACCGACGGCATCGGCCGGCCGACGCCGGAAGGCGCGCACCGCGACGGCGTCGACCTCGTGGCGGTGCTGCTGGTCGGGCGTGTCGGCATCAAGGGCGGCGAGACCCGCGTCTTCGATGCCGACGGTCCCACCGGCCTGCGCTTCACGATGCAGGCGCCGTGGACCTGCCTGCTGCTCGACGACGCGCGGGTGATCCACGAGAGCACACCGATCCAGCCGATCGAGGGCTACGGGCATCGGGACACGCTGGTGCTGACGCTGCGGGCCGGGGGCTTCCAGGGCGCGAGCCAGTAGCTGGCCGGGCAATCCAGTGGTCGGCCGATTTCGCAGGCGCAGCTCCGGCCTATGCCGTTGGATCGGCGATCTCGCGCAGGCACCGGCCAAGCAGTGCCGTCGCCGCGCGCAGCTGCTTGGCTGACAGCGCGGCGTAGCCCAGCAACAGACCTTGCGGCGCGGGCCGGCGCCGGTAGTGCGGGCCGATCGGGTGCAGCCCCAGGCCGTGGCCCGCGGCACGCGCGGCCAGCGCCTCGACCTGGAGGGACGTCCAGCCCGGCAGCCAGCCCACCATGTGCATGCCGGCGTGCGAATCGTTGATCACCAGATGCGGGCTGCAGTGCTCGCGCAGCCCGTCCAGCAACGCCGTGCGGCGGCGGCGGAGTTCTGCGGCGACATGACGCAAGTGACGATCGAACGCGCCGCTCTGCATCAGCGCGGCGAGGGCTGCCTGCTCGACGCTGCCGCAACCCAGGTCGTCGTTCATCTTGGCCGCGACGAGGTCGTTGCGCAGGCCGCTCGGACAGACCACATAGCCCAGGCGCAGCCCAGGGAACAGCACCTTCGAGAAGCTGCCGACGTAGATCACCCGATCGCGGATGTCGAGCGATCGCAGCGCCGGGATGGCAACGCCGTCGAAGCGAAACTCGCCGTCGTAGTCGTCCTCGACGACCCAGCAGTTGCTCTCGGCGGCGTAGTCGAGCAACGCCATTCTTCGCGCCCGCGACATCACGGCGCCGGAGGGGAACTGGTGCGACGGCGAGACCAGGACCATGCGAACCCGCCGTCCCTGGGGTAGCGCCTCGACCCGCAAGCCTTCGGCGTCGACCTTCACCGGCAGCAGGTGCGCGCCGTGCGCCTGCAGCGCGCGCGATGCGAGCTCGTAGCCGGGATCCTCGATTGCGACGACCGAACCTTCGTCGACCAGCACGCGGGCAAGGAGGGAGACCGCTTGCTGGGTCCCGCTGACGATGACCACGTCGTCGGCGTGGCAGGCGACGCCGCGCCGCCGCGCGAGGTATTCGCTGATGGCCTGCCGCAACACCCGTAAGCCGCTGCTCGGCGGGTAGCCCCAGTCGCCGGCGCTCGCCGCGCGTGCCAGCTCGCGCCGCCATGCGGTGACCAGCGGCGGATCGACCAGAGGCTCGCCGTAGTGGAGGTCGTAGCGCAGGCGCGGGGCGACGCTGCGAAGCGTCAGTGCCGGCAATGCGCGCAGGCGTGCGGCGTAGCGCGTTTGGGCGGGAACTTGCGCCTTGATCGGCGGCCTGTAGTCCGGTGCCGTAGAGACCGCCACGAAGGTGCCGGAGCCGACCCGGGCCACCGCCAGATGCTCGGCGCACAGCATTTCATAGGCCGTGAGCACGGTGTTGCGCGACAGCCCGAGCTCCACCGCCAGCGCGCGCGTCGGGGGCAGCGCCGCGCCCGCCTTCAGCTGGCTCTGGAGGATTGCATGCTTGAGCGCCCGCGCCAGCTGGGCGTACAGCGGGCCATTGCCATCGAACTGCAGGAACATCGTTCGGTACGCGGTCCGAAGCGGTGCCGCGAAGCATACCGAGGCGCGCAGCCAGCGGCCGCCTCGGCCCGGTCACCCTTCCCTTCGGCCCGCCAATTGGCACCGAAGCGTGGGCGTCGATTGGTACTTCATGGCGTCGGCGGGTATGCGTAGTCTTGCCGCTGATCCATTCGATCCGGCCCAGTCGGCGCATCGAATCCAGCCACCTCCATCCCGGGAGCGCACATGCCCACGACCCTGACCCCCTATCTGAGCTTCGGCGGCAACACTCGCGAAGCCTTCGCCTTCTATGCGAAGGCGCTCGGCGCCAAGATCGAGACGATGATGAGCTACGCCGAGATGCCGGCACCGGCCGCAGGCGACCCCGGTTGCAGCGACGGCCCCCTCCCCAGCGGAGACGGCATCATGCATGCCTGCCTGATCTTGCCCGGCGGCGCGAAGCTGTTCGCGGGCGACATTCCCCCCGGTATGCCTTATGAGGGCGTGAAGGGAGTGATGCTCGCCATCCAGTACGACACCGTCGACCAGGCCCATGGCGCCTTCCACGCGCTGTCGCAAGGCGGCCAGGTGAGGATGCCGCTCGCGCCCGCGTTCTGGGCCAAGACCTTCGGCATGCTCACCGATCGCTTCGGGGTGAGCTGGGGCGTGAACGGCGAACCCGTCGCGTTCGCGTAGAGGAGGCTGGACACAGATGACCTTCGAGGCATACATCACCAACATCCGCGCCAAGACCGGCAAGGACCCGAAGAACTTCTTCGATGAAGCCGTGCGCAGCGGCGTGCTGGATTCCGAGACGAAGGCAATGCAGTTCGTCGCCTGGCTGAAGACCACCTCGGGGCTCGGTCACGGACATGCGATGGCGGTTTGGGAGGCCTTTCGCCGCAATGGCTGGGTTCCGCTGCCGCAGAAGAGTGCGCCGGTGCGCGGCGCGGCCGGCACGAAGCACGGCGCATGACCACCGCCAGGGGCAGATGACGGCCGACCCGGGCGCCTGCACGGCTGCTCCGCGAGCATGGCAGAAGCGACTCGGCCTGGTCCTCTCGGGTCTTGCGATCCTGTTCTTCCTGCTCGATGCCGCCGGCAAGCTGCTGCAGATCGAGCCGGTCATGAAGGGAACCGTCGAGCTCGGCTGGCCGCCTTCGGCGGTCGTCCCCCTCGGCGTGCTGCTGCTGGTGGGTGCGCTCCTGCATGCTGTGCGGAGGACCGCCGTGCTCGGCGCCATCTATCTGACGGGATTCCTCGGCGGGGCGATCGCCACGCACTACCGCATCGGATCGCCGCTGTTCAGCCACGTGCTTTTCGGCGTCTACGTGGCCGCGATGATGTGGAGCGGCCTGGTGTTGCGGTACCCGCAGCTGCGGGCGGTCGTGCTGCCTTCGGCACGGGAGGGCTGATGGCGAGTTTCTGCCTAGGTGCGGCAACCTAGACACGGAGGCCGGCTTAGTTTTCGCTCCCTAGGCCCGTGGGAGAAGATGAGTTCAGATCAACTCACCCCCGGAAGACCATCATGAGCACTCCCGTCACCCTCAATGCCATTGCCACCGACGTCGTCGGTCACTACGGCCACGCCGCCAAGAGCTTGGTCGCCGCCTGCCAAACCGCCTCCGAGCGCGCCCTGGCCGCCGGTGGCAGCCGCTATGCCAAGCTCGTCGAGCGCACTCAGCTGCCGGTCGTCGGCGGCGAAAGCAAGGCGCGCATCGTCGCCGCCGAGCGGCGCGTCGCGGAGGTCGTGGGCGAAGGCGTGGTGCGCATCGCCCAAGGCTACGAGCGCGGCATCGAGTTCGTCTCCAGCCAGGCGCTGAAGGGCCTCGAGACCTTCGCTCAGCGTACCGATTGGGCCAAGGACATGTTCGTCGTCGACACCGTGCGCCGCATCAACCTGCCGGCGGCCAAGCTGTCGCTCAAGATCGCCAGCCGCGTCGACGACCTGGCGACCGCGCTGAGCGCTCGTGCCGAAGGCACCATTGCCAAGCCGGCTGCGAAGAAGGCAAGGGTGGCCAAGCGCGCCCGTCGCACGGCCTGACCGCTGGCCATTCCGAGGCCCGCGACCCGGGAGGGACGCGGGCTTTTCTACGTGCGGTTGAGAGGTGGCGAATGCCTCTTCGCGAGCCTCAAAGCTGCCTCGGATCCAGCGCATCCCGCAACCCGTCGCCGAGCAGGTTGAACGCCAGCACCAGCAGGAAGATCGAGAGCCCCGGCCAGACCGCCATCCACGGCGCGCTGTCGACGTAGTTCTTGGCGGTGTTGAGCATGCTTCCCCAGCTCGGTGCCGGCGGCTGCTGCCCGAGTCCGAGGAAGGAGAGGCTCGCCTCGGCGATCACCGCCGCGGCGATGGCGAGCGTGGCCTGAACGATCAGCGGCGCGGCGATGTTCGGCAGCACGTGGCGCAGCGCCTGGCGCAGCGGCGAGGCACCGAGCGCCCGCGCCGCCTCGATGTAGTCCTCGACCTTGACGTGGATCACCGCGCCGCGGGTCAGCCGGGCGAAGATCGGGGTCGCCGAGATGCCGATTGCGATCATCGCGTTGGTGAGGCTCGGGCCGAGGAACGCAGCCAGGGCGATCGCCAGGATCAGGAACGGGCAGGCGAGGAAGGCGTCGATCACGCGCGAGATCGCGGCATCGATCCAGCCGCCGAGAAAGCCTGCCGCCAGGCCGATTGGCACGCCGAGCAGCAGCGAGATCGAGACCGAGACGACGCCGGCGAGCATCGACGCGCGCGTGCCCCAGACGACGCGCGAGAGCACATCGCGGCCGATCTCGTCGGTGCCGAACCAGTGCTCCGCGCTCGGCGCCTTGCGGATCGCGCCCCAGCTCGTGGCGATCGGATCCTGGGGCGCGATCCAGCCGGCGAAGACGGCGAGGGCGATGAAGGCGACGACCACCGCGAGGCCGAACATCGCGGTGCGCCGGCGCCGGAGCTTTCTCCAGGCGCGGCGCCACGGGCCGGCCGGCAGCGGCGGCTGTGCGACCGGCCCGGGAAGAGGCGCCAGCACCGCCGCCATCAGCTGCGCAGCCTCGGGTTGAGGACGAAGTAGGCGAGGTCGGCGAGCAGGTTCAGGCCGATGTAGGCGCTGGCCGTCACCAGCACCACGCCCTGCACCACCGCGTAGTCGCGGTTGAAGACGGCGTCGACGATCAGCTTGCCGAAGCCGGGGATGGTGAACACCTGCTCGGTCAGCACCGCGCCCGAGAGCAGCGTGCCGAACTCGAGCGCGCCCAGGGTCACCACCGGCACCAGGGCGTTGCGCAGCGCGTGCTTGAGCACCACCGGCGCCTCGCGCAGGCCCTTGGAGCGGGCAGTGCGGATGTAGTCGGCCGAGAGCACCTGCAGCATGGCGCTGCGCGTGTGGCGCATCAGCACCGCGGCGAGCGCGTTGCCGAGCACGAACGCCGGCATGATCATCGCCGCGAGGTTCGCGCCCAGGTCCTCGAACGGGCTGACGTAGCCCGAGGCCGGCAGCCAGCCGAGCTGCACCGAGAACAGCAGGATCATCAGGATGCCGAGCCAGAAATTCGGCGTCGAGAGGCCCCAGAGCGCGAATGCGTTCGCGCCCAGGTCCCAGGCGGTGCCGCGGCCCACTGCGGCGGCGACGCCGGCCGGGATGCCGATGACGAGGGCTATTGCCATCGCCAGCAGCGCCAGCTCGACGGTCACGGGCAGCTTCTGCAGCACCAGGTCGAGCACCGGCTGCTGGTTGCGCACCGACTCGCCGAGATCGCCGCGCATCACGCCTCCGATCCAGTAGGCGTAGCGCACCGGCAGCGGCTCGTCGAGGTGGAGCTTCTGGTGCAGGTAGGCGATGACGGTCGGGTCCTGCTCCTCGCCGGCGAGGATCTTCGCCGGGTCGCCCGGCAGCAGCTGCTGCAGGCCGAAGATCAGCATCGACACCAGCACCAGCGTCGGCACGACGGTGCCGAGGCGGCGGGCGAGGAAGTCGAGCATCGAGGCGAACCGAGGCGCGCGCCCGAGTCTCAGGGCGCCATCTTCAGGTCCGTCACCCGCAGCAGCCCGTCGGGCAGGCCGCGCACGCCGCCCAGCTTGGCGTTGTAGGCCCAGAGCCAGTTGCGGTGGTAGAGATAGATGATCGGCCGCTCCTTCAGCACGCGCGCCGCGATCTGCTCGAACACCTTCCTGCGCTCCCCCGGATCGCGAGTCGCGCGCGACTGCGCCAGCAGGGCGTCGGTCTGCGCGTCGCAGTAGCCGGCGTAGTTGAGCGGCTGCTTGCAGCCATGGAAGCTGAACAGGTTGCCGTCGGGGTCGGGCCGGCCGCTCCAGGCGAGCACGTAGGCCTCGAAGTCGCCCTTGTCGGCCATGTTGAGTGAAGTCGCGAACTCGGTCGCCTGGATCTTGACGTCGAAGCCGGCGTCGCGCGCCATCGCCTGGATCACCACCGCCAGGCGCTGAGCGTCCGAGGTGGTCGGCGTCATCAGGGTGAAGCTCGGCCGGGTGACACCCGCCTCCTTGAGCAGTGCCCGGGCGCGCTCGATGTCGCGCTTGGGAGCCGGAACGCCCTTCGCATACCAGGCATTGCTCGGCGCGACCCACTGGTTGCCGACCTGGGCCTCGTTGTCCATCACCACCTGCGCCAGTCCCTGCCGGTCGATGGCGAGCTCGAGCGCCTCGCGCACCCGCGCATCCTTGCCCAGCGGGTTCTGCTGCGCCTTCTCGCTCTTGCCGACGTTGATCGTCAGCCCCTGGTAGCCGATCTCGGTGATGCGCGCGATCTTCAGCTTCTTGTCGCCCTTGAGCTTTTCCATGTCGCTCGAGGCGACGCGCTCGATGAAGTCGAGCTGGCCCGAGCGCAGGTTGGCCAGGCGCACGGTGGCGTCCGGGATCGGCGTGTAGACGATCTTGTCGAAGTGGATCGCGTCCTTGTTCCAGTAGCCGGCGTATTTCTCGAGGACGATCCGGTCCTGCGCCACCCGCTCGACGAACTTGAAGGGGCCGGAGCAGACCGGCTTCGTTCCGAACTTGTCGCCCTCGGCCTGCGCTGCCTTGGGCGAGACCATCATCCCGGCGCGGTCGGAAAGCTGCGCCAGCAGCGGCGAGAAGGGCGCCGAGAGATTGAGCCGCACGGTCATCGGGTCGACCACGTCGACCGTGGCCACCGGCGCCAGCTCGCCGCGCCGGTTCGAGCCGGCCATGTTCTTGTGCCGCTCGATGTTGAACTTCACCGCCGCGGCGTCGAGCTTCTCGCCGTCGTGGAAGGTGACGCCGGGGCGGATCTTCAGCGTCAGCGCCTTGCTGTCGGCCGACCACTCGTAGGCAGTGGCGAGCTGCGGCACGATCTGCAGCTTCTCGTCGATGTCGAACAGCTTGTCGCAGAGGCCGGCGAAGACGATCCGGCCGACGAAGGTGCGCGCCAGCGTCGGATCGAGCACGTCGGGGTCTTCGGCGAGGCCGACGCGCAGCGTCTGCGCGGCGGCTCCCAGCGGCAGCAGGGCCAGCAGCAGGGCCGGGACCAGAGAGCGAAGACGTCGTGACATGGGCGGGCTCCAGGGTGAGTGCAGGGCAAGCGAAGGGCAAGCGAAGGGAAGGGCGCCAGGCTCAGGCGCGCTTCACGGCACGGCCGGCGTGGAAGGCGGCGATGCGCGCCTCGATCTCGTCGCGGTCGGTCAGGCCGGCGGCGTCGTGCCGCCCCGCCAGGCAGGCGACGAAGGGCTGGAAGCGCTCGCGGCTGACGGCGTAGAGGCGACGCAGCTCGGCCACCGGCTCGGGGTGGTCGTCGACCCGGAGGTCGAGCTCGCGCCGGTCCTCGTCGCCGTGGATGACAAGCGCGGCGGCCTGCTTGCCGCGCTTGTCGCCGCCGGCCGCTTCGCCCGCTTCGAGGGCGGCGAGCAGCCGCTCGGCGAGCGGCAGACCCCGGGCGTCACGGTAGGCTGCGGCGCTGGCCTCGATCACCCCGGGCCCGGCAAGCATGTTTCCGGCCACGCTGAAGTCGTCGGCCAGGAGATGGCCGCACCATTCGACGCAGCGTTCGCCGGTGAAGGCGACCGGCTGGCCGCGCGCCGGCAGGAGCTGCAGCTGGCGCTGGTCGCGGCCAGGGTCGGCGTCGGTCAGGGCGCGGGCGACGTCGAACGGCGACCGGCCCTCGCCGAGCAGGTCGAGCGCGGCCGGGCCGTAGAGCGGATTGAGCAACGCCTGGCTGGAGACCGCACCGACGCCGCGGCGGGTGTGCGGGCAGAGGGCGCCGACGGCGAAGAACCGGCTGGCGACGGCGACGCCGAGCCGGCCCTCGTCGTCGCGCCCCAGGATCGACCATGTCATGGCCGCAAGTGTGCCTTCCCCGGCGCGGGAGGACCGGTGCCCCGGACGGCCGGGCGCGCCGCGACGCCGCGGCGGGGGCTACTTGCGGCTGTAGATCTGGTCGAACAGGCCGCCGTCGGCGAAGTGCGTCTTCTGCGCCTTCGCCCAGCCGCCGAACAGCTCGTCGATGGTGAAGAGGGTGGTCTTGGGGAACTGCTTCGCGTACTTCTCGGCCACCTTCGGATCGATCGGCCGATAGAAGTTCTTCGCCGCGATCTCCTGGCCCTCGGGCGTGTAGAGGTACTCGAGATAGGCCTGGGCGAGGGCGCGGGTGCCGCGCCGGTCGACGGTCTTGTCGACCACGGCGACCGGCGGCTCGGCGAGGAT